>Ga0316189_10000851_pt1 | contig 30590 bp, 27 predicted proteins | sample LowCovwburrow_MG_FD_204930 | JGI IMG/M metagenome (GOLD analysis project Ga0316189, IMG submission 204930) | Coastal sediment microbial communities from Maine, United States - Lowes Cove worm burrow | ecosystem: Environmental > Aquatic > Marine > Coastal > Sediment | place: USA: Maine...
GGGAACCATCGTGCCATCCATGGAAACCATTTCGGGATCGAGAAGCTTGTACAGGTAGTCAAACTTTCCATCCTTCAGATCGAATTCAGCATCCGGATTGGCTTCCATCGCACGCCGAAAGTCTTTCATCAGCTTGTGATACTCTTTCTGAGCCTCTTCAACAAAGTTCCAGTCACGAGTAGTGATGTCCAAGAAGTTCTTATTGGCCTCATAAACAATCGCATCGTAACTATGTACGTCCACCTTGAACGCGTCATAAATCTGGAAGAAATATGGGTCGTTGTCTGGATGGACAGACTTCAGCTTGGACCAAGAAGAGCCTGTGGAAGTGCGGACTACCGTTGCGCCGTCGATAGACTGCGTCGGGATAACGTTTGCACGACCACGGACGTAGCCAGCAGCTTCTCCATTCTTTTCTGCTGCTGAGGACATGTACGTGGGAGACTCCTGCAGTAGAAGTGCCTCGGATTCATCAGCCTTAGGGCCTTTCACAACCACTGTGGACTTAGTCTTCGGAGCATTTTCTACTCTCTTGTCACCCAGAAGGATCCTGTGGCCAGCCGGTCCCCTCAGAGAAAAAAGACTATCCGTCAGGGCGTGCATGAAGCCTACTGCTCGCATAACACCACGAGTGTTGAATGTGTCCTCTCCGAAGATATCGAACAGGGCGTAAACAACATTGTCATGGGCAGCGTTTAGGATGTCTTTGTCCATATTCAGACTATTCATAATGCCATCAAGTTCAGCATTTTGAGTCCTGATAGTTGGAATCAGAACTTCAATTTCCTTTTTCATACCAGCAAGCTCTTTCCCATACGGGAAGATCATCGAGATTGCTTTGTTGATCACCTTTTCGCTGCCAAGGATTTCGAGGGCACGCTTAATGTCCCTGTACTTGCCCGGTGAACCCGCATATTTCTCCTCAGAGATCACAGGGATCGTAGTTTCCAGTCGCTTAGAGATCATCGTGGCCATAGCCTTCCTGATATCGCCACCTTCAACAGCCTCTTGAGCAGTTTCGCTCCTGAGAGCGCCTACCTGCACAGCCAGTTTACGGTTACCGAGCATCATGCCTTGGTTGGCGATACCATTGGTCTTACCATCAACATAAGCATTAACAAAAGTAATGTGCGGACGGCCTGCCTGCATATTCGCATCGAACTCAGCGAAGTCAATCAGGGCATCGATAGCCATCGGGGCATCCTCGCCCTTGTCGATGAGGAGTTGCATGAGGTCGGCTGCATCGTCTTGCTTGAGCCTCTCTTGGAACTTCATCAGACCCTGAACCATCTGCGGGGGTACATTTTTACCACTCTGGATAGCTTGTGCGGCCATCTCGAACGCCTCTTGCGGCAAGACTTCATTCAGAGATTCTTTCAGGATGTTGCCCCATTTGACGTACTTAGCCCTGTTCTGATCGAGGTCTTTGAGACGACCTCTTTCAAGCATCTGGTCTTGACCAAACGAGAGTGCCATGATGTTCAGGTAGTTCTTACCAAGCCTAGAACGCCAACTATCGATACGAGCAGGCGTCTTAGAGCGAGTAACAAATCGGATGATCTTCTTCCGAGTCGGGTTGAACTCAGTCTGTTGCGCCATAGTACGACCGGCAAGCGGTTGCATAGCGAACGTCAGGTAGTTCGGCCTTCCACGGAATCGGATGGCAGTGGCAACGTCTCCGATAGCCTCTTTCTTCTTGGCCTGCATGATTTTGATGGCTTCATCCATAGCCATGTTTTCATCGAGACCATCAAGGTCTACCTTCTCACGCCTAGAGACTTCCAGAGAGGAAGCACCAAGACCAAAGAAATCAGCGAAGGCATCTCCTTTTGTACCGATAGGTGCGAACAGAGACGGTAGGAGCATAGCAGCAGCAATACGAGTCCGTTGATCATCGACAACATGGGCTACCCCATTCTGATTCTCGATGCTCTCGTGGAACTCATCCAGAGTTGCATAAGCAGGATCCTTCTTCTCCCTGCCGCTGATAGCACCTTCATTGCGGAACGCAGGGCGCTCACGACCGGGTGCCTTAGTCAGACCGGGCTTGGGGTGAAGAAGAGGATCCGTGGTGACACCCATCGCCTCATCTCGGATGGGCCTGTTCGCGTCGTACACAGCGTTACCCTCGGGGGTAAGCTCGAACCTGATAGCAGTGCCATCAGTGTCCTTAACGTACTCACCAGAGGCATCCTTTTTGGTTTTGACAATGTTGATAAGGTTCGGGTTGGCCTTTGCATAAGACAAGAGGAACATACCACCAAGGTCTTTCAGTTCCTGAATGGACAGCTTATCGTTGATAGGAGTTCCATCAACCTGCTTCTCAGCGCCCCACCACTTCACAACCTCTTTGCCAACTCGTTGAGCGGCACCAGACGGATTCACCAAGTCATTAGAGTACCTGACGCCTTCTTCATCTTCGCCCATAGCAATTGCTTCGGCCTTATCATCAGTACCAAGGAAAAGATTATCAAGTGCATGCTCAGTTGCGATTGCACCTGTGGCAAGAAACTTCTGGTCAGGGGCAGCATAGCCGTTGGTCGGATTGACCTTAAGCGCTCCGAGCTTTGTCAGATACGTGTTGAGGATAGTGTTCTCACGGGTATCAGACCGAGCCACTTGGGCGCGTTGAACTTCGAGAGCAGCCTTCTCCTCGGGATCCATAGACATCTCGATACGCTGGTTGAGTTCGAGATACTTCGCCTTGGCAGCTGTGCTGGTAACGTTAGTGTCTTGTACACCGATAGTCGGCTGTGAGTTATCCGTTGGATCCATCATCTGCGCAGTACGCTTGGAGCGGCCAAGGATGTCAAAGAGAGCATCTCTGGCAGCAGGTGCTACAGGCCCTTTCGGGTTCCCTGCAGCTACCTTTACGTCAGGTGCGACGGACTGTCCAGAATTCTCCCACTGATTGAACTCTGGCCGACGCACACCGTCCTTAAAATTCTGAAAACGTTCACCGAGGGGCATTAGCTCCCCTTCAGGGGTGTAACCAGAGGTTTCAGATTGGACCTGTGGTTGAGGAAGGCCACCCTGAGGGACAGCCTCCATCGTTTCTTCTGGTTGGATCTCTACACTTTCTGAAAGATCGCCTAGAGTCTGCGACATGATCTTGGTAAGAGTGTCGCTAGGGGTCGGGGTCTTAGACCCATCTTGCACTGATTTGATATCGAGTGCAGCACCGACCTTCGCCATGTGTATTTCTCCTTACTTTTGGTACTCGCTTAGATCGAGTCCAGACATTTTTTCTGCTAGTGCTGTGAATGGCCCCAATACAGGGGCTGCACGAATTGCATTGTATTTCGCCTGCTGACCTTCGCCTTGGTAGGCTGAGTCCGCAGCTTTCATCATTCGACGTACTGGTCCCATTGCAGGCATTTCGTCAAGGACGGTGTCTGCAGCTTTACCAACTATCGTAGGGTTGTTGTTCTCAAACTGCGGCCAGACGAAGTTAAGAACGCGTTCACCTTGACCCAGAAGGCCAGAGGAGTTTACGGCTCGACGCATCTTCTCCTTACTGTCAAGGTACGGAGTAGAACCACCATACTTCAACCAGTCTTTCAGGTATTGAGAAATGAAACCAAGAAAGATCATCATGCCCATCAGAGCAAACGTATTGTACTTCATCGATGGCCTACCGCGTGCAACGTACTCCGACCATAGTCTGGGCAGAATAGTGGCAGAGAAGGTAGCGACGTAGCCGTTGAACTGTGTGAACATAGCCAACCGGGGATCCTGATAGAACAGGGGTCGGTTAGCGGTGCCCGGGAGCGCAACTGCTTGGTTGATGAACGTGTACTCTGCGAGCATCGTCAACCTTTCCAGTTCGGTCTTCTGGCGTTCATTCAGAGTTCCATTCGCCTGACCGTCGAGCAGTCCAATGTATCGATCTACAGGCAGACCCAAGTTGCGAAGCTGTTCATTGGCATAACGATAGCCTTCTGTCTTCGGGTCAGCAGTTTTGATGGTGTCAATGTGGTCAGTCAGGAATTCATTCATGAACGCCAGACGCATGGTCCGAGTCATGTTCGTTAGATCTTCCAGACCATTGTACTTGAAGAAACGATCAACAAAGTACTTACCCCAGTCACTGGTTTCGGTGGCACCAACGGTAGTCGCAGCACCAGCTTCCCAGTTCAAGTATCCCAGTTGATTAAGTCGCTTGTAGAAAGGACTCTCAGGGAGGAACTCTTTACCGGTAGCAATCTGAGGCATCCTGCTGAGATACTTACCAACACCACTAGCAGCTTCATGAGCTATAGCGTTGATCTCTCCAAAGATCTGCTTTTGGGTCAGACCTTGTGTGGTCAGAGACAACTCAACAGTTGAAGAGAACATACTCATCGGGAGTGCTGTCAGCACAGACCAGAGCAGAAGCTTCCGTTGGACACCGAGTGCACGCTCACCATAGGATCCCTTCGGCGGACGCTTATAGTTACCGGACTGTGCTTCAAGGTAATGCTGAATGGACAGAGCCATCATGTTGACTTCTTTAGCCGGTACACCTTCTTTAGCAGCCTGATCGAGCAAACTGGCAACACGCCAATTATCCCGCCCGACAAACTTGTGGTACGTCTCGAAACGAGCCGCATTCCGCGAGGCTTCTCGCATGTTCTTGAAGATATCCTGTTCGAAGTACTCGGTGAACTTAGGGTGCTGAGAGAGCGCTAGTGTACGCTTCTTGGCACTGGTCTGAGGGATACCCTTAGTGATCAGGTCAAAGACCGAATCATCATGGCCATCCAAAGGCTCACCATCGAGAATGCGGGAAGTAAGATCGTTTGCAGCTTCCTTCGACAAGTTGTACTCAGATCTGAGGAGTGCTTCAAAGGAGCCACGTCGTTCCCCAACCATCTCGCGCTTCATCTTTTTGTACTTGCCGAGATAGTTGTTCAGCTTCTTGATTTTCTCAGGAAGGACTTCCTTGTGCTTAGTTCCATCAGGATCAGTGATAGTCTTTGCGTTCTTATTCCACCAGAAGTTCTGGCGTGCGCGCATTTTAGCTGCCACCAACTCACGACGCTCATGGAACTGTTGTACCATGTTCTTCGTTGGATCCTTGGACAGGACTTCGTTGAAGCCCTTGGATGCATACTGATCCCACTGAGCCCAGTCATAGTCGGCGGTAGTGACACCCTTATTCAGGTTGCCCTTTCCGTCAGAGTTCTGCTCAAACCACCTGTTGAAGTCATCATCAAAACGAGAAATGATCTTGTTGAACTTATCTCTCGATTTCGCGTCTTGGTGGATATTAGCCTCACCGTCAAGTCCTTGAGTCCAGATGAGTGCATCACCTAGCTCATTCGAGTATTGCTGTGCGGTTAGATGCATAGACTCTTCGTAGTTCTCACCAGCCCTGTACTTTCCAAGGGTTGCGGCGAAGACTGCACCAAGAGTGCGGTACGCATGTGAACGAACAAGAGAGTCCTTCTGCATACGTGAACGCATCATACCACGCCAGAGCATAGGCGCATTCTTGATGGTCTCAACCGCTTTCTCCGTCAGAGTCATCGCTTGTCTTGTTTCAGCGTCTTGGTTGATACGGAGAGCAATATCAGTAGTGTCATGCTCAGCGCGTTCCATCTTCGCCATGGATTCAGCCAGAGTGACGTTCTGGTCTTCGAGGTTCTCTAAGGTATCTTCGAAAGAGTATTTAGAGTCTCCACGATCCCATGCTGCATCAGCCCATTGACCAACTTCACGGACACCCCCAAGAGAGCCAAACGACCCACCAAGCGTGCCGCCAGCAATCGTTGCGTTGGCGATCCGGTTAAGGAACTCAGAATTAAATTTCCCGTGGTCGAAAAGTCCAAGGTTCTCTTCATTCCAGTTTTCACCGACGTGACCAAGAGCCTCCTGAGCAGCCTCAGTAACTGCCTCGGACCCCATACCCTTAACAGCGCCATTGAGAATGGTACGAGTGACGCCTCTAGCGCCCAGTTGTGACCGAATAATTCCGTCAGCATCTTTCACATACCCCATCAATTCCATCTTAGTGGCTTCTTCGATTTTCTTTCGCGCAGCTGCTTTGGTCAGTCCCTTCTTGATGAGGGTTTCCTCAGCTTCTTTCAGAACTTCTTTGTACGCCTTACCTGAAATACTCAGACCCTTGATACCGATACGGTCGAGGGAAGCCTGAGCGAGTCCAGAAGTAAGAGCGACCTTCCAGTTCTTTTCATCCTGTCCGTTGTACGTTTGACCTGCATAGATCGCAGTTGGTGAAGTGAGACCAATGATACCACCTACGATGGCACCACCAGCAGTACCAAGACCGGGAATCACAGAGCCTGCGACAGCACCCGCACCGGCACCAGCAGCAGCCGAAGCCATTGTGTTAGCCATGTACGGAGCAGACATAGCAGCGTTGTTCAGCAGGTATTGGACACCAGTACTGAAGCTGTTTACGTCTGTGTAGTCGAGGAGAAGGGTAGGCTTTTCGGCGATCCTCTCATTCCTCTGAGCGACACCGATCTGACCGGCAGTCTCCATAGCCTCGTTACCGGTTACATCACCGATCATCTGCTTCATCCCTTGTAGGGCAGCGCCCATACCGATGAGTGCAGTGTCGAAGCTTGTGGCCATCGGGCGGAAGGCCTCGTTGGTCAGAGAGCGGTCTAGTTTACGGAGAGATACACCTGCATGCTGATCTTCATCATAAACAGACTCATTAACAGCAAGCGTCTTGAAATCTATGGAGCCTCCGTTGGCTTCAAAGGTTTTCTGGATGGCTTCATCAACAACAGCATCGACCTCACGACCAGCAAGGTCTTGGCCGGTGCCCATGATTGAAGCATCAATATTAGCCTTATCTGCCCATACGGCAGGGCTGGCAACACCCTGATTAACCAAGAAGTCGTTGAACCTCTCACCAGTCTCAGGGTTTATGAGGTCGCCCACGGAACGACCATAGGAGTCCTTATTACCAGTACGCTGAATTTGGGTAAAGTTGTACTCACGAGCAAGCTTTGCAACCTGTTCGTGGTACTCAGTACCTGCAGCATGGTAGTCAGACTCTCCAGTAAAGTCATCCGTGTGGGCAACCTCAGGAGTATCGATATTGGTAAGACGAATGGACTCACCGCGATCAGTTACGATGGTGTCACCGTCGATGAAGTGCATCCCTTCACCAATCGTGGTGTCGGCTAGGCCTTCAACAAATTTGTTCGGATCTAGGACGGAGTCCATTGTCAATCTCCTTATTTTGCTTTGGTTGTATTGAATTCAGTCTGAAGGAACGAGTAGAAGCCATCTCGCTTTTCATACTCCTTCTTCCTTTCCGCTGGCATCGATTGGTATTCAGTCCATGCGTACTCCATGAAACGCTCAAGCATTTGGCCTTTTTCAACCTTACTTGCATCGAAACCGGGGGCATCCATAGCGAACTTCAAGATGTTGTCATTAAGCCGCAAGATCTGGTCTGGCTGAAGTTCCTCACCACCACTGTGCAACTGATTAGCCCACTTATTGTCCGTACTCATGTACATCATCTGTGCGTCAATAAAAGGCCTCAGTGATTCCACCTTACCACCAGTAGCAGCAGCCCAGCGTTCGGCTTGCCTGACAGCGTTCCCAACAACACGAGGGGTAACACTACCATCCAAGCTTACCTTGTGCTTCTTAGCCCACCAAGCCAGTCGGTCTTGGACCACTTCAGCATCTTCGGTAGATGATCCAACGAACCAAGGAAACTCGTCATCCATACGCTCAAGGTGATCATCGATGATAGTTTTATTCCTATCTACAAGACCATCACGAGACTCACGATACACGCCTTCCTGATCCATGTCTTCGACCGGACCGGTGTAGTACTTGCCCTTAGCATCAATGAAGAACTTGTTACTATTACCATCAACGGCAACATGAACAAGCTCATTGGTGCCTTTCTTGTAGTAAGGCTTGGTATAGTCCGTCTTGACCTGCTTAGCTGGATCAGGATCCTTGTTGAGTACAAGGTCATTCATGTCTCCAGAGCTACGATACTTCTCGATACTCTCAGCAGTGTACTTACCGCCTTGAGCCAGAGAACTAGCAGTCTGAGTCCTGTTCTGGAGGAACGTGGCCGAAGTCTGGAATGCCCATGACATGCTGCCACTATGGCTATAACCAGCCAGTCGGGAGCCTGCGTAGAACAGGGCGAACCGTGCAAGGTCTTGTCCAGTGATACCGAAGGTCTTCTCGAACCAGTTCATGGCCTTGGAGAACCCTTTCGGATCTTTCTGAGCAGCCTCTTGAACCATTGAGCGGTCAATATCGGTTGTCTTCCCGTTAGGGAGAGTCACCTCTTCGGTCCTTGGAGTACCATCTTCACCCGGTGCCATGTAGTTGTCGATAGCCGCAGAAGTTGCAGCAGCGCCAGCTTCATCCTGTTCGACCATAGCTTCAGGGTTAGGAATACCACCATCATCAACCAGAGTGAGGTTAGCAGTACCAAACTCAGTCTTGATAGGCTTACCATCGGGAGTGGTGTCAGTCGTGACTTCATCACCCGGTGGCATGCTAGCTTTTACAAAGTTAGGCGCATTGAACAGGTCTTGATTCTGCATGATGTCAGCAGGATCAACAGGGGGCACACCGCTTTCAACGGGCGGTACACCGTCTCCCATGTTCACTACTGGCAGCGGCACATGTTCTCCCGGCATCGGTGGGACGACAGCAGCACCGTCGATAGACGGATTGCGTGACATCTGACTAAGCTGACCCATTCCCTGCATCATCCCGGGGGACGGCATGTCTGGATTCGGCATGACAGCTGCAGGAACACCCTGCTGAAGCCCTGCTTCCGGAGGCACAGACATCTGCAAACCCGGATTGGGGACAGACATCTGCGGGAGGTTGGGAACAGCCCCGTTAGTACCAATGTTTTGAACAGGGGTACCATTGCCCGGATCCACCCATACGTCGGTGTCCTCATCAGCAGTGACGATAGAGGGCATCGGCGACATCGGGATAGGCTCTGGCTGAAAGATGTTTTGCATCCTTGCCAGAAAGTTTTCGTTATCCATTTTTCTTCTTATCCTTCTTTCGTTTGATGTTGAACATCACCGGACCAGAGGCAACCCTCGGCGGTGGTGCAGCCTGTACAACAGGCGCTGGGGGAAGTCGCATACCGCCACCTCCACCACCCATGAGGCCACTTAGGGCCATCTTGGCAAGATCACCACCAATACCAGCTAGGAAACCACCACCTGTACTTTCGACAGAGGGATTGTCAGCCACCGGAGGCGGTAACGGAGATGCCTGAATGGGCATATCATAGACTTCGTTGTATTGAGGAGTAGCAATCGGAGGTACGGGACCAGCATTGTACGGATCAGCCGGGATAGGAGTACCACTGTAAGGGGCGTCCATGGGGGGCGCCATTTGGGGGGTACTAGGTGCTACCGGGGCTGGTTGTACCTGAGTAGGTGCAGTTGCCGGTATTTGTGCAGTGTCCACTACCGGAACGGGCGGTTCTGGGTAGTTTGCACCCAGATTATCGGAGAGGACCGTGGGAGGACCCCAACTTCCGCTGGCACCGTTAGATTCAACCACCGGGATTGGGGGCGGCAGAGTGTCTGCTTTAGCTCCGGAGTCAACAAGAGGAACAATACCACCAGTGCCGCCACCGAACTCTGACGGAACATCTGGTGCAATCGGGGGGACTTCAGCCGACATAACGACATCATCCATACCAATTACCGGGGGTACGCCCTCATTCGTAGGGACCGGTGGTACTGGACCGTCCCAAGAACCTGAACCCAAAGGGCGGCTATCAGGAACAGCGGGATTACTGACTGGACCAGCAGGACCGGGGGATTTCCCATAGACAGGGGGAGTTCCACCAGTACCATTCAGATCCCAGTTTTCGGAGTGCTGTGCAGTGTCCGAGAGGTAGAACTCTTTACCCGAATAGTAGGGGTCATTGGGACCAATACCGGCCTTATCAAGGCGTGGGTTCAGGAAGGAGTTGTACTGTTCTGGAGTGCCGACACCGCCGACCTTATCTCCCCACAATCCTGAGGTGGGCATGTTAACGCCCGGTATCTTCTTGTAGAGGGCCTCCATCTCGTTGTAACGAGGGATAATGCCACCACGAGCGCGAGCTTCACGGATAAAGCCGTCCTTACTCACAGGTTTCCCGTTAATGTATTCCGGGCGACCACTGGCAGCAACGATCTTTCCGTCCCTCTTTACGCCAGTATCTACCCAGCCTTCAGGGATCTGGTCAGCACTAGCGAATAGTCGCCAATCACGGAATTGCTGAGAGTAGTCTGCATGATTCAGGTCGTGTGCCTTGTACTCACGTCCGTGATAGAAGTCATCTCCATTCTTACCACCATAGATGATAAGATCATGCTTAGCAAAACCATGAGGGGTTTTTCTGTCAGGTGCCTGATAGGTTCCGGGAGTACCCGGAGAGATCATCTCTGGTTTCACATAGGGTCTGGGGGATGCCAAGGGAGCCAGAGGGCTTGCGGACGCCCCTTGTGAGACAGGTGCAGCCTGAGAGGCAGCAGCAAGCTGGGGGTTGGTAGCTTGTACTGATTGATCGGGAACAAACTTGAAACCCGGTTTGGGCTTAGCAGCACCGCCAGCAAAACCGAAGATATGACCACCAACAGTGGCAGTCTCTTGCCACTTAGAGCTACGACGGCCCCAAGGTGGGTTGGCCTGATTCGGCGCATAGTAGTTTACTGCACCACCGGTAGGGTCTTGGTAGTTGCCCGACAAGATGCGGTCAGCAATCTCATAGGCTTGTGCACCCGGAGTGCGGTAAGCAGCCATGTTGGGGTCTTTGTCGCCCGGCTGCTTCCCATTGGTGTACTCATTATCCACACCGTTCCACATTGAGAACTGCTTGGACTTGAGGATCACACCACCAAGACCAGTACCGTATTGGCTGGAGTTGGCGGCAATCCGGTTGGCGATAACCGCAGCGACCGCGAGTTGGCCTTGATAGTCCATGCCACCAGCTTCGCCCTCAATCGTACGGGCAAGCATCTCCCGCTCTCGTGCGCTATATTGCATTCGTTTTGTTCCTTTGTTACTCAGGTGGATACTCTAGGAATCCGTGATAAGACGGAACATCTACCCACTGTTGTGTTGGTTCTGGGACAGGGTTCCATGTGTCATTTTGGCCAACATCAAACTGGCCGGGGTTCAAAAGAGTTGTACCATCTGCGAGTGTAGCAGGTTGGGCGTACATCTCAGGACCTTGACGGTACCCAAGTTGTGCGGGTGTAGCCGGAACTCCGGCAGAACCTCCAGTAATACGACCAAAAAGGTCTTGTACTGGACCCCATGGACCACGAGGATCCACGTTTCCATAGCCACGAGGGCCACCGAGATCGGGACGAGTTGTTATTGGTGAAGCGCCGTCCCGAACAGGCTGAGCCACCTTTGGGGGCTGATATGTTTGGTCGTTCCCCCCGAAGATACTTGAAACAGTGTCAAGAAGCGGAATACCGCTAACAGCTTGACCACCAGATCGACCACCAGCGCTACCACCACCAAATTGCGGGGCTGCTACTTGCGTGGCTGCTGGGGCTGCGGCTGCTGCATTGGGTGCAAGTGCACCACGAAGCAGAGGGGCTTGTTGTTCTTGTCCCTCAGCAGGTTCTGCCGGTTTAGGTCGACGATATCCGAGAAGCCTATCCTTAGAGTAAGACTTAACGTTTACAGCGTCACTCTGGTTACCACCGAGAACCTTGATGTTTCCATCTTTGTCGAACCCCTTGAAGAAGCCAACGTGTCCCTGCCAACCACTGGGATTGCCACGGCTGAAAACAACAACGTCACCCTCTTTAGGATCGTCCACTGTGTCTCCCCAATCAAGGAAAGACCGAGCGGCAAGAGAACCAGTTCCATCAATGCCAGAGTGTCCGAAGACGGCGTTAACATAACCAGCACACCAAGCAGTCTGTGCGGGATCGAGGTTTACACCACCATCCTTCAAGAACTCCTTGATAGCATCCCTCTGCGCACGCTCGTTCATACCGAGGATAGACTCAGCTACAGATAGGTACGCAGTAGGGCTTGAAGCAGGGTTACCCGCTACAGAGACAACCGCATTAGCCTTCTCGTCACCTGCCGAAGCAGCTGCGGCGACTTCTGCAGCGGTCTTGATAGGATCATATCCTACATTTTCATTTGTCATTTTTTCACCTATACCCCATATGTCGGCAAGTAATCGTATGGGTTGTAGTAGTCCATTGCGTTAGTCACAGGAACTTCTGGTTCAACTTGTACCTCAGGTTGTACCGCAGGAGCGGCAGCTAGAGGAGCCATCACTTGTGGTGTAGGTGCAGCTGCTACTGGAGCATTCGCACTAACTGGAACAGGCATCTGGAATCCGGGGGAAAGAGGACCGGGCATGGCTGGTGTTGACGGAGTCACGTTGTCAAGAGTTGGACGACGATAACTAAGAAGTCTGTCAGCAGGGTAAGACTCGATACTCACAGAGTCATTCTGGTTTCCACCAAGAACTCTGATGTTACCATCTTTATCATAGCCCTGAAAGAACCCTGTGTGGCCTTGCCAGCCGTTAGGGTCTCCACGGCTGAAGACTGCGATGTCTCCTTCCCGGGGTTCGTCTACCTGTTCACCGTAGTTCATAAAGGATCTGGCAGCAAGGGAATCAGTTCCATTGATACCTGCTTGTCCTAATACGGAGTTAACATAACCAGCACACCAAGCAGTCGTCGTTGGATCCAGATTGACTCCACCATCAGCCAGAAAGCTTTCGATAGCGGCGCCTTGGTCGCTCTCGGTCATCCCGAGGGTCCCCTTAGCAAGCGCTATGTAGTCTGATGGGGATGACATTTACTTCCCTCCGAGTGCCAGTGCTGCGGGTGCAGCGATTAGGCCCAGTGGACCGAGTGCACCAAGTGCAGGGGCTGCGGCAGCGGCACCAAGACCAGCACTAGCGAGACCAGCGGCGGCGGGTGCGGCAGCAGCGCCAATTCCTGCTGCGATAGGGGCTGCAGCAGATGCAGCGATAGGTGCGGCGGCAGATGCTGCCAGAGGGGCAGCTGCGCTAAGACCAGCACCAGCAAGCCCGGTTCCGGCAGCGCCAGCGGCACCTGCCAGAGGTGCGGCAGCGGCCAGAGGTGCAGCAGCAGCAGCGGGTGCAGCGGCAGCGCCACCACCGGAGAGGGCCTTACCAATCACGGCGTTAGCCATCTTCATGCCGATCTGTTCACCGATACCCGGAGCGCCTTTAGCGTTCGACAGCGGGGGTGCGGTCGGAAGTTGAGGGGCGGGTGCCATTGCAGGCGTCTGTTGCCCTTGTTTTAGTTTCTCGAAAGCCATTACTTACCTCCTTGTCCTGCTTTGTATTGCTGACTACCAGAAACACCAAGCGGGGATTTGATAGCAGAGGTTTGGGAAGCAATGTCTTGAGTCGACATAGTTCCGCCACCGAGAGCAGAGGCAGCAGGGGTGCGTTGAGTGGCACCTTGGCGCTCTGCGATTTCCATTTGAGTCTTGAAGAAATCAGATCCTGAGATCAGTTCCTGTTGAGACGCGTTAGCCTCATCGAAGTAGTTGTTGATAGAGTTCAGGCTATCCTCAACTCCAGTAACATCTACTCCGTTTCCACTACCATCAGCCCCAAGGTTCATCTTCATGTTCGCTTCGCCCATGAGCTTTTGATAGGCTTCTTCGGCAGTCATGCCGTACATCATGGAGAAGGAGTCTTGGGAAGTGTTGAAACCTCCGATGACCTTCGAGTCGAATTTCTGACTTGTGTCAGTTGCTCCTATTTTTACCATGATTACTTACTCGACGATTCTTGAACAGTCTTCGATTCAGAAACCGATTCTGTCATGAGCGGAGTGAACACCTGCATACCTGCGAGGTAATTCTCAAGGCCCTTAGCGTCGGAATCGAGCATCTCTTGATCGATATCCCGCTGGACGTTGCCGATGTTAAGATAAGCATCAAGGATAGAAGCTTCACCAGCACCCGATTGGGACATGGAGTCAGCACCCCACATGGCATGTTCTTGAACAAGATTGGCTTGGTCGTAATCCATCTGGGCAAAACTGTTAGCGAGTTGAGCTTCAAGGTCGTTGTTAGCGATAGCCGCTCGGCTTGAACCCAGAAGGCCAGCCTTAGACATAGAGTCGTTCTGCAGGCCCATTTCGAGTGAGGCCTGATCCAGAGCAGCGTTCTTCATGGCTTGTGTGGAAGCTGGGTCAAATAGACCAGTACCAGCCATTGCGTCGTCATAGACTCCACGGGCTGCATCCATGGACTCCATGGACCTATCCAGAGAGCCTGTCGCCTTATTAAATACTTGTTCTTGTAGATCGGAGTAGTCAGCCACTTGGCCAAGCTTACCCGAGTCGTACATCGCCTGAAGGTCTTCTAGACCTCGATCAACTACAGGTTTGAAATCCTTGTTGATTCGAGTAGACGAAGACGAGTTAGTCTCTGAAGTACTCGTTTCACCCTTACGAGGTGCCATCTCCCAGTGGTTGAGATGCCTCATGACTGGGTTCAGGAGTTGTGTCATTCGCATTTTGTTGTATCTCCATAGAAAAGACACGATAGACTTCTTCGTACTTTTCGTTATTTACGCCTGCTACTATGTTCAGCGCTCGGGACCAGCCTTTGCGGCCCCATACATTGATTCGTTGTGCGCCTATGCGCTTGGCGTAGTCTTCGAGATAGTGATGCCAGTCTTGAAAACCGGCCCCATTGTCTGTTCCCACGGTGATCAAGTGTACACATCGGTACGACGGGTAGTCTATGATCTCTGTGGTAGCAGCACCTACAACCTTACCATCTGTGAAGGCGAGCCAGAGGAGAATGTTACCAGTCAAAATATGACCGACCATAGTCTCCCAAGAGCGCTCACCGACTCCAGTATCGTGCGCTGGGCGTACATACTTATCGATGTAGCCTAGCATGTTGTAAGTTTCCGAAGTTGGTACGAAAAGTAGTTTCTTGTCCATCATGTCCTCATCTGTCGAGTTCTTGTAGAACCCAGTCAAAAGTCACACCTGCATAGTCCGTCAGGTTCTTTCCCCATAGTTGGACAAGGATCTTGACGGTATCTGTGGATGTGGTCGAAACAAGGGGTATAGCCACGAACCCAACCTGCACTGATGTGCCGTTGAAGGTCCCCTTGACGTCATACACCTTGGCCTCCCATCGAGATCCTGTTCGCTCTTCCTTTAAGGGGACATAGCCAGTATCGATCTCAAATGAGTCTTCCAGAGCGTAAGCAGCTGTATTTGTAGTCGTGTTGGTATGAGGTCCATCAGTGCCAGTAGCCCTATTGTAGATAAGGATACATTCACCGATGGCCTTCGATAGCTTCTGCATGGTACGGTAGGCTACACCTACGATACCAACAGGAATCTGAATGGTTCTAGCCATTACCGTTGTCCCTCGATTCTTTGATCAACCATACAAGAAGAGATCTTTGGGTTGATGGATCCGTTCATTGCCCATCGCATCGAGTAGTACCTACCGAGTTGTCGGAAGTCTGTCTTGTATGCGGAGGCAGGGTTGAAGGTCTTGGGAGTAACTGCAGCAACATCGGGTGCAGCTGGAGTTCTGGCAGTGGTCATCCTGATCAGAAATTGATCTTCTGATGTAGGGTAGAGTCCGTCAATTGCCTTAACCTCATGGACGTTGCCCATGCCACGAGAAGTCCACTGAACGTAGCCATCGGCAATATACGTGCTTTCATCGAGTTCATACAGCGTTCCAACAGATGCGGAGTTCGGGACTACGTCTACAGACGCCCCGATGATCCTTACGGCACCCTCGATGTCAGTCTCGACCATCGAAGTGATGTTCGGGAGAGATCGGAGATACCAAGTACCTTGTTCATAGTTGTAGACAAGCGCCCTAGTGCATCCACGATATGTGTCTCCAGTTGCTGCAGCAGCGTGCCGGTAGCATACCCAGACTTCCTTGTCAAGTGTGTGATGGAAGACGAAGGTCAATGCCCGATCTTGAAGAGACGCTGGGAGATCACTGTAGAAAAACTTCTCGACTTTCATGTTCGAGACTACTTCCTTATCAGGACCACCACTATGGATGTATATACCGAACTGTCCTACAACGAAGTGCTGGTTTGAGCCGATATCGACTGCACAGCCTTCTGACAGAATCCCGTCGTCGAGGAATGCGGTATCACCAACAACGAACAGTGGTTCGCCTGTGTCCTGCATGCGGATGACGGCATCAGTCTTGTACACCATCAGGAACTCACCGAGTTGTAGGGCATCCACTACACGACCGGGGGTCTGTGTGAGGAATGCGTTACCGGCAGTGTTCTTGAAGGATGCATACCAATCGACATTAGCGATAGTTCCAAGATCAGAGATCGAGGAGGAATACACGAGTTCGAGAGGAGAGTAGATGTCGTCGCCAGCACCTACAGTGTTAAGGTCGTTGAATAGGTTGAGTGCGACAAGACGTCCATTGTAGGTGGTCATCTTCTTGGCAAAGTAGGGACGCATTTCCTTAACTTCACCATAAGCTGTGATATCAGCTTCTGTGGAGAGGGCAGTGAAGACCTCACCGACTTCAGCAGTAGTCGTCCCACCAATAGTGGACCAGTCGTCAGCGGTGACGGTTGTGATCTGGTAGACGTTGTATTGGGTGATCGCGGTGACAGCAGAACCAATAGCTTCTCCAAACCAATTAGGGAGTGGGTGGAAATTGGCGCGGTCAAATGAGTACATGGGACCTGCAGTGGTCACATTTAGGATACCGACTTCGTTGAAGGCGAATGCCTGCATACCGAACTGTTGGTCGTACGTGATGGTGTACGGAAGAACAAAATCAACTATGCTCGCAGGATCATGGCCACCACCAACAAGGTATACAACTCCACCGTCTGAGTTATCCAGTCCGATGGTGAGTAGGTCTACTTGGTCAGTTCCAGCAGCAGTCCACTGAGCGATCTCGATAGGTCTGATGGAGACTTCGTTGGTCGGGTAGTCAGGCCCATCAGTTGTGTTCTGATAGAGCCTGAGAGTATCCACATCTGTGTCGAAGTCAGGAACGCCAACTAGGGCACCCTCATAGGAGCGCATATTCAGGCCAGTGTCCCAGAATTGGAGGTCAAGAGACTCCCTCGGCTGGTCGGTGTTCAGACCGGCCATTCCGATACTCTGAAGGGGTGCAATGGGCATTCCTTTCTCCTTATTCTCGTTTATCAACAACTGGGGCTGTAGTTGCCACAGAGTTGAGAGAGGCTTCTTTAGCCTTGGTGTTTGCACGTAGGGACGTAAAGTCCGTAACGATGTTCTTACCGAATGCGGCAGAGATTGCCAGCATCACAGCGTACCCGAACCAATCGGGAAGTTCAGCGATATTCTGGAAGCCTTGTTTGATGTAGAAGTCCATTCCCGGCACAAAGGATGCCGTCAGGATTACCACAAAGAAGATTGTCCAAAGCTCGTCCTTCCAAGATGTCTCGGAGGCGCGAGCCATTGTCCTCTCCCACTCGACTTCAGCAGTCGCTTTGGTCAGTTGGACTTGCGCTAGAGCTTCAGCTTGTGCGACGGCGATAGAAATCTTTCCGTCAGCGATAGCAATACGCTTGTCCATCCATTTGCCACCGATTTCACCGATGGTTCGGATCAGCGGCCCAAAGAAGGGAAACATTAGTTTACTCCCGGTACGATGAGACCACCATTAAGGATGAACCCCATGATGTACAGGCCGACGATGCCAGCCATACCCCAGAGTACCTTATTGATCCCACCACTTGTTTTGTCGAGTCCTTGACGAATGTACTGTAGGTCTCGCTTGAACCCAGTAAGTTCCTTGTCGAACTCGTGGGTCTTATCCAGAACCAGTTCTTGGGTTGTCTCCAACCTTCCAACTCGACTAAGCATGTCAGCCAGAAGAAGTTCCGGTTTGATTTGGATGTCTTCCATCTCCATTATTTCACCCGTGTATAATTGTAAATCCTATATGCGACAGCCTCATCTACTGGGACGTCGAGAAGGAAGATGGACTCCATATCAGCTGATACGCTCACTCCGATAGGTCCTTCCAAGGCGAAATACCTTTGGAAGCCGCTGTCGTAGGACGTAGAGAGGTCCCAAGGAGTGCCCATGATTATTTGTCTGGCTGAATCAGCCTTCACCAGAAGGATGACGTAACCGTCTTGAGTGATGTCGAAGCAAGTAGCTCCCCATCCACTCATGTCGAGATGTTCTACGAATACAGCGGTAGAGAGGTCCCAAGAAGTGCTAAGAGAATAGCTCCTGATGTCACCAACTGTGTCCATGACGTACATGTTGTCACCATCTGGACTCATGCAGACATCAACGATGTCGGCTGAGAGAGTCGGGGACAGTGAACTGTAGTCATTGTAGTCGTAGTTTGGATTGACTACCTCAGAGTGCGAGGTGAAGTCTCCCGGTGTATATAGATGCCTTCCTTCAACTTTTCTTGGTTGGTCGGCATCAACATAACAGAACCACCCTTGATCCTCTCGGAACCAGATAGCCTCGAAGTCTCCGTCAGTGTACGGGTTACCGGTTAGTGCAGCAACCGTATCACCATAGATCGTCTGGTCATACGCAGAGTTTGTCAGCCTTCCCGGATCGTTGTGATGCATAGTCCTAAGGATAGGACCGCTGGATCCAGCAAAGGTAACAAGTGACTTTGTATGCTCAGGGTTCGATGCGAATCCTACTGGAAGGTTAGTCCGTACCTGAGGTGCCCACGGATCATCGATCTCAACAACGATATCACCAGCCTCATAGCCACCGCCAAGCCTACCAGTCATGACAAGCCAGTGGAAGTCAGGGTCAGAGTCGTCTAGGTAGAACCATGCGGAGCTACCGCGAGTTGGTGATCTTACAGGACCTAGGTCTAGGTATGCAGAGTGTTCTGTTGGTGATTCAACACCACCAGAGTCTTTCTGACCCAGACGGAGCCATTCATAGAATCCGAAGTTAGGACCAATACCGTTTATCGTACCGGTAAGCCTAGCCCTTACCTGACCGAGGTTCGCAAGTCCGCTAGCGGAAAGGTATAGTCTTAGGTCGATTGCGCAGGCTGGGTTGAGTGAGTCGAAGTCAATAGCTGTAACGTTCGGAAAGGAGAACCATGTGTCCCCCGGATTCGGGACGAAGTTTGGAACTGACGCCGAGGCCTGAGCCATGAACGTACGATCATCGCCGCCCTTAGATCGACCGGTCTGGGCGATGTAGGGAGCCTGACATTCCGGTTGGATTGTCTCGTTGACAGTGAGACCAGTACCACCATCACTGAAGTCAGTGGTATGGGTCATAACAGGCTGGTTGTAGAACGGATCAAAGAGAACACCAGTATCTACATTCACAAGGAGTTCTATTTGAATCTGGGCTTCACCGTTGTAGACCGGAAGGTCAACAGCTTCTAGGATCCAGTCTTGACCACCACCACCCGGAACCGGATTTTCAGGGTCTTCCCAAGGATCATCTTCAGCCGGTGGATCACCGTCGTCATACGGATCATCATCGTCAGGCGGCTCAGTCTCTGGCCAGATGTAGTCTGAGATTACTAGCGGCCTATGAATGTTCTTCCATCGGTTATCGTCAGTCCACTCATAGACGAACTTGTTTGGAGCTTGAAGCTCGTCCCCGTTCGTAGGGGTGTTCGGAAAACCGATGACAGGCATTATACGACCTCTATTTCGCTTAGGATTGCAAAGGTGCCAAATGTAGGCTCAGGGGTTTCCCCAGTTTGCAGATAGATTTGTAGTTCAAGGGGACCAATGTATGGTCCACGGGGATCGCTTACAGTAACAACACCACCAGTACTAATAGTAATTGTATCAGAGGCTCTGACGTTGTTAACAAGTATGTCGAACACTTGCTCTGAAGCTGGGTTAGCTGATAGAGAGTACTCGTATGTGGATAGATCAATTTGATAGCCATCTGGTACGAATACCTCACAGAGTTTGGTGATGTCGTTAGGCGCTGGGCCTTCCTGTCGGAATACGAAGAAGGGCGGTGTGAGCCAAGGAACATCATATTTGATTGATTTCCAGTACCCACCAGATTGATACTGATAGGTGATCCCACTGTCGCTGTTAGTGATCTTGTCACCGGCCACAGGGCTAGCGGGAAAGTCGAATGCTGCCATTATGGCCTCCTTATCCGTACCACTCGATTGTTACGGTTGTTTGAGTGTTTAAAGTGTTGCCACCACCATGAGTTAGGTGAAACTGAAGTTCGTCCCCAGAGGTTACGTCTATCAGATGCGCACCTAACCACCCTGCACGGAACTGAGCAGCTATTTTGAATAGGGCAACTTCTGTTCCATTCTTCCGGATGCTGAGTTCAGCGTCTGAGCTAGAACTATCTGTTTGAACTGCAACATTACAGACAGCCGCAACACAGTCGGTAGGTGCTGTGAACAAGTCAGGGTCTGTTGTACTCACGTTATGAGTGGACAGGGTGTCTACAACAGCTGTCCAATCTAGGACAACTCCTGATGTGGTATTCTGCGCGGATGCGTTAGTACCTTGAGCCATACCAAGCAGGTGGTCTTGCGGATTTATGATACATCCGAAGAAGGTCTTGTCCAGATCGCAGGCTCCAGTTGTACCAAAGGACCTATAGATCGCCTTAAACTGATCACCTGAAGATACTTCGAATGCTCCAGTTCTGATTGCGCATGGTCCATACTTAGGATTGTCTGTTTGGAAGTCTGCAAGGACCTCTCCGTCTGATTGTCTTTCGATACGCATGGTATTATCTGCTGAAGTAGCACCAGCAGTAGTGACCGTACGGAAGAAGAATTCTGCTGTCTCTGTTCCAGCGAAGTTCGGTATCTCGATAAGATTACCGTTCTGGAAACTCTCCGTACCAAACTGTGTCTCAGAGTCCCAAGGTACTTGGTAGTTAGAGTTGCTCGGGTAGGAGGCACTAGTTGTGCCAAGAATACATCCTTGCATTAGTACACCCTCACATCGACAAAGCTTTCTCTGCCTACAGTAACGTTTTGGTTGCTCGGATCATCTGATCCAGAGTAGACCTGAATGTAGTCAGTGGCTACCACAGGAATGATCCAAGTACCACCAATCGGGTGCCAGCCTTGACCATATAGCTTGTGATCAAAGGCAGTTAGAATAGTGCCGTTCTTTTTGATCTGCATCACCACATAGTTTTGGTCGAAGCTAGTAACTCGAATCTTGGATGTGACTACACAATAAGAGGCTCCAGTTGGCATATCGAATCTAGTATCGTCGGATCCGTTTAGAAGAGCTGTTCCTGTTTGAATTAGGCTGTTGTTCCAAGGTACATCCCTATAGGTGCTGTCAATATAGAAAGTACCATCAGACATGGAACGCACTTCGTGTGCGAGAAGAGTCTCACCAGATGCAGCATCATCACTGATTCCACCACCAGTACTTTTTCTTTTGTTACCCAGAATACCGGGGAGAAGAACAGAAAACATTATGCAAGGTCTCCTGTCAGGAAGTAATGATCAGCTGTATCATCATCAGGGACGAGTGCTGCGACAGCATACTGACCAGCAGTAGCTACCAGACTCCCACGGCTCTTGATAGTAACACCAGCACCAGCAGTTACCGTGACAACCCCAGCACCCTCTTGGATGATGGTAAGCGGTTCTTTGTTGGTCATGCTTGAGTTCACGGTGAATGTGATAGCCGCTGCGTTGTTGAACTTGATAGCTTTGTTACCAGACAGATCAGCGTCTAGCAGAGTGTACGTAGTACCAGTCTGCTGCGTCATGATGATCTGGTGAGGATCGTCAGTTGCCCAGCCGAGTTGGCCAGCACCATCTGTCTTCAGAACTTGATTGGCAGTACCATCGGCCTGAGGCCAAGAGAGTCCATCGAGGATGACAGAGCCTGTGCCATTTGGCGTAATCGGAATATTACCGTTTGTTACAGAGACAATGCTCTGCCCATTGACATCGAGACTTCCACCGAGTTGCGGAGTGATGTCACTGACGATATCGGTGAGTCCAGTTGATGGGGTAGCCCATTGCAGGTTGTAATCAACTCCGTCGATCTTTTCTAGTACTTGTCCTGCCGTACCACCAGCTGGGACGTACTGGGTATCGTTGTCTACAGGGGTAACCCATTGAGTGTTGTAGTCAGTACCATCGATCTTTTCGATGACTTGACCAGCAGTACCTCCAACCGGTACGCCAGCACCGGTAGCGCCAGTAGCACCGGTAGGACCTATCATGGATACACCAGCAGGCCATACTCCAGCAGCTTTAGGACCATAAACATCCCAGAGATTCGAGTCGATGAAGAATTCACCGTCTACGCCGTCTGTAAGATCAACCGGAGGGACTACACCGTTGAGTAGGTTCAGACCGTCCGCAGGGCGAGTGCCCCAGTAGGTGTTGTAGTCAGTGCTGTCAACCTTTACAAGGATTTGATCAGTAGTACCACCAGATGGAATGCCAGTACCGACAGTACCAGTAAGGCCACGTTCACCTTGAGGACCACGCGGTCCCGGAAGGCCTTCGCCGAAAGGCAGCGATAGATCAACCCATTGTGTCGAGTCCCCGTCGCTCCATTTTCCGTACCATCTTGCATCTTCTGTATTGATCCATAGAATGTATTGATCTGCGGTTGGGGGATTCACCCCGATCCACAGGATCGAAGACGACAACACCTGAGCAACAAACCCAGAGATGCCGTCTCCATTGAATCGGCCACCGGGAGTCCGACCACGGTCAGTGGTTGCACCAGCGAACTGGCCACCCGGTGCTGTAACGTCTACTTCAGCCATTGTGGTTCTCCGTTAGAGTAGGCCACCGCCGCTGAAGTGCGTGGTAGCGATCCCTCCGCTCACGCGAGAACGCTTGTCCTCTTCGTTGAGTTCGGAGATCTGGGTGCGGAAGAGTTGGTCGTAACTCGCAGCACGTTGTTCGTCTTGAAGGTAGATGTAGGCCTCACGAAGTGTTCCGTAGAGGACCATAGATTGATTTTCATCTCTAAGCCAGTTAGGCGCGAGCATACCTGCGTAATAACCAATCGGCACTGCACCAGTTCCATCAAAATACGTAATGTTAGCAGTAATGAGAGGATCAGCAGTAGTGGCATCTTCGTCCACCGTTGAGTCTGCCTCTGCGGCCAAGAGAGCGTTTTCGCAATCTGTTGCCGTAGCTCCCCAGTACAGGAGATTGAGGGCGTAGTTGTCCTCGTTCGTAGCGTATCGGGCGTAGATGGAAGGGAGACGACGATAGTAGAAAACTTCGTACACGTCTCCAACCTTCCCCTTCGGGTAGATCACAAAATTGTTTCCCTCACGGGTGAAGTGATAGTCACTCCACTCCTTGTATCCAGACTCGTAAAAGGACCGCATATCTGAACGAGAGTTGTAGACGATGTCTACTTCGCCATCAGAGTCAAGCTTACGTAGCTGAATGAATGAGGCTGAGTCGCCCGGCACTGCGAGCTTGTCTGTTTCTGCAACAAGGGCATCATACGTATACACGTATTCAAGGGGTGCCGCCCTTAGGTCTTTGTAGATATTATCACAAGCAATATCAGCAAACGTACGAATGAGGTCGTTAGGGAGGACCGTCGAATCTCGGTTTGTGTACTTGTGGATGTTATCTACGAACTTGGTGTAGTTCATATCTGCCTCTTAGGTCATTGTGTGGTACTTAGATTTCCCACGTTCACGCACCATGAATTCAGGATGCGTTGTTTGGATCCACATCCGGAACTTGGCCATTTCCTCTTTACTCTGAGAGGTCTCGGCGTCCATGATGTCAACTCCAGTTCTGTTGAAGTAGTCGATGATCGCGGCCATAGGGATAGTCGCGAACTTCCTTGTACCAGCCTCTGGCGTAATGAGTCCATCTTGACGCATATCGCGTTCAAGCTTCGCATCGTCAAGAATCGCTTGGATGTCTTGCTCGATGTAGAAGTTGTTTTGGTCTTCATGACCGCCAAGGCCGTTGAATTCTTGTTTGCTGAACGATTGTTCAGTAGCTAGGGCTTCTTCCATAGCGACTTCGTTCATCGCTTCTTGAAGAAGAGCCTGCATACTTTCGTGATAGTCTTCAGAAATGGTATTCATGATTGTCCTCAGGAATGAAAAAGGGAGAGACTGCGTGAGTCCCTCCCAATTCTAGTTGTGTGGATTAGGCACCAATGCCGATAATCAGGCCAAAGCCTTTCGGGTTCTTGCACTCAAGAGTGCTTTCTTCGATCAGCATGCCAATCGTCGAGTCACCACGCGGACCAACGTCCACTTCCTGCATCGGGCGCAGGTTGATCATGTTGAACCACATCGGGTCATAACAGATCGCGGTGAAGTCACCGGGCGTATCAGCGACGTTGAGCGCACCAGCACCGGCGGTACCAGTGAGGCCCATGATCCAGTTGGCAACGACGAACACTTCGCCGAAGTCCGATTCGTACATATCGACCGACTGACGGAGCTTGCCCGAGTCGTCGATGTTACGAGTCACGTTGGACGCGGCCAGTTGGGACGCAGCCGAGATCTTACGCCGGTTGAGGGGCGAGACCATGACACGGGTGGACTTACCACCTTCTTCGTAGACCTTCTGTTGGACTTCGTCGATGTCCGCGAGGTCGATAGCGACTTCAGTCGTGGCCGCGATAGCAGCACCAAAGGTACCATTACCGGCGAACACACCGCCAGATTCGAAAGCGCCGGTAGCAGCGTTCCAGACGAGGGCATCAGACGCATACGACTGAACACCACCCATGGTACGCGGATCCGTGCCGCCTTTCTCCTGCCACGAGTGCACAACGGTGAACTCTTGGTCGCGCCGAATCTCCGTACCGATCTTCTTGATCTGGTACTTGAATTCGTCTTTCACACCAGCTTGGTCGACTTTCTGTTTGGTGTTGGACACCGACAGCGTATCGCCGAAGATCTGGGTGTAGTTACCGAGACGCGTGCGGAACTGCGAGGTCTCAGTGATGTCGTCGAAGTCAACGCCTTCAGCGCGGACGTTCACAGCCGGAGCGCGAAGCTCGTCGGTCTGCCATTCGTGCAGCACTGCTTTCGCCTTGCCTTTACCAATGCTCGACAGGAACGGCGTGTCGTCACGCGAAATCATCGAGATGAGGTTGGTGAGGTCTTCGCGTTCGGAAACGCCCGCCCCAGTGCCGAGGGCCTGCTTGGGGCCTCCCGACTTATAAGTACCAGTAGCCATCTTGTATTACTCCATAGCTTTGTATGTTATCCGAAGTAGCTACCAACAATATCATCGAGAGACTGTTCAAGATCTTCCTCTGTCGCCTTTCCTTCTTGGATGCGTTTAGAGACTGCTTGAGACTTCTGTTTCTTCTTGACAGATGCTGGTTTAGCTTTCTTGGTCGAGGTAGGACGCCTCTTCGGCGCAGCTTTGCGCTTGGCGCTACCTTTCGATACCTTCTTCGAGAGTTCCATGAACTCATTTAACGCTCCGATTACACGGGCGTCTGACAGGGTTGCAAGGATATCTTCAGAGATACCTTTTGAGATTGCGAATTCACGAAGCTCGGTGGCTCGTTCTTCGTTGAAGTCAGGAACAAAATCACCAATCTCTTCGTTGAACTTAGCAACGTTCTTGGCAAATTTGGCCTGCAAGGAATTAGACTCTTGGGCCTGAACAGCTTCGGCAATACGCTCACGCGTCTTCCGAGCCTTCCAGTACTCAATTTGGACTTCTTCCATCTTCTCTTGGAGCTGTTCAGCTTCGTAGGAGTCTTTCGACTTCTTCGCAGCTTTCAGCCCCTCACCGAGTTCCTTGTATTCAGTAGCCAACTCAGTTTCATGAACCATAGTTTGGGCCGTAAGCAGTCGAGCGGTCTCAGCGACCTTATTCATCTCTACGCCTTTGGCTTCTTCAAATTCATTACGTTCGTTGGCAAGCTCTCGACCTTTCTTCGACAAATGCTGACTGGTCTGGTAGCCTTTGACAAGTTCTTTGAGATCAACTTCGGACTCTTCACCGTCCACTTTTACGGGTACGGTAAATTCCCAGTCAATCTCATCGGCCTCATCGTCACTGTCTTCGTCGTCGTCGTCTTCGGTAGACTCTTCGTCATCTCCATCGGCGTCTTCGTCGTCAGCGGACTCATCTCCATCTGCTTCATCTTCTTCGTCACCTGACTCATCATCGACTAGGTCGTCATCGTCTTCTGCGTCGTCAGCGGTATCTTCGTACTCTTCTTGGGTAGATTCTCCAGCAGCCTGAGACAGAATCTCAGAGTTGCCGAGGATATCATCCAGAGCAGCGTCAATATCCGGAAGCGAAAGATTATCATCCCCGGTCATCGGGGGTAGAGTATTTTCGTCTTGTGCCATGTTAGTTATTCTCCTTAGCCTTTATCAGCTTCGGAGGCTTTCGTGACCTCCGGTACTTCGGGGGCTTTCGCCACCGGTTCGTCGGCGGGCTTCACGAGTTTACGAGTTTTGACGGCCTTATCAGCCTTCACGAAATCTGCTTGAACTCCATACAGAACGTCGAGGTCTGCTTTGAGCGAGGAGCTATTGCTCCGCATCGCCTGAGCATTGGTCGTGTTCTTAGATGCGTTCACGATAACCTGAGCGAGTACCTTTTCGGTATTCTCTACAGCCTTATCGATGGTTGCGCGGCTTACACCACGCACTTCCAGTGCGGCTTTAAGACTCATCTTTGTCTTCATCCTCTTTTGTTTCATTCTCAATCAAGAATGCGGCGTTACGAGCGTAGGTCTGGTACTCATCGAGTTTTCCATTGACCGCGCCAAGCGCCAGTACGTTTTGGTACAGACTTTCACGAAGCTGAACCTCGTGAAGTTCTGTCTGTATCCATCGTTGGAACAGATCCATCATGATTTCAACGAAAGCATCGTCGAAGAACTGGTCACGTTTACGACCAGCCTCCTCACCCTTGTTGATATACATCTGGGCGAAGTGCGGTTTACGCATTTCAAGCTCTCCTCCCTTAAAAAGGTAGGAAAACTTCTCCCGGATCCGTTGTTTCATGTCCTCTTGACTCATTTCTTACATCAATCCTTGTTTTTCGACTTCATCGTCGACTTCTGCGTTCTCAACTTCTTCTTTGACCTGCTTTTTAGACAGTTCGTTGAGGCGACCTTGGATACCAGACAGGTTCGACGGTCCAAACTGAGAAATAAGCGTGTAAGCAGTCTTGATAAGCTGCTCGATAGCCGGTTTCTCGGGTCTTGGGGTGCCTTCCTTGTCTGCTTTGAGTGCTAGTTCTGCCCAATTTTGGTAATGGGTGTCCATAGCAACCGCCAATTGCTTCGCATTGTCTTGCATGGCGTTGTCGGCCTGAGTTGCAAGCAGTCGAGCGTTGGCTTCCTTGGCCAGAACATCGAAAGAGGCTTTCAGTTCTTCGATTTCGAGTTTCTTTTCTTCTGCAGCCATCATTTTCTTTCGGGCCATGTTGGCACGCTGCTCGAAATCTGGGGAATTGTAGTCCTCGATGAAGTCCATCGGGTCTAGGTCGAGTGCTGTGATCGCCATAGAGGCGAGTCGAGCGTCTGCGGTCTCCTTGATGGCGACCTGCCTACCATTCTCAGCCAGTTTTTGAAGAACAACACCGACCATCTCGTACTTCATACGAAGGTTGTCGTTAGAGTTCTCACCAAGATTAGCATCAACGTTGAAATTGATAGTCTTGGGAAGCTGAGCGATATCAGCCGTCTTGTAGATGCCCTCACGGTCGAGGTATCCACGGCTTTCACCGGCATTCTTTTTGAGAGTCTTGTAGACTCCCTTGACGAATCGTTTGATCCCGGTATGCACAAAGCGACGTGCAACGTGTTGAATACGAGTCTGAGCGGCGCTCTGCACCTTGGTCAGCTTCGCTTCGGAGTTACCGGAAACGTAGAGTTGGTCGTTGAGTCCCTGAGCAGCTTTGGAAAGGCCGTTGGCCTGTTCCTTCTGCACCTGCATCTGTTCCAGCAGAGGTACAGTGCCGGGGGCAATGGTCTCTGGTTGAAGCATCTGCACTGAGTTTGCAGGGTTACCGACTGTAGGAATAATCGATTTTGGTTTCATGTTTTGCAGGGCAGCAAAATCAACGACGTTCGGGTCAGCCAGTCGTGGGCTGAAGTTCGTCAGGTAGACATTCTCAACAAAGCCACGAAGGATCGCGGTCGAAGTCAAGGTAGAACTACGAGTGATGTCAGCCATAGACAGGCCATAGAACTCGTAGGGAATTTCAATCGGGCAGAGTGCAGCCAGATTGACCTCTTCTGCGTACTCATCGACGATAAGCATCTCACCGGAGAATATGACGTGGCGCATTTCTGCGATACCATCACCATCACGGTCAGCGAACAGCCAGCACTCACATACAGTGAAGGTGGCGTTCTCGTCGAGGGTTGACGTGTTCGAGGAGATCGTACCTGAGTACGTCTCACCTGTCACGTCCTTACGCGAGGCTCGTTCAGTGTTGAAGTTGTGACGATCACCATCACTCAGCTTCTTCCAGTCGTCTTCCTTGAACTTTTTGAACTTTTCAGGGAAACGCTTACGAAGGTCTGACTTGGTAATGTCGTCTTCAAGAATTTCGATGTAAGAGAAGTCATCGAGTGACTTCGCATTCGTATCGATTGAGAAGTTTTCATGAGGGACAACGTCGAATACGACACCAGACTCATCGAACTTCTTTTTCAGTTTGACATCCTTGTAGACAATGGATCCTTCAAACTTTCCTTCTTCGTTTTCTACAAGCTTGTCTTCACCGACAAGTTCACCGATGATTTCAATATCGTCATCACCGAGGAGTTCGTCGAGCTTCGCCTCGTCTACTTCTTCGTACTCTTCGTACTCGTAGCGAGTCTTATCGCACCAATCCCATCGGATGATGGAGTTCTTCCACAGCAGACTGGCTTTCGCCCACGAGTTGAGCTTTAGCCACCCGTCGTTCGCCGTGAAGATCTCATGGTTCGTCAAGTCTTCAGCCTGTTTCGTCAGATGGACTTCTTTCGGTTCCATGGACGAAGGGTTGAATTTGGCGATCTTATTGTTGTCGAAGAGTAGTTCGGACAGAATTGAAGTGTATCCATCGACGACCTCAGTGGTCGAAGAATCAACAATAGAAGATACACCTTGTGGCTTCAAGTGCCCCGATGCGTAACCGGAGTACTCGTACGTAGCCATTTGTCGTACGTCTTCTAGGGAAGTAGAACCAAGCGTATAGTCAGTAACGTTGGATCGTAGTTCTTCAATCTCTGCCAGAAACTCAAGATCTGTGAGCTTTTTGGCCATTGGTTCTCCTTACCTCTTCGGTTGCGGCGGGTACATCGGGAATTTCCAGCCCTGTCCAACAAGCTGACGTGCAGCGTTAGACATAGTGTTTGGGGCTACTTTCGGCTCGCCTTGGTAAAAGCGTGAACCGGGAAGTGGTCCACCACTTGCAGTCGGATTTCCGAACATCGAGTATCCCGGTCCCGGAGCTTGAATAGCGTAGGAGGGACGTACTCCCGGAGCCATAGCTTGGCCTCGGTTCATGGGCTGAGTTTGAACGGGTGCGACACCAGTCTTTCCACCAGCGCCCATAGCGGCGGCTGGAGCAGGGTAATCGTACTGAGCAGCCTGAGTGAATTGTCCGAAGTTCGTTGGATTAGGTTGGGGCTGAGCGCCACCAAACATTCCACCGAGCAGACCGTTCTTCTGAGGATCAGTCACATCACCAAAAAGAGCTTGGTAGAGTCCACCTTGACTCTGCGGTTGTGCAACAGGTTCTTGGACAGCAACGGGGGCTTCAACAGCAACTGGGGCTTGTGTATAGCCCATCATGTCTGTGACAGCACCGCCGGGATCTACCAGCTGTTGTCCGAATGGGGCAAGAAATCCATCTAGGACTCCTTGGTCAAGATCTTCAGCCATGTCGAAGAGCCTCCTCAAATTTACGGGCATAACCGGCGATAGTAGCTGCCTTGTCTGTTCCGTTTACGATGCGACGGGCATTGACATAGTCGTCACCCAGATAGTCATCGAGCTTCTTCCCAGTGAAGAGGCCTTGTTTCATACCGACTACAGTGATGTAGGCGTTGATCTCGTCGTTCTCTTGAATCATCTCGGGGTTGTTGATAAGATCAACCATCTTCCCGGTGAGTGCAGAGAGGATCGCACTGAACTTTCCGTAGTGGCCAAGCCAAGTAAGTTGAACCCAACCACGACCATGATAGGTCTCCATATCGTTGTAGTATCGAGAGACCGGTTTGGCGTATTGTCGGCTTCCGCCTTTACCAATTTCTTCATCGTACTTGAATCGTCCAGATTCGTGGTAAGCCGTCGCCAGTACGTAGGCGATCTGTTTGATGTCTGTGACATCGGCTTCAAGACACTTATCAACCAGAGTGACAAGTGGATCGTACTGAAAAGATGGTAGGGAACCATAAAAGAGGTCCCTGATCAGGATCTGTTTGCCCTGTTCTCCGAAGTGTTTCATAAGTGTCTTCCTTTGTTAGGTGAGGGGAATTCTATGCAGCCGCCCCTCTCGACCGAGGACATGCATAGAAATTAGAACCATGCGGTGTCGTTAGCAAAAGCGTTAGGTGTGTGGTGAAACCCTACTCGGGTTGAACTCAGCCTGTGCTGATGCGTTCGGTAGCCTTCAAGACAAATAGCGAGTGCCATGACGGAGTCATCGTATGCTCCTGCCATTGC
>Ga0316189_10000852_pt1 | contig 30585 bp, 22 predicted proteins | sample LowCovwburrow_MG_FD_204930 | JGI IMG/M metagenome (GOLD analysis project Ga0316189, IMG submission 204930) | Coastal sediment microbial communities from Maine, United States - Lowes Cove worm burrow | ecosystem: Environmental > Aquatic > Marine > Coastal > Sediment | place: USA: Maine...
GCTTGACGCCGAAGACTCCGGTGCAATGCTGATCGGCCCTGTGCCGGAATGCCTCCGTTCGACACCCTGCTGGTCCTGGATCTCGACGAGACGCTGATCTTCGCGGACGAAGCACCCATGCCGGGCGCGGAGTTCGAGGTCGGCCCCTACAAGGCTGTCCGTCGGCCAGGCCTTGCGGCATTCCTGACCGGCTGCCTCGACACATTTGCGGTGGGGATTTGGACGTCCTCGAGTCCGGACTACGCCAGCGCCGTAGTCCGGCATCTCGTTCCGCGCGACCGGCTCGTGTTCCTGTGGGCCCGAGACCGATGCACGCGTCGCTTCGACCCTGAGACCCACGAACACTCCCACCTCAAAGACATCAAGAAGCTGCGGCAGTTCGGCTTTGCGCGAGAGCGGATTGTCTTTGTCGACGATACGCCCGCGAAGATCGCCCGCAGCTACGGCAACCTCGTGCGTGTGCGGCCGTTCGAGGGAGACATGACCGACCGTGAGCTGCCCTTGCTCTTGGGCTACCTACGCACGTTGGCCGCTGTCCCCGACGTACGCCGCGTCGACAAGCGCGGCTGGTGGAACCGTGAGCCGCCCAGCCCCGACTAGGGCATGTCCCTAGAGTGCCTCGGCGAACGCCTTGGCAAACTCGGTGGGGTACGGCCGGTCGGCTGGGTTGGTGGCCGTGCCCGCCCGCAACAGCTTGGCGATAGCTGCCGGGTAGGTGCGCAGAAGCTCTGCGTCCTCGAACGGATCGCGTCGCATATGGGCCACGATGCGATCGCGGTAGTTGTCGATCTCGTCGAAGAATGCGCGGCCCGTCGTCACGTTGTAGATCGTGGCGACCAGTGCGTAGACGTCGGCGCGGGGGTCGAGCTCGACCGGATCCAATACCTGCTCGGGCGCGATGTAGCCCGCCGTTCCGGCGACAAATCGGCCGCCGACCTCGGCGCTGACCTTTGCGGCCCGGACCATGCCGAAATCGATGACCACGGTCGCAAGCGGAGCGGCGACCGCCGGATCGCGATGCTTCTCGGGATCGAAGCGGCCTCCGGCAAGGGGCAAACGCAGCCACAGGTTTGCGGGTTTGATGTCGCGATGCACAAGCCCCGCGCTGTGCAGCGACGAGAGCCCCGCACAGGTGTCGAGCACAACCTGCCGCAGCTCGAAGAGTGACATCCGGCGGGCGGTGGCGTACTCCTTGAGGTCGGCCCCGATGAGGAGATCAAGCACGAGGTACGGGATGTCCTGGGACACGCCGCGATCGATGATGTTCGCGACGTTGGGGTGGTACAGCCCGGCAAGCGCTGCGGCCTCCTCCACGAAGGAATCCAGGATCCCCTGGCGTTCGGTCTCCGAAGCGGCCTCGAGGGCCTCCCCCTTGGGGATCTTCAGGACAAACCTGCGGTCGGCTCCGGGCTTGCGCACCAGCCAGACGGTGCCGACGCCACCTTCGCCCAGCGGCTTGATGAGCTCGTAGCCCTCGATGACCTTGGGTTGCTCTTGCTTGGGCTTGGGCGGCGGCGGCGGCGTACGCTGGATAGCCGCGCGAATCGCCGCGTCCACCAATGAGGAGACAGTCGGGCCCAGCGAGGCCAACCACACCTCCAGCAGGGACGGGTCACGGGCCGCGATGGCGCGGGCAACGAGACTGGCCACCCGGGGCGCGTTGGGGGCCGCGTCGCGGGTTAGCGAGTGGGGCAGGCCACCGTCGGTTGCGGCGGGACGAAGCGCTTTGGCCGGGTCGGCCAGCGCGCGCACCAGGCGGTCTGATGCGAGCACGAGGTCGACGCACAGTGCGTCGATGCCTGGCTGACGCCCCACCGCATCGTCGAAGGCGTGGAGCGTGCGGGAGAGGCCGAGCAGTGCGTGCGCCAGCTCGGTACGGATGGCCTGCAGTGCCTTCAACGCTTCCGCAGCGTCGCGCGCCCAGTCGGTACTCGCGGCGCCGGAAGACACCACTGCGCGGAGGCGCTCGGCCTTGTCGCAGCAGAACGCAAGCGCTGCGTCGACGACGGTCGGCAGCGCGTGTGCCAAGCGCTGGAGCACGGCGGGTCGGTCGATGACCAGCGCCCACCAAGCCGCGAACGGGCCCAGCCACTCCACGTCGTCGTCGTCGATCCCGCGCGTGGTGCCTCGCGTGGTGTCGACAAGTCGCCAGAACACTTCACTCAAGGCACGCTCGAGGATGGGCGGAAAGGTGCGCGAGCCGTCGGAGAGACCCTCCAGCTTACGCAGCCACAAACAGGTGTGGTGCGCAGTGGTTCCGCCGCCGCGGCTGGTGAGATCGGAGGCGTCGGCGCCTGCATCCAGGACGCAGCCCCCCAGTGTCAGCGCGAGGACCTCCAGAGAGACATCGGCGTGGAGCTCAGCCCCGTCGTCTCGTCGGTGCTCACGCACGACCTCGAGGATCTCGGCGGGCATGTCGGTGACCAGCTTGGCGACCTCGTCGAGATCGGGCGTCTCGATGCGCTCCCCAGTGGGGTGCGTGGCGAGCAAGGGAGCCCACTGTCCGAGCGCGTAAGCACGTGTACACGCGACCAGCGAGTTCATGGCGGCTGCGCGATGGCGGGGCCGCGTCGAGCCCAGTGCGATGCGCCGTGATTCGGAGATGGTCGAGGCGAGCGCGCCCGCGAATCGGGCCGCACGCGCGTCAGCCTCCTCATCGTCGTACTGCGCTGCGATGCGGGTGAGGTTATCCAGCCCGCGCTCAAGGTCGAGCGGGTCCCGCTCGGCGCCATCGAGGACATCGGTGATGGCGATGACCTCGATCCAGCCGCGCAGGTCCTCCGGGTTGGACGAGCCCGCCGACCGAGCCAGGTCCCGAAGTCTCCGAAGCGGTAGTCCGATGCCGTCGTCCGTCTCGCCTCGGCGCCACAGCGCGGCCAGCCCTTGTGCGAGTGCGATGGCGGTGAGCGGACCTCCGTCGCCTGCGAGGATCCGCTCCGCGAGCTTGTTCCAGATGTCCTGGCGCTCGTAGTACAGGTAGGGCGTTGCAGCGGCGACCGCAGCGAGTACCCAAGCGTCCTCGTCGGGCGACATGACGATCGCGCGGAGTTGGCTGGCCATGAAGCCCAGGCGCGCGGCGGGGACCGAAGCCATCGCCGTGACGGCGCGCTGCCGCAGTACCTCGGCGTCGCCGCTGACCCAGTCCAAGAGCATGCCCTCGAGCTGTTCGACGGGTCCCAGCAGTCGTCCCAGCGCACGTGCGGCGTGGACCCAGACCAGCGGCTCGGGATGAAAGAGCAGCGGCTGCAGTGCCGCGAGCGTTGGACCCACGAGCTTCTGCGCGCTGTCGACCGGCATGCCGCCCGCGCTGATCTCGAGACAGCGCGCCGCCAGCACGCGGCCGCGCAACGAGCCAAACGCCGGGCGGGTCACCATCGCGTCGAGCGTGGACTGCGAACCCCACAGCCACGGGCCCAGGCTCGGTGTCTCGTGGGCGGTTGCACCTGCCTCCCAGATGAGAATCTCGAGACGAGCGCGCACCTGGATGTGCTCGTCGCGCCGCAGCACCTCGCCGTCGCCAAACAGGGGAGCGCACTGGAGGGCGTCGACCAACGGGCCCGCCACGATGCGATCTCCGGCGGCGGCCGCCACGCGGGGCGTCAGGGTCGGGTGCTCTGCGGCGATCTCGAGCATCGGCGCGATGAATGCATCCCAGCGCCATGCGCTGGCCGAGCACCACGACAGCACAACTGGGGCGTGGGGGCCCTGCAAGATCGGGCTTAGCGTGGCCAGCCCTTCGGTGGTCTGGCTGAGCCCGGGCAGGGTCGCCGACAGCAGATCGGCCGCCCCGATGAGTGCGCCGTCCAGATCGACGGCAACGGGTGCCCCCGGGCGCCAGCGTGTGCGCACCGCCTCCTCGAGCTCGGGAGACTTCGACATGGACTCCGCCAACGTGTGGACGGCCGTTTCGAGCTCGGGGATCGACATCGGTGCGCCCCGATTCTACCCGTGCGCTGGCGTTGGGCGCCAACGACGTCGTCGATCGGGCGGTGGTGTCCACTCTCGTTGGTGTCAGCCGCTTTACGGTCTGGGGTCGAGCAGACCATGTCCAAGTTGCGCTTGTCCCTACAGTCGACGCCCGCGGTCAGAAGAAGACTAGGATCGCGGCGGTGCTTGAGCGCATCCCGCTATTGTACGGTCGCGTGACTGCACAGACGACGGACGGATGACCTAGGAGTCGCGTGAGCTGCTCTGCGCGCCCTTGTCGAGGGTTTCACGATGGGCCAGGCGTGGTATTGAGGATGGGTGGCCGGTGACGACGCTTCTTCGCCCAAGGCGACTCCCGAGCGAGTGCAGTCCGACGACGCGGGCGGGCCGGATCTCGACTCCCAGCTCAATGCTTTGGCGTCGGACCTAGACTTCGACCTCGACGACGACGAGTTCAGCGACCTGGCCAACGCGGACGACGACGACTACGACGAAGACACTGGGGTGAAGCGTGCGCCGGTCGATCCGGCATCCGTGCACGCCGAGCCCGTCGCGGGGCCGGGGGTCGTGGAACCGGAGTTGGGAGGCAGTGTCGACGAGGAAGTCGAGGAGCTGGAGGAACTCGACTTCGAAGAACTCGACTCCATTGCGGAGCTGCAGATCGACGAAGTGCATGACAGCCCGGGGGCCCAGGACGCTCCGGCTGCACAAGACATGACCGAACCGCTGAAGGTGGAGGCCCCGGCAGCTCCTCCCGTCTTGTACTTGCGGTTGGATGGGGTCGTGAGCGCGGTCGACCAAGAGCGCTTCGTGATCGGTCGCGTTTCCAAGTCGTGCGACCTGGTGATCGTGGACGCCAACGTCTCGCGGCAGCACTGCGCGATCGAGCGGAGGGGCGACGGCTACTACATCGTCGACATGGGAAGCACGAACGGCATCGAACTCGATGGCGTTCGGATCGACAATCACCGCATCGCCGAGGGGAACATCCTGGTTCTCTCCGGCCATCGGGTCTCGGCCACCTTTATCGAACCCGACGAGCCCGACGAGCCCGATGAGCCCGCCCTCGAGCGGATCACCGAGGTCCCGACGCAGCGACCGGCCGACCTGCCTGGCGTGACGGGCCGTATGCCAGTGGTTGCCGCGGCGCCCGCCGCGGTGGCCGACGGGGTCGAGCTGGCAGCGTTGGCGTCAGAACCACTGCCGCCGATGGAGCCACGGTCCGAGGCGGTCCCGCAGGCGGACGCGCCGCAAAGCGAGACTCCGGGCGGCCAGGCTGGGTACGTCCAACCCGGCGAAGCGCAAGTGCCCGCTGGCGTCGTGCAGGCCGCCTACAAGCCGACGCCGTTCGAACAGCATGTCAGTGAGCATCTTGTCGCGCTGGGTCAACAAGTGGCGTACCTGCAGCAGTCCGTCGACGTCGCCCTGGCGCAGCTCGAGAAGCTCCAAAGTGTCGTGAAGCTCGCGACGGTGATTCAAGAGCGCCTCGCGGCCTCGCGGCAGCAAAACAGCTAGCCACGACCGCCTCAAACCGCATCGGTGCGTGCTGCCGCGGACATCGCCCGTGATAATGTAGCCCTGTATGCCTAGCTTGCGCCGTGTTGTACGAGGGGCGGGGGGCGCCCTGTCACTGTCGTTGGTCGTTGCCTGCAGCGGCGGTGAAACGCCCGGCGCGACGTCGTTCGGCGACACCCCCGTGGGATCGACCGGGGGCGACCCGGGACCGGGGGCGACCGACTCAGGGGGGCCTGTCGGAGACGGGAGTGGAGACGGGGACGGCGCTAGCTCCGGGGCGGCCGACAGTTCGGGCGGGTCCACAGGCGCGGTGGATGATGCGACAGGCGAAGGTCCCGTGTGCGGCGACGGCGTCGCTGACGGCGACGAAGACTGCGATGGCACCGACCACGCCGCAGCCAACTGTGTGGGGCTGGGGTTCGACGAGGGGACCCTGGGCTGTGCTGCCGACTGCACTTTCGACGACAGCGGCTGCTTTGACTGGTCGTGCGGCAACGAGTCCATCGAAGGCCGCGAGGTTTGCGACGGAGCGAACCTCGACGCCGAGACCTGCATCTCGCAAGGCTTCGACGCGGGAGCGCTCAGCTGCGCGGCCGATTGCACGTTCGATACTTCGGGGTGCGTAGGGTTTACCTGCGGCAACGGAATGCTCGAAGGCGCCGAAGCCTGCGATGGAGCGAACCTTGATGGCGAGACGTGCATCTCGCAGGGCTTCGACGAGGGAGCGCTGAGCTGTGCGGCGAACTGCACGTTCGATACCAGTGCATGTGTCGATTGGGTATGCGGCGACAACAATGCCGAGGGGCCCGAGGTCTGCGACGGCGGCGATCTCAACGGTGAAACGTGCGTGTCGCAAGGCTTCGACGGGGGCTCGCTAGCCTGCGCCGTCGGGTGTGGCGCGTACGATACGTCGAGCTGCTATACGTGCGGCGACGCCTCCGCCGACGGACCCGAGCAATGTGATGGGCCCGACCTTTCGGGCGAGTCGTGCGCGTCGCAGGGCTTGGGGGTGGGCGCCCTGGGGTGCCTGGCGAACTGCACGTTCGACACCAGCGGATGCACGACTTGCGGCAACGGTGCCATCGACGTGGGGGAGACGTGTGATGGCGCGAATCTCAACGGACAAACGTGTGTGTCGCAAGGCTTCGACGCTGGCGCGTTGGCCTGCGCGCCGGACTGCGGCTCGTTCGACACCGCGGCGTGCACCTCCGATCAGGATTGCTGCGTCGCCAACGTCGCCCCCGGGTGTTCGGACGCGGCATGCGAGACGGCCGTCTGTGCTGTCGACGCGTTCTGCTGCGACAACACGTGGGACTTGCTGTGCGCCAATGCGGCGGCGACCACCTGCGGCATCTGTGCTGGAGCCGGCTGCGTTCACGGGGTTTGTGAGACGGGGGTGCAGTTGAACATCGGCTGCGACGCCTGTGTGACCGCGGTCTGTGCGGCGGATCCATTCTGCTGTAGCAATAGCTGGGATGGACTTTGCGTCGGTGCGGTGGAGAGCAGCTGCGGGCTGACCCCATGCTGAACGGGCCGCGCCGCGTTCGGTATGCCTGTGACCTTCGGGCTACGCGGGGTCGGGGTCGCCCGCGATGGAACTCATCGCGCTGTCCAAGTCGGCGAGCACGGGCGCGGGATTGGCCGACAGTCGGCGGACGTGTTGCTGCAGTGCCTTGCGTGCGCGGAACAGTCGCGACTTGACGCTGCCGGGTGTGCACTCCAGGACGGTGGCAATCTCCGCGAGCGCCATTTCATGCCAGTAGTGGAGCTCGAGCGCGATTTGGTGGTCCAGCGGGAGCGCACGTAGGGCAAGCTCGAGGGCCGACCGTTGCTCGTCGGCGGCCAATCGTCGGGTTGGCGAGCTTGCGGGGTCCGGCTGCGCCTCTACGGCCGAGACGTGCTCCGGAGAAAAAACGGCGGTGTGGCGGTAGTGGTGCCGAAGGTGGTGAACGAGCTTGTGCCGAGCAACGCCGAGCACGTAAGCCCGCAGCGCAATCGTCGGGTCCACGCGAGTGCGTTGCTCCACCAGCGCCAGGAAGGTCTGCTGGGTGAGGTCCGGCGCGTCGTCGTTCGCCTTGTTGGCAAAGAAGCGGAACACGACCGAAAAGTGGCGCCGCACCAGCTCGTTGCCGGCATCACTGTCTCCATCGCGCCACAGCGCCAGGAGCGTGAAGTCGTCCTCGGGCGGGGCGGCGCTCATTGGGCGACGGCCGGCCCAGGTTGGGGCGCGGCCTCGGCGGCCGCTTTGGAGATCATGCGCTGCAGACGTCGCGCCACCGATAGCTCGGGCAGCTCGTGGCCCTCGGTGATCGCAACGGCGCGCGTCGCCGCTTGTTGGGCGCACGGCAAACGGCGCAGCTGCAAGCAAGCGCTGGCTACGTTGTTGAGCGACGCGGCGACCAGCGGATGGGCGCGGCCCAGCGTCGTCTCACGCGTGGCCAGCGAACGACGCGCAAAACTCAGCGCGCGCTCAGGCTCTTTGATCTCCAACAAGACGTTCGCAATATGGTTGAGCGTCCGCGCGACCTTGGGATCGTCGGCCGCCAGCAGCTCGCGTTGGGCCCGCAGCGCGCTCTGGTAGTGCGCGAGTGCCTCGTCGAAGCGCTTGTTTCGATAGGCCATCCCGCCCAAGTTGTGATCGAGTTGTGCCTCGCGCATGGGGTCGCCGCCCAATCGGGCCAGCGCGGCACGGGCAAAGCCGGCCCACGTCTCGCCCTCGGGGTCGTCGAGCTCGACGCCTGCTATCCACACCAGCCGGATCCAGCCGTCGGCCACCAGGGCGTCGTCGCTCGCCGCTTCCGCGAGCTGGACCGCGCGCAGCAAGTCCGTTCGGGCCTGGGCGTAGCTGCCTCGGTGTCCGGCGATGCTGCCGATGCGCAGTCGTGCGGCTGCAGCGATCGCGCCGTCACTCATCTCTGCGGCGTCGTCGGCAGCCGCGGTGGCGAGGGCCGCGGCCTCGGCGTAGCGACCGGCCAGCTCAAGCAGTCGGGCCTGGCCCAGCTGCTCCCACAGCTGCGTGGCCGCGGTTCGTGCCGCGGGATCGTCGGGAAGGCTCCGGCTGAACGAGTCTCGCGTCGGATCGTTGCAGCCGCCGAGCCAGCCCAGCCCGTGGACAACGGGGACCGCGTTGGCCAGCAGCTCTGGGTCCGCGTCGGTCATGAGGCGTACCGCGGCGCCAAGCTCGAGGCGCCGCCGCTCGAGGCAGGCGGTGCGCGCGTCGAGCAAGTCCGCAGATTGCACGTGCCGCACGTGGGTGTCCAAGCAGGCCTCGCGGCTTGCGTCCTGCCAACGCGCCGCATAGGCATCCAGAGCGCGCAGCACCGACCCGCCAGAGGATTCAGCGAACGGTGCCCCCGTCGACCGAAACCCTGCCTGGAGGTCACGGCGCACGTCGGCGTTCCATACCGAGCGAACGGCTGCGCCCGCGGCCGCACACGGATCGGCGGGGTCCGAGGCAGCCGAGTCGGCGATCAACAGGGCGCTTGCGATCGTCGTCATCGCCACGGCCACCCCCGCGAGTGCGCGTCGCCCCCGGTTGATCGTCGCCGATTCAAGCGCGCGGAGCAGCGCGGGCATGTCGGGGTAACGCTCCGCGGGCTCGTCGGCCAGCGCGCGTCGCAGCACACTGTAGATCCGGCGGGGCACCCCGCGCTCCTTGCCCAGGGTGGGGCTGTCCGTCGCCGAGAAAGGGTGCACGTCGTACAGCGCCAGGTAGCACGTCAGCGCAAACGAGTACTGGTCGCTCTTGGCGTCTGCGATGCCGCCGCGCAGCTGCTCGGGGGCCATGTACGCGGGCGTCCCGGCCGAATCGTTGTGGCCGTTCGCCGCGTGCGCTATCGGTTGCGCCAAGCCGAAGTCCCCCACGCGGACCCGGCCGTCGCCGCCGATCAGCACGTTGCCCGGCTTGAAGTCGCGGTGCACGATCCCGCAGCCGTGTGCAGCGGCTACGCCTCGGCCTGCGCTCAGCAGGGTCGGCATGATCTCGCGATAGCCCGGGCGGCGACGGAGCACGTCCCGCAGCGACCCTCGCTCCATCAGCTCCATCACCAAGAACACCCCGGGCGTCGGGATGCCGAGGTTGTCCTCGCGCTCTGCAGCGAACCCCAGATCTCGACGCGTGTATGCGCCGACATCGTGCACGGTCACGACGTTGGGGTGCGAGACCTTCGCCATCAGGCGCGCCTCCTCGAGCAAGGTGCCGGTCTTGGTGGCCGTGGCGCCTTCACGCAGGCGCAACAGCTTGAGCGCGACCTGGCGATCGAGGTCGGGGTCGTACGCCCGGAACACCACACCGAGTCCGCCCGCCCCGATCTTCTCCACCAACACGTAGCGGTCCAACACGGGGGCGGGGACGCGTCGGTCAAACAATTGCCGCTCGAGGTCGGCCAGCACAAGCGACTCCCTAAGGGCGTCGCCGGCGGGCGCGTCACGCATGAGCGTGCCCGTCGAGATGTTGGACACGTCGTCCACCGACCCAATCTACCGCAGCGGCCGACACGTTCGGCGGGTGTGACCCAGCGCATGAGCTGCGCACCGCTGTGGGCCGTAACCACGTGGGCTCGCGAGCCACTTCATCAGTGGGGCCCCCCAAACATTGTCGACACCCACACATCGGACCATCCCGCCGTCACTGTTCTTCGTAGCGTCAGGGCTGCTTACCGCCGCCTGCGCGGCGTCCGACGCCGATCCCGCCCCCGCGGGGACCAGCACAGGCGGCAGCCCGACGATGGCATCCAGCGGCGACGGCGCCGACAGTGGCAGCGAGGTGAGCGGCGCGGACACAGGCTCCAGCGGGTCCGACGGCAGCGGGAGCACGGGCAGCGCGCTCGAGGTCGAGGCGGGTGAGGACACCACCGTCGTCGCCTTCGAAGGTGCGCACGTGTTTTTCACGGGTCGACAGAACATGCGCGAGCTCGACGTGGATGTTGAGTTTCCCGCGGCAGAGCTCGCGTACACGTCGGCGATGCTCACACTCGGGCTCTCGTGTCCCGAGGGCTCGTGCGACTGGTGGGATCGCAAGGGCAGCCTCGGCATTGTCGAGAACGCGGGGACGGAGGACGAGCGCGTGTTGGAGATCGCTCGGTTCGTCACGCCGTATCGCGTGGGCGGAACGTGGCAGCTCGACGTGACCGCGCTGCGCCCGCTGCTCTCTGGGACGCGGACGCTGCGCGTGTATATCGATACGTGGGTCGGCCCCGGTCACGCCAATGGCAACGGCTGGCTCGTCGACGCGCAGTTCGATTTGGTCGGTGGGATACCGCCCGAGCTTGCCGTCGACGTGCTCCCGCTGTGGCCGCTCAGCGAGGTTACGGTTGGCGATCCCGGCGCCCCCATCGCCGAGCAGTTGGCTGCAGCCGAGGCCGACATTCCCGCGACCGCCTCGCGCGTCGAGCTGTGGTCGGTGATCACGGGCCATGGACAGGGCAATCTCGACAACTGCGCCGAGTTTTGTCCGCTCTTGCACGGGTACGACCTCGGCGTCACCTCCGCGCAGCAGACCATTTGGCGCGACGACTGTGCCGACAACCCGGTCAGCAACCAGCAGGGCACTTGGTCGCTCCCGCGCGCGGGGTGGTGCCCTGGAGATATCGTTGTGCCCTGGGTCGAAGATCTGACCGCGGGCGTCGTTCCCGGGGAGTCCGTCTCCGTCCTGTACGATGTGCAGGGTTACGAAAACACGTGCCGCCCGGATGCTCCGGTGTGCATGGGGTGCAGCTTGGGAACAAGCTGCGAGTATGATGGAGGCAATCACACCCCGCCGACGATCCTTATGTCGGCGGCGCTGGTTGTCTACCAAGCCACAGAGGCCCGGCGATGACTCAAGCCAAGGTTCTAATCACATCCGGCGTCCTGTCCCTCGCAGCCTGCACGGGCGGTGACGATTCCGAGGCGATGCCGACAAGCGCCGCGGGGTCTGACGGGGCCGATGACGGCGTGGCGGCGACGGGCGTCGCGACCGGTCCTGCGACGGACAGCGGCGACACCGGGGGAGACCCTGGTGACGAGGGGGACACGGTCGGCGACACCGGGACCCCCGCGGACACTGCCGACGATGACCCGATGCCGCCGATCTGGTTTGACGTCGGCCTGCCCGCGGATGGAACCGGCGAAGGCGGCGGCGACTGCCAGGGGGGCGCGACGGTGCTGGAGGCAACGATCCGCGACTTCGCGAGCACGCATCCAGATTTTGAGGCGTTTTGGGGATCCGCGCCGACCACGGGGCTCGTACTCGATGCGCTCGGTGCGGACGCCACGCCGCAGTACAACCCCGCCGTCCCCGTCTCTCCAGGCGGAAGCTCGGCCACGCAGATCACGTCGGCGGGCAGCTTTAGCGACTGGTACCACGACGTCGGCGGCACCAACGTCGCCGTTCCGTTTGAGATCGAACTCGAGGAAGACCCTGTGGGCTCGGGCCAGTTTGTGTTCGACGACGCCACGTTTTTTCCCGTCGATAACGCGGGCTGGAACGGCGCGCCCGGGCCCAACAACGAGACCTTCCCCGACACGCTCGACGACCAGCATAACTTTCACTTCACGACCGAGATCCACACGAGCTTTGTCTACGCGCCCGGCCAGGTCTTCACGTTCATCGGTGATGACGACCTGTGGGTCTTCGTCGACGGCTCGCTCGTCATCGACTTGGGCGGTCTGCACGGCGAGCTCGAAGGCTCGGTCGAAATGGACACGCTCGGGCTGGATGAAGGTCGTACCTACGCGATGGATGTGTTCCACGCCGAGCGACGCCACAACGGATCACACTTCCGGATCGAGACCTCGATCGCCTGCTTCTTCCCGCCCGCGGGCTAGGATCAGTAGACCATCACGGTGGACTTGCTGACGTCAGCCTGAGGCAGGCACATGCCAACCGTCTTCTTGGCGGGGTCTGTAACGGGGCACGCATACCCCTCGGGGCAGTGCTTGTCCTTGCTGCAGGCCATCGAGCACTTGCTCTGAGTTCCGATCGTCAGGCAGGTGTCCGCGGGGTCTTTACACTCCGCGGAGCCCTTGCAGACGGCGCCCAGTTCGATGCTGTCGGGTTGCTCGCACGCGGTGGCGCCCGAGAGCAGGCCGGCGGCGAGGCCAACCTGGACGACGCGGGCCAGACGATGCGACAGCGAGGCTCTACGGGCGTGCAGCATGGCCGCGAGCGTACCGCGAAACTCGACCGAGCCGGATCGTCAGAATCGGATCGTCGCACTCAGCCCCAGCTGCGTTTTTGTGGCGATAGGGGCGACCCGGACCCGAGGCTCGCGCGGCCGGTGGACAAGCAGCGCAATGCCCGAGGCCACAAAGAAGGGTGCGGCACTCAGCACCATCAGACCTCCGCGGGCGAGCTTCACTTCGTCCACCGTGTCCTGGAGCATTGCGACCTCTTGTGGGGTCATGGATTCGATCGAGGTGTCGAACTCGCGCGCCATGCTGACGCTGCGCTGGGCTCCGACGCCGAGCATCGTCGCACCGACGACCAGGCCGGTGACACCGACCGCCACGGAGGTGGCGCCGAGGCCCACGGCGAGCTTCTTGCGCGAGGGCAGGTCGCGCTTGCCGCCCTGCTGCATCAGCTGCCCCAGCTCGCGGGCACCGAATGCGCCGAAGGCGGCTCCGCCCATGCTCAGTGCGATGGTGCCGAACAGTCGGCCGGAGCGGACGCCGATGTCTTGCCCATCGGGCACTGCACAGGTCGTGACGTCATTTTCATCGCCGCAGTCGGGCAGCAGGGTGAGGCGGGACAACGCGATACTGCTTGCCGCAAGGCCGAGTCCGGCGCCGAGCAGGATCCCCGCATCGCGCGGGCGCGCCCTCCTTGGCTTGTCACGGAACGGGTCGTTGACCCCCTTGGGGCTCATGAACCGCGGTCGTGGGGCCGGCCGTGGCCACTTGTTCGCCGCGGTCCCGGTCTGCGCGAGCACATCGGATGCGCGCATCGGATAGTCGTCGGCGTCGTCGGCGTCGTCGGCGTCCTCGGCGGTCGCCGTCGAAGTTTCGTTCGCAAGCGGGGGGTCCGCGTCGGACGCCGGGTCTGGCGTCGAATCGGTCGCTGCGGCGTCGTTGGGCGCCGCGCGAACGGCTGTCGGAAGACAGGCGAGCGCAGCAGCGGCGATACCGGAGAAAAGGCGTGGGTGTGGTGAACGGGCGGCAGGTTGTCTCAAACTGGGTGCTTTCGGACTGTGCTGTTCGAAACACGTGAGACGAGCCGACGAATCCGCCGTCTCACGCGACCCCTTCGCCTTCAATGTACGGCATGAATCGCGGAGTGTTCCTGGTCAACGCACACGGGTGTGCGCTGGATCGCAGGCGCCCGACGCGGGCGCGCGCAATCAATCGGCGCGTCTGGCGGTCGTCCGAGCGCGGCGTCCGAGCGCCTCCCGGCTACCCGCGGTGCGCTTTGTAGAAGTTGATGAGCGCGTTGGTGGAGTTGTCGTGGGTGTCCACCGCAGCGTCACCGTCGAGCTCGGGCAGGATCGCCTTGGCCAGTTGCTTGCCAAGCTCGACGCCCCACTGGTCATAGCTGTTGACGTTCCAGATGACCCCTTGCACAAAAATCTTGTGCTCGTACAGCGCGATGAGCTTGCCGAGCGTGTGCGGGGTGAGCTTCGTAAACAACAGCGTGTTGGTCGGCCGGTTGCCCGAGAACACCTTGTGCGGCGCGAGTCGATCGATCGCATCGTCGTCGAGTCCGGCCGCGGCCAGCTCTTCGCGGACCTGAGATTCGTCTTTGCCCATCATCAGGGCTTCGGTCTGTGCGAAGAAGTTGGCCAGCAGGATTCGGTGGTGGTCGCCGATCGGATTGTGTGACTGAATCGGCGCAATGAAGTCGGCTGGCACCAGGCGCGTGCCCTGATGGATCAGCTGATAGAACGCGTGCTGACCGTTGGTCCCCGGCTCGCCCCAGATGACAGGCCCCGTCGCGTAGTCGTCGATGACGGCCCCATCGCGATCGATGCTCTTGCCGTTGCTCTCCATGTCGCCCTGCTGAAAGTACGCGGCGAAACGGTGCAGGTACTGATCGTAGGGGAGGAGCGCATGGGTGTGTGCGCCCAGGAAGTTCGTGTACCAGATGCCCAGCAACCCCATGATCACGGGGATGTTTTGTGAGAACTCGGTCGTTCGGAAATGCTCGTCGGCTTCGTGGGCACCCGCGAGCAGGGCTTCGAAGTTGTCCATCCCCAAGACGCAGGCCACCGAGAGCCCGATGGCCGAGCACAGCGAGTAGCGACCGCCGACCCAATCCCAAAACTCGAACATGTTGGCCGGGTCGATCCCAAACTCGGCAACCTGCTCGGCGTTGGTCGACATCGCCACAAAATGACGGGCCACGGCGGCCGGGTCGTTGAGGGCCGCGAGCAGCCAGGTACGTGCGCTCTTGGCATTGGTGAGCGTCTCCTGGGTGGTGAATGTCTTGGAGGCCACCAAGAACAGCGTGGTGTGCGGGTCGAGGTCGCGGAGCGTCTCGGAGATCTGCGTGCCGTCGATGTTGGACACGAAGTGCGCGCGAAGGCCCTCCTTCCAGTACGGCCGCAGCGCCTCGGTGACCATCACGGGGCCCAGGTCGGACCCTCCGATTCCGATATTGACGATGTCGGTGATCGCCTTGCCGGTGTGGCCCGTCCACGTGCCATCACGGACGGCGTCCGAGAACGTGCGCATCTTGGCCAGCACGCCGCGGACCAGCGGCATCACATCCTGGCCGTCGACCTCGATCGGTCGCTCTGACCGGTTGCGGAGCGCGACATGCAGCACGGACCGGTCCTCGGTGCTGTTGAGCTTCTTGCCGCTGAACATGTCCGCGATGCGGGCACTGAGCTGTGCGTCCTGGGCGAGTGCCTCCAACAACGGAAGCGTGTCGTCGTTGATGCGGTTCTTCGAGTAGTCGAACAGCAGGTCCCCCAGCGTGGTGGAGAACTTGTCGTGGCGGTCGGGCGCGGCCGCGAACATGGTGCGCATCGACACGTCTTGCATCGCGTCGCGGTGGGCCTCGAGGGCTTTGAAGGCCTTGGATTGCGTCAGCTTGGACATGGCGTGGTTCCGGCGCCTTGGTCCATACCGCGTATCTGCGGGGCCGACAACGATCTGCCGGCCTGCGTTGCGCTCGCGCTCGACTCGCGCCACGCTGCGACCGTGGCGTTGGTCGAACCTCGGTTGGTGGATATCGGAGTGAATCTGGCGCACCGCCAGCTGCACGGCCAGTTCGATGAGATTCTCGAGCGGGCCAAGCGAGCGGGCGTCGATCGAATCGTTGCGACGGGGACGACGCTGGCGTCGAGTCGCGAATCGGCTGACCTCGCGGACGCGCACGATGGGGTGTTCTCGACCGCAGGGGTGCACCCTCACTCGGCCAAGGAGTGCGATGACACCACGATCGAGCACCTGGCCGCGTTGCTGGCTCGTCCAGTGGCGGTGGCGGTCGGGGAATGCGGACTGGACTACGATCGCAACTTCTCACCACCCGACGTGCAGCGGCGCTGGTTTGCAGCCCAGCTGCGCCTGGCGGCCGACCTTGCGCTGCCCGTGTTCCTGCACGAGCGTGCCGCCCACGCAGACTTCGCCGCGATCCTGGCCGAGCATCGTGGCGCGCTGCGGGGCGGAGTCGTGCATTGCTTCACGGGGACGGCCGACGAACTCGACGCCTACTTGGCGCTCGACATGCACATTGGGATCACGGGCTGGATCTGCGATGAGCGCCGCGGCACGCATCTTCGGGAGCTCATCCCGCGGATCCCCGCGACGCGCTTGATGATCGAGACGGACGCGCCGTTCTTGCTGCCTCGAACGATGCGGCCGCGGCCGAAGTCTCGGCGCAACGAGCCGGCCTACCTGGGGCACGTGCTCCAGACGGTCGCCGAAGCGGCGTCGCGGCCTGTTGCGACGGTCGCCGCGGAGACCACGGCGACCGCGGAGAGCTTCTTCGGGATCTAGCCGCGCTACCGCTCAGCGGCTCCAGAACACCTTGGCCAGGCGGATCGAACCGCCACGCATCTCAAACGGGACCCGCGTGGTGCGCCCTCCCGTCTTGAGGGTCAGCGTGCCCGACAGCGGCCGTGTCGCCGAGAAGTCCTCGCCAGATCCGTCTCCGGCGCGCGTGACCTCGATGAACACGGACTTGCTGACCTTGCGCATGGTCAGGCTTTGGGAGCCGCGGGTGCTCTTGACCCGGACCTTGCCCTGCGGGCGAAGGGCGCTGAGCCTCCGCCCGCTCTTGTCGACCACAACGATGTCCAGGTCGTCCTCGCCCGCCCACGTCACCGTGGCCTTGAGCTGCGCGGACCCGTGGAGCTTGACCTCTGGGGCCGGGGCGAGCCCCGCGATCTCGGCGTCGAGCGCCGCGAACGTGCTGCGCAATGTCGAGGCTTTGCCTTGCGCGCGTCGGCCTGCGTCGGCCCGTGCACGGCGTGCGTCGTCGGCACGGCCGGCCTGGAGCAGGCAACGCACCAGGGCGCTGTGGTGTCGGAGCGTCTTGGGTTCGATGCTCACAACCGCGTGGCGGTGCGAGCAAGCCCGAGCCAGGTCGCCCTTGCCCGTCAGGCCCTCGGCCAGGCTCTCGTGCTGAGACTTGCCGAACGGACGGATCTCGATGGCGCTGGCGTAAGCGCGCGCAGCGGTTGGGTCACCGGCCGCGGCGAGCATGTCGGCCAGCGAGAGCAAGGCGGGTGCATGATCCGGGTCGACCTCAGCCCATGCACGGGCGAACTCTGTTGCGCTGGGGTGCCCGGCACGAATCGCCGCACGGACGAGGCGGCCGTGCGCAGTGCGTTGCGTTGGATTGACGGCGACCTGGCGAGCGAGGTCATCGACGCGGGCCAATGCACGAGCGCTAGGGGCGGACACGGTCCGTGCGCGAAGGGTCGGGGGGGTCCAGTGTCTGCGGGGCGGGGCGGACCATCCGCCGCTGCTACTCCCGCCGCCCACAACGCCGCCGAGTGGGTCGTTACCCCACGGGCCGCTAGACTTCTTCTTTCTCTTTTTCTGGGGCTTGGCTTTGGGCTTGGACGTAGAACTGGGGGCTGGGCGACTTGCGGGCATCTTTGACCCGGCCTTGAGATTGCCGTCTGCAGGGCCGAAGTCGTCCCCGTCTTCGTCCTCGGCCACGTCCACCTCGCCACCAAATGGGTCCCGGTTGCCCTTCTCGGAGGGCGTGCGGGTCTCGGCCCTCTTGAGGTCGTCGCGGCGGTCGAACGCGTCATTGAAGGACGGATCAGGCTCGGGCTCGGGGGTCGGCTCTGCGCTGGGGAATCCACCCGGAGCGGCGGTCGGCGGCGGAGGTGCTGCGCCGCGCCCCCTTGCCGACCCGGTGTCTTTGCTCCGTTCGTCGTGCTTGAACTCGGACTTGGTCGCGCCGCTCTCGCCCAACGGCTGAAGGCCGCTGCGCTTGCCGAGCTTCGTGGTGACCTCCGCGGTCGCGTCCGCCTCTTCCGTGGTCGGCTCCTGCGGGAGGGTCCCGGCCCAGCGGTCCTTGTCGGTCGCGCGGCGGACCACGTTGAACTCACGGAACATCGCGTCGTTCTCAAGCACCAGCATCGCCGTGAATCGCGACAGCACGGTGTAGTCCTGCGACAACCGTACGATCTCGTCGTGCGCGCTGAACCCCTTGGTCTTGGTCAGATGACCTATCTGCATCGCGGCCCAGGTACGGGGCAGATGCTTGTGCACGGTGGTGGCCGCATCGCCGCGCGCGGCCGACAAGTCGATTGGAAACGAAGCTTCGACCGGCCCATCGGGGCCGCGGCCCCGAACGCGGATCTCGCCCGAGACGGGGTGGGAGAGCTTGCCCGTCACGAGCAGCGCGTCGTCCGTGCGTACCCCAGCCGCGCTGTCTTGCCGGACCATCAGCATCCCGTCGGGGAGGTCGAGTTCGAGGTCGGAGACCATGGGCACGCGGGCCCGAAGCGACAACTCGCGCACAAGCTCGGGGATGTCATCCCGCGGGTCGGCGCGCACGATCTCACCGCCAGCAGCGTTGAGCACCGCGCCCAGCGCCACGAGATCCGCCCGAGCGCCGAGCGCCACTGCCAAGACGCGCGTGCCTTGCATCGGCCCGCGGAGGCCTGAGCTCAGCTCGTCGGGGGCCAATGCGCCCGAGGTAGGGGCGCCATCGCCGAGGTAGACGATGACCCGTTCGCCCGACGTGGTGGACGCCAGCGCGTCGCTGCCCGCGCGCATCATCGCGCCCAGGTCACTGGCTCCCGCGAGATCTTGGTCGCGCAGGAACTCGCCGGTTTCCGCGATCGAGCTGGCTGATGCGCTCTGGAAGCCGCCGGGCAGCTGGCTGCAGGCGGTGTCGCAGGCCAGCACGGTGAAGCTGTCGTCGGGCGAGAGGGTGCTCGCGGTCGCGGCCACGATGCCCTGCGCGAGCGTCCACAGCTCTGGCGTCGCGCTGTGACTGCGGTCGACGACAAACGCGATGTTCGTCGGCGCCGTGCTGCTGCCCGTCTTGAACTCCGGCCGGAGCGAAAGCATGAAATACGCCTGCCCATCCTTGTCCAAGTGCGACACGGCGTGGACGCGTCGCGACGCGGCGGCCAGTGGAATGTCGACACCCAGGTCAGAGGTTGGAATGAAGTTCTTGACGGTGCTGGCGAGATTGACCTGATCGCCGTCGAGCGATTGGTTCATCGTCAGCATCGGGGTGTCGATCTCGGCAAGCTGCGCGCTGTCGAGCTCCGATCGGTCGATGTTGACGTTGAAGACAAAGTTGTCGACCGGGGTTCCGCCAGCGCCGCTTCCGCCCATCGGAAAGCGGTAGCGTAGCTTGCCTGCAACCACGGGGAGGACCTGCGTGTACGACAGTCGAACCTTGCGTTCGCCGCGCCCGGGGATCGGGAAGACGCGGAGCTTGAACATGTTGCCCTGCTCCCACTCGAGCAGCGCAGGGTCGCGAGGGACGGTAGCGTCGACTATCTGGCTGAAGATGCTGCGTGCGCGTTGCTTCTCGAGCACCTCCCCCTGCATCCATCGGCTGCCGACAAGCAGGCCCAGCCCAGAGATGGACGCATCGCCAGGGAGCGGAAAACGATAGATGCCCTCGAGGACCTGCGGCTGGTCGTTGAAGAACGCCTGCTCGATCTCGGTGTGCGCGATGCGGCCGGTGATGTTGACCGTGACCGCTTGGTCGGTCAGGCGCAGGCGCTGTTGCTCACGGTTAGAACCTGCGCGTCGCGCTGTCAGGCTGCCGACCCCACGCGGCACGGCCTCGGTCATCTGTGCCGCCGAAGCAAACGTTCGCGTCCACGTGGTGTCGTCGAGCGCCGCGAGGGAGAGGGTCGGCCCGTCCTTGTATTCGTCTTCAGGCAGCGGCGCGTCCACGGATTGTCCGGGATGCAGCTCGATGGTCTTGCTGGGCGTCTTGAGCTGGGCGGCGCCGCTGACCACCGCGTAGCGGCGCTCGTCGCCAGCGTTCCGCGCTTGCACTTCGCCCGATGCGACGGTGAGGATCTCCGCGCCCGCGGCTATCTGTGTGTCTTCGGGTCCGGCGGCGATGACCACCACCTCGCCCCGCGTCAGCTCGAAGCGTCGCGGCCACTTCACCGTCGGCACTTTTAATGCCGTGCCCTCGTTGAGCCGCACCTTGGTGCCGTCCGCCAGCACCAGCTCCGCGAGCGTTCCGCGCGGGGTCTCGACCGTTTGGCCCGCGGTCAGCAGTGCTCCCTTCCCCAAGAAGTTGCCCGGTGCGAGATCCGGTGACGTCAGCCCCCCCGGGCCGTTGATCGCGCCCACCGTGGCGACCGGGCCGTTCGGCGCGTCGGGTGCGTCGGCGGTTGGGGCCGCCGCAGCCTCCGAATCCTCGCCGCCGGGCGCCTGGGGGCAGCCGAGTCCGAGGACCGTGAGGCTGGCGAGGGCGAACATCCACGGCGCCCGCCTGTGGGCGACGGGCCCTTGCGGCAGGAGCGAAGCATCGGGAACTCGGGCTGGGCGGCGAAAATCGGACATGGGTGGGAGCTCGCGAAGAGGAAGCGTGGGGGACGCTGCAAGTGGAACGAACGTGAGCGCGGTTGGTTTTCACCCAATCCGTCGAAACCTCGGGGTCGCTGCAACCGCTGTTCAGCGAGGCGTGCGAGTGTTCAGCTGCGGGCGACGCGCGTCACGGGAGGCACCGTCGTGCGCCTGTTGCGCGGTCTTTGCGACGTAGGGATGGCTCAGGCAGCGCGAACTGAGTGTGGAGGTTGCACGAGTGCTGACAGCAGGGGCCGATCGCGCATAGGCTCGCTGTGCGCATGCAGAACGCTCGTGAGACGTTTCTGGCTCAAGTCCGGACCCCAGATCTGGACGCCGACGTCTTCGACATTCGGCAGAACATCACAACCCTCAAGCTCGAGGCGCTGACCCAGGTCGAAAAGCTGGACGACCAGGCAAGCCGCCTGATCATGCCCGCGCTGTACGAGCAGCTCGTCGAGACGATGGCGGCGCTGGCGGGGCATGTCGGCCTGGGGGTCGCCTGTGCGCTGACCGTCCTGGATGAGCACCACTCCAAGGCATCGCTATCGCGGTTTGACCGCGAGCTCCGCGAGCAGATGAGCGAGATGAGTGAGCAGATGGCAGGCCGTCACGGCACGCGGCTCATCAAGACGATCGCGCGCATCGAGAGCCAGCGTTTGGTGTGGCGGCACAGTCACGAGTTCATGTCTTGGCTGGCGTTTCGGCGCAACGACGAGCGCTATCCCGCCAAAGACCGCCTCGAGCGAATCGATGCCTTCGGCGTGCAGCAGCGACTGCTCGACGCGCGCACGTTTGTGATGGCGAACCTCGGGGTCCGATTGTCCGCGGCGGTCGAGGGGGCTGACCGCTTCTACCTACAAAACCGGTGGCGTTTGGCCGACAGCCCGGAGCACGCGCTGGAACGCTACGTCTGGCCGCTGCTGTCGTACCAGTCTGCGCCGACCGTCAAGATCGAGCGGCATCGCTGGGAGTACGACACGGCTGTCGAGTCTGGCGTCGGCGAATCCGACCTCGACGGCGAGCGAGCCAAGATGGCGGGAATGCTCGAGGCTCAGCTCGCCGACGCGCTCGCCGAGCTGCCCGCTGCGGGCTACGCGGGCCGGCTGTAGACACCGGAACCGTGCTCAGCGCTGCGTCGACTCGACGAGTCGCTTGAGGAACTCGTCGACGTCGATCGGCGCCGGGATCTCGGAGTCGGCGAACTCATCGCGCGCCATGACCCCGTGCCCGTGGGCGATGTCGTACTTGCGGAGCCGAACGTCGAGGGTTGCCGCGTAGAAATACCGAATGCCGCGCCGCATGGCGTCGCCCTCGGAGTCGACATCCTGAAGCAGGGCATCGCGCACGAGCTGCGAGACAAAGGGCTCGTCAGACATGATGATGAGCGTTTCGACGTTGGACGCCGCTTCGCGGGACTTTGCCTGGTCCAGCGGCGCCCCGCTGAGCAGCAGCGCCAGCACGTCTTGGTGCAACGCATCGACGGCGGCCTCCTCGTCATCGGCCAGATAGGCCAGCTTGGCGATCGCGATCATCGACGGTACGTGAAGCGGAACGAGGGCGAGCGCATCGCGGTAGCGGGCCGCGGCCGCCTTGTTGTTCTTGCGCGCTGAGGCGATCTCACCGCGAATGAACTGGCCCTGCGCCTGCTGGCCGTCGTCCCCGAGATCGCCGTAGGTCTCGATCGCCTTGCGTGCCAGCTCGTCGGCGCGTTCGAGCTCCCGCCCTTCGAGTGCAATCACCGCCAGCATGTAGGTTACCGCTGGGTGGTCGAACCCGCCCTCGCGCGCTTGCTCGAGAAACGGCCGGGCCGCGGCGCCCGAGAACCGGGTCATCTGAACACCGGCCCACAGGTAGGCGAGGTCGGGGGTGAGCGAGGCCTCGGCGGCCAGCGTCGCCAGGTCGAGTTCCATGATTTTCTCGGCCAGTGCCGCGACCTCCTCGTTTGCGGGACAGCGGCTCGCAAACGCGGCAACGCGGGCGCGAGCGATACGTGCCTGCGTGACCAATGCGGGGATTCCCGACTCGGTCGCAGCGTCGAGGTTGGTCAGGGTCGCCTCGACAGAAATGTCTCCGGGCTCGATACGACGCGTCTCGGTGTAGTCGGCCTCGCGATCGGTGGCGCCACCGCGTTGCCCGTCGACGAGTCGCCACGCGATGCCGCGAATACAGACCGTGAAGTTCAGCGCCACGATGTCCGCGCGCGCGACTGCGATCCAGTGCCGACCGTGCGCGGTCGAGGACGAGGCGAGATGCTCGTCGGCAGCCTTGAACTGGCTCCGGTTCATCAGTTCGGACGCCTGCCCCAGTGCGATGGCCGTGCGCTCGTCGGCGTGGGTCCGCGCGACCTCGAGCAGCGGCGTCAGGTCGGCCCACTGTGACCACGTGCCCATCGCGGCGACCTCGGGGACCCCCCCGGCTTCAGGCGGCTTCGTTCGCTCGCACGCCGAGGCGATGAGCACGAGGCTGCCGATGATGCATGTGAGCCACAATCTCATCGCGCGGCAGACTACTGTGTACGTGACGGCTAGGCGAACCGGGCCAGCCACTGTGTGGCCGCTTGCCGTGTGTCGGGGTGGGCCGCCGATGCCGCGAGGCGGCGCAGCGGGTCGGGCCCCAGCCACGCGAGGCCTTCGCGCGGCAGGCGGCCTCGCAGGAGCGCACACGCGCGCGTATCGAGGGACAACCACTGCTCCAGGGTCGCGGCCGGCAGCTGGTACGCAACCGCCGGGCATTGGAGCCACGTCTCGGCGAGCGCGCGCAGCCGCGGGTTGGGCTGCTCCAACAGCGCCCACAGCACGGTGGCTAGCTTGCCCGGGTCCAGCCGTCCAACCGTGCCCGGCTCCGGACGAAGCAGCGCCTGGCGTGTGGTGTTCAGCACGACCGCAAGGCCATGTTCGAGCCCATCGTCGCTGTATCCCAGTCGGCTCAATGCGTCGGCGAGCGCGGGCCGGACCTGCCCCCGGTCTTGCGGAGGCAGCGTCGCGCTGTGCTGCTCGGCGTGGGCGACGAGGTCACTCAGCCACTGCCACCGAGCCCGCGCCGCCATGGGCGAAGTTTGGCACAATCTGTGACCAGCAGGGGGGCAGCATCACCTTCGGGCCTGGCGCGCGCAGTGCGCTTGGTGCCTGCATACGCCCTGTAAGTGCTGCGCCCTAGCCAGCGTTCCGGAGCCTGAGCCGATGCGAAGCCTAAGCCTTACTCTTTGCGCCCTCGCCCTCGCGGCAGTCTCGACCGGTTGTGCCGCCGCCGACCGCCCAATGCTCGCCAGTCCGACCTCGGTTGCCCCGTATGCCTACCAGCCGGTGGTGTTGGAGGTGGTCAGCGACTCCGGCACGCTGCCCGCATTCCTTCACGGCGATTCGGTGTTTGTGGAGGGCCGCAGCGGCGAGCACTACGGCCTGCGGATCAGCAACAACAGCGGTGAGCGCGTGGAAGCGGTCGTCAGCGTGGACGGCCGCGACGTTGTGTCGGGTGAACTCGGCGACTTCCGCAAGCAACGGGGCTACGTGATCGAACCGTGGAGCTCGGTCGTCATCGACGGCTATCGGCAGTCCCTCGATCGGGTTGCGTCTTTTCAGTTCACTGAGCTGTCGGGGTCGTACACGGCACGACGCGGCACGCCGCAGCACGCGGGCGTCATTGGGGTCGCTGTGTTCCGGCAGAAAAAATCCCGTCGTGAAAAACACCAACCGGTCGCGACGACGCGTCCCTACTACGAGTCGTCGGCCGAGCCGGACCGCCGACCGACCGAGTATGCCGACGAAGATGCCGGGGCGGCGTTTCCCGAGTCCGAGCCCGCCGCGCGGGAAAAATCATCGCGTGCACCCGGAGCGTTCGCGCCAGCCCCCGCGCCCGTCAACGAGATAGGCACGGCATACGGCGAGAGTCGCACCAGCGTGGTGCATCAGACCGAGTTCAAGCGGCACCGCAAGCGCAAGCCCGATGCCCGCCTCACGGTCTACTACGACAGCCTCGCCGGTTTGCAGGCCAAGGGAGTGTTGCCATACCAACACTACGACCGACCTGAGCCGCAGCCGTTTCCAGGGCCGTACGCGTCCCCACCTCCACCGTCGTGGCGCTAGCACGCCACGCGCAGGGCTGCGGGCTCGGCCCGGATGCGCTGCCCCGCGCGTGCTAGCGTTGGATCGATGCCGCGTGTGACGCAGTGGGTGCTGTGTGGTGTGCTTGGATGGGGCCTGAGCGCGTGTGGTGATGCCGGCCGTGACGCGGCGTCAGGGCCCGGCAAGCCCGCCTCCGCCGCGAGCGCAAGCCCGTCTGCTGCGGCGCCGCCCGACCCAGCGTCGGCGACGCGGGTTGAGTTGGCCCCTGGCGCCCCGCCCACGATGACGCTGCTATCGCCCGGCGCCGCACCCAGGGCGCCACTGCAGTGGTCGCCCCAGGTCGGCGTACAGGACGCGATCCGCATGACGTTGAACACCAACCTGTGGTCGGCGGGTGAGCGCATGCAGGCGCCGCCGATCATCGTGGAGGCACGCGTGCGGGTGGACGCGGTCACCGACACGCAGGTTGATTTGACGTACACGGTGCATGGCATGAACGTCGGCGACGACGAGGGGGCGGAGCCAGCGATGCTCACCACAGTCGGGAGCTTGCTCGGCGATGCCGGGCCCATCGTCGCCCACGTGCAGCGCCGCCCAAACGGCAGCTTGAAGGCCGGATTTGTCGACGTGCCTCCGTCCGTCACCGGCCCCGCGCGCCAAGTGGTCGAGGGGGTCGCGCAGGCGGTCGCACAGCTGCAGGTGCCGCTTCCGCAAGAGGACGTCGGGGTCGGTGCGACGTGGACCTCGGTGGGCACGGCGGTGCAGGGCGGCATGGAACTCGAGCAGACGGCCACGTATCGGCTCACCAAGCGTGATGGTGAAACGCTCGAGCTGAGCGCCAAGATCGGCCAGAAACTCATCAGTCCGAGCTTCAGCCCGCCGGGTATGCCCGCCCTCAAGGCGAAGGTCACAATGTTTCAGTCGGGCGGCGAGGCGACGGTCGCGTTGTCGACCGTGCACCCGGCTCCGACGACGATGGAACTCGCCATCAAGCTCAAGATGGCGATGGAGGTGTCCGTGCTCGGGCAGACGCAGAGCCAGGACGTGCAGATCGATACTGGGCTCAAGCTGGCGCGGCAGGACGCGCCCTAGACCCGCTAGCAGCGGCCGATCAGGGCGAGACTGTCGCTGGCAACGACGCACCGTGCGTAGTCGGCCCAAACGAGTCGTCCGCGGAGCTGCAGCTTGTCGAGCTTGTGCTTCATGCAGCGCTCTTTCATCTGCTGCACAAGGACCGCCTCGGTGGCGATCTCCATGCTGCGATCCTCGGCCTCGCTCTTGGTGACTTGGATGATGTGTTCGCAGACAGCCTCAGGCCCTGGCGCACGCACCCACCCCCACCAAAATCCGAATACCAACGCCAACAGGAGCAGGACTACCGCCGAGAGAATCTTCATGGGCCGTCAGCCTCCGCCGTCGATGACCTTGAACGCCGCGCGGCGCTTTTGCACCGTCGCGTCGTCGGGGCCGGGCTGCTTCGCATCGCTGGGGGCGCCGTTGCCAGGGGCTTCCTCTTTGGAAGCGGCTGCATCGTCCCGCGTTGCGGTGCTCTCTGCGTCGTCCGTCTCGTTTCCGGCGGCGTCGTCGCCACTGGCTGCATCTTGGACTTCGTTGTCACCGTTGGAATCGTCGGAGCCGACCGACCGCAGGGTTGGCTTGACTGCGCCCGCGACCGACTTGCCGTAGCGGCTGCGCTTGACGGAGTCGGGCATGTTTTGGTCGAGCACGATTCCCCGGCCCGTGCTGCGATCGGCGACCACGTAGACGGCGCCGTAGGGGAACGTGCAGCGAGTGACGTAGCCTCCAAAAGACAGATCGGCCGCGAGCCACTCGCCATCAAACGTCAGGTCGAGCGGATACGACGGGTCAAGGTCGATGATCAGGCGTTCGCGCCACTGCTCGCGGATAAAATCCGGGCAGACCACGCCGTCGAACATCGCGTTGACGTGCAGCCGCGGGCATCGGCCTGCGGCATACAGGGACTCGATCACGCTTTGGACGGGATGAACCACCGGATTGGCAAGCCTAGCCCATTTCCTTCGTGGCTCACAGCGGCACAGAGCGCGGCGGTAGGCCTCCGCTCGGCCTAGGAGATCGTCTGCTGCGCGGGCGAGCAGTCACGGCGGCGGTCGTGCGGTCGTGGCGCTACGTTGGCACCGATGTGGGTTCGGCGGCCGGTCGCACAGTGGGCATGGCGGGGTCCAGTAGGTAGCCGTCGTCTTGGCTGAGCAGGTACTTGCGCAGACCCAGCTTCCGCAGGGTGGTGAGCGCGACGTAGACGCGGTTGGCACCCGCGCTCGCGACCATGCGCTCACCCGGCCAGCCCGCCTCCTTGAGCGCCTCAAGGGGGAGCCCCCCGCCCGGAGCTTCGCGTTGGTGGTCGACGAGCCGCGCCAAAATGAGCCGAATCGCTCGACGCCGACTCAAGTCCTGTCGCGGACCCTCGGGAACCTCGAACCACCGGGCGTCGGGGCCCACGACAATGGTCGCGCGGGGTTCGCCGGGCTTGGACGGCGAGGGGCGAGGTGAGCCCGGGGTTGCGGCCACGACCGCGAGTTCGGCGCGCAGCAATCGGGTTGCGGCGCGGATGTCGTCGGAGCGATCGGCCCAGGAGGGCTCGCCGTCATGACCGACAGACGCATGTTCGATGCGGGACGTCGCGGCGGCCGCGTGTCGTCGTACGGCTTCGGCATCGTTGTGGCGGCCGGCGGCCCGGGCACGCGCCAGGTCGATAAACCCATGATCGATGCGAACAGTCTCGGTCGCGAGCGGATCCTCGTGGCGGCCGAGGAGCCGCTCGGCCGCCGCGATACAAGCACCTGCGTCGTCGATGTAGTCCGCCGCCGCATGCACGCGAGCGAGCCTTCCCAGGCACAGCGCCTCGGAGTGGCGGTCGGCGACCGAACGCAAGATCGCCAGCGCGCGCTCGTGGCACGCGCGTGCACTGCCGAGGTCTCCGCGTTCATGGTGAAGAGAGCCCAGGTTGCCCATCACGATGGCTTCGAGGCGCTGGTCGCCAAGCGCTGCCAGCAGCTCGAGGGCAGCCTCGTAGTGACCTCGGGCGCGTGAAAACTCGCCGCGCTCCTGCTCGAGGATGCCGAGATTGGCGACATGGATGGCCTCGCGCCGTGAATCCCCTTCTTCCTGAAGGAGCGCCAAGGCGTCGCGGTACTGCGCTAGCGCTTCGTCGAGCTTGCGGCGGTCGTGCAGGAGGGCCGCGATGTTGCCCAGTACGCGGCCTTCGAGGTGTCGATCCGAGGCCTTGCGGGCGTGCTCGAGGGCACGGTCGTACAGGGCGCGAGCGGTGTTCATGTCTCGGAGTCGATGCTGACGCATCGCGAGGTCGACGGTGATGCGACCCTGCCACCGCTCGTCGCCCAGCCGCGCGGCGGTCGTCAGCGCGGCGTCGAGGTCCCGCTTTGCTGCCGCGTCAAGGCCGGCGTGGGTCCGGGCACGCGCGCGCGCCTCGAGGGCCTGGATCCAAACCTCAGCCGGGAGCGCGTCGGTGTCGGCGGCGTCCACAGTGCGCTCCAACAGGTCGCGGTGCGATGCAAACGGGCCCCGGATCGAGGACACCGCGTCCAAGACAATCGCGCACCGCAGGGCTCCTTCACCCGCGTCCGCATCGCGTCGTCCCATGGCCCAGCGGTGCACTGCGAGCAGGTTGCCGCGCTCGGAGGCCAAGGTGTCGAGGGCATCTCCGGCCTGCTGCCCCGCGCCGACTCGGTGGGCGAGCGCAGCCCCAGCGTCCATAAAGTACCTGGCGTGACGCTGCTCGGCGAGCGCCCGTAACCCGAGCGCGTCCAGCTGCTCCTCGGCGAATACCCGGATGGACTCGAACAAGCCAAAGCGGGTGTGGCCAGCCCGTGCATCGCCGTCCAGGCGACGCAGCAACGACTTGTTGCGCAACGACTGCAGCAGCCGCAGCGCGACGGCCGAGGACGGTCCCACGATCTCAGCGGCGGCGGCAGGGGAGAACCCGCCACGAAAGACGGCGCACATCGCAAGGCATTCGCGCTCGTCTTCGTCCAGCAAGTCCCATGACGAGTCGATCGCGGCTCGAAGCGTGCTGTGGCGACCCGTGCGGTCGCGAGCTCCATCCACCAGGAGGTCGAGGCGCTGGTCGAGGTTGTCGAGCAGCCCTTGCAAGCCCAGAAGCTCAACCCGCGACGCGGCGAGTTCTATGGCCAATGGGATGCCTTCAAGGCGGCGCACCACAGTGTCCACCAACGTGCGGTTGGAGTTGTCGACGGCGAACGAGGGCACCAGTGCCTGCACGCGGTCGACAAACAGATCTGCGGCGTCGGAGCGAGGTGCGGGCGATGCACCGTCGTGTGATGGGAGGGACAACGGGGAGAGCTCGAGGCGAACTTCTCCGCGGACACGCAGGGGCTCGCGCGACGTCACGAGCAACCGCAGGTCCGGGGCCTCGGTGAGCCAGACGCTGATGGTTCGTGCGGCGAGCTCGGCAAGGTGTTCGAGGTTGTCCAAGATGAGCAACACCGGCCCGCGCGCGGCGGTCGCTCGGCCCAATCGCGTGACGTGGTCCTCCGCACTCGCGCTGGGCTGCGCAGGAACACCCAGGGCGTGCCCGACGGCGGAGCAGAGCCCGTCGAGATCTCGGGTCTCGGCCAACTCGCAGCGCCACACGCCGTTTAGGCCCAGCTGCTCATGCGCTCGCGCCCCCATGGTGTCGGCGAGCCTCGTCTTGCCGGTCCCCGCAGAACCGACGACCGTGACCAGCCGATGTCCTCCATCGAACAAGGCGCGCAGCTCCGCGAGCTCCCTCTCACGCCCGACGAATCGGTCCGTCGATGGGTGGAGGTTCGTGGTGTTGGCCCGCGCCACGCTGTGGACTCTAGCAGGCGCCGAGCAGCACCAAGGTCGCTGGTCAGGTTCGGCGGACGCCGTCCTTTGCTCGGCTAGCGGTGAATCAGCGGGGCGGGGGCACAGGGGCGCTGGCTACCCAAAGCGGGATCGCTTCACCCAGAACACGAGATTTTACCGTGTTCATTCTTCGCGGCCGGTGCCGGGTGGCCAGGTGAGTGGGGCCGTGTCGCGCCACGGGGGTTGGCTCGCAGGTCCGAGCGCGCCGCTATCGCACCGCTCGCGCCATCAAGGCGCCATGCGTTTTGTGCGGCCGGCCAAGTTGAACGCTGTGCGTGCACCATAGTAAAGATCGCACCACACGGCGCGCCACAGACCCTTTGCGCGCCCTGACAGGACGTCCTCCAATGAAGCATTGTTTCGTCCACCTCGAGCTGAACACCGACGCGCCCGACGTCGCCCGACGTTTTTACCGGGACGTATTCGAGTGGGGGGTCGAAGTCGTGCCTGTCGGCGACACCACATACACCGAGTTCGAGCTGCCGCAGGCGCCCACGGCCGCGATGCAGCAAAAGTCGATTCCAGGCGCGCCCGCGCAGTGGTTGCCCTACGTGGGCGTCGCCGACGTTCGCAAGACCCTGGCGCGCGTTCGCGACGCCGGGGGGGAGGTCGTTGTCGATTACACCGCCGTGCCCGGTTTTGGCGCCCTCGGGATCATTATGGACCCCGCGGGGGCGGCGGTCGGCGTGTGGGAATCCGAGGACGAAGAAACACCCGACGAGTTGGGCGATGACGCCATGGGAATCCTCCCCGTGGGCTCACCGATATCGGTGAGCGAGGCAGACGCGACGGCGGAGAAGGCGGCTGCCGAGAAAGCGGCTGCGAAGAAGAAGGCGGCGGAGAAGGCGGCGGCGAAGAAGGCGGCGGCGAAGAAGGCGGCGGCGGAGAAGGCGGCGGCGGAGAAGGCGGCGGCGAAGAAGAAGGCGGCCGCCGAGAAGGCAGCGGCGAAGAAGAAGGCGGCAGCCGAGAAGGCGGCGGCGGAGAAGGCGGCGACGGAGAAGAAGGCGGCAGCCGAGAAGGCGGCGGCGAAGAAGAAGGCGGCAGCCGAGAAGGTAGCGGCGAAGAAGGCGGCGGCGAAGAACGCGGCAGCCGAGAAGAAGAAGGTGGCAGCTGCGAAGGCGGCAGCCAAGAAGAAGGCCGATGCTGAGAAGAAGGCAGCGGCTGAGAAGAAGGCAGCGGCTGAGAAGAAGGCAGCGGCTGAGAAGAAGGCAGCGGCTGAGAAGAAGGCAGCGGCTGAGAAGAAGGCAGCGGCTGAGAAGAAGGC
>Ga0316189_10000853_pt1 | contig 30554 bp, 25 predicted proteins | sample LowCovwburrow_MG_FD_204930 | JGI IMG/M metagenome (GOLD analysis project Ga0316189, IMG submission 204930) | Coastal sediment microbial communities from Maine, United States - Lowes Cove worm burrow | ecosystem: Environmental > Aquatic > Marine > Coastal > Sediment | place: USA: Maine...
CAGCGCAGCCTCCTGGCGGAACGCCTTGGCGACCGCGATCCCGGCGATCGACTCTTGGACGGTCGCGTTGACCTCGGCCTGGACCCGCCGCGACTGGGTGGTCGTGCGCCGGGCGACCGCGCGGAAGCCCAGCGCGACCACGACGACGACCGGGGCGATCGAGAGGGTGATCGCAGCCAGCCACGGGTTGATCGCGATGAGGATGGCGGCCACCAGCACCACCTGGCCCGCCTGGCCGAGCAGGGTGAGCGAGTGCGTCACGACGCTCGAGAACGCCTGGGTGTCTGAGGTGACCCGGCTCACCACCTTGCCTGCAGGCACCTCATCGTAGAACGACATGTCGCGCGCGAGGACCGCGTCGAACGCATCGCGACGCAGGTCGAGCACCACGTCGCCCACCGCGATCGCGGTGACCCACTGCCGGACGAACCCCAACGTCCAGGACAGCATCGCGACGGCGACGATCAGCGCCAGCAGCCCGCGGGACTCCTGCCATAGCGCAACGCCCCCCTGCATCCCAGCAAGGCGGTCCAGCCCCGCGCTGAGGAGCACGGGCAAGACCGCATCGAGACCCGCAGTGAGCAGGATGGCTGCGCTCGCCACGCCCATCCTGACGCCGTGGGGTCGGAAGTACCCGACGACCCGCCGGATCAGCACGCCGTCGCTGTAGGAGCGGTCGTACGACTCCGCCGCCAGCCCGTCCATGATGAACGCCATGGTCAGGCCCCCGCGTCGTGTTGCGCGAAGATGCGCCGGAGCATTGGGCTGCTCTGTATGAGGTCCGCGAACGTGCCCTGGTCGACCAGCGCGCCCCGGTCCAGCACCAAGATCCAGTCGGCCCGCCGGATCTGCGACAGCCGATGCGTGATCAGGAATGTCGTACGGCCCTGCAGCACCGCGGCGATGGCGCGCTGGATCGCGTCTTCGGTGGCGCTGTCGATGGCGCTCGTCCCATCGTCGATGACCAGGATCCGGGGATCGGTCATCAGGGCGCGCGCGATGGCGAGCCGCTGGCGCTGACCGCCTGACAGGGTCACGCCGCGCTCCCCGATCACGGTGCCGTAGCCCTCGGAGAAGCCCGTGATGAAGTCGTGCGCCTGAGCATCTCGCGCCGCGCGCTCGATCGCTTCGGGGGTTGCCACCTCCCCCAGGCCGAACGAGATGTTGTCTGCGATGGAACGCGAGAACAGGAAGACATCCTGCTCGATCACCGAGATCTGGGGTCGGAGCTCCTGCAGGTTCCACGACCGCACGTCGACGCCGTCCAGCCGGATGGACCCGCCGCTGACATCGTAGGTGCGGTTGAGCAGCTTGGTCAGCGTGGACTTGCCCGACCCGGTCTGGCCCACGATCGCCACGGTGGTCCCGGCGGGGACCCGGAACGACAGCCCGCGCAGCACCTGCTTTCCGTCCGCACCGTCGTAGCCGAAGTCGACCGCGTCGAACTCGACCTCGCCGGTGAGCACCGCCCCGTGGCCCGTCGCGTTCTCGTCAAGCTCGGTCTCGGTCTGGATGAGCTGCAGGACGCGCCCCGCCGCTGCGATCCCGATCTGGACCAGCCAGAAGGTGAAGATCGAGATGAACGCCGGGAGCCGCAGCGCACTCATCAGGCCCATGAACGCTACCAGATCGCCCAGCGACAGCGCGTCGACCGCCAACAGATACAGGCCGTGCGCGAACCCGCCAGCGATGGCGAGCCCCGCGAAGAGCGTGGGCAGGTACACGGCTTGGGCCTTGCCCACCTTCACGAACAGGTCTCGGACCGCGGTGGCGTGCCCGAGGAACCGGGCGCGCTCGTGCTGCTCGGCCACCAGCGCCTTGACGACCTCGATGCCCGCCACGGTCTCAGCCAGGCTCGCGTTCATGGTCCCAAACTGGCCGCGCAGCGCATGGGAGACCGGCCCGAGCTGACGCATGTACAGCCGCAGCGCGAACGCGAACGCGACGGTGAACAGCAGCGGCGCCACCAGCAGGCGCAGGTCGATCAGCGCGATGAACACGATCGGCACAACCAGCGCCAGCAGCGACCGCGAGATGAGGGACAGCCCCGGGTTCAGGATCGGGGACAGCTGCCCGACGTCGTTGGAGGCGCGGGCCATGATGTCGCCGACGCGCTGCCGGTTGTGGAACGTCTGGCTCTTGCCGAGCAAGCTCACGTACAGCTCGTCGCGCACGTCGCGCTCGAGGCGCCGCCCGACGAGCTCGACCAGCCAGCTGCTCGCGGCCTGGGTCCCGCCCTGCAGTAGGGCGATCCCCACCATGGCGCCCGCGATGCCGACCAGCGGAGCGACCTGCCCCGCGGCGACGGCATCGAACGCGCGACCGGTCCACACCGGGATGGACGCAGACGCGACACTGCTCAGGACCGTGGAGCAGCCGAAAACAACCAACAGCCCGCGATACTGGACCACGTGAGACATCAGCCAGCGCCGGGCGCTCCGCTGGTCGTAGCGCCGTGCGCCCTGCACGACGAACTCAGCCACAAGCGCGGAACGGGACACGGCACTCCAGGGGGCCCTTCCATCTACCCGAACTGTCACCGTCTTGCCGCACCAATGGGAGTATCGTCGGGCATGTGGCAGCAGGGACAGACCCTCGACGGCGGGTACACCGTCACTGCAGATCTCGGCGGTGACGAGTGGACGTCCACGCTGAAGATCAGCGCTGCAGACGGCCAAGATCGCGTGCTGCGTGTGCTCCACGCAGCACGCGAGCCCGCGCGGGGCCGCTTCCACACCGCCGCCGAACGCCTGTGCGATGCGCCGCACGGCAACTTGGTGAACGTGCTGGAGGTGCTCACCGTCGAGGGATTCCCCGCCGCGCTGTGCGAGTACATCGGCAACTGCGACCTCCGCGTCTGGATGGGCCCGTCCGTCCGCGAGCTGGGGGCCGTCCTCCCGGTGTTCCGGGGGATCGTGCGCGGCGTGGCCGCCGGGCATGCGCTCGGCCTGGTGCACGGCAACCTGCGGGCGTCCAAGGTGATGGTGACCCTCACGGGGCACGCCAAGGTGGCCGACTTTGCGTTGGGCACGCTGGTCGAGGACGGCGCCCTCCCCGAGACAGACCTCGCCCATCTGGGTCCGCTGCTGGGCCACCTGCTCACGGGCGATCCCACCCACCTCACGGGACAGCAACTGTGGGAGGACACGCCGCAGGCCGTGGTCGCCCTGCTGCGCGACCTGTCCGCTCCCGGCAGCGCGCAGTTCCCGTCGTCGGCGGATGCGCTGCTCGACCGCCTCGCGGAAGACCCGGGGCTCGCCGTGCTCATGATCGACGACCCGCGACGTGGCCGGACGCCGATCGCCCCTCCGCGGATGGCGGCGTTGCCGCCTGCCTTCCGCCGCACGGACTTCACCACCGGTGAGAACACGCTCCCGACCCCCGACGCGTCCACCGACCGGCAGCGAGCGGACCCGGTGTGGTGGCTGTTGTTCCTGGCCGCCCTGGGCGCGGGGCTGGCCTTGCTGGCTGTGCTGCTGGTGAGCGTGCTCTGAACGGTAGGTCGACCCGACACTGCTCCTGAGCAACTCGAGCTGGCGGAGCTGGATCCGCGCCAACATCCACCGCGGAGCTCAGTGTCGCAGTCGGGTGCGGGCCAGCGGCCGCCCACCCATTCTGCAAGGAGCCGTCTCGCCTCCGGTCCGAAGTCCACCCGCCGCGCAACGACCGTGCCCTTTGGCTGGGCCAGCAGGTACACTCCGGCAGCGATGTCCTCCTCGACGAAGAACGCGACAAGCGAGCGGCCATCCCGCAGGTCGATGCCATCGTACCGGCCCATCGAGCATACGGTCCACGGCGTTCTTTCGCTGCGCGCATCCTGGCCGAAGGTGGACACGCCGACGCAGTAGCAGGCGTCGGCACCGATGAGTCCGGTGTCGATGAAGGAGTCGTACGGGCCGGGTCCGCTGTCGTCGTCCTCAGAAAACAGGGTCGAGCCGCTGTCGGTCCACAACCCCATCACCGGGTCGGTCCACGGGTGGTAGCGCTGGTCGGCGCCGATGGTCTGCTGGGTGGTGGCGGTGAGGAGGAGGCGCGCCTCCGCCTGCACGTCGTAGCAGACCACGTCGAGATCGGCCGCGCTCAGCGGACCGATGCGCGGATCGGATGAGAGGTCTACCAGGAGGGTATCGCCGGAGCACTCGAGGCAGGCCCGGAGGCTAGATTGACAGGTCTGACAGGCAGGCTGCAGCTCCGGCCCGGCAGGCCGGCAGGTGTGCGTACTTCCGTGGGTGCGGGGGTTGAACCAACCCCGGCGTCGCCCAGGCAGACATGCCGAGGCATGCCAACGGGACAGGCCACCGGTGTGTGCGACCGGCCGGCCGGCGGCCACCCACCGCGAACCCCAGCGGGGCGTCTACTGGATGGACAGCAGCCGGACCGGGTCGTCGGGTCGAATGATCTCGGTCAGCCGCTCGCCTGCTCCGCTGCCTGACTTCGACGACTGGGCGCTGTCGAGTCAGCACCCGGACCTGGAAGCCGCGGAGCGCGTCTACGGCCCCGTGCGGGACGTAGCGCGTACCGACTTCGAGTCAGTCTGGTCGCGCCGGGACCTCGCCCATCTAGCGAGGTCCTGCCCTGCCCGTCCGAGCGCCCTGGGCGGCACCAGTGAGCCAGTCGAGCAGCTCCGCCAGACCCTCTACGATCCGGACGGCTCCCGCGAGTGCGAGCTCCGCCTCGCCGCCGGTTCCCGAACGGATCCCGATGGTGTCGATGCCATGCTCCCGGGCGCCCAGCACGTCGTACCGTCGGTCTCCGATCATCAGAATTCGCTCTGCGGTCACGTCGGGCACGAGGGCGAGTGCGCGGCCGATGACCTGGCCCTTGGAGTCGTGGTCGAGCGCGAGCGACCTGCCCACGATCGCCCGGAAGTGCAAGGCCACGCCAAAGTGGGTCAGCAAGGGCACCGCGTAGGCCTCCGGCTTGCTGGTGGCCACCAGCAGCACGTACTGCGCAGCGAGAGCGGGGATCACGGTGTGCAGCCCCGGCTGCGGCAGCGTCTCCTTCAGGTAGATCTCGCGGTACACGGCGCGGAACCCGTCGATGAACTCTTCCACGAGCGCTGGGTCATCGGTACCGAGCGCGATGGCCGCGGACTGCTCCAGCGGGGGCCCGACCAAGGGCCGCGCCGACTCAGCGGTGAGCGGCTCGCGTCCCATGCCCACCAACGCTCGGCTCATCGCGATCTGAATCGGCGGAACCGAGTCGATCAGCACCCCATCGAGGTCGAACAGCAGTACTCGTGGGCGGGCGGTCAAGGTTGCCCTCCTTCATGGGTAGGCTTCTTCCTGTAGCCGTCGAGGGGTTGCTGGGCTGTTCGCCTCCTCAACCGGCGAGCTGAGCGCCGCGGAGCCAGCAACCCGACCCCGCCGAGCTCGGTGGCGGTCAAACCGACGCACTGGTCCGTCAGATCGGTGCAGGGTCATCCCGCAGTTCAGGGCAGCGGCAGACCAGCTACGGGAGCACCGCCGCACCGCGGGACCCCTCACCGCGTCTGAACTCGGATCCACTTCACGGCAGCCTCCAGGTCCGGGTCCTGTCCTCGTGTGATCGACCGAAGCGTCTCCTCCACCGCGATGGTTGGTTGTACGCCGACACCCACGAGCTGGGTGCCGCCCGGCCCGCGATCGCGCCCGGACGCGGGGGACGCCACCACACCTGCCGCGGCGCCGTGACCTCCAACGCACGTGACCGCCGCCGTACCGACAACGAAGCCTCGGTCTCGGCCGCACCGTACAGAACCCGAGTCAGCAGCTCGACATCCGCATCTTGTGGGGATCCGGCAGTCTGCGCGCCCTGCAGCAGGGCCTCGAAGGCGGGGAGAACCCGCAGGCTCGCCAGGTCGTCGTCCCCCCGTATGAACGACACATCGCGCAAGCCGAGCGACATCGCCCGCCGGAGCGTCTCCAGCGCGCGAACGGGCTCACCGACCAGGGCCTCCACACAGGGCAAATTGTAGACCCACTCCCGCCGTTCGAAGAGATCCAATGTCTTGATGTACTGCTCGGTCAGGGCCTCTGCGCGCTCGTCATCCCCGGCGTTGAGGGCGGCGAAGATTTCTTCGGGCGCAGGGGCGGCCAGGGCCAGGCCGGCGACGTGTAGACACAGCTGACTCAGCTACATGGTCACCGCCCCCAGCGAGGGTCACGCATCGTGTATGCAGACGCCCGCCAAATCGGCAGCGCAGATGCAGCGTGAATCGACCTGCTGGCCGGGCCGGGCTCGTGCGGGACCACCGACCTGCCACGCGCATCCGCACACCAGACGACCCGATGGGACCACTCCCGCAGAGCGCTTCTCGGCCCAAGCGGATGCCGCAACTCACCAGGCCGGAGAAGCCCGGTCGGTCAGGCCGTGCAAGGCGGCGACAAGGCACGCCGCAGGAGCCCATCGGCGACACGATGATCAGGGCCTACACCGACGTGCTGTCGCCGGATGCTGTCCAATCCTCGCCAGACACTTCCGAATAGACAGGGGTTGAACCCAGCGTGGTCTCTCCGGCTCCGTGCACGAGATAGCCGTGGAACACACGAGGCGACCATGGACGATGAGACCCACCACGGATTCGGCGCGCTCGGACTCCGACCGGAGCTCCTCATCGGAGTCGCCCGCCTCGGATTCAGCACGATGACCGACATCCAGGCAGCCGCGCTGCCCGTCGCGCTCGAGGGCCGTGACCTGGTCGGCCACGCACGGACGGGCAGCGGGAAGACGGCGGCCTTCGGGCTCGCGCTGCTCCAGCAAGTCGAGCCCGATCGCGTTCCCCAAGCGCTCGTGTTGTGCCCCACCCGCGAGCTGGCGCAGCAACTGACCACTGCCCTTCGCGCACTCGCCGTCGGGCTCGAGGGGCTGCGCGTCCTCTCGCTCACGGGCGGGGCCCCGGTTCGCGCGCAACGGGACGCACTGTCCGAGGGTGCGCACGTCATCGTCGGGACGCCGGGGCGCACCCTGCAGCACTTGATGCAGCGTCGGCTCGATCCACGGCGGGTCCGTTGTCTGGTGCTCGACGAGGCCGACCGCATGCTCGACATGGGCTTCGAGGACGAAGTGCAGAGCATCCTCGGCCTGGTTCCCGAGCCGCGTCAGACGCTGCTGTTCTCGGCGACCTGGCCCGAGGAGATGCAGGAGCTCAGCGCGCGCATCCAGCGTGACCCAGTGGTGGTCGGTGTGCAGACCCAGATCAGTGACACCGTGCTGCGGCAACGGGCCGTTCTGTGCACAGCCGCCGAGCGCCCTCAGAAGCTCCTCGACGTGCTCAGTGCCCAGTCGCCGTGCCCCACGCTCGTGTTCTGCGAGACCCGGGATCAGTGCCGCGAAGTGGTCGCGCACCTCCAGGCCGCCGGTGCCGACGCACTCACGCTTCATGGGGAGCTCGAGCAACGCGACCGTGACGAGGTGCTCGTTCAGCTGCGCAACGACAGCACCCGCATCCTGGTGGCCACCAACGTGGCCGCACGGGGGCTCGACCTGGAGGGGCTGGGACTCGTCGTCTGCTACGAGCTGTCGCCGGAGCCTGAAGTGCACGTGCACCGGATCGGACGCACGGCACGGGGGGCATCGGAGGGCGCGGCGGTGAGCCTCGTCGCCGGTCCCCGAGAGCTCCGGCGCCTCGAGGCGATCGAGGCGACCATGGGCGTCGAGATCCCACGGGTGACGTGGCTGGTCTCTGGAGGTGGGCTGCCTGGCTGGACCGCTCCGAACCGCACCCTGGTCATTCACGGCGGTCGCAAGGACAAGCTGCGGCCCGGCGACATCCTCGGAGCACTCACTGGTGACGTCGGCCTGGAGGGCTCCGACGTAGGCAAGATCGTGCTCACCGATCGGCGCGGCTGGGTAGCGGTGCGCGCCGAGGTGGCGGCGGGCGCGGCGAGGAGCCTGGGCCGCACGCACATCAAGAGGCGCCGCTTTCGGGTCCACCTCGTGCAATAGTCCGCTCGACTCGGGACAGGCTGGGCATGCTCTCTGTGGACACCACGACCAGGCCGCACTGTCTGCAGTGCGACAAACCTGCCACCATGTGCCTGTGCTCGACCGTGAAGTCAGTGCCAAATCGGGTGCGGGTGCACGTGCTGCAGCACCGCGCCGAGCGCCGGCACGCGCTGGGTACGGTGCGGTTGCTCAAGATCGGGCTGGACGCGATCGACGTGCACGTGCTCCCGTCGGGCAGCCGAAGCGCCGAGGTGCAGCCCATCTCGCTGCCCGCCGGCGCCGGCGTCCTGTACCCAAGCCCCGATGCGATCGACCTCGGCGACTTGCCGCGTGGCATGGCCTTAAACGATCTGATCGTCATCGATGGGACGTGGTCGCACGCCCACAGGATCCATCGGGACAACCCCTGGCTGGCCGAGCTTCCTCACTTCCGGCTCACGCCCACCCAGGGCAGCCGCTACCGCATCCGAACCGAGCCGCGTCAGGAGTGCTTGTCCACCGTGGAGGCGGTGGTGGCCGCGCTGCGGGTCCTCGAACCAGAGCTCGAAGGCACTGACGGCATCTTGGGCGCCTTCGAGGCGATGATCGACGCGCAGATCGCGGCGCGGGCCCGGCCGGTCGCCCGCCGTCGAAAGCCGCGCAAGGCCCGCCCGTCCCGCGCCGTGCCGGACATCCTGCGGCGCGACCCCAGCCAAGTGGTGATTGTCCACGCCGAGGCTGCACCCGATGCTCCTGGGTGGCAAGCGCCATACGAGGCGGCCCGCCTCTCGGCGATCTCGCTCGATGGCGCTCGCCGCTTCGACCGGCTGGTGTCGGTGCGCACGCCGCTCGATGCCCACCTGTGGGAGCACTTCGGTGTGCTTCCGCGCGAGCTGGAGCCTCCAGCTCCGATGGACGACGTGGTGGCGGCGTTCATGCGGACGTTCGGTGGGGATCGCGCCCCGGTTTGCGTGACCTGGGGGAGCTGGACCCGCCGCTGCTTGGAGCAGGCGCTGCCCGATGCCGAGCACGTGCTGCTCAAGGGTGTGTGGGCGAGCGTTCTCAAGGGCAGGGTGCCGGGCCTGGACCGTGTGGTGAAGTCTCTCGGGCTCAACTGCGACGCTGTCCCCTGCGCTGGACGCGCGGGCGTCCGGCTCGCCGAGGCCCGTGCACTCACGCAGCACCTGCTGGCGGACGCCTCTTCCTGATCTGGCATCGCTCCACGGGTATTCCGAAGTGGCACCCCGAGCTTCGGGATCGTCCGAAAACAAACGCGCTGCATTCGGATGCGCTGCACGCCCGATGGCTGCGTCGGCGTCGGCTGGAATCCCGCAAGGAACCCTGGCGAACTGCAACCAGGGATCGGCGATGCCGGCCCTGGTCCGGCACTCGCGGCCAGCCACGCCCGCAAGGGCTCCCAGTAGCGGGCGTGCCAGCCCGCATCGATGTGCTCGGCGGCCCCGTCGGGCAGTGCTGGTTGTTCAATGATGCAAGGTGCCATGTCCCCCGAACGTCTCTCGACCCTGTTCTCCGCGCTGGCGGACCCTGCCCGGCGGGCATTCCTCGCTCGGCTGGCGCAGGGAGAGGCCAGCGTGTCGGACCTCAACCGCTTGGTCGACGGGAGCCTGCCGGCGGTGTCGCGACACGTGCGGGTGCTCAGCGAGGCTGGCCTGGTCGAGCGGGAGAAGCGAGCCCGTACCACCTGGTGCCGCCTCGTGCCGAGCGCGTTGGACGAGGCGGAGAGCTGGCTCGCGGCCACGCAACAGGTCTGGTCCCATCGGCTCGATCGCCTCGAAGCTCTGCTGGAGGAAGAGTGAAGAACCTGTCTCTGAGCGTGGAGCGCTGGCTGGCTGCGGATCTGCACCGGGTATGGCGTGCTTGGACCGAGCCGGAGCGGTTTCGTCAGTGGTGGGGACCTGCGGATACGGAATGTACCGGCGTGGAGATGGATCTGCGCGAGGGCGGCGCCTACGCAATCGCGTTCCTGGCGGGGCGGTGGTCTCGATTCGCGGCCGATTCGAGGCGGTGGTTCCGCAGAAGCGGCTGGTGTTCAGCTGGAGCACGGGGAGAGCGCCGGCGGAGCGGGTCCCGGTGACGATGCGGCCCCAGGGAGCCGGAACCCGCCTGGTGGTGTTGCACGAACGGATCTCAACGGAGCCTCTGCGGAGGGGTGGCAGGGGTGCCTGGATGGTCTGCAGGGCATGCTCGCCGGGTGATGCGCCGAGCGGCGGCCGTGCCGAGCAGGTGCGGCTATCACTACCATCGGTACTGCACCTGCTGGAGGAGACGAGCGAATGCGCCCCTGGGAGTTGGTCGACCACGACGGCGTGCCCGATGACGACGGCACGCTGTTCTTGATGTCGCGCGGGTCCGAGTGGGTCATCCACGTCGATGGCAAGGAGCTGATGGGCACCGGCTTGCACGGCTCCGAGGTCGCGCTGGCCGACGAGGCGTGCGACCGGCTCCCCCGCACCGATCCAGCGCGCATCCTGGTCGGCGGACTGGGCATGGGGTTCACCCTGGCTGCTGCCCTCCGCCGGGTCGGTCCCGGCAGCCAGGTCACCGTCGCCGAGCTGCTGCCCGCGGTGGTGCGCTGGAACCGGGAACACACCGGCCGCGCCGCCGGACACCCCCTGCGCGACCCCCGCGCGATCGTCTACGGGGGCGACGTGGGCGACCTCGTGCACACACCGCCGGCGCCGTGGAGCGCGATCCTGCTCGATGTGGACAACGGGCCGGGGTCGTTGACCCGACCGACGAACGGCTGGCTGTACACCCGCGCCGGCCTGCGGGCAGCACGGCGGGCTCTCATCAAGGGCGGCGTGCTCGGAATCTGGTCGGCGCATCCATTCCCGCCGCTGCCCGGACGCCTGCGGTCCGTCGGGTTCTCTGTCGCTGAGGTGAAGCACACCGAACCGGAGCGACCCACCGCCGACGGCTCGGGCACGCACGTGCTGTGGATGGCTACGGCGCCGTGACCACGGCAGTCAGGGCGGCGATCGACCCGGGGCTGGGAGGACCGTCGACGCGGTGAACCACAGTCCCCGCTGCATCGATGACCACGACCACGCAGTCCTCGTCGCTGTCGATCCCGAGCGCTGCGCGCACGGGGTCCGCGCTCGCCCAGACCGGGGCGAAGTGAGCACGACACACCGGGTCGGTCAACGAGCGGTTCATCGCCCCCCCGATGATCCGGCGAAGGAAGCGCGGGACGTCGAGGAACGGGAGCTCGAGCCAGTCGACGCCCGCCGACTGGGACAGGGCGGCCGTGGTGGGGCGCCACGCCTCGAAGTCCGCCTGGTGGCGCTGACGGAAGCCCAGCACCAGGATGACTCGCGGCGCGGGGACGGTAGCGGGCAGCGCCACGGAGGCGCCAGAGAGCGTCTGGGCGGTGACGGGCGGAAGCACCTGGCCCCATGCCGTCGCAAGGAGCCAGACAATCACGGGATCATCTCCTGGATCAGCGCCTCGGCGGCCCTCACGTCCGAGACGACGACGCCCATCTGGCTGTCCCCTTGATAGGCGGCGGCGAGCCCGAGCTCGACCACACGCTCGACCTTGCCCACCGGCGTGCGCGCGAGCACCAGGTTGATGGCGACGAGGTGACTGTCCTTGGAGGCGGCGCAGTCGGTCATCGCCAGCTCGCCCTCCGTGAATGCGTCGCAGCCGTCGACAGTGTAGCCCGCGGCCTGCAAGGTTCTTTCGACGGCGGCACGGTCGAGGCTCGCGAACGTGGATCCTGCGGGCAGCAGCGCGTCGCGCAGGCTCTCCGCCTTGGTCTCGTCTTGCACGGCCACGGTGAGCAGCGTGGCGCCATCGCGCTTGGACGCGACGCCGGGGTCGCTCTCAGTGGCCGCAGCCTCGTCAGCGAAGCGCTGGGCGGTGAACTCGGCGGTGCGCTCTTCCTTCGCACCGTCGCACATCACCCAGGCGACGCCTTCTTCGCTCTGGTCCGAGCAGCCGGAGATGGCCCAACCCGCCGACCCCGCCGCGAGCTCCACATCATCGGGCAGTTCCCACTCGGCCAGCGGCGACGAGGGACCGGGTCCGCCCAGCACCACGGTGGGGGCATCGTCTTGCACTCGCAGAGACTCCTTGCGGACCCGGGTGTCCATCTCGCCCTTCTCGAGCATGAGCTTGGCCCGACGCTCCGGAGAGACCGCCACGATCGCGAAGGGCTCGGCGAGCTTGGCCAGGGTGTCCAGCTCGATCTGGTTGAGCTTGCGGTCCTCGAGCGCGGTGGACAAGGCCATGCCGAATGGCACCTGCTCCGCAAGGCCGATGTGTCCTTCCGCGGCTGCGATCCACCCATCCTCGATCATCTTGTGGATCAGGGCGTACTCGGACGAGGTGGGCGAGACGGTCCGCTCGAGCTCGGTGTCCAGCTCGGAGAACTGTGCGGAGACGGCGCTGTTCCACGCGCCAGCGCAGGCCAGAGAGAACGCCAGCGGCGGGGTCACAACGGCGAGCCGCAGCAGCCAGGATCCCAGCGGGCGCACAATCACCTCCCCCGGGGGGCTAACCCAGGCGCGGACGGGCTACACTCGCGCCACCCACCACCACGAGGTTTCCGTGACCCCGGTTTCTGACCTCTCCGCGTTCCTGAACAGCGTGACGCAGCGCGACCCCACACAACCTGAGTTCCATCAGGCCGTGCTCGAGTGGGCCCAGAGCATTTGGGACATCGCTTCCGCAAGCGCCGAGTACCGCGAGGCGCGGATCGTCGAGCGGCTGGTCGAGCCAGACCGCGCTCTGCAGTTCCGGGTGGCGTGGGAGGACGACCACGGCCGGGTCCAGGTCAATCGGGGATTTCGGGTCCAGTTCAACGCGGCCCTGGGTCCGTACAAGGGCGGGCTGCGGTTCCATCCGACGGTGACGCTCTCGGTGCTCAAGTTCTTGGGCTTCGAGCAGATCTTCAAGAACGCGCTCACGGGGCTGCCCATGGGCGGCGGCAAGGGTGGCAGTGACTTCAACCCGAAGGGCCGCTCGGACCGCGAGGTGATGCGCTTCTGCCAGGCCTTCATGACGGAGCTCCACCGCCACATCGGGCCGGACACCGACGTGCCGGCGGGCGACATCGGCGTGGGCGGCCGCGAGATCGGCTACCTCTTCGGCCAGTACCGGCGTCTGACCAACGAGTGGTCGGGCACCCTGACGGGGAAAGCCCTGGCCCACGGCGGCTCGCTGATCCGCCCCGAGGCGACGGGCTACGGCACGGTGTACTTCACGCGGGAGATGCTCTCGACACAGGGACGCCAGCTGGCGGGCATGACCTGCCTGATCTCGGGCTCGGGAAACGTCGCGCAGTACTGCTGCGAGAAGCTGTTGGACCTGGGCGGCAAGCCGGTCACGATGTCGGACTCGGGCGGCTTCATCCACGACCCGCAGGGCATCGACCGCGACAAGCTGGCCTGGATCATGGAGCTGAAGAACGAGCGGCGGGGCCGCATCTCGGAGTACACGGACGCCCATGCGGGTGCGACGTACCACGCAGGCGCGCGCCCCTGGGGCGTCCCGGGAGACTGGGCGTTCCCGTGCGCAACGCACAACGAGATCTCGGGTGAGGATGCTGCGAGGCTGATCGGCAACGGTTGCCAGGGCGTGACCGAGGGCGCGAACATGCCGACGACCCTGGACGGGGTGCATGCGTTCCAGAAGGCGGGGCTGCTGTTCGGTCCGGCGAAGGCAGCGAACGCAGGCGGAGTCGCGGTGAGCGGCCTGGAGATGTCGCAGAACAGCCTGCGCCTGGCCTGGCCGCGCGAGGAGGTCGATCAGCGGCTGGTGAACATCATGGCGGGCATTCACGCGCAGTGCGTGGAGCACGGCTCACGCAATGGGGCGGTGGACTACGTGCGGGGCGCGAACATCGCCGGGTTCCACCGCGTGGCGGACGCGATGCTCGAGTATGGACTGGCGTAGGGGCGCGCTTGCTTCGGCGAAGGGCGTGCTGGCGGGAGGAGTGCTGAGGCGGTCCCCTTGGACGACCCCCGCCCGGGCGGAGCGGGGGGTGCTCCAGGCAGGAAGCCGGGCAGTATCACCTGGGGCCCTGGCGTATCGCGTGACCTCGACGGAGGGGAAGTGACGCATGCCCGCGCGCGAGCGCCCATCGAACAGCCGTTCTCCTTCTACCGGGAGCTGAAGCCAACCCTCCGGGACGAGCGAGCCACGGTGCGGAAGGCAGAGAAGACGTAGGGGTAGCGGCCCTGGTACCAGTTGCGGAAGCTGCGCCGGAGCAGGGCGGCGTCGGTCGCCCAAGACCCGCCGAACACGACGAAGTGCTCGCCGTCGAAGAAGTCGGATGAATAGCCTGGGTAGTTCGGATGGATGGGGGCGAAGCCGGGGCGGGGCAGGAACGGCGTCGACGTCCACTCCCAGCCGTTGCCGACCAGATCATGCACGCCCCAGGCGCTGGCGCCCTCCGGTCGGGAGCCGACGGGAGCGCGCCCATGCACGCCGAAGTCGAACACCCCGTGCTGAGGACCTGGTGCGGCGTCGCCCCAGGGGAACGGGCGCTCGGAGCCATCCGGCGCGGTGAACGCGGCGCGGTGCAGCTCGGCCTCGGTGGGCAGGCGGGCGCCGGACCACGCCGCGTACGCGAGCGCCTCGGCGTGAGAGACCTGCACGGGCCACCCGCCGACGTCGTGCAGGTCGTGCCACGCAAACAGCGACCGGACCTGCCATCCCGCGCCGGCCTTGCGCCAGCCCAGCGGCGCCCCGCGACCCTCGCCACGCAGCCACTCCAGGTTCTTCGGGGTCCACAACGACTCGTCGTCGTAGCCGCCCGACCGCACGAACTCCAAGAACTGCCTGACAGTGACCGGCACGCGGTCCATCGCGAAGGCGGGGACCTGTAGCTGCTCCGCCGGGACCTCGTTGTCCCACGCGAATGGGATCTCTGCGAGGTCGACCCCGAGGCGGACAGGACCCGCCGCGATGTCGACCCGGCCCGGGCTCATGTGCGCCACACCGAGCTCGGGCGGGCGGTGGTCGCCGGGCACCCGCAACACATCCGGGTCGAGCTGGCGGATCATGTACAGCAGCGTCTCGTGATGCATCAGCTCGTGCTCGAGCACCAGCGACATCACGTCGCGCGCGACGGGATGGTCAGCGGCCGCGACGGCGAGCTGGGGCACCCGCTCGGCGATGGCGGCGCGCGCCCGGTCTCGGTAGTCCTCGGCGGTCCGCACGCTGGGCCACTCGGTGGGTCGCAGGCCCTCGGCCTCGCCCTCGTCTGCGGGGTCGATCCCCCGCGCGAACAGCACGTCGAGCTCGGGGTCGAGCCCAGAGTCTCCGAGCGCGGCGGCGATGTGGTTGAACCCGAACGCAGGCAGGTGCCCGATGTAGAACAAGAAGGGATGGCGCAGCTCAATCCCCCGCGTCACCCAGCGCTCCCGCGGCACCAGATCGAACAACCAGTCGGAGCGGTCCCAGCTGTCGCGGAGGCTCTCCATGACACGGGCCGGGCTGTCGGGCGCTTGAGACATGTCGGGCAACTCCTGATGCACACCCCTTAGCGCGCACAGATCTGATCGCAGCCGCGGTCGGTAGCGCGGGCGTCCCAACGCCACTATGGGTGCGAACTGGAGGTGCGGTGATGACGGCGTACCGAGAGGTCCCCATCCCCGCCTCCGCCGGCGGAATGCGCCTCGACCGGTTCCTCGCGCTGCGCTTCCCGGACCGCTCCCGCAGCTTCTTCTCCCGCTGCATCGCCGCAGGCGAAGTCTGCGACGCCAACGACCGTCCCCTGGCCGGCTCGGCGCGCGTACAGCCCGGACACCCCCTCCGCGTGCGGATCGCCGGCATCGCGCCCTCCGGGGACCCACCCCCGCTCCCCCCGGTCCTGTGGACCGACGGTCGCCTGGTCGCCCTCGACAAGCCCGCGGGCATGCTCTGCCACCCCGCGGGGACCCGGTTCGCGTGGGCCGCGGTCAGCCTCGCGAAGCGCGCCTGGCCCGACGAGGACGTCCACCTGGTGCACCGCCTCGACCGCGACACCTCGGGCGTGCTCCTCCTCACCCGCCACGCCGACACCAACCGGTTCCTCAAGGCGGCGATCAAACGCGGCGCCCTGCACAAGGAATACCTGGCCATCGTGAAGGGCGAGGTCCCCTGGGAGTCGCAGTCGCTCACCGGCCCCATCGGCAGTGACGACGGCGTGATCCGAATCCGCATGGCGGTGACCCCCGACGGGCTGCCAGCGCACACCGACGTCTCGGTCGTGGCGCGCCAGCCCGGACTGACCCTGGTTCGCTGCGTCCTGCACACCGGACGCACGCACCAGATCCGGGTCCACCTGCACCACGCGGGCTTCCCGCTCCTGGGCGACCGGATGTACGGCGTAGACCCTGACGTGTTCCTCGACACGCTCGAGCACGGGGTCACCCCGTTCACGCGCACCAGCAGCGGCGCGCCCCGCCAGGCCCTGCACGCCCAACAGACCCGGGTCCCGCTGCCCGACGGCAGCACCGTCACCATCGACGCGCCCCTGCCGCCCGATCTACAGCGGTGGTGGGCCGACCCCGGCGTGCTGCCCCACGACGGTGCCTAGCCCGCGTCGGCAGAGGACTCGCGGTGCGCGGCGACGACCTCCTCCGGGTCGGCGCCGTCGGGCACGAAGATCAGCGCCGTGCCGTTCACGCAGTGGCGCTTGCCCGTGGGCATGTGCGGCGCGTCGTCGAAGATGTGACCCAGGTGACCGTCGCACCGGCTGCACCGCATCTCGGTCCGAATCCGCCCGAACGACCGGTCCTCCAACAACCGCAGCGCGCCGGGCGCCACCGCGTCGAAGAACGACGGCCAGCCGCAGCCCGAGTCGAACTTGTGCTCGCCGCCGTACAGCCGCTGAGCGCAGCCGGCGCAGTGGTACGACCCGCCGCGCTCCTCGTCCAGATAGCGACCGGTCCCCGGAGCCTCTGTGCCCGCGTGGCGCAAGATCTGAAACTCGTGCGGGGACAGCAGCCCCTTCCAGTCGATCTCGGTCATCACAGCCGGGTCGAGCTTCGGGTCGAGCGCGGGATCACGTGGCAAGCGCACCTCCAGTCCTGTGGCGGTATCAACCCCTGCGTGTGACGGTCCACCGATGAGCGATGGCGTCGACGCGGTGGTGATCGGCTCGGGCCCCAACGGGCTGGCGGCCGCGATCCAGCTCGCGCGCGCGGGGGCCGATGTGCTGGTCCTCGAAGCCCACAGAGATCCCGGCGGCGCCACCCGAACCGCCGAGCTCACCCTGCCCGGCTTTCACCACGACGTGTGCAGCGCCTGCCACCCGATGGGGATCCTCTCGCCGCTGTTCCGCACCCTCGATCTGTCGGCGCACGGCCTGCGCTGGCTGCAGTCCGACGTCTCTGTCGCGCACCCCCTCGACGAGGGACCTGCAGCCCTGCTCTCGCGCTCCGTCACGCAGACCGCGGAGCGTCTGGGCGTCGACGGCGCCGCGTACCAGCGCCTGGTGGAGCCGTTCCTGCACGACCCGCACGCCCTGTTCGAGGACGCACTCGCGCCACTCCGGGTCCCACAACACCCGCTGCTCATGGGCCGCTTCGGACTCCGGTCCCGCCGCAGCGCGCGCGGCCTCGCCCAGGCGTGGTTCTCCGGGGCCCGGGCACGCGCGCTCGTCGCGGGCTGCGCCGGACACGCCGTGCAGCCCCTCGAGAACCCACTGACCGCTGCAATGGCCCTGATCTTCCTGATCGCGGGGCACGTCGAGGACTGGCCGGTGGCGGCCGGCGGCTCGGCCGCGATCCACCGCGCTCTGGCGTCGGTCCTGCGCGACCACGGGGGCCGGATCGAGACCGGAGTCCGCATCACCTCGCTGGACCAGCTCCCGCCCAGCCGGGTCGTCCTGTTCGACACGGGACCCGACCAGCTCGCCGACATCGCGGGAGAGGCGCTCCCCGCCCGTTACCGCGCGCGGCTGCGGCGCTACCGCTTCGGCCCCGGCTCCTTCAAGGTCGACTGGGCGCTCGCGGGCCCGATCCCGTGGTCCGACCCCGCCGTCGCGCGCGCTGCGACGGTCCACCTGGGTGGCACCCTCGACGAGATCAGCGCGAGCGAGGCGGCAGCTTGGCGCGGGGAGGTGTCCGACAACCCCTACGTCCTGCTCGTCCAGCAGAGCGCGCTGGACCCCGACCGCGCACCGCCCGGACAGCACACCGGCTACGCGTACTGTCACGTGCCCGCGGGCTGCGACGTCGACATGACGGCGGCGATCGAGAGGCAGGTCGCGCGCTTCGCACCCGGCTTCCGCGACCTGATCCTGGCACGACACACGATGTCACCGGCCGCGCTGCAGGCCTACAACCCCAACTTCGTGGGTGGCGCGGTGACCGGCGGCGCAGCCGACATCACCCAGCTGTTCACGCGCCCGGTGGCCCGCCTCGACCCCTACCGCACACCCAACCCGCGCCTGTTCCTGTGCTCGGCGTCCACGCCACCCGGCGGCGGCGTCCACGGCATGTGCGGTGCCCACGCGGCGCGTTCCGCCCTGGCATCGCTCCCGGGGCTACCGCGCAGGTAGCGCGGCTCAGGCGCCGCGCGGTAGACCACCGGATGCGCACCTCATCTCGCGCGCTCCTCCTCGGCGGGGTCGCGCTCCTCTGCATCGCTCTATTGTGGGTCGGGCCGCTCGTTCCGCTCGCGACCCAGCGCTGGGTTCGCGCCGCCGGCATCGCGCTCGACGGCGTCGTGTTGCTGTGGATCCTGTTCGCCCTGCAGTGGGTGCGCTCGGGCTGGACCCAGGCGTCGCGCTGGCGCGGGTCGTGGCGCGCGTGGCTGACCGGCGGCGCCTGGGCGGCGCTCGTCGCGTTCGAGACCGCGCGCATGGCCTCGGTGCTCGCGACCAACGAGGTGCTCCCCCTGTACGACCTCGGGCTGCTGTCGCGGCACCTGTTCATCCTCGTCCGCGACCTGTACGGCAGCTGGGCGCGCGCGGGGTTCGCGATGGCGCTGGCCGCACCGGTGCTGCTGTGGGTCGTCGGCGCACTCGGGCTCGGCCGCGTCGAGGCGGCGGGTCGCGCGGTCGGACCTCGGGTCAGTCGCGGCGTCGTGGGCGGCCTCACCGTCGCGGCCCTGCTGCTCGCGCTGCTGCCCAACAGCCGCTGGGTCACCCCGGGCCTGACCAGCAACGTCGCCGAGTCGGCCGCGCTCGCCCTCGCCGTCCGACGGGGGATCCAGACCCAGCCGCACCGCGACCTGGTCGGGCGCGACCTGAAGCGGACCCCCGACGTCCACGTGTACATCGTCGAGAGCTACGGCGACGTGGTCGACAGCGACCCCTTGCTGCGCGCCGAATGGGTCCCCGCGATCGACGCCATGGAGGAGCGCCTCACCGCGCTGGGCTGGCACGCGGCCAGCGGGCGGTCCGTGGCCCCGGTCCACGGCGGTCGCAGCTGGATCGCGGATGCGTCGATGCTCACCGGGCTGCACGTCGCGCGACAAGCCACCTACGAGCACATCGTCTCGCTGGCCGACACCCTCGACCACTTCCCCGCCCTGTTTCGGGAGCACGGCTACCGCACGGTGCTGGTGCGCCCCAAGGACCGCGCCCGTCCCGGGGTCGAGTTGATCAACCACTTCCGGTTCGAAGACACCGTGTTCTTCGAGGACCTCGGCTACACCGGTCCCGTCGTGGGCTGGGGCCACATCCCCGACCAGTACACCATCGACTTCGTGCACCGGGTCCTGCTCGATCCGTCGATCGAGCCCACGTTCGCGTTCTTCCACCTGGCGACCGCCCACATGCCGTGGCGTCCTGCCCCCCCGATCCTCGCGGACCACATCCAGTGGCAGAGCCGCCGTGGGCGGACCCAGCCCATCTTCGTGGAGCGGTCGCTGGAGTCCGAGCTGGGGATGCGGCTGTCGCGCTTCAAGCGCCGCCGGCGGCCCAAGTCGCCCAGCGGCGACGTCGCGGAGATGCGCCAGCTGTACCTCGACAACATCATGTATGACCTCGCGGCGGTGGAGCGCGTGTTGGAGGGGGGCCCAGAGGGAGACCAGATCGTGCTGATCCTCGGCGACCACCAGCCCCCGATGATCGCGATCGGCACGGGACGGGAGGTGCCCGTGCACGTCTTGGCGTCCGATCCGGCTCTCCTGGAGGGCTTCCTCGAGGCCGGCTTCACCGACCGCCTGCGGCCCAGAGGCGGAGACACCGCCGCGGTCCCGCACCACGAGGTGCTCGCCGTGACCCTGCGCTCCCTGCACCAGGCGACACAGAACTGGTAAGACGGCGCATGCAAAAGCCGCCGCTGCACATCCAGATCTTCGTGGGAATGGCCCTGGGCGCTGCCATCGGGCTGGGCCTGAACTTCGCTGCATCCCAAGGCGTCATCGATCGCAGCGTCGCGCTGCAGATCGGCTGGTTCGGCGAGTGGTTCGGCCGGGTGTTCCTGACCCTGCTCAACATGATCGTGGTGCCGCTGGTGTTCACGAGCATCGTCAGCAGCCTCACCGGCGTGGGTGGCCAGTCCGGGCTGGCGAGCATGGGGATGCGGACGCTGGCGTACTACCTCACCACCAGCCTGCTCGCGATCTCGGTCGGCATCGCGATGGTGAACCTGATCCGCCCGGGGGACGGGCTGGACTACGCCGCGCTGATGGCGGCGGCGCAGGGCGAACTGACCACGCTGGGCAAGTCCGCGCCGGACGTCGCCGGCACCGCCGCCAAGGGGGTCACCGGGATCTTGTCCGACATCGTGCTCCGGATGATCCCGAAGAACGTGATCGAGGCGAGCCGGTCCAACACCACCATCCTGGCGATCATCTTCTTCGCGGTGCTGTTCGGTATCTCGGCGGTGAAGACCGGCGGGGAGTCCGCGAAGACGGTCGACCGGCTGTTCCGCAGCCTGTTCGAGGTCATGATCACGATGACCAACGGCATCCTGATGCTCGCGCCCCTGGGAATCGCCGGGTACGTCCTGTTCGTCACAGCCACCACCGGCCTGCAGCTCGCCGGGGCGCTGGGCTGGTACATGCTGACGGTCGCGCTCGCGCTGTCGGTTCACGGCCTCATCACGCTGCCGATCCTGCTGCGGCTCGTCGCCGGGCGGTCTCCCCGCGCATACGCTGCACACCTCCGCGAGGCGCTGCTGACGGCGTTCTCCACCGCGTCGAGCTCGGGGACCCTGCCCCTGACGATCCGCAATGTCACCGAGAACGCGAAGGTGCCTGAGCGGGTCGCCACGTTCACGCTGCCGCTGGGCGCGACCGTGAACATGGACGGCACCGCGCTGTACGAGGCCGTCGCCGTCCTCTTCGTCGCCCAGATGCTCGGCGACTTGACGCTGATGCAGCAGGGGGTCGTGGCGATCACGGCGCTGCTCGCCAGCGTCGGCGCGGCCGGGATCCCGCACGCCGGAACGGTGATGATGGTGGTGGTTTTGCAGGCCGTCGGCTTGCCGACCGACGCCGTGCTGGTCATTCTGGCAGTCGACCGCGTGCTGGACATGGCCCGCACCACGGTCAACGTGTGGTCCGATGCGGTCGGTGCGGCCGTGGTCCACGCAACCGAACGATAGACCCCGCCGAGGAGGTGGCTGATTGCGCTCACTGTTCGTGATGGACCCGCTGGACCGGGTCCACGTGTCAGGGGACTCCACGTACGTCTCGATGCGCGAGTGCAGCGACCGCGGGTTTCCAGTGGCGATGTGCACCCCCGCCGAGCTGTACGCGCTGTCCGGCGAGGCGCGGGGCCGGGTCACCCCGGTCCGGACCACGGCCCAGGCGCCGTACTTTCACACCAAGGCGCCGATGGAAGCAGCCCTCGGTGAGTTCGACGTTGTGTGGATGCGCAAGGACCCTCCGTTCGACATGACGTACATCCTCGCGACGTACATGCTCGACATGGCGCCGCCCAGCACGCTCGTCGTCAACAGCCCCGCTGGGCTGAAGCTGTTCAACGAGAAGCTGTGGGTGGCGCAGCGCTGGCCGCACCTCCAGCCCGACACGCTGCTCACCAACGATCAGACGCGGATCCGGGACTTCGTGCGCGGCCGCGCCGGTCGCACCGTTCTCAAGCCGTGGGATGGAAACGGGGGGCGCGGCGTGTTGATCACGCATGCCGATGATCGCAACCTCAACTCTGCCATCGATCTGCTCACAGCCGGCGGGGCCGACACCGTGATCGCGCAGGCGTTCATCGAGGGTGTCGAGCGCGGGGACAAGCGGATCCTGCTCTTCGACGGTGCGCCGGTGGGCCAGATGCTCCGGGTGCCGCACAGTGGTGACTACCGCGCAAATATGCACGTCGGTGCCACCGTGGAGGCAACGGGGCTCGATGAGCGCGATCGCGAGATCTGCGCCGAGATCGGGCCCGCGCTGCGCGAGTGGGGCATGGTGTTTGTGGGAATTGACGTGATCGCTGGACAGCTGACCGAGATCAACGTCACCAGCCCGACAGGCATCCGTGAGATCAACCAACTCGACAACAAGACGCTCGAGTCCGATCTGATCGACCTGGTGGTCGACAAGGTCTCGGGTCAGGGGGCACGATGAAGCACTTCCACACCGCCGCGATCACGGCCATGTTTCTCGCGGTCGCCCCCATGTGGCCGGGGTCCGCGGCGGCCGGCGGGGAGAGCGCCCGTCGCCCCACCACCACCGAGCCCAAGCCCGAAGAACCGGCCGAGGAGGAGGTGCCCGAGGGCGTCAGCGACGAAGACCGGGTCAGCGGACACAAGCCGCCGCCGCTCACGCGCAGTCCCCGCAAGCCGGGAGAGTTCGGGCTGCGCGACGACCTGACCCGGGAGGAGTACACAAACCTCCCGCTGCCGCCGCAGGCGTACCTCGGGGCCAAGATCCTGAAGATGGAGCCCGAGTTCGTAGCCGGCATCCAGTCGGGGCTCGAGCTGCTGTACCGGCGCAAATACAACGGGGCCCGCGACCACTTCGCCACGCTCGAGGAGCAGTTCCCGAAGACCGGCATCCGCGCCGTCGCCGACACCCTGGTGTGGCAGGCACTCATGCTCGAGAACTTCGACTACCGGTACGACAAGCAGTACTGGACCAGCAGCAAGCAGGCCCGCAACGACCTCGAAGGCGCGCTGAAGCTGCCGGGCAACGAGGCGTGGGAGCACCTGCTGATGGCGACCATCCTCGGGGTGGAGTCCATCCACACGATGCGACAGGGCGGCTACCTCAACGCACTGCAGCTCGCGTTTCAGGCCATGGACAACATCGAGCGCAGCCGCAAGGCCGCTCCTGACTTCATCGATCTGCAGATCGCGGACGGCCTGTACAACTACTGGCGCACCGTGATCACCATGAACAGCAAGCTGCTGCCCGACTTCGGCGACCACCGGGTGGAGGGCATCGAGCAGCTCCAGAACGTGGAGTCGGGCGGGCTGTTCGTCGGACCGCTGGCCACGCTGTCGCTTGCGTTCACCTGGATGGAAGAGAACGAACTGAAGCAGGCCAACGCCGCATACGGACGGAACAACCGCGCGTATCCCGACAACATCATCAACAACCTGGTCGGGAGCATGGTCCAGATAGCGCGGCGCCAGTACGGTGACGCTGTCGCCACCCTCGACCACGTGTTCGAGATCGACTCGAAGAACGCGCGGGCGCACTACTGGAAGGGCCTTGCGCTGCTGCGGGATGGCAAGCTCGAGGGGGCCCAGAGCGAGCTCGAGACGTACCTCGCTGGGGAGCATCTGGAGAAGTTCCAGCGCTCTACCACCCACTACCGGCTGGGCCAGCTGCACGTGCGTCGCAAGGACTACGGCAAGGCGATGGAGCACTTCGAGGCCTCCGCCAAGACCGACGGGAACAAGGCCGCCAAGCGCGCCATCGATCGCCTCAAGGAGCGACGGAAGGCCAAGAAGATCAGCTGGTAGCGCGCCCGGTCAGTCGACTGGCGGAACCACCAGCAGCTGGCCGATCCGCAGCGACCGCTCGTCGACGCCGTTGGCCTCGGCGATGGGCTGAGTCTGGTAGCTCTTGCCGTAGTAGGCGTAGGCGATGTGCGACAGCGTGTCGCCCGGCTGCACCTCGTGCGTCGCCCCTTGGGTCCGCGACAACAAGACCAGCCCGGAGACGTCGATGGCGGCGAGGTCGGGAACACCCCGCAGGACGCGCTCGAGCGCCTTGCGGTCCCGATAGGTGGGGAGATCCCCGGTGAGAATCAGGGTGCCGTCGTCGGACTCGCGCAGCACCAGATCGAGCCCATGCAGCGCGGGGGCAGTCGCCAGCGCCGCCTGGGCGACCTCGACCTTGCCCAACGGCGCGGCCGGCACCAGGACGGATTCCTGGACGACGTCAGACTTGTCGGGCGCCACGGTGGCGGCGGGCGTGTCTTCTGCGACCTGCGCCACGGGCGCGACCTCGGATGGACCACCGAGCGCCAGCGACGCGGCGACGAACACGATCGCCACGCCGGACACACCGGCCGTGGTCCATGCCCACTTGCGCACCTCGCGCTCGAGCTCGCCGATGCGCGCCTGGAGTCCCACGCTGTCGGACCGCAGCCGCCGCGCCTCGGAGCGCAGGGACTGGACCTCCCCGTGCTCGCGGGCCCGCATCGCAACGCGCTGCTCTTCGCGCGCGGCCTCTTCCGTCTGCAGGTGATCTTCGACGGCCCGTCGGAGGGTCAAGGGCACCGAAACCCCGCAGGTGACGGCCTCGTCGAGGGCGGTGAGCGCCTCGGACCACCGCTGCCCTGCCACGTGGACCCGGGCCAGCGTCAGCCGCGCGTCCCCGTCGTCGGGCGCCATGCACAGCAGCATCTGCAGCCGCTCGCGGGCCAGCCGCAGGTGCCCCTCGTCGGCGTAGCGCAGCGCCTCGTTGTACAGATCGGACAGCGGATCGAGCCCGGAGAGCTCGCCCGCCTCGCGCAGGGCGCGCGGCAGACCCCCCGGGGGCAGGGACCGCTCGGAGGCGCTCAGTCGGATGGACTGCTCGAAAGCGAAGTCCGCGGAATCGGGATCATCGGGTGGCGCCGGCGGCGCCGGGGGCTGTCCTGGGTATGGCAGGCTGGCAGGGTCGACCTGTTGCATGGCGACTCTCGCAGAGGGGGGGGGCCACGAGGGCGGGGGGAGCAGGGGCAGGCGCTCGGCGGGTGCTGGGGCGCCGCTGGGGGCAGGGAGAGCAGAGAGGGGCGGGGAGCCCTACCCTATCGTACCGCAGAAGTGCACACCAGGATCCGAATGAAGCGCAAGTACACGCCGCGGTGGCCGCCCCGGGCTATGCGAGGCGCATGGCGCGACACGTGGAAGCGACGCCCGACCGCTGGTCCCCCCGCGGCGAGGCAATCTGTGAGCCGATCAGCCGCGATGAGCGGCCGCTCGTGGTTTGGTCAGGGATTCCCGGCGAGAATGCACGGATCCGCATCCAACGCATGGGCCGAAACCAGGTGCGCGGCGAGTTCATCGAGGGGCTGCCCGCGCACCCCGAGCGGACCGAGCCGCCCTGCGAGCGCTACCGCCTGTGCGGCGGCTGCCCGTGGATGCATCTCACCGCCCGCGGCCAGGCCGACGCCCGACAGTCGCGAGTGCAGGCGCTGATGCAAGACGCTCGCCTCGACGTCCGGGTCGGTCCGCTGCGCGCCTGCCCCGACGGGCTCGACGGCTATCGGCACGTCATCAAGGTGGGCTTCGGCCGCTCTGACCTCGGGCGGATCCGGGTCGGTGCGTGGGGCCGCGGCGGGCGCGACATCATCGCGATCCCCAAGTGCAACGCAGCGGCGCCGGTGCTCCGCAAGCTGATGGTCTCGCTCGCGCACCACACCATCGGGCTGGGCATCGAGCCCTACGAGCAGACCACCGAGCGCGGCATCCTGCGCTCCGCCGTGCTGCGGGTGAGCCGGGCCACCGGTGAGGTGATGGTCACGCTGATCGCGGCCCGCCGCGACTACCGCCTGGCGGAGCTCGCCGAGGAGCTGGCCCGCGGCAACAATGAGGTGGTGGGCGTCTGGCTGCACCTCAACGCCGGCCCCGGCAACGCGATCTTCCTGCGCGACGGTGACGGGGTCGTGGGCGCCTCGGTGCTCGGTGGCAAGGGTTGGATCGAGGAGCGCCTCAACGGGACCGCCTACCGGATCGGACCGGGTGACTTCTTCCAGACCAACCCGAGCATGGCCGAGGTGCTGTACCAGCGCACGCTCGACCGCTTGGAGCTGCGCGACGGAGACGCGGTGCTCGACCTGTACAGCGGCGTGGGCGGCCTGGCGCTGCCGGCGGCGCGGATCACCGGGTTCGCGCTCGGGGTCGAGGAGATCGACGGCGCAGTCACGCGGGCCAAGGAGGCGGCGCGGCTCAACCGCGTCCCCGCCGAGTTCGTGTCCGGGCCGGTCCTGGAGGTCTGGCCGGAGGTCGCCCCGCGTCTGGCCGGCGTCGGTGCGAAGGTCATCGTGGACCCGGCGCGCCGCGGCCTCGAGGAGGGCGTGGTCGACGCGATCATCGGCCTGGCGCCGAGTCGCGTGGCGTACGTGAGCTGCAACCCGGCGGCCCTGGCGACCGACCTCCAGCGGTTCGTGCGCGCGGGCTTCAGGATCGACGGCCAGATCGACCTGTTCGACATGTTCCCGCACACAGCCCACGTCGAGGCACTCGCGATCCTGACGCCGCCGGGCGACCAGCGCGCACCGGACCGCCGCTCGCCGAAGCGGAAGCTGGTCCGGTAGGAGCCGAGCGCTATCCCGCCGGCTGGGAGGCGTCGGCGAGGGTGGTGCTGCGCGCCCAGCCCTCGAACACTTCCTTGAGGCCCCGCCACGCGGGGTGCAGCGGACACGGGTTGTCGAGGTTGCAAGCGGAGAGTCCGAACGCGCATCGGTCGGACACTACCTGGTCGCCCACCGCCTCCAGGATGGAGGCGAACGTGATGTCTGCAGGCGCGTGGGCGAGGCGAAACCCGCCGCTGCGCCCCTTGCGCGCCTCCACGAGTCCCGCCACCACGAGCTGCCGCATCACCTTGCTGACGTAGTGGCCTGGGATCTGCGCCTGCGCGGCCAGTGCACCCGAGTTGAGCATGTCAGGAGCGGCCTGGGCGAGGCACGCCATGGCCCGCAGCGCGTGTTCGGCGGTCTGGCTAAGGAGCACTATTGACGGACCTCGGGGTGCGTAATAACGCGGGCCTTCAATGGATAACAATGTCCATTGAAGGAGGCCGGACATGCTCTCGAAGTCCCAGGCCCTGATCTTCTTCCTTGCAGCCACCATCGGGTTCTCCGGGATCTTCCTGTGGTTGACCGTCGACACCCTCCGGCAGGTTCCGGTACGGTCGAACGAAGCGGCCATGGATGAGTCGGTGGTTCGCGGCAAGGAGATCTGGGATCGAAACAACTGCATGGGTTGTCACACGCTGCTCGGCGAAGGGGCGTACTACGCGCCCGAGCTCACCCAAGCCGTTCTGCGGCGCGGCAAGCCTTGGCTGCGGATCTTCCTCGCCAACCCCGAGGCCATGTTCCCCGGACAGCGGCGGATGCAGAACTACGAGTTCACCGACGACGAGATCGAGGACGTGATCGCGTTTCTCGAGTGGATAGGTGGAATCGACACCAACGGGTTCCCGCCCGATCCTGACCTGTCGCTGCCCAACGCGGCGGTGGCGGCTTCGATCGGCAAGACGGGCAGCTCGGCGGCGCCACGGCCCGAGATCTTCAGCCAGGTGTGCGTCGCCTGTCACAGCCTGGGAGGCGAGGGCGGCCAGGTGGGTCCTGCGCTCGACGGCGTCGCCGACCGCTACTCCTCGGCCGATCTGCGCAAGTGGCTGGCAGATCCCACTGGGATCAAGCCCGGCACCGCGATGCCCGATCTCAAGCTGTCTGAACAGCAGCTCAACCGCCTCACCGCTTTCCTGATGGCACAAGGAGGCCCCCGATGACCACGTTTCGGTTCGAGAGCTGGAAGGTCGCGTGGACCTTCTTTGCTACCTGTCTGTTGCTGCTCATCCTGCAGGTCGTCTACGGGTTCATCATGGGCTTCGCCCACATGGGCTTCGACGTGCTGCACGACTGGATCCCGTTCAACACGGCCCGGGCCACCCACACCAACCTGCTCGTGGTCTGGCTCCTCGCTGGCTTCATGGGTTCCGCCTACTTCATCGTGCCCGACGAGGCCGATCGCGAGCTGTGGAGCCTGCCCCTCGCTTGGATCCAGTGGGGCTCGCTGGTGCTGGTCGGCGTCGTCGCGGTCATCGGCTTCCACTTCAACTGGTGGGAAGGACGGAAGTTCCTCGAGATCCCCCGACCTCTTGACGTTCTGGTGGTCATCAACGTGCTGGCGTTCCTGCTGAACATCGGCATGACGATCTGGAAGGGCAAGCGCTACACGACCACAGCGCTCACCCTGCTGGCCGGTCTCTTGGCCGCCGCCCTGCTGTACCTGCCGGGCATGATCGCCTTCGACTCGCAGGTCCGCGACTCGTACTTCCGGTGGTGGGTGGTCCACCTGTGGGTGGAGGGCGTCTGGGAACTGATCATGGGCGCGATCCTGTCGTACCTCCTGATCAAGCTGTCGGGGGTGGACCGCGAGGTCATCGAGAAGTGGTTGTACGTCATCGTCGGCCTCACGTTCCTCTCGGGAATCCTCGGCACCGGTCACCACTACTACTGGATCGGCGCCCCGGAGTACTGGCTGATGGTGGGCGGCATCTTCAGCGCGCTGGAGCCCATCGCCTTCCTCGGCATGGCGATCTACGTGGTCGCGATGGCCCGCCGCGGCGGACGCGAACACCCGAACCGAATCGCACTGTGGTGGTCGGTCGGCTGCGGCATCATGTCGTTCGTGGGGGCCGGGATGTTGGGCTTCGCGCACACGCTGCCGTCGGTCAACATCTGGACCCACGGCACCTTGGTCACCGCCATGCACGCCCACCTCGCCTTCTGGGGCGCGTACGCCATGCTCATCTTCGCGATGATGTGCTACACGCTGCCCGAGATGACAGGCCGCAAGCTCTATGACACCTGGATCGCCGAGTGGGGATTCTGGCTGTCGAACATCGGCATGGTGTGCATGACCGGGGCCTTCGCTGTCGCAGGCGTGGCTCAGGTCTACCTCGAGCGCAAGCTGGGCATGGACTTCATGGTCGTCCAGGAAGCGGTCCAGGTGCACTTCGGCGCCCTGGTCCTGGCCGCCTGCTTGTTCACCCTCGGCATCACGCTGTTCACCTGGAACTTCTTCCAGTACGGCTTCATGCCCTGGCGCGGGCTCGCCTCCGCAAGCCACCCAGCCGCCACACCGTCGAAGTGACAGATAGACAGCGCATGACTCCACTCCCGCCCGTGCACGACGTGCCGTGGTACCACCCAGTCGGCCCTGAGATCGAGGTCTTCGAGCACGCGGCGCGCAATCGCCTGCCGCTGCTGCTCAAGGGTCCCACGGGGTGCGGCAAGTCGCGGTTCGTCGAGCACATGGCCGCCCGCATGGGCCGGCCGCTGATCACCGTGGCGTGCCACGACGACACCAGCGCCGCTGATCTCCTCGGCCGGTGGCTGGTGCGCGGCGGCAACACGGTGTGGCAGGACGGGCCGGTGACCCGGGCGGTGCGCCAGGGTGCGGTGCTCTACCTCGACGAGATCGCCGAGGCGCGCCCCGACGTCACCGTGCTGCTGCATCCGTTGTCCGATCACCGTCGCGAGCTGTTCCTCGACCGCCATGACGAGACCCTGCACGCCCCCGATGACTTCTGCCTCGTGGTCAGCTACAACCCCGGGTATCAGCGGGGCTTGAAGGATCTCAAGCCCTCCACCCGCCAGCGGTTCGTGCACCTCGTGTTCGACTACCCCGATCCGCCCCTCGAGGCGCACATCGTTGCCGGTGAGACCGGCACGGACGAGGCGATCGCAAAGCGCCTGGCCGCGCTCGCCCAGAAGATGCGCGGGGTCGAGCTGCTGGGCGGGGCCGAGCGTCCCTCGACGCGACTCTTGGTCGACGTGGCAGCCCTGATCCACACCGGCCTGCCGCCGCGCCTGGCCTGCAAGGTGGGCTTGGTCGATCCACTGACCGACGACCCGGAGCTGGCCGCGGCCCTGATGGACCTCGTGGCCCTGGTGTTCTGATGCCCGACCGATCCGGCCCCGCGCTGGAGCTCGACTGGGAGCTCGGCGTGTTTCGGGCGGTTCGGGCCCTGTGGCGCTCCCTCACGCCGCACCGTGGCGATCCTTGGCGTGAAGACCGCGTCGCGCACCTCACGGACGTGGAAGGTCGGCTTCGCTGGCTCGCCGGGCTGCTGGGCGGCCGACCCTTGCGCATTCTGCCCGCCCGGCATGGCGGCGGGATCCGGGGCGATGACCTGTTGTTGCCCAAGTGGATCGATCTCGCGCCGGACGCAGACGCCAACCGGGGCCTGTACGTGCTGCGGGTGGCGGTCGATGCGACCACCGCGTCGCGGGGTCCACGGGCCCCAGCGGACCCGGTCGACGCGTTCGCCGTCAGCCTGCGGGCGGTGGAGACTTCCCTGGACACCCTTCGAGGCGAGCTGCCCGCGTTCGAGGTGGCGTGGGCCGAGGCGGCGTCAGCCCTGCATCAGACACGACCAGACCCGGGCGGGCAGGCCCGCACCGCGTGCGCCGAGGCGGCAATCCGCACGGTGTTGCGGGGGGAGAGGGCGCCCTCGGCGCTCGCCCACGCGCTGCGGAATGCGTCGGGAGCCTGGCCGGACTCGGTGGTGCTCTGGGGTCGCCTGATCCCCGTCGTCGGGTCGCACGGCGCTCCCGC
>Ga0316189_10000854_pt1 | contig 30542 bp, 30 predicted proteins | sample LowCovwburrow_MG_FD_204930 | JGI IMG/M metagenome (GOLD analysis project Ga0316189, IMG submission 204930) | Coastal sediment microbial communities from Maine, United States - Lowes Cove worm burrow | ecosystem: Environmental > Aquatic > Marine > Coastal > Sediment | place: USA: Maine...
GCGGTCACCCTGTAACGAACTCGACGTCGTAATCCCGGGTGATGATCACATCCGCCTTCGGCCGATGCTGCGAGATGATCTCGTGCTCCTCCACGAGCACCTGCTCGATGAACGGATCGAACTCCTCACGGCCTCGCTTCATCCGGTGCTCCATGGTCTCGAGACGGTTGCGGGCGATGAACACCCGGTAGTCGACGTGGTCACAGAGGGAGGTGTACACGCCCTCGGCGATCACGGCGTCGGCGCCGTCGAGTGACAGGGTCTCTTCGGCGATCGCGTTGTCCTCGTAGATGACGAGCGGCTTGGTGATCTCGGACGCGCCTTCCTGCGCCGCCTGAAGGTGGGCGTCGAGCAGGTCGATCCTCACCTCGGTTGTACCGACCCATGCGAAGTTGGCACGGCGAGCGGCGTCGTTGAACTTGGGCGGCAGCACGTAGTAGTCGTCCTGCTGAAGGACGACGGCGTGAACGCCGCGTTCCTCCAGCGCTTCTGCGAGGGCCTTTCCCGTCTCGGACTTGCCGCTGCCGGATTCGCCGGCCACGGTCATGGTGAACCGACGCGCCGACGCCTGGATATCGTCGATCAACCGGTCGATGATGATGCCTGCGGCACGCCGGTGCTCGTCGCCGACGAGGATGATATCTCCGCGCATGTGATGGCCTCTCTGGGTGTTCTGTGCATTATCGAACCTGGCCGATCGAATGTCACACCGCGCTGCGCGCGGTCACCGGCAGTGGCTACCGATCCTGGCCCGCACCACCGGGGTCTCTCGACGGTGCGCCGGTCTCCTCGGCGTAGGCCGTCACCGCAACTCCGAGCGTGGGGTAGAAGAATTGATCGCCGATTCGGTCATACAGGCCGTAGCTGCGGAGGCGGTCCTTCACCGGTCCCTTGAGTTCGGCGAAGGCGAACTCGATGTCTCGGGCGTCGAGGTCATCGAGGAGCAGCTCCAGCATTTCGGCTCCGGTGCTGTCGATGTCGGTGATCGGTTCGGCTGCGACCACGACCCTGCTGACCCCGCCGGGTGTGGCATCGATGGCGTGGCCGAGTTGCTCCTCAAAGAACCCCGAGTTGGCGAAGAAGATGGGTGAGTCGAATCGGAACAGCAGCAGGTTTGGAACGAGGTAGGCGTCGGGGTGGCGTTCGACATCGTGGTAGCCCTTCGCTCCGGTGATGCGACCGAGGATCGCCGTGTGGGGCCGCCATCGCTTCCAGATGAACACGGCGAGTGAGACGGCGATCGCGATGAGGAGACCCTCGAGAACACCGATCAGGATGACGCCGAGCATCGCGATGACGGCAGCCGCGAAGTCGGTGCGTCGAACGCGTGCCAGCCACCGGAGGGTCTTGAGGTCGAACAGGCCGAACGAAGCGACGATCACCACGGCGGCGAGCACGGACGAGGGCAGGTTGGCGAGCAGACCGTTGGCACCGACCAAGAGAACGATGATTGCTACCGCCGAGATGACCCCGGTGAGTTGGGTCTTGGCGCCCACCGAGTCTGCGACCACGGTCCGCGAGGAGCTTGCACTCATGGGGAATCCCTGGAAGAGCCCGGCAGCGAGATTCGCCATGCCCAGGCCTACGGCCTCCTGGTTCTGGTCGACGCGATCGCCGCGCTTGGCGGCGAAGCTCCGTGAGAGCGCTGCGGTGTCGGCGACGCTGACGATGGCGATGCCGAGCGCCCCGACGAGCAACGGGCCGAGATCGTCCAGCGACACACTCGGGAAGGTCGGACTTGGGAAGCCGGAAGGTAGAACGCCAACCACCGAGACGCCCTCATCGGAGAGGCTGAACAGCGCGACCACGGCAATCGCTGCGACGACGGCGACGAGCACCCACGGAACGCGGGGAGCGAAGTGCCGGCCCGTGAGCATCAGCACGATTGCGGTGCCGCCGAGGAGCAGCGCGGCGGCGACGGTCTCGCCGTTCGCCACACCCTTGATGAACTCGATCACGTCGGAGATGAATCCATCGCCGTCGGTCGAGAAGCCGAACAGCTTGGGGAGTTGGCTCACCAGCACGAGGAGCGCAATTCCGTTCAGGTAGCCGACGCGCACGGGCATCGAGAGCAGATCTGTAATCGTTCCCAGTCTGACGAGGCCGACCGCGATCTCGATGAGCCCGGCGAGGATGGCGAGCATGCCCGCAAGCGCGACCGCCTCTGCCGGGCTGTCGCCGATGACGAGTGGGGCGATGATGGCGGCGATCAGCGGAGCAAGGGATGAGTCTGGTCCGAGGACCATGATGCGCGACGGGCCAAAGATCGCATACCCGATCAAGGCAGCGACGGTGGTGTACAGGCCGGTGACGGCCGGGAGACCGGCAAGCTCCGCGTATGCCATTCCCTGAGGGACGAGGAGAGCGGTCAGGACGAGCGCTGCGATGAGGTCCTTGCGGAGCCAGCCCTTTTCGTAGGTTCGAACCACCGTGATGCCGGGAACCCAGCGTTGGAGGACGCCCATCACGCCTCGTGGCCCATCGGGCGTGCTCGGGTGCAGGTGGTCTCGCGAAGCATCGGCAGCGACCCTACTCACCGTGCGGTCGGTCGACGAACGACAGGCGGCGTCAGCCGCCGTCTGAGAGAGGTTGGGGCAGCGGGCGGTTCGCCACGCGCGACGGAGCATGGGAAGATGCGATTCAGTCGACCTTCATCCTCAAGACCGACAGCCAAGCCGCTGCCCAGAAAGGGCCGAGACTCGCATGCAACTCACCAACCGGAGGTTCTTCGGGCTCCTTGGTGAGATCGTTGACGGGAACCCGACTCAGGAGATGATGGAGGCTGCGTTTGCTGCGGCCGACCTGCCATGGAGCTACATCTCGATCCCGGTTTCGATGGGTTCGTTCACCGACGCGTTCGAGGCGACCCGGCAACTCGGATTCGCCGGACTGCACATCACCAAGCCCTACAAGATCGATGCGGTCGCGGCGGTTGATGACGTGTCGCCTACGGCGGCGAAGATCGGCGCGGTCAACTGCGTCTACCGGTCGAGCGACCGGCTGGTCGGAGACAACACGGATGGCCGCGGACTGATCAATGCCCTCGCCGGAACCTGCGCCGTCGATCGTGCCTCGGTCGTCGTGCTCGGTGCCGGTGGCGCCGCACGGGCGATCGCCGTCGAACTCGGGTCGGCGGGTGCTCGCGAGATCACCGTTGTGAACCGCACCGAGGCGGCGGGCCGATCGCTCGTCGATGCGCTCAAGGGTGCCGTCGACTCCGAGTGCCACTTTGAGCCGTGGGTAGGCGAGTTCACCGTTCCGGCGCATGTGGATCTCGTCGTCAACGGGACATCGATCGGAATGCTGGATCCGAACGAGATACCGGATGTCGACCTTTCCCTGCTCGGTCCCGATGCAGTCGTCGCTGATGCTGTGATCGCACCTCGCGAGACGGCGATTCTGGCCGATGCCTCGGAGCGTGGACTGCGAACCGTGGTCGGTGCCGAGATGCTCGTGAAGCAGGCAGCGATCAGCTTCGATCTCTGGACCGGACAGGCTGCGGACGAGACCGCGCTGCGCGAGGCACTCGATGAGTCCTTGCTCGCGCCATAGGGAACGGCACCCTCGCCGAATGTCATCTGGTGGGCCCCTCGGGCGATTTCGCAGGATCTGCCGAGACGAAGCGCGGCCACCTATCGTTTCTGCCGGTAGAGGTGGGCGTGCGGAGGTCGCCGCTTGGCTTGCGGACTGTTATCCCTCAGACCCAGGTGTGAGGAGGCCGCGTTCGTAGGCCTCAGCCACGGCGGCCGCACGATCGTTCACCTCGAGCTTCGCGTAGAGGTGCAGCAGGTGGGTCTTGACCGTTGCTTCACTGATGAATAGATCCGCGGCCACGTCCTTGTTCGAATTTCCGCGTGCCACCAGGACAAGAACCTCGAACTCCCGGTCGCTGAGCGTGTCGTTTGACGGCTGGCGGACCTGCCCGAGGAGCCGCCGCGCGACCGGGGGAGACAGCACCGACTCGCCGGACGCCGCTGCCTGTACCGCACGGACGAGTTCATCGCGCGTCGCGTCCTTGAGGAGGTAGCCGGTTGCTCCTGCTTTGATCGCAGGCAGTACGTCGCTCTCGGTGTCGTACGTCGTGAGGATCAACACGTGGGTCCCAAGTCCTCGATCGACGATCTCGCGGGTGGCGCTGACGCCATCGAGTACCGGCATGCGGAGGTCCATCAGGACCACGTCCGGGTGCGCGACTTCGGTTCGCTCAATCGCCTCCCGGCCGTCCGATGCCTCACCGACCACCTCGAATCGTGGGTCGCTTGTGAGGAGGGAGCGGATGCCGTCTCGCACCATCGGATGATCGTCCACAATGAGCACACGGATTGGTCGGGCGCTCTTACCGGCGTCTTCAGGCATGTGGCACTCCGATGAGGTCGGCGGGAACGCTGGCTGATATGGCGGTCCCATCACCGGGCGCTGATTCGATATGGAGTTCTCCTTGCAGGTGTTCGATTCTCTGGCCCATGGCAGAGAGTCCGTAGCTCTCGCTTCTGGTTTGGGCCGAACGGTCGAATCCGACCCCGTTGTCGCGAACGTCGAGCGTGACTGAGTCATCCATGAAGGAGAGGGTGACACCGACGCGAGAAGCCTGAGCGTGTTTCTCCACGTTCGCAAGCGCTTCCTGTGCAACACGGAGGAGAGTCACCTCGACCTCCGGCCTCAGTGGCTGCCGGTCGCCGACCGTGACAACGACGGCGTCAACCCCGGCGATCTCTGACCATTGCTCGGTCACGTCTGACAGCGCTTCCGGCAGGCGGCTGTCGTCCAACGGCGAGGGGCGCATGGCCTGAACCGATCTCCGAGCCTAGGTGAGCCCCTCCCGAGCGAGATGGGATGCGTTCTCGATGTGCCGACGCATCTCGGCCTCGTCGCTCCACGAGTGCTGCACCGCCTCGAGTTGGGTGACTACTCCTGTGAGGCTCTGAGCAATTGTGTCGTGGATCTCTCGTGCCATCCGTTGGCGCTCGTCGAGAATCCCGGCCTCGCGAGCCTGGGCAACGAGTTGCTCGTGGAGTCCGGCGTTCTCCCGCGTTGTGGTCTCGAGGCGCATCAGGGCCAGGCGGCGCTCCTCAGCGATCACCATCATCCGGTCTCCCGCGTAGAGACCGGCGCCAACGGCCGCGGTCTGGACGGCAACCACCCCGATGTAGATGAACCAATCCGTGGAGGTCCCATTGGGGTAGACAATCGTCGATTGGACGATGGCTGCGGACACTCCGATTCCGGTGAATGCCAGGCTCCACGGGCGGAGCAGGGCAGCATGGAAGAAGCCGGTTATGCCGTAGATGAGGAACACCGGCTCCTGGATGACGGCCACCGTCGCGATGACCACGAATCCGACGAAGTAGATGCGGAGGGTCTGCTGGTCGAGGCGGATTGGTGACCCGAACCGGGTGAATGTCAGCCAGGTCCAGACGGCTGCCACGACTGCGAGGCCCACACTCCACCACCGGTCCGAAGCCGTCTGCGCGGTGAGTTGCACAAGCACGAGTGAGGTGGCGAGCGTGGCATACGGCATCCATCCGAAGACGCGGTCAATCCACTCCTCCCAGGACGATATCGAGGTGAGGGGCTGATCCGCCTGGTCCGCCGTGGTCGCCATGCTCACACCCGAGCCTCGGTGGGGGTCGGTGAGGTTGCGAAAGGAGTCATGGCTGTGGTGTCGAGCCTAGAGGCTGTGATCACGGTCATGGAAACGACCTCACTCCCACCGGAAGAGGCGAACGGCCAGGAACCCGATGACGATGGCCCAGACTGCCATCACAGCGAGGTTCATTGGGTCCACGCTGCCAGTGAACCACGTGTCGTCCAGAGCCTGAACCGCCGCGCCGAGCGGGGTCAGATCACTGACGACGAGCAGACCGTCCGGCATGATCGAACGCGGAATCCACACGCCTGCGAGGAACAGCATGGGGAAGTAGATCGCCATGCCGATCGCCTGGCCGGACACTTGTGTGCGCGCGACGGCTCCGACGAGCAGGCCGATCGAGAAGACCGACGCTGCGGCGAGGAGGAGGGAGACCGTGAATAGCAGCGGACTCTGCGGGAGCGGCACGTCGAACGCGAGCACGGCGACGAGGACCGCCATTGCGGCCGCGGCGACCGCTACTCCGAGGTGCACCATCAGTTGAGCCGACAGGAGGCGACTGGGGTGAACCGGGGTTGTGCGGAGCCGACGGAGGATCCCGTACTGGCGGTACGTTCCGAGGATCGGAGGAAGGGTTACGAGGCCCAGCGTCGCGACGCCAAGGGCCAGCGCGATCGGGGCGTAGATATCGATGTACCGCGACCAGTCCAATTCCTCCACCGGTTCGTCGAAACCCGGGAACAGGTATCCCAGAGCGAGCAACAACACCGCCGGGAACACAAGCCCGAAGAACAGCGCAATCGGGTCCCTGAGGAACATCTTGCCCTCGAGTCGAGTGAGTTTCATGGTGGCTGCCATCAGTTCTCCTCCTTGTCCAAGTCGCTCGGCGATGCGGCTCCATTCGTGAGCGTGAGGTAGGCGTCCTCCAGGCTTGTCTGGTCGACGCGAAGGTCTTCAGCGATGATTCGGCGCTGGGCGAGAAGCGCGGTGACCGCATGAACGACGTTGCCCGTGCCTGTGACGGCGATTCGCGAACCAACGCGGTTGACTGACATGACTCCTGGCAGCGACTCGAGGTCCTCGTCGGAGACGGGCTCTGACGGGCGAAAGGTGAGGCGTTGCTCTGATCCGATACGGTCGACGAGTCCGGAGGGTGAGTCGATGGCGACAACGCTCCCACGGTCTACGACCATGATCCGATCGCAGAGGCGCTCGGCCTCTTCCATGAAGTGCGTGACGAGTACGACGGTGACGCCGGAATCCCTGATCTCCTCGATGGTGTCCCACGTAGAACGCCTTGCTTGCGGGTCGAGACCCGTGGTCAGTTCATCGAGGATTGCGATCTCGGGAGAACCGACGAGAGCGAGCGCAACCGACAGCCGTTGCTTCTGCCCGCCGGACAGGTCCGCGTACTTCGCGTCGGACTTGTCGCCAAGACCAAGTCGTTCGAGGAGTTGGCGCCAGTCGGCCGGGTTCCGATAGAAGGAGGCGTATACGTCCATCACCTCACCCACCCTCACCTTCGCCTGGAGGCGGCTCTCCTGAAGTTGTGCGCCGACTCGCTGTGCGATCTCGTAGTGATCCGACTGAGGGTCCATCCCGAGCACGCGAATCGAGCCCCGGTCGGGTGTGCGCAGGCCCTCGACGGATTCAACCGTCGTGGTCTTGCCGGCGCCGTTCGGGCCAACGATTCCGAAGATCTCGCCGTCCTCGACACTGAACGAGATCCCGTCCACGACGGTTTGGCCGTGGTACGTCTTGGTGAGGTCGGTGACTTCGATGACTGCCATTGCGGCTCCCTTCCCATTCCCTGGAGACAGTGTGACGCAAGAACTCCGTGGCGTCATCGCACGTTCGGCTGCATGTTGCCGGATAGACGGTTGAGGTACCGAGTCAACCGATCGGTTGATACTCAAGCCCTGTGGCTGGACTCGCTGAGCGGTCGCGGCCTATGGTCAATAGGAACGTCGTGCGCTCAGCGGCGAGCGTTTCAGGGAGACACGAGTGCTACTCATTCCAGGACCCGAGCTACGCGGGCACGTCCCGCGCACCACTGAGTACTACCGAGTCCTACCCGACGCTGTCCTTCACCACCTCGAGAGTATTCGAGTGAACCACGAAGAGAAAGGCGAACGATGAAAGCGATCGTCCAAAGCAAGTTTGGGTCTCCCCGTGACGTGTTGTCGTATGCGGAGATCGACCAGCCGACGATTGAGGACGACGGCGTGTTGGTACGGGTCCTTGCCGCCTCCATCCACATCGGCGACTACTACACCATCGCAGGTCTGCCCTACGTCATGCGTCCGCTGTTCTCGTCGATGAGGGCGAAGAACCACGTGCCAGGAACGGACATCGCCGGGACGGTCGAGGCTGTCGGGAAGGGTGTGACAGGACTTCAACCGGGCGACGCGGTCTTTGGCACCTACAAAGGCGCATTCGCTGAGTTCGCCGCTTTCCCGGAAGCGTCACTCGCCCAGAAGCCGGACAACCTGGACTTCGAGCAGGCGTCCGCTGTCGGAACCTCTGCGCTCACGGCCCTGCAAGCGCTTCGTGATCACGGCAACCTGCAGCCAGACCAGAGGGTCCTCATCACCGGCGCGTCGGGAGGCGTTGGGATGTTTGCCGTGCAGATAGCCGCGGCTATGGGCGCGGACGTCACCGGTGTCTGTAGCACGAGGAATCTGGAAATGGTCCGATCCGTTGGTGCAGATCACGTCATCGACTACACCCAGGAGGACTTCACCGACGGCGAGGAGCGGTACGACCTCATCTTCGACAACGTCGGAAGCCGTTCTCTGTCGGATACCAGGCGCGCACTCACTCCATCGGGGACGCTGCTCGCCAATGGGGCACGGGTCGGCGGGTGGTTCGGTGGCCTGACGAGACCAATCGCTGCGTTCGCGTCGTCGGTGTTCGTCTCCCAGCAAGGGCGCCCGTTTGTCTCAACGTCGAATCCGGAGGACCTCGCCGCGCTCAAAGAGATGGTGGAAGCGGGGGAACTCGCACCCATTGTTGACAAGACCTATCCGCTCAGCCAGACCCCCGAGGCGATGGCGCACGTCGGCGAAGGACACGCTCAAGGGAAGACCATCATCACGGTTGATCACCCGGCCGCGTAGGAGAAGCTCCTGTCGCCGGTGGACGCCCGGCTCATGTCCTGCGTCCGTACCTGGCCCCGCCGAGAGCATCGCTACTGTGAGTCCGGCGCTTCCCACCGAGTGGTGGCGGTCGCGGACTGGAGGACGGAATTGCGTCGTGTATGGGCGGGCCTTGTTGTCGTGCTGATGCTTGCAGCCTGTGGCGGTACAAGCGCGTTGTCGCTGACGGAGTATGTCAACCGCCTCAATGTCATCGTGGAACAGGCACGGCAGGACTACGAAGTGCTCGTCTCTGGTCCTCATGGGGGAGTTCTCATTGCCGAGGGCGACGAATTGGCCGCCTTCAGCCCGCAGGATCTCCAGGTCGCTCTCGATCGGGTGAGAGAGATCGAGTCGACGGTAGACGAGGCTACTTCCGCGATTGATCCGCCCGAACCGGTCGAGACCCTGCACCATCTCTTCTTCGACTTCGACAACGAGTTCATTGCGGCTCAAGAGGCGCTCGCCGTGAGGGCGGGTACCGCTGCTGACTGGGAGGAACTCTCCGAAAGCGCTGAGATGGCCGCCTACCGCGTAGCGCTTGCTGACGACAAGCAGGCGTGCATTGATGCCCAGTCCGAGGTCAACGCCATCGGGAACCAGCGGGAGGTATTCGCCGATACACCGTGGATTCCCGGTGAACTGAAGGAACTCTTCGAGGTCGGCTTGGGGTGCGACGGGTACCCCGAGGACCCGGGCGACGTCTACCGCCCCTAGCGAGAGCCCACTCCCTGACCCGGTCCGCTTGCTCCGCGCGGCACCGTCTGGGCTCTCTCGCTGCTGCCTGACCAGAGGATCGCCGGCCCTCACATGGTCGCTCGTGTTTCTCTAGCGTTCGGCGGCGATGCATCCAAAGGCGACCACCACGACCTCCTTCAACTCTGGTGGTATCCAGGGCGTGTTCGACAGGTCGGGGCGCTCCGTTGTGTCGAGCTTCTCTTGGGCTGCAAGGCAGAGTTCAATTGCGTCTGCATCGACCGACCGTGCCGCGATGCCGAGCGGCGTTTCCCAGAGGTCGCCGACGTCGGCGAGAGAGTCGAGTTCCATCACGTAGTCAGCTAGCGCCGATTCGGCATCTGCCACTCTGCCCATGATGCCCAGCGCCGTGTTGTGGAGGTCGCTCACGTCGGCGGGAGGTTCGAGGTTCTCGAGGGCTTGCACAAAGGCGTAGCGAGCTTGCACGCGCTCAGCGGCATGCGTCTTGACTTGAGCGAGATCGTCCGTCCCTGAAAACTCGACATCGAGCCGGTCGAGCTGGCCATTCATCTCAGCGACTGCGGATTCGAGCTCGGCTGCGTAGTCGCTGAGGCTCAGCCCACCGCCACACGCCGGCAGCGTCAATCCGGCCAAGAGAACCGCAATGATCAGTCTTCTCATGCATCCACCGTTGCCACGAGCGCCCACACTAGGCCGGGCCGATCGCGCACGTTGGCCATGCGCCGCCTGACCCATTCCCGGAATCGATGCCTATGCAGCGTCAGTTCTGTGGGTCGTCGGATTCCAAGCCTGGTGCTGATGCGGTTGCCGGCGCCTGGGGCTTCCTCATGGCGGTGTCCCGGTCGTGCGGCTCGTATTCGAACTCTCCGCCGCGGGTCACCTCTTCGATCATGTCATCGCGTTCGTCGCCCTTGCGTGACGGTGTGACCAGCAACAGGAGGCTCGGAAGGACCAGGAGCGTCACAACGAGCGAGCACCCAATCATGACCGCCGTGAGGACACCAAACGTCACGAACATCGGCATCGGTGCCGCTGCCATGATGAGGAACCCCGTCATCGAGGTCACCGCGGAGATGGCGAGTGCACCCCCGGTTCCTTCGCCCGTTCTTCGCAGCGCCGGGAATCGGCTGGGCTCATGCTCGAATTCCTCGATGAAACGCACGGTGAAGTGCGTGGCGTAGTCGACGCCGACGCCGATAGATATCGCCGCAATCATCGCGGTGATGAGGTTCAGGCGATATCCAACGAGGTACATGAATCCGTAGACCAGGGCGACGACGAGGAGGATCGGGACCATGGAGATCACCGCGTAGCGCCCCGACCGCTTCAGAATCGAGGCCATCCGCCTTCCGAAATGTCGGAAGATGAAGAAGAGCGTGATGAATACGAGCAGGGACGTCAGCAGGACCGCGATCGGAAGAGACAGCAGCATCGACTGGAGGAATGTGTCCATCGAGTCCTGGCTGGTGATCGCACCACCGGATACCGCCACGGTTGCGGTGCCGTCGGAGAGATTGACTCTCAGCCCGGCTGCCGCGTCTTCGAGAACCTCTCGACCCGCGAGAATGATCTGGTCGTCGGTGAAGGTGGCAATGCCCGTCGCGATCCGTGTCCCTTGGACGTCTTCATCCACGTAGAGGATCGTCTCGGTCTGGTTGACCGGGAAGATCTCAACGCCAGCATCGTCCAGAACGCTGTTCGTCGTGACATACCGGTAGATCGCAGCGATCTGCTCGGGGCTATCTGCGATACCGTCGCCGTCGTTGTCGGTTATCTCGACGCCTTGCTCGGCCGCGATGGCGGCCCGCATCGGTGCCGACATCGTCGCGATCCGCACGACGGTGACGGCGTTGGGTGAGAATTCAACTTCGCCGTTGAAGTCGCGGACGAATGCCGCGTCTGACGAAGCGATCTCTGCCTGAGCGCTCTCTACCGCGATGAGAGTCCCGGGATCGGTCAGGTCGCCTTCGATGTAGACGTAGTCGCTGGTACCGCCTCCGCTTCCCCAGTACTGCTCCAGCTTGTCGAGGCTCGCGACGAAGTCGGTCTTCGAGGAGAAGAAGTCCTTGACCTCGAACCCCCGCTCCACCTTCGACGCACCGATGAGGGCAACCACGGCCACGACCACAACGAGAGGGATCGCGAACACCCGCCACCGTGCGACGAAGTGCACGGTGGTGCCTGCGGCACTGAATCCATGGCCGGCTCCCTTGACCTCATCTGTCAGTGGTCGACCCGACTCAGCGGCGCGTCGGTTGCGCCGGCGGGTGAGCCGGTACGGCAGGTATGCGAACAGGGCGAGGAACACGATGTAGAGAACCCACCCGATCGCCGGCATCACGATGGTCATGGTGACTGCGATTGCCGCGATGAACGACGCTGCTACGAATCCCACCTTCTGCGCTGCTGTTCGCAGATGGCTGAGATCGGCCGGTCGCGGACCCAACCGCTCTTCGGTTGAGAGCAACAGCTTTGGTGCGATCCATCCGAGGATCATGTACGACAGCAGGAGCCCGATCGCAGCGGCGACTCCGAATTCAATGATGCCTTGGATTCCGGAGACCGCGTTGGACAGGAATGCCGCCGCCGATGACAGCGCCGCGAGCAGAAGGGCGGAAGAGACGGCCGTGAGCCCGAGGGGGTAGGCGCGATCGCGCGCGAAGCCCATTACCTGCATCTCGCGTGTCCGACCGCTGGCGTGGATGAAGAAGTCCACGCCGAAGCTGATCAAGGCGATCGGTACGATCATGATCAGCAACGGCGAGTTCATCTTCAACCCGAGCAGGGCGTTGATGCCCCCGTACAGCATCATCGTGACGCCGAGGCCGGCACTGACGATCATCGCCGCCCAGTAGGAGCGGAGAAGCGCCCCAACGAGAATCACGATGAAGGCCACCGCTGCGAGCAGATACGGTGCTGCAGCAGTCGTCTGTTCTTCGGCAACGAGTCCCGTGTCCATCGCGACGCCGATTGCCGTGACCGACACCTCGTCGCCACGCAACGTCGTTTGCACCGTGCGCAACCAACGCTCGACTTCGAGGCTGGTCTTCTCCCCGAACGCCTCCAGCAGTTGGCCCTGGTCGAACGTATCGAAGTCGTACGTCACCCGGACGAAGTACGCCGGCGACTCCCACACGACGACGGAGGTGCCGTCGATTGTCGCCACGTCGCGTGTTGTTCCCATTGGCGCAAGGAGGAACCGCAGCGAACTCGTCGCCGCATCGTCGGCGAAGAGGTCGGCAAGGGCAATCTTCACGTCGGCTTCCGATGCAGTGTCAAGGCCACCAGGGAGTGCAGCGTCTACGGCGTTCGCGATTGAGTACACGCCCTCGATTGTGACGCCGAGGTCCCGGGCGAACGTGGTCGCAAGGTGAGTCTGGGATTCGGGATCTGCAAGCAGCGCGTCTTGATTCTGCTTGAGCTCCAGGAGAGCATCGCGGCCGAGCGCGTCGCCGCCGGACGGGCTCTCAACGATGAACAGGACCTCGCGTATGGATGAACTCGAAGCGAAGACCTCGTTGACGTGATCACGGGTGTCGTAGATGGGGCCCTTCGGATCGAACGATGGTTCGCTCTGATCGGCGACGACCGGATAGAGGGCGGCGAGTGCCACAGCCAGAACAGCGAGCACCGCCGCAATCGACCACGGATGGCGGTTGATCCACTCGTAGAAGCCGTAGCTCTTCGTCGGGACGAACTCGGGCTCGTCTGTGCGGTCGACGTCCGAATCGGACATGAGTTCCCTCTCCCCACCCGGGGTTGAGTGCCCCTGGTGATTCCTCCGCCGTCGTCAGAATGTGAAGGCGCCGCCTGCCTATGTGACGCGGCGGCAGACGACGGGGGGCGTGTCTTTGCCTGAACGCATTAGCCGCGAAGGGTGTCTCTGCTCGATAGTGCCGTTTGGCACCTTCTGGCAGCATTCCCCAGGTTGTTGCTCGGTCGGTCGTGTCTGCGACACTGAATGCGCGAGGGCAATCAGCCCCTATCGACCGTTGGTCCGAGTGAGCGAGAATGCGACCGGGTCTTCACCGCGAGGCATTGAGTTTCTGTTCACGGAGGGTTTGCAATCAGGCGCTTCATTCCCGCAGCACTGCTGGTCGTGCTGTTGCTCGCTGGATGTGGCGGCGGTGAGATATCACTGACCGAGTACGTGGACCGCATCAACGCCATCTTCGAGCGAGGCATCGAGCAGTACGAGCCGCTCGCAACGAGCCCGGAAGGGCTGGTGCTCATCGTGGGCCAGGGGGCACATCTGGGGATCACGGATCAGGGTGTGCAACTCACCGACTTCACGCCACGCGATCTGCAGGTTGCCCTCGAGCGGGTTGCGGCGATACAGGCCGAGGCCTTGGAGGCCGCCGCAGACATCGAGCCTCCCGAACAGATAGCTGATCTTCACCGGTTGTACTTCCGTGAACTTCCGATCGCCGAACTCGCGGCACGCGCCGGCACCGCAGTGGATTGGTATGAACTCTCCGAGAGTGCAGAGATGGCTGCCTATCGTGCCGCGCTCGCCGCAGACAACCAGGTCTGCGCAGAGTTCCAGTCCAAACTCGACGCTACGGCCGACCGCGGGGTCTTTGCCGACACTCCCTGGATTCCCGGAGAATTGAAGGAGACTGTCAACTATGCACTCGGGTGCGACTCGCTCCCCGAGCATCCAGAGGACGCCTACCGCCCACCGCCGACCACGGTCCCCGAGACGAGCGGTGGCTAGCGCCGAACATCTGCGCCCGGTCGACTCGGATATGCTCATACGGCGGGAACAGCATCCCAACTGACCGGATCGATGTGAACGAACCGATGCCGCAAGCGACGGACGACGAGACCCGGCCTGCGCCGGATCCCGGCGTGGTCATCGTCGAACCGCGGCCGCCCCTGGTGCGTTCGACGGTCTATGTGTTGCGCGCCCTTGTTGGGTTGTTCCTCGTGGTGGTCGGAATGCTGCTGTTGCTCATCTTCGAGCGCGCGCTGCTCGGTATCAGGGAAGACCTCGCCACGATCCAGGAAGCGTGGCCAGAATGGCTGAACACCGGTATCCAGGCGTTGCTTGTGCTCTTCCTCTTCCTCGCGATCGTCGGCACGAACGTCTTCTTGATCTACCGCACCAAATACCGGCGATGGATCATGATCAACGTGGCTGCGCTCTCGGCCCTCGCACTCGGAGCGCTGGGAAGCCGGACCGTGCTCGCGTTCGCCACGTCTGACACTCTCAGATCGGCTGTTGATGGCACGGCGAGCGGCGGCCTCGGCAACGACGGTCTGGCGGCAGTGGTCGCCGTCCTCACAGTGGGCAGTGTGTGGATCGGGCCGCGGTTGCGACCCTGGGCGATCGGGCTCGTGGTGGCTGCGGCATCGCTGGCGTTCGTGGGCGCCTCGTTGGCGATTCTCACCCTCCCGTTCGACATCGGAATCGGAATCCTGGCTGGCGCCCTCGTCGCTCTGATTCTGAAGACCCGCGACCGAGCCGCAACCCCGACGGAGGTTCGGGTGGCGCTCGAACAAGGCCGAATCCCGGTGGTGGACGTGGACCGAGCAACGGTCGATGCCCGCGGATCCCTCCCTTGGTACGTCACGACTACCGATGAAGGCGCCTTGTTCGTCAAGACGCTCGACTCGGACGATCGTGCCGCTGATCTCATGTCTCGGGCCTACCGGATGCTGCGCCTTCGGAGGGCCGGCGATCGGCGGCCGTTCTCATCGCTGCGCCGATCCGTTGAACATGAGGCCTTCCTCTCGCTTGCGTCGAGCGCTCGCGGGATCCGTACACCACAGCTCATGACGATCGCCGACGTCGGCAGTGACGGCATGTTGCTTGCCTATCAGAGACTCGATGGTCGGTCGCTCGACGATGTTGATCCGGAGGAGATCACGGACGGCATGCTCGCCGATGTCTGGAGACTGGTTGTCACGCTGCACGACGCCGCGATCGCCCACCGAGATTTGCGGCTGGCGAACGTGTTCGTTGCCGACGACGGCGTGCCGTGGATCATCGGCTTCGGATCCGGCGAGTTGGCTGCGAGTGAGTCGCTCCTGGCCCGTGACTATGCGCAACTGCTCGCTTCGACGACGGTAGCGGTGGGTGCCGATCGTGCGGTGACTGCAGCCGTGGGCGTGATTGGCAAGGTTGGGGTCGCGGAGGCGTTGCCGTGGATTCAGCCGCTCGCGCTCAGCTCGGCGACGCGATCGCAGCTCGGCAGGGACAAGGGCTACGCGAAGCTCCGTTCGGCTGCAGCCGCGGCGGCCGACGTCGAGGTGACGCACGAGCGCGTCGAGCGGGTGAAGCCCAGGACGCTGTTCGTGCTGGCCAGCGTGGCAGTCGCCCTCTACGTATTGATCCCGCAATTGACGGCGGCGACACGGTTTCTCGATGAGCTTCGCTCTGCACAACTGGGGTGGGTCGTAGTGGTTGCGGTGATGTCTGCCCTCACCTATCTCGGTGCCGGTCTGGGCATGGCCGGGGCGGTGCCGGTCAGGCTGCCGTTCTGGTCGGTCACGATGGCTCAACTCGCTTCGTCGTTCTCCAACCGGGTGACGCCGGCCAAGGTCGGCGGGATGGCGACCAACGTGCGGTTCCTTCAGAAGCAGGATCTGACGCTGCCAATGGCCGCCTCGGCCGTTGGCCTGAACACGGTCGCGGGTTTGCTCGTCCACGTCTCCCTGCTCGTGCTTCTCGGATTCGCTGCCTCGCGAGACGTTGCGCTGCCGCTTCCGGACACGCGAACAGCGGCGATCGTCGTCGCTGCCCTTGTCCTGGTGTCGGGACTCTTCATGATTCTCCCGGCCGGCCGGAAGCTCTTGACGAAGTACCTCCTCCCGGCCCTGCGGGCCGGGGCGACGGCAATCACGACAATTGCCAAGACACCCACGAAGCTGGTGGCGCTTTTTGCCGGGTCGGCGATCATCACGATCAGCTACACGATCGCAATGATCGCCTCACTGAACGCGTTCGATGCCGACGTGCCGATCGCGACCGCCGCCGTCATCTATCTGGCTGGGGCCGCCGTAGCGACCGCCGCCCCGACACCGGGCGGGGTGGGAGCCACTGAAGCAGCGCTCATCGCCGGGTACACCGTCGTTGGCGTCGATCCAGCGATCGCGTTCGCGGCCGTGCTGCTGTTCAGGCTCATGACCTTCTGGCTCCCCATTCTGCCGGGCTGGCTTGCACTCGTGTGGCTGAACCGGTCTGGGCGACTCTGAGCAGCGATGCAGCTACGGCCTCCACGCGCGAGGTGGTGATGGAGCAAGCTTCCCACCAGCGGTGCGCCGCAAAGCAGTCCCGAGTCCGTCCGCCTGCAGTGCCCTATGGCTGGCACCAAGTGCGGCGTTGAGCCCGCGCGGAATATGGAGGTAGGATCGAACCCAGGAGGGAAGATCTCACCCGACGCTGATTCACCTGAGGTGATCGACGGCGCCATGAGCGGCACTGTCGGTCCAAGCTCCGATCTCGGTCAGATCGGAGAGCGTCGCGTCGTGCGCATCGGCGGCGTGAGGTTCGCCGGCCGGCGGAGAAGGCCTTCAGGCGAGAAGGAACCACTGCCGCGCGATTTCCGGGGAACCGGGACCTTCTGGGCTGTGATCGCTCTCCTGGGACTCCTGATCTGGGCCCTGCTCTTCCTCGTCGGTGGCTCGCCGGATTGGTGGACGAGACAGGACATGCGGCTGCTGCTCCGCCTCGAGGACATGAGGACGGATGCGGCGACGGCCTTCTTCAAAGGCGTCAACCTCTTCACGGAAGATGTCTTCATCCGCGTGGTGCGATGGGGCGTCATTCTCGCTCTGGTCTTCTACCGCCGATGGCGTCACCTCGTGGCCGGGATGGCGGTCTTCCTCATCGTCGACCTGGTGGCCACCGGGATGGGGTACGCGGTCGCACGTCCCCGGCCGCTCGTCGAGATCCTCGTTTCGTGGGAGGGCTACTCGCATCCGTCCGTACCGATTGCCGCCTTCGCAGCCACGCTCGGAGTGATCGGCTACTCACTCATACCGAAGGGCACGTGGCGCAATCGGTGGTTCGTTGGGAGCGGGTTGGTGCTCTTCCTCGCGGTGGTCGCGCGCGTTTACCTGGGCGTCGATCATCCGTCAGACGTGGTGGTCGGAGCGATGTTCGCACTTGCAGTGTCGGTGGTCGTCTTCAAGTTGTTCGTCCCAAGTTCGGTGTTTCCCGTCACCTACTCGCATGGAAAGTCTGCCCACCTCGACATCACTGGTGAGCGGGGGAGGGCGATCAAGAGTGCGGTTCAAGATCAGCTCGGACTCGAGGTGACCTACCTGGGGTATGTCGGCCTCGAGGGCAGTGCCGGGTCAACCCCATTGCAGATGAACGTGCGCCGCAGCCCGGACTCGGACGAGTCGACGATGGTCTTCGCCAAGCTCTATGCGCAGAGTCATCTCCGCGCCGACCGTTGGTACAAGTGGGGGCGCACCGTCGTCTACGGCACGCTGGAAGACGAAGTCCGCTTCACCTCAGTGCGACGTCTCGTCGAGTACGAGGACTACATGATGCGCGTGATGCGCGATGCGGGCATTCCCTGTGCCCTGCCATATGGGTTTGTCGAGATCACCCCCGAGCGAGAGTACCTGATCGTCACTGAGTTTCTCGACGGCGCCGTGGAGATCAGCGAGGTTGAACTGACCGACGACCAGATCGACGAAGGGCTCGAGGTGATTCGACGCCTCTGGGATGCGGGACTCGCTCACCGCGATGTCAAGCCGGCCAACATCATGGTCCGCGATGGCCATGTGGTGTTGATCGATGTCGCGTTCGGTCAAGTGCGGCCAACACCGTGGCGCCAAGCCGTAGATCTCGCCAACATGATGCTCGTGCTGGCGCTGAGCGCTGATCCCGATCGGGTCTACAACCGAGCACTGCAGTTCTTCTCTCCCGATGACGTCGCCGAGGCGTTTGCTGCCACGCGAAGTGTGAGCGTCCCGTCGCAATCCAGGAGCATGCTCCGCACCGTCCGCAAGGACAAGAGAATCGATCTCGTCCAGTCGTTCAGAGACCTGGCGCCGTCGCGAGAACGGATCTCGATTCAGCGATGGTCACGCCGTCGAATCGCGATGGCGGTGGTGACGCTGATCGCCATCTTGATCCTGATCTCGCTCATCATCGACAACATTCGAGGGCAGGGGTTCATCTGATGCGGCGTCTTGTATTCGCGACCTGTGTTCTCGCGGTGCTCTCGGTTGGGTGCGGGGAGCAGGAGTTGGGTCGGCGCATCGTAGAGTGTGATGGCCCGTCCCAAGCGCTCGGCACCAGCGTCATTCTCACGGCGCAGGCCGTCCCGGGAACCGAATACATCCCATGTGTCGAGGCGCTTCGTCCAGGGTGGCAGTTCGAGCATGTCGAGGCGCGCAGCGGCCAAGCCTATTTCACTCTTCACTCGGATCGGATGGGGATGGAGTTCCTGCGAGTGACGCTGCTGCCGTCGTGTGACATAGGGGCAGCGCGTTCGGTTGCGTCGGACGAGCGAGACGTGGACCTCTCGGTTGAAGTCCTGGAAGAGAATGCCGACTTTGCGGTGGTGGTCATCCCGGTGGCAGATCGCCATCACAACTACTCGGTCTCGGTTGTCGCCCACCTCATGAGCGAGTCGATCCGAGGGCGCGAGATCACGGCGACCCTCGACGAGTCGGACGCTCCCATCTCGGAGAAGGTCGCCTCGGCCCATGCAGCCGGAGCGCCGGTGATTATCATCGACGACGTCGAGGTCGACACCGAGACGGTGAGCCTCCGTCGTGTCGGTGGCGACGAGGATTCCGGTCTCGACTTCGACGAAGCCGTCGCCGAGATCGCGGGAGATGTCGATGATCCGGTGTACAAAGCCCGTTGGTTCTACACCTTTGACGGCGGTTGCATCCGCTACGACATCGACGCCGAGGGCGAGGGTGCGCAATCCGTGAAATCCGATGTGGCGCGAGCCATCGGGCTGTACCCGATGGAGGAACTGTACGAACTCGCTCGCCAGGCGGGGTACCGGGGATTCGAATGACCGAAGATGCCTCAGCCGGAGACGCCGTAGGGCCCGTGGCTGAGCAGGCTGATGATCGACGCAGGTTCCCCTGGAAGCGGGTCGTTCAGGCGCTGATCTCCCTCGCCATCGTCGCGGGGATCTTCCTCGGGGTGATGCCGCTGATCGCGGACTACGGCGATGTGTTCGACACGATCCGGGCTATGACGAGCCTGGAGATCGGGTCCCTGGTCGCGTTTGGACTGTGGAATCTGGTCACCTATTGGTTCGTGCTGATCGCGGCTTTGCCGGGCCTCCGCCTTCGAGAGGCGGCAGTGGTGAACCAGGCATCAACGGCCGTCTCGAACACGTTGCCCGGCGGAGGCGTGATCGGCGTTGGCGTCTCGATCGCCATGCTCACCTCATGGGGCTTCACGGTTCCATCGATCGGGCGGTCGGCGGTTGTGACCGGCATATGGAACAACTTCGTGAAACTCGGCATGCCGGTGCTAGCGCTTGCCCTCCTTGCCCTGGACGGCGAACTCACGCCAGCACGCGTGACGGCTGCGGCCATTGGCATCATCGTCTTGGTTGCCGCTGTCGTTCTGTTCGGACTCCTCCTGCGAAGCGATCGACTGGCCCGGGCCATCGGTCAGGGCGTTGGGAATGTCGTCAACTGGGGCCGGAAGCTCTTCCGTCGGGAGCCGATGGAAGGATGGGGAGAGCGGTCCTCTGCCTTCCGAACCGACACGATCGGACTCCTCCGACATCGATGGCTCTGGCTCACCGTCGCAACGCTGCTCAGCCACATCTCGCTCTACCTGGTTCTGCTCATCGCCCTGCGCCACGTGGGGGTATCCCAGGAGGAGCTGAGTTGGATCACGGTTCTGGCCGCCTTCGCCTTCGTGCGGTTGATTTCGGCGCTCCCGGTTACTCCCGGAGGCGTGGGGGTGGTCGAACTCGGCTATGCCGCCGTGCTGACCATCGGACTGGACGACATCACCAGCGCCCAGGTCGTCGCAGCGATTCTGGTCTTCAGAGCCGTCACCTATCTCCTCCCGATTCCGCTCGGTCTCATCTCATATGTGATCTGGCGTGTGAACAAGAGCTGGAAGATGAGTGAGGATCAGCGAGCGGCGCTCGCAGGCGACGCATATGACTACGAGTCGGGAACGATCGCCGAGACCGGCGGTGCGTAGCTGGTGGGGCCATGGAGTCAGACCAGCCGCTCCGAGAGCGGAGGTGAGATGACCGCTGAGCAATCGCCGACCAGGCCCGATGGGCGCCTGGAGTCGGATCCTCTCCTTCACGACCACCCGCTCGCGTGGCGGGTTGCCGTGGTGCTGTGGATGCTGAGCGCCCTGCTGTTTCTTGCATTGGCCATTCCTGTGTCCGCCGAGGTGGTGCAATCCTTCGACGATGCGGTGTATCGCTGGGCGGTGGCCGCCGAGTGGGATCCGGCCGTTGCCGCGGCGAAGATCCTCGATTTCGTCGGCAGCGTTTGGGTCACATGGCCGTTGATGGTCGGCATAGCCGCTTGGCTGGCCTGGCGACGTCGGTGGGAGGCCTTCGCAACATGGGTGTCCGCGATGGTGGTCTCTCAAGCCCTGATCGGACCGGTCAAGAACGTGTATGAGCGGATTCGGCCGCCGATGCCGCTCGTCGAGACGACGAGTTGGTCGTTTCCTTCCGGCCATGCCGTCGCAGGGGCGGTGATCGCTCTCGCAGCGGTGATCGTCCTGGTCAGGGCCGGACCGAAGCGGCGGAATCTCGAACTGCTCGCCGCCGCATTCGTCGTCGCGATGGCACTCAGCCGGGTCTATCTACGCGCGCACTGGCTCACGGATGCCGCCGCCGGCGCGGCCCTCGGCGCCGCCATAGCGATCCTCAGCGCAGCGATCATCCACAGGGTCGACGACCGCCGCCGGGGCATCAACCGGTCGTAGCGGAGGCGGTCGCGCTCCCGGTCCCGCAGACACTCGCCGTCGGCCGGTTGCTCAGCCGGCGATGGACGGACGACGGGAGGGGCCTCGGCGCGATCGCGGATCATTCGCAACACCCTCTGCTCCATGATGAATATGCCTGGCTCCGCCAACGCAATCATGACCACCGTCGCAGGCGTGATGTCGAATTCCGGGCACCAAGAGGATCTTGTCGCCGATCCGGAGGTTCCGGTCCTCGGGCGTTCGGTACTGTGGTCCTGAGGCTTCCGCCGCTCAGCAAGGCTCCCGAGCCAGAGGAGACCACCATCCAAGCGATCATGCGGTCCGAATACGGCTCACCTGACGTCCTGCGGTTCGAAGAGGTAGACATACCCGTTCCGAGGGAAGGCGAGGTCCTCGTGCGCGTTCGGGCATCGTCAGTGAACATGGCCGACGTCGACTATCTCCTGGGACGGCCGAAGTTCGCTCGCCTCATCACCGGATTGCGGGTGCCGCGGAATCGAGGCCTCGGGCTGGACGTGGCAGGTGTGGTGGAGGCGGTCGGTGAGAATGCGAAGAGCTTCCGACCGGGAGACGAGGTCTTTGGAGATCTGAGCGAGCACGGCTTCGGAGCCTTCGCTGAATACGTGTGCGCGTCGGAGCATGCGTTCGCCCCGAAACCGAACGGGTTGACGTTCGAGGCCGCAGCATCTGTGCCGCAAGCGGGAGTCATGGCTCTGCAGGGCCTTCGCGGCAAGCGACCGATCCAGCCGGGTCAAAGCGTGCTGATCAACGGTGCCGGTGGGAACATCGGTCCGTTTGCTGTCCAGATCGCGAAGTCCTTCGGGGCGGATGTGACCGCTGTGGACAGCGCCGGCAAACTCGACATGCTTCGTTCCATCGGCGCAGACCACGTGATCGACTACACCAAGATCGACTACGCGAAGACAGGTGAGCGATACGACCGGCTCCTCGACATAGCGGTGTGCCGCTCGATCCGAGAGTCCAAGCGGGCCCTGTGCTCCAACGGTGTCTACGTCATGATTCCGGGATCCATCGCTGGAGTGTTCCAAGGCGCGGTTGTGGGACCGCTGAGCTCGATCGCGGGCAGTCGGACGGCGGGCATACACGTAGGGAAGCCGTTCAACCAGCAGGATGTCTCGTTCCTGACCCAGCTTCTCGAGTCGGGGGACGTCGTACCGGTCATCGACAGGACTTATCCGTTGAGCGACGTGGCCGAGGCCCTGCGATACCAGGAACAGGGTCTCGCCCGGGGCAAGATCGTCATCACGGTGGCCGCACGCGACTGAACTCGGATCGGCCAGTGTTCCATTGACTGAGGCCTCTCGCGCTCACAAGTCGCTGGAGCGCGGCGGTCACGCGGGCAAGGTCGCGCTCATCCCGAACGCGTAGCAGCGCCGCTATGAGGTGCCGGACTGTCGCTGCTTCTCTTCTGCGAGGAACTTCTGGTACGTGCGCTCTTCGAAACCACTGCCGCCCACCAGGTAGGCCACGACGTGGAATGCCAGGCCGAGGCCCCAGAAGAGGGTGACCCAGTAGGCCCACTGAATCCCTTCTACTCCGACGGTTGCGTCGAGGATCCAGAGGAATGCGTTGATGACGATGAATACGCCGATGTGCCAGAGCAGTCCGGTGTAGCTCTTGGCGCGTTCACGCGCCCGGTCTTCGGGTGTACTCGCAGTTGCCTCAGCCATGGGCACCTCCAGTTGAAGCCTCCATCACTCTTGCGGTCCCGCCCCCGGGCGACCAGAGGCTTTTCGCCCCAAAGGCGATACGAGAGCATCGACCGGACATTGCGAACGGTCGATCTCCCACCCACGTCAAGCTGAACCCCGCGCTCTTGTCCTTGTGACCACGTCCCCTACCCGCTCCGAGCGAGGGAGGGAATAGTGTCAAACGATGCTCACATCACCAACCGGAATTCTGGCGCTGTGTCTCTCATTGCTGCTCTGCAGTTGTGGAGGTGGCGCGATGTCCCTTACCGAATACACCGAACGCATCAACGCCATCGAGGCCCAGGCGAGCGACCAAGGGGAATCGCTTGCTTCCGAGGCGGGGGAGATCGAGGACTTCGCGCCGCAAGATCTGCAGACAATGCTCGAGCGAGCGCGGACCATCAGGGTCGAGGTGGACGAGGCCGTTGCCGACATCGTCCCACCTGAGCAAGTCGCAGACGTTCACGACCTTGTTTTCGATTGGCACCAGGACTTCATCGCCACCGAGGAGGCGCTTGCCGTCCGGGCGGGCTCAACTCCGCACACCGCCGATGGCTGGACGGATCTCTCGGACAGTCCTGAGATGGAGGCGTACCGGAGCGCGATAGCGGACGGCAAGCACGTGTGTCTCGAGTTCCAGGAGCGGCTCGACGCAACCGAGGCGAGAGGGGCATTCGCCGATACCCCTTGGATCCCCGGCGAGATGAAGGAAGTGGTCGAGCGGGTGCTTGGTTGCGTCTGGTTCCCTGACAACCCCGAGGACGTGTATCGGTACCCGTCGGCGGCATCGACCTCATAGACCTCCGGTCGCCAGCCAGGGTTGCATCGACGGTGGTCAGGCGGTGTGATCGGCCCTCGGATCCGCCGACGTGTGGGTCGAGGCGAGCCAGAAGTGGATGCCTGCGAGTACGCCGTACCCAACGGTCTCGGCCGGGCTGCCGGTGAGGGCACCAATGATCGAGAAGACGCCGCCGGCAATCAGGGCAGGTCGGACCAGTGCCCCCCGTGTGAGAATCGCGATCGCGAGCGTGGCCTCGAATGCTGCGACGAGGATCGTGACGCCGACGCTGTTTGGCACGAGGAACTCCTCGACGAACGTCGCCGCCGGTGCCAGCCAGGCCTGGGCTGCCATGTCGATGTAGAACTCTGTGCTGCTCGGGAGTACGAAGAGTGCTTGGTGGACTGCACCCATCGCGTACAGCACCCCGATCGTGACTTCCGCGACCTTCCGCGTCTTCATGAACCTGTCCGATCCCACATATCGACCATCGGGCGGCCAGATTGTGTCGTCATGTCACACCCTCACGACTTCCTTCGGTATGCGGCTCCGCTCCATGATCGCGCAGCATGCCGATCGCACCGTACACGACGGTGATTACCAGTGGTAATATTCGGTCATGGCTCGGACTCAGACCGCAGAGCGGTTCGTCGAGACGACGCTGGCGCTCATCGCAGAGACCGATGGGTCGCAGGACGTGAACCTCCGCGAGATCTCACGCCGCGTGGGATGCGCCCACACCAACCTCTACAACTACTACCCGACCTATCAGGATCTGCTGTGGGAGGCGTTTCGCCGTGTGCTCGTCCTGTACGGCGAGTTCGTCGTCGGCGGCCTCGACGACTCCGTGGAGCCGGACGAGTACCTGCGTCGGTTGATCACGAACCTCGCGACCTACCCCGAACAGCATCCCGGCCTCTACCGGTTCATTGCTTCTGATCCCATCAGTGTCGAGGAGGTGCCAGGAGACATCCTCGAAGCCGTGGCGCAGATGAAGTCGTGGCTCACGGAGACGTTCGCCGCTGTATCGAGGGGGACGACTGCCGAGGCATCACAGCACGCATCCGACATCGTGCTCGCCTACATCGATGGTGAGACGCTCAACTTGATCAATGGTCGGGTGGTGCCGGGGGAGGATGTGCGGGGTCGTGTCGTCACCAACGCGACGCGCCTCTTTCGCCTCCTCACGGGCGACGGAAACGGGGATTTGTCGGGTTCGGGAGCCAATCGTGCGGCGGGTCCCTATCCGGTGATGACGCTCTTCGGGCAACCCGTGGGAAGCCTGATATGACGGAGCATCAGCAACCCGCGTTCCCCGATGACGGGCCAAGCGACCTGGGCGAGATCCCATGGGCATGATGTGGGGATTCGTGGTCGTAGCCCTCTCCGTGGTGTGCTGGGGAGGCCAGGCAATCTCATGGTTCTCTCCTTCGACTGCGGTGCGGCTCTCGCTGACCGAATCTGATGACGCCGTTGACGCGGCGTTCGCCGCTGACGGCCGGGGTGAGGTGCTCTGGGACACGCTGACACTCTGGACGATGCCGGTTGCCGGGGTGCTGCTGATCGCGGACAATGCTGCGTGGACCTACTTCGGATTGGTGGGTGGCGCGATGTACCTCTACTTCGCCGGGCGAGGTCTCTTCACGCGGATCGCCATGCGGCAGCGTGGTGTGCGGATCGGAACCAAACAGAACGTCACATTGGCACTGGTGTTCCTCACGATCTGGGGAGTATTGGGGCTTGTGACGATCGTGGCAGCGGTTGTGTCCCTGGCGTCATGATTGCCGGGCCCCGCTAGCGAGGAGGAGGCGAGATGGAAGTCACATCACTGACCTGGCTGGTCGCTGTCGCCGGCTTGGCGCTCATGGGCATTCTCAGTGGGCTGCAGTGGGTCGCCGTTGTCCGGCCAAGGAGCAAATGGACGATCGAGAACGTCTACGGGGGTAGTCCCGACCGTACTGATCCCACGGCATATTTCGCGTTCAACCAGGGCTACGCGTGGGCGGATGCGGTCTTGTGGGCGCCCCTGCAGATCGCAGGCAGCGTCGGAATGATGCTCGGCCATCGATGGGGCTTCCTGCTTGCCCTCGTCGCTTCCGTCCCGTTCTGGTACACGGCCATTCCGTTGTTCATCTGGGACCGTGACCTCGAATTCCGGAAGAAGTACTGGGTCTTCACCTGGGCAATCTTCCCGGTGTTCGGGGTTCTCGAATCCGTGTACTGCCTTCTTCGGCTGGTCGAGTGACAAGCCTTGGGATGAAGTGGAGCGGACGGGTCGTCCGAGCACCATCCGTCTCCCAGCCCTGACATGGAGAACTTCGACCCTGGAGGATTCTACTACAGTGCTCCAAGATGATCGGAGGCCAGTACGGAGGGTCGTATGGCACAGGCCTCGCGCGATGGACGGTCTGGGCGCCATGGGAACCGCTCTCCTGGCGTCGGTGTCTTCGCTGCGCTTGAGGGAGCCGGCCTCATCGTGTGGAACCTGGTCGCCACCCCGTTCATCGGACAGGAGCGGCTGCGGTGGGGCACGGTGGGGACGGAGGCGAGTGATCCGCTTCCGGGCGACGAGTTCGTGCCTGAACCAAAGTGGTCGTACACCCTGGGGATCACCGTCGATGCATCGCCGGAGGCTGTGTGGCCGTGGATCGCCCAGATCGGACAGGGCCGCGGCGGGTTCTACACCTATGAGACGCTCGAGAACGTCGCGGGTTGCAGGATCACCAACACGACAGAGATCCTCGCCGACCACCAGCATCCGGCGGTCGGTGAAGGCATCTATCTGCATCCGACCGCACCGCCGATGCGCATCGAGATCGTGGATCCTCCGAACGCTCTCGTGCTTCTTGGGTCACCCGCCGACATGGGTGCCGAGGAGCGTTGGGGGCTGTCGACCTGGCAGTTCGCAGTCAACCCTGGCCCCAATGGTGGCAGCCGGTTCCTGACCAGGGGCCGCTACGACCACTCTCCGGATTGGCAGAACCGCCTCGCATTTGGACGCTTTCCCATCGAAGCGATCACCTACGTGATGAGCCGAAAGATGATGCTCGAGACGAAGAGACTGGCAGAGCGCGACGCCTAGCCAACGACGCCTCCGGCGGCTTCCGGCGTCGATGCGCGTGGGTACGATGAGGTGGTGAGAAGAACCGTGGCCGCAATGCTCTTTGGCCTTGTCCTCGCCTCCTGTGGCGGCGGGAGTCTGAGCCTTGCTGAATACAACGAGCAGGGGATGGCACTGGGCGCGGCGATGGAGGAACGCATCTACGCCCTGGACGCGGCGTGGGATTCTCAAACGGCGACTCTTGAGGAAGTCCGGACCTACTGGGATCGGCGGATCGAAGCATACGAGGTGGCCCTCGAAGGCTTCCAGGCTCTTGAACCGGCCAGGGACGCCGCCGAGCTGCATCGGACGGGTATGGAGTTGTTCACCAAACTCGTGACGGCAGAGAAGGCGCTGGCGGTGCGAGTCGCTTCATTCGAGTCGGTGACGGGACCCGAGCAGTGGTGGAACACGGCGGAGGGGGCAGCCGTGGCCGAGATCGCAGAGGAGATCTACTCGTTGTGTCTGGTGTTCCAATCGATGTACGACGCGACGCTAGAGCGCATGATCGTGTCTGACGTGCCATGGATTCCAGCGGAGATGAAGGAGATCGTCCAGGTCGACGTCGGATGCGAGACCGTGCTGAGTGGTCACTGACCCGGCCACGTCATCCCTCCCAGCCGACATGGGCGGTGTGGGGACTTCTGGCCCTTCTCACAGTTGGCGCGGTAGGGCGACCATCGTGTGAGATCGAACGGAGGATGACTGTGAATAGTGAAGGACCGACCAGTTCGGGTCTGGTGGATCGGGAAGTGAACCCACGGGTACTGCTTGCGGTGTTCTGGGTATGTCATTTCATCCTGTGGATCTTCGGGGATATGTTCACCCTGCTCCAGGAGATGGGCGAACCTGTCACCGATTCGATCGTCCTGTTGGTGGCGCCCACCACCGCAATTGTGCTGACTCTGATGGTCGTCTTCTGCTTGGTGGGGCCTCCCACCTACGTGCGGATGGCCAACCTGATCGTGGCCCCCGTGTATTTGTTGTTCAACATCGTCTTCTTCGTTGATGCGACCCGGGGCTGGGAGTACTACCTGGGGGCCTTCTACGTACTGTTCAACGTGTTGATCATCTGGCGTGCATACACGTGGCCCAAGAGCGCGCAGGGCTGAACGCCTGCTCAGATCGCGCCCATGTCGGCACCTGTGGGCGGGTGTACGGATCGATTTGGATCGCAGGCGGAACTCGAGACGGCTCGGTAGCCTCCCGGCCGGGCGCATCCGGCCGTTCAATAGTTCCTAATACGTGAGTGGATTCACACTGGATGCGCCCCCTCTCATCCGGTGGCCTCCGACCTGCGCCTACCCGGGTCGTCCCGTTGCTCGACAGGGACGAGATCAACGAGTACGCCTCCCCACGTGCCGCCAAAGGCCAACCCGCCCGCCCATATCGGCACCGATACGTGGTGAAGTACGGTCTCTAGAGATCGCGAGAAAGCTCCCACACCTCAACCGAGATGTCGTCGACGTGCTCAATCGTGGACCTTTCAAGCACGAATCCCAGAGCCTCGTAGAACGCGCGTGCCGAGTCGTTCGTAGTCTCCGTGCGAACGATCACCGACCGATACGACTCGCTCCTTGCTGAGCGAAGAGCCTCATTGACAAGCTCAGCGCCAACACCCCGACCAGTGCATGACGGCAGCACGATGATGCCCGCCAACTCGACCGAGTCGGTGTCGACTCGTTTCGCGGCTGCGAACCCAACAACTCGTCCGTTCTCCCATGCAAGGAACATTCGCCGGTCCGGTCCCCCGATCCGCTCGCGAATAGCGTCAGGCGTCGCTAGCTCGGCAATGACTTCGTCGCTCGCCCCGGCGAATCCTGGAGCATCAGGTCCAGATTGTCGCCACGCAGCCATGAAGAACTCAGCCAACGCATCAATATCTGTCTCGGATGCTTCTCCGACAACTGCTCGATCACGGCTGGACAGTCCCACCGCCCCAGGATACAGCCCGCCCGTATCGGCACCTGTGCGTCCCCCGGCGGTCGACTGGAGGAGTGACCGTACGCCTCTTGATCGACTGCGTCCTGGGAGGCATGCTTGACGTGGAGGTGGATCATGATTCGCGTCTTCGCCCTGCTGGCATTGCCAGCTGTGACGGTTGCCGGGTGCAGCGCAAGCCGCTCATTGGGTCCGGAAGATGACGGAACCCGTGTGGCGCTGCGGTCGGGCGATGAGATTGAGATCACGCTTGCGGGAAACGCGACCACCGGATTCAGTTGGGAACTCGTCGAGTTCGATCCCGCTGTGATAACGGCACGAGGCGAGTCCGTCTGCGAGGAGGTCGACGCCGACCTGGTCGGAGGGGGCGGGGAGTGGACCGGGACGTTGGCGGCACAGGGGTCCGGTGAGTGTGAGGTGCGGTTCGTCTACCACCGAACCTGGGAGGACGAGCCGCCCGAGGAAACGTTCTCGTTCTTCGCGAGTGTCAGCCAGTAGCGTTCAATCCCCGATGCGCTCGACCGCCCATATCGGCGGCACCTGGGCGACCAGAAGGCGGAGACCGGATCGTCCATGTTGCCGGCTGTGGCCGGGGAGTTGGGAGGGCTCGGTTCGAGACGGCTTGCACTGTTCTGGGCGTAGCCTTGGGCGGTGATCGAGACGCGTCGTCGGAGATGGATTGCTCGCATGGCAGTTGCAGCATTGCTGATCGCCGTGGTCGCCGTTGTCGGACTGCTCCTCCTCCAACGCCGATTGATCTACTTCCCATCCGCCAGCATCGCTGCGCCTGCCGAGATGCTCAACGCCGAGTCGATTGCGATCCGATCGGCTGACGGAACGCTTCTCTCAGGTTGGTTCATACCGCCGTCCGATCGAGATACACCGTGCACCGTGGTGGTGTTCAACGGCAACGGCGGGAATCGCACTGACCGCCTCTCGCTCGCCGAGAACTTGTCAAACGCGGGGTTCGCTGTCGTCCTCTTCGACTACCGCGGGTACGGGGGCAATAGTGGCAGTCCGTCCGAGCAAGGGTTGAGGGCCGATGGACTCGCCGCTAGCCGGTATGTGAGGGCGCGACCGGACGTTGACCAAGACAAGGTGGTGTACCTCGGTGAGTCCCTTGGGGCTGGCGTGGCGGTCGCCGTGTCGCTTGTCGAGACACCGGCACTGCTCATTCTGCGGTCACCGTTCACTTCGCTTGCCGATGTGGCGGCCGCCCGAGTTCCCTTCCTCCCAATCGGGCGTCTCATCTGGGATGACTTCCCGAACTTGGAAACGATCGGTCTGGTGGAAGCTCCGGTACTCGTCGTTGCTGGGTCCGCCGACCGAACCGTCCCCGTGGAACAGTCAATCCAGGTGTTCGACGCCGCGAACGATCCCAAGGCGCTCGTTCTCGTCGAAGACGCTGATCACAACGATCGAGATCTGACCTCCGGGTTTGTGGCCCTCCCAGAGGTTCAGCGTGTCCTCCAAGAGACGTGCAACGGCGAAGCGGAGTAGGCCGCCCATGTCGGCACCTATGCGCGGCTATGAGTCTGTGAGTCAGGCGTGGCTGATGAGAGCTGGGCCGTCAGGGTTGTCGATAGGGAACTTCCATGACCCGTCAGGCTGGCGGCGAAGGACCTCTGCGGTTGCCCCCTCCGCGACGCGCTCATCTGGGAAGCTCATGGT
>Ga0316189_10000855_pt1 | contig 30539 bp, 27 predicted proteins | sample LowCovwburrow_MG_FD_204930 | JGI IMG/M metagenome (GOLD analysis project Ga0316189, IMG submission 204930) | Coastal sediment microbial communities from Maine, United States - Lowes Cove worm burrow | ecosystem: Environmental > Aquatic > Marine > Coastal > Sediment | place: USA: Maine...
AGGAGAAAAGGCGGAATTCGCAAAAACCAGAGCATTATCTATAGCTACTGTAATGCAGATTAAAATGAAAAGTCATTCCTAATTCCTTAAAATATTTTATAAAAGTTAATCCTGTTGATTATTTAGCTTTTATTGAAAATAGTTTAACTTCGTTGTTATAAATTCTAACCATATATAAATGAACTCCGTAATAACAGGGACCGGAAGTTATATTCCTCCAATTATAAAATCAAATGTAGATTTTAATGAAGAACGTTTTTTTAGTGATAAAAACGAACCTTTTGAAGCCGCTAACGAAGTAATAATTGAAAAATTTAGGGCTATTACCGGTATTGCAGAAAGACGTTATGCAAGTGATGATATGCTATCAAGCGATATTGCCTTAATTGCTGCCCAAAAAGCCATTGAAGATGCCAATATTAATCCAGAAGAGCTTGACTATATTATCTTAGCACAAAACTTTGGTGATATTAAAAAAGATACAATTCAAACTGATATTTTGCCAAGTTTGGCCGCCAGAGTTAAGCATTTATTAAAAATTAAAAACCCGAATTGTGTTGCTTATGATATTATTTTTGGTTGCCCAGGATGGATTCAAGGGGTTATTCAAGCTGACACTTTTATTAAGGCTGGGATAGCAAAAAAGTGTTTGGTGATTGGTTCTGAAACATTATCAAGAGTATTAGATATGCACGATAGAGATTCTATGATTTACTCTGACGGCGCCGGTGCTTGTATTGTAGAGGCCAAGGAAAATGGAGATTCTGGTATTCTAAGTCATGCTGCACTTTCTCATACATATGAAGAAGCACATTATTTATTTTTAGGTAAGTCAAATATACCAGATACTGACCCTAAAATTAGATATATCAAAATGCATGGTCGTAAAATATATGAATATTCTTTAAATAATGTACCACAAGCCATGAAAACAGCGCTTGACAAAAGTGGAATATCTATTACTGATGTTAAAAAGATTTTCATTCATCAGGCAAATGAAAAAATGGATGAGGCTATCGTTAAACGTTTTTTTAGATTATATAAAATGCCTACTCCGGAATTTGTGATGCCTATGAGTATTCGTAAATTAGGAAATAGTTCAGTAGCAACAGTGCCAACATTGCTTGATTTAGTTTTAAAGGGAAAACTGGAAAACCATCAAGTTAACAAAGGAGATGTTATTATTCTAGCTTCAGTAGGAGCCGGTATGAATATAAATGCTATTGTTTATAAATACTAAGAAACCTAAAGTTATAAACCAATTTATTTGACATATGAAAGGTCAATGAAAAAAATTTGAAATAGTAAAAAAAAGCCTCATAAATTTATGAGGCTTTTTTTATACTAAACCAATGTCATTCACGTTATTAAAATAAAAACACACTCATTTATGACCAATAAAATAATTATATCACTACTTCTTTTTGCCTTTATTTTGGTTATTCAAATTATCCACTCCGAAAAAAAGAAAAGAAAATTACTTCAAAAGAGAAAAATTAAAAAATAAGCTTTTATTCTTCTAAAGCTTCATAAATAACAGTTCCTGTAGTTCCATTTGGGAAACTTATTTTCAATAAATTAGACATAGTAGGAGCTATATCCGTAATAGAAACATTTCGCTTTAAAATACCTTTTTTTATTCCCTTGCCATAAAAAATAATCGGTACATGTGTGTCATAATTATATCCACTTCCGTGAGTAGTACCAGTACGATCTCTTGAAATTGTTGACGGATTTGGTATTAGTAATACATCACCGGAAAATTTTTGATTGTAACCCATCTGTAAACGATGTAATACTCCAGAATCAAAATTGGTGTTCTGTAAACTATAAGCAGTGACCGTTTTATAAATACTCTTATGATTCACTAATTCGTTTGCTAATATCTCACTAACATCTTTAATATTTAATTTTTGATCATGAAGTACTTCTCGATTCAGAAACAATTGATAATTTGAGAAATTTTCAACTAATCTACTCGCACCTAAATTAAAATGTTTTTTTGTGATCGTATCTAAGTAAGTAACAAATTCTCTATAATCAAAATAACCTGCAGGTACTTTTACTGTCTCCAAATATGCAGGAACTTGAACAACAGCATGGTCAGCTGTTAAAAACAATGTGTAATTATCTTTCCCAATTTTTTCATCTAAAAAAATGAAAAAAGAAGCTAAATCTTGATCCAGTCTTAGATAAGTATCTTCAATTTCTTTAGAGTCAGGGCCAAATTGGTGCCCAACATAATCTGTACTTGAAAAACTAACAGCCAAAAAATCGGTTATATTATCTTGACCTAACTCCTCACCAATAATAGCCGCTTTTGTAAAATCTGTTAGAATAGAATTGCCAAATGGTACTGCTTTTAACAATTCAAAATTTCCGTTTTCTTTTTTTAATTTCGATAAATCATAAGGAAATGTTGGTGTCTTTTTACCTATAAACAATCCTTCAAATATATTATTATCGTCTATGCTTTCTGTATATGTTTTAATATTATATAAGGTATTCCAAGGGGAGTTTAAATACTTTTCTGCTTTATCAGAATTATTAAAATCTTTAACCCATTTCGGCAAATCCTCTCGATAATATGAACTTGTTATAAATTTTCCTTCATTCATTCCCTCAAACCAATATGCACCATCAGCTGTGTGTCCGCCTGGTAAAACAGCAGATCGATCTTTAATACTCAATGATATTACTTTCCCTTGTTGATTTTGAGCCATTTTAAGCTCGTCAGAAATTGTTGTTGTCATCATACGGCTTGGCGATTTACTTCCGCCTTGAGCGGTACCTACGCTTGTATAGTTCGCATCATCAACACAGTAAATAACCTTTTTTGCAAATTTATCATACCAATTATTACTTATAATTCCATGGTTACTAGGTGTTGTTCCTGTATAAACTGAAGCATGTCCCGGTGCTGTATATGTTGGTATGTAATTAAAATGGGCATTTTCCAAACTAAAACCATCACGAATTAAGCGTTTAAAACCATCGTCACTATATTTATTATAGAACCGAGTTAAATAATCATATCGCATTTGATCAACAATAATTCCAACAACCAACTTAGGACGTTCGTTTTCTATCGACTGGGCAAGACTTGAAGTTAAACTTAAAAAAATAAAAATAATAGTAAAAAATAAACGCATCTTAAATAAATTTAATATTCTTCAAATGTAGCTCAAATTGTATTTAAAATTATATTTTTGAACTATCTTATCCTAAAGATAATCATTTTTTAATATTTTAATATATAAATGACATACCTAGAAAATATTGGAACATATTTTTTAATGATTGTAGAAATGTTTCGTAAACCTACCAAATGGTCTGTTATGAAAACCTTAATCCTTAAAGATATTGATGATTTAATTATAGGATCTTTAGGGATCGTTGCTTTTATTTCTTTTTTTGTAGGAGGTGTTGTTACTATACAAACAGCCTTGAATATTACAAACCCTTTAATTCCACAATATTTAGTGGGATTTGCAACAAGACAATCTGTTATTTTAGAATTTGCACCAACTTTTATCTCTATCATAATGGCAGGTAAAGTTGGCTCATTTATTACTTCAAGTATTGGTACTATGCGTGTTACTGAACAGATTGATGCTTTAGAAGTAATGGGTATCAATGCCATAAATTATTTGGTTTTTCCAAAATTCATTGCACTTATGTTGTATCCTTTTGTTATTTCAATTGCTATGTTTTTAGGAATCCTAGGCGGATTAGCAGCTTGTGTTTATGGGGGGTTTACCTCAATGGATGATTATATTACAGGTATACAAACAGATTTTATTCCATTTCACATAGTATATGCCTATATAAAAACTATTGTTTTTGCTTTTATTTTAGCTACTATACCTTCATTTTATGGATATTATATGAAAGGTGGTGCTTTAGAAGTTGGTAAGGCGAGTACAACTTCCTTTGTATGGTCCAGTGTAGTCATTATACTATTAAATTATATATTAACTCAAATGCTTTTAAGTTAATGATCATAGTAGAAAATTTAGAAAAATCGTTTGGTGAAATTAAAGTTTTAAAAGGAATAAGTGCCTCTTTTGAAAAAGGAAAAACTAACCTTATTATTGGACAAAGTGGTTCGGGTAAAACTGTATTTTTAAAATGTTTATTAGGGCTATTAGAACCCGACAGCGGAACAATTTCGTATGATGGTAAAATCTATTCTGAATTATCAGATAGTGAAAAAAGAGATCTACGAGCTGATATGGGCATGGTCTTTCAAGGTGGTGCCTTATTTGATTCAATGACCATTGCAGAAAATGTTATGTTTCCTTTAAGGATGTTTACAAAACAAAGTAAAAGTGAAATGGAAGACCGTGTAAATGTAGTTCTGAATCGTGTAAACTTACCTGACGCTCACAATAAAATGCCAAGCGAAGCTTCCGGCGGAATGCAAAAACGCGTTGCTATTGCAAGGGCAATTGTAAATAATCCGAAATATTTATTTTGTGACGAACCAAACTCCGGGCTCGACCCAAATACTGCTATTTTAATTGATAATTTGATTCAAGAGATTACTAAAGAATATGATATCATAACTATGATTAATTCGCACGATATGAACTCTGTGATGGAGATTGGTGAAAAAATTATTTTTTTGAAACACGGCATTAAAGAATGGGAAGGCACAAGTGATGATGTTTTTAGAACCGACAATAAAGCCTTAACAGATTTTGTCTACTCTTCAAACCTATTTAAAAAAGTTCGCGCCGCGCAATTAAAAGAAAATAAGTAACACTATTATCGGCCTATCCTCAAAGTATCTAACTGCAATCTGGTTTGTAACCATTTTTTCAACACCGGCTCTTCTTTATTAACAACCTTTGTGGGAATAGAATCGTACCATTTAAAATGGAATATTCGTACTGTATCAATACTTTTAAAATTGGTCTTAATAACATCAGAATATGATAATTCTTCAAGACTAGCAGCAATTACTTTAGCCTCATTTCCTACTTGAGCAAACGGAATACTTTTTTTAGAAATATTTGTCAATTGATTCTCCAGTAAACGAATCTTTTCCTCTTTCTCTTTAATACTTTCGTCTCGAGAATTAATTATTTTTTGATTTTGAGAATATAGATCTTGTAGATCTTGTACTTGTTGACGTATCTCAGAATCATCTCCTTGTTGTACATTTAATATTGCGTCATTCAAGCCTAATTCTTGCATACGCAATACCCATTCATTTCTTTTAGATTCATCAACCGTACCCCCTAGTAGAGGCAATGTTATTGTTTTATTAAGGTAATCTATGTTTTCATCGTCTTCACCTAAAATAGACTCCCCCTCTTCTTTCAACTCAACAATAAAATCATGTGCAATTTGTTTGAATTGATTCTCTTTAAACAAATTATAAAATGAATAAATACTACCGGCAAATATGATAAAGGCTATAATAGATGCAAACCTGGCTATAGATTTTCTTCTAGCTGAATTAATATATTTCACCATCGGAAAACGCAAGTATTTTACGATAACAAAAGTTGCCAATGCAATAAAGATAGTGTTGATAGTAAATAAAAACATTGCTCCAAAAAAGTAACTGAAATTCCATGTAGCCAAACCATATCCAGCCGTACATAAAGGTGGCATTAAGGCTGTTGCTATCGCAACACCTGCAACAGTATTCGTTTGAGCCGAAGGTCTACTTACAGCAACGATTAATGCTAAACCACCTGCCATAGCTATAAAAACATCACGCACATCAGGTCTTGTTCTAGCTAATATTTCGGGCGTTGCTTCTTGAAATAATGGAATACTAAAAAACAAAAAAGAAGTCAATAAACTCAAGCCTATCATCACTCCTAAATTCATCATCGATTTTCTTAAAGTATCAATATCATTTATACCAATTGACATTCCCACACCTAAAATTGGTCCCATTAAAGGTGAAATAAGCATGGCACCAATAACCACTGCCGTTGAATTAGCATTTAAACCAATTGAGGCAATAAGTATAGAGAAAACAAGAATCCATGCAGTATGACCCTTCATTGAAATACCGTCTTTTATCTGCTGTACCGTACCCTCTTTATTAGTATCAGTTCTAATTTCAAGAAGGTGCTTTAAAAAGCGTTTAATACTTCCAAAAAAACCAGAAAACTCTTTTTTAACCTCCTGTTTTTTTACATCTAAATCTATTTCTACTTTATTATTCTCTTGTTCCATGACTGTTTGCTTATCACTTTCCTGCTTAATGTTCGATTTGGTGTAGAATTATACTAAATTCTCACCAAATTCTTTCTTTACATTAGCAACTATTTGTTTAATATTTTGATCATCTTTTTTCGGACAAATTAATAAGACATTATCTTTTTCAACTACAATAAAGTCGTCCAATCCCTGAATAATGACATGTTTTTTTGTCTGAGTACTTACCATATTACCCGAGGCATTTCGAAAAATAGTTTTTCCGTTTACTGAAGCATTATTTTCATAGTCTTTTGGTAATTTGTCATACAAAGAACTCCAAGTACCAAGATCATTCCAGCCAAAATCTACCGGTAAAACATAAATGTTTGTTGCTGCCTGCATTATACCATAATCTATAGAAATATCTTCCGCATTACCGTAATTAGTTCTAATAAAATCATCTTCAAAATCGGTATTATATACAAGGTTTCCTTCACAAAAAAGCCTAGTCATTTCGGGTAAATTTTCTTCAAAAGCTTTTAAAATACTTTTTACACTCCATATAAAAATACCAGCATTCCACAGATAATCACCACTTTCTAAAAATTGTTTAGCAACCTCTAGCTCTGGTTTTTCAGTAAACTTTTTCACTTTTTTTATTTCAATTTCTGCATCCCAATGACTATCAGGATCAAACTGAATATAGCCATAACCAGTATTTGCAAAGGTAGGTTGTATTCCTAAAGTCATTAAGATATCCTGATTAGCACAAGCTTGAAATGAAGTTTCAATATTATTAATAAAAGTTTGTTCATCGTCAATCCAATGATCTGATGGGGCAACAATCATTACTCCGTCTGGGTTTTCTTTTTGTATTTTTAATGCAGCATATAATATACATGGCGCTGTATTACGCATAGTAGGTTCTAATAATAATTGCAACTCTTTAACACCATCTAACTGTTCTAAAACCAAATCTTTATAGCGTTGATTTGTAGCAATTAATATATTTTCGTTTGGAATTAATTTTGCCATCCTTTTAAAAGTACTCTGTAATAAAGACTCTCCTTTTCCAAGCATATCATGAAACTGCTTAGGGTAGTCTTTTGTGCTTACAGGCCAGAATCTTGATCCGACGCCTCCTGCCATTATTACTGCGTAATAGTTATGATCCATATTTTTTTATACTCTCTTTATATTTATCAACTAAGTGACTTACTTATAATTTCTTCGTTTCCTGTCCATTTCGTTCCGTCTGGTACTCAAAATGATATTTAATTAATTATATCTACTTCAGCATTTTGATGAAATAAATAAGTTTTACCAGTGCTAACTTCCCTACAACCAAAACGAGTTCGTCTTTTTGCACCTTTTACAAAAATACGTTTATTATATACAAATTTACTTTCTAAAGGTATTTCAAAAATAAAATTCTTTTCATTAGGCGCATCAAATTGTTTCAAAGCAAATGATAATTTTAAATCAGTCTCGGTACTCGCCCTGGGGTTTTTTAAATAATTTGCCAATAAGGGTAGTACTTCCTGGGGATATATTACAGGATTTACGAAAGGTAGCATTAAATGCTGAAAACTTCTCTTCCACTCTATTCCATGCGGTTTTATACGCCCATGTTTTTGATAGGTAGCTAAATGTGCCAATTCATGAATTAGTGTTAACAAAAAGCGATAATGATTCAAATCATTATTAATAGTAATTTGATATTTACCCGTTGGAAGTTTTCTAAAATCACCATGTTTGGTACGTCTATTGTTAACTATTTTGAGTTTACATGGATATTGTTTCAGTAAATCAATGACTGAATCTAGAGCCACTTCCGGTAGGTATTTGGATAGACTTTTTCTCATTGATCAAGGCGTCGAAGCAGAAACTTGTAATACTTTACCATTATAAAACTGATTTCCTGTCAAAGAAAAGTTTACTATATAACTTGCCATTTCTTTAGCTGTAGTTGGGGCTTTATAATCTGGAAAAGCTTCTGCTAGCATTTCAGTTTGAACCGCTCCCAAAGCCAAGGCATTAAAAGATATACCTTGTTGCTTATATTCTTCGGCTAATAATTCAGTTAAAGTAATCACTGCTCCTTTTGAAGAACTATAGGCTGCTAAACCCGGGAATTTCATACTCCCCTGAATACCACCCATACTACTTATCGTGACCACATGACTTCCTTTGACTAAATGAGGTAATAGTAAACGTGTCAATTCCGCGACAGCGAAAACATTTACTTTAAAAACTTCTAAAAAGTCATTTGTAGAAGTTTCTGCAAAGGGTTTGCTTATTAATTTACCTGCATTGTGAATAATAATATCAACCCGTTGCCAATTCTCAGTGACAAAAGCTTCCACTTTCTTCAAATGAGACTCATTCGAAATATCTGTAGCTAAAGCATACAAATTATTAATTTCAATACTATCCAAAGTACCAATATTTCTGGATAAGGCCAAGACATTATGACCTGCCTCAGTTAGTAGATTTACCAATTCGAAACCAATGCCTCTACTCGCTCCTGTAACAATTATATTCTTCCCCATAATTTTAATATGCTTGTTGAATCTTACTCCATTTTTCCTTTAAAACACTATTGATTAAAACACCTTTCTGGTCTCTGGCTATTTGCTTTGTATAGTCAATTCGATCTTTTAGCATCGGATGATTACTTAAATAAGTAGGTACATCAATTGGTGATTTTTTTTGCAAAATTTCAAACAATTGTGGCATTCCGTGCAAATCTACATCATTATTTCTCATAATATCCAGACCAAATATATCCGCTTCTTTTTCTAATCTTCTGGTATAAGAAAGTTGAGTGAACATGTGTGCATTATCCATTAAAACAGTTGTAGCTCCGTTAACATCACCAAATAAAACAGAAACAAAAATGCCACCTCCTAAATTTCTTGCTAAATTTTTAAGCATATGTCTATTTTCAATATGTGAAACTTCATGACCTATCAAAGCTGTAAGCTGCGCTTCATTTTCAATTTTTTCTAGTAAAGATGAAAAGATAATCATTTTACCTCCAGATAAAGCAAAAGCATTCATCTCACTACTCTTGGCAACATATACTTGCAAAGGGAAGGTACTTTCTATTTTCATTTCATCTACAAAAGCTTGTAATTTTACCGACGCTTCTTCATCTATGTCTAAGTCTGTGGTTATGACCCTAAAAACATAATCACCAAAATCAATTACATTTTCTTTAGATAAAGTACTTGCAAATCCTGTTGCTACTGCAGGAATTATATAAAAATACATGATTACGGCTAAACCAACCAAAGTTAATAGTAAAACAGTTAAAGACTTGTTTTTAGATCTATGCAGAAGAACATCTAAAGAGCTATTTAAATTTTTATGCTCACTATTATTTATGAAGTCTATAAATGCCTTGTCAGAGCTTTCAATTCTTTGAAATGTGAACATATCACCATACGAAAAGGAAACAAGCCCTTTAGTATAAACATCAGTCTTTTTTATATTTTCTGATTTCCATAAAATATCAATAGGACTATTATATTCATCAACATAGGAAATCCTCCAATTTAAAGAACTTATATGAACAGTTGCTCTATGGGTTCGTGATGTTTTTCCGTCAAAAAAATTAGTGTTAAACGGCATAATTATAATAAATCGATATCAAAGAAATCTAAAGCATCATCTCCGGTGGCGTCATCATAATCATCATATTTAGCTTGTTGGATCACATTAGCATCTAACTCTCCTTCAATTTCTAAAAATCGAAAGAAAAATTGTAAGGTTCTTACTGCTACCCACGGAGTAGCAATTCCCAGCGTAAAAACTATCAATAAAACATTTATAAATATCAATTCAAAAACATCACCAGCTTGCATATTTGTTTTAAACTTCACTTCTCTGCCACTTTGATATACTCTGATATTATTCACATAAAAACGCAACATATTTCGATAATACCAAAAAGTATAAATACCAAGAGTAAGGTAAACTAAGACAATAAATTTTAAATTGATGATAAATAAATCTCCTCCATTGCCTTTAAAATCAAAAGACAAATCGCCAAAACGCAAATGACTAAAAATATATTTACGAATATCTACTTGAAACCAAGCCCCATAGATGCCTAAAGTTAAAATAGTAATCAATAATCCTTTCACGTACATCCAGAAGAATTCTGTTCTATTTCCTAAATATTTGAAATGAATTCCTTTCCATGAGCTTCTGGAAGATCTATATCTAACTGCTCCATGAATGGCAAAAGGAATTATTAGCAATATGAATAAGTAAAAGAACCCAATCGCTGAGAACATTAAGAAACTATTCTGAGTTTGTAAAGCATAAAATAAAAACGCATAGAGTAAGATAAAAACAACATACACTTTAATAAAGCCTCTAAAAACCTCTTTCCCTGTTGCATGAAAAGAAAATCGGGTTTGATCCAATTCGGTTGACTGATAATGATATTTTAATATTTCAACCTTTGCCCAAGGATAATACAATCCAAATGTAATAATTGTTAAAATGATGTTTTTAAAATATATAATTGCAAACTCTGCCCCTTTACCAAAATATTTGATCGTAGGTTTGGTCATTGATCTTTCTGAAATAACTTCCATTTCGCTTATTTATGGTTAATTTCCTCAAAAATGCAATATTATTTTGGCTTTTACAAGTGTAAATATTTTCTGTACTTTTATAAAAAATTATTTTAAAATCATGAAAAAACTAATCAGCTTCCTATTCTTTTTATTAATTATCGCCCATATATCTGCTCAAGATACCTATTTACATTGCGGAAAACTAATAGATACCAAATCAGGAAAAATACAAAATGAAATGACCATTGTTGTTTCCGGAAATAGGATATCAAGTGTTCAAAAGGGATATATAAATGTCAAGACAGCCAATGACAAAATAATTGATCTAAAATCAAAAACAGTAATGCCGGGACTCATTGATATGCACGTTCATATTGAAGGAGAGACGAGTCCAACGCGTTACTTGGAGGCCTTTACCAAGAATGATGCAGATGTAGCATTTTCAGCTGCTGAAATTGCGAATAGAACCTTACTGGCGGGTTTTACTACGGTTCGAGATCTTGGTGGAAGTGGTGTAAATGTAGCTTTACGTGATGCTATTGCAAAAGGGAAAGTGCCCGGACCTCGTATTTATACCGTGGAAAAAGCCATTGGGACTACTGGAGGTCACGCCGACCCTACTAACGGACGAAGCCGCGAGTTGATGGGAGATCCCGGACCAGCTGAAGGTGTAATCAATAGCCCCGAAGATGCTCGAAAAGCAGTAAGACAACGTTATAAAAATGGTGCAGATCTTATAAAAATTACTGCTACAGGAGGTGTTTTAAGCGTGAGTAAAAATGGACATAACCCTCAATTCATGCAGGAAGAAGTAGACGAGATTGTAAAGACTGCCAAAGAATATGGGATGGTAGTTGCTGCACATGCACATGGAGATGAAGGAATGAAACGTGCTATTAAAGCCGGTGTACAAACTATAGAGCATGGTTCTATGATGACCAAGGAAACTGCTTCATTAATGAAACAATACAATACCTATTTAGTCCCAACCCTTTCAGCCGGGCGCTATGTTGCAGAAAAAGCGAAGGTACCAAACTATTATCCTGAAATTATTATTCCTAAAATATTGAAAATAGATGCTGCTTTGAGAAAAACCTTTGCTATGGTTTATAAAGAAGGTGTGCCAATTGCTTTTGGAACGGATGCCGGAGTTTTTCCACATGGAGAAAACGCCAAGGAGTTTGGGTATATGGTTGAAACAGGTTGGTCACCTATGTTTTCTATACAATCTGCGACGACAACGAATGCTAAACTATTAGATATGGAAACTGAATTAGGGCAAATAGCCGCTGGTTTTTTAGCAGATATTGTTGCTACAGATGAAGACCCGACTAAAAATATTCATACTATGGAAACCATTAGTTTTGTAATGAAAAATGGAAAAATTTATAAGGAGTAAGGCAAACTTTTTATTTGGGAATAGCACTTGGATATAAATTTCAACTGTAATGAAATCTTATTCCTATTGATTTATTAATCTGAATTTCACAATATATTTCCAAATTTTCTAAGAACTGTTTTAATATCCTAAATCTTATTAAAATGTAAATTGTACACTTTTAGTATTGAAATCAGCACAAAAATATGATGTTATCGTTGTTGGCGTGGGTTCAATGGGAGCCCCAACATGTTATAATTTAGCCAAAAGAGGTGTTAATGTGCTTGGTTTGGAGCAATTTAATATAGTTCATGAAAAAGGGTCTCATGCTGGTCAAACACGAATACTTCGTAAAGCATATTTTGAGCATGCTGATTATGTACCCCTATTAGATTCTACCTATAAATTATGGGCAGAACTAGAACATAAAACGGGTCAGAAACTTTTTCATAGAACAGGGCTTTTTTATGCCGGACCAAAACACCATGAATTATTGGAAGGTGTAAAATTGTCGGCTAAAAAGTATAATATCGCCTTAAAGACCTTAAACGAAAAAGAGTGTTCAGAGCAATTCCGAACTTTTAATTTCAAAGAAAATTACGAATATCTATTTGAGCCAAATGCAGGATATGTAGAGCCAGAAAAAGTAATTAGTATTTATGCTGAAATGGCAAAAAATAAGGGTGCTACACTACTGGAAAATCAATTAGTTGAAAGTTGGAATGCAACTAATAATTTAATTACCGTGAAGACAAAACACGATATATTTACTGCTAGGAAAATTATTTTTACTTCCGGAGGATTTACCCAAAAACTACTGCCAAATCAATTCCATAAATTAATTTCTAGACGTCAGATAACCTGTTGGTTTGAACCGAAAAAACCATCTCTCTTTACAAATAAAAATTTTCCGTGCTTTATTTATACTACTTCAAAAGTTCCGGGTTCTTTTTATGGATTTCCTTTGGTCTTGGCCGGACAAGACATTGTTAAAATGGGTGTAAAAGTTGGGTATCATTATCCTGGGGAAATTATTGATCCCTATGCCTTAAATAATTTTATCAATGAAAAAGATGCTAAACTAATTAAAGAATTTATGCAAGAATTTATTCCAGATGGTTTTAAATCGTCATTTGCAACAAAATCCTGCATTTATAGCTATTCTGAAGATGGTCATTTTATTATAGAAAATCATAATACACATAAAAATCTTAGTTTGGCTTGCGGATTTAGCGGTCATGGATTTAAGTTTGCTCCATTAATTGGAGAAATTTTGGCTGATTTATGTTTAAATGGAAAGACGAAGCACGCTATTGGATTCTTATCTTCAGACAGATTTAAATAAAATTGGTTGAAACATAGCTTTAATTAATATCAACTTATTTAAAAATATGCCTATCCGCAAATCAAAAAAACTATAGTACTTTTGCCTTATGCGAATAGATATTATTACCGTTTCTCCAGAATTAATTAAGAGTCCTTTTGAACACTCAATTATAAAAAGAAGTATCAATAAAGGATTGGTAGAGGTTAATTTTCACAATTTAAGAGACTATGCAATTAATAAATATGGGAAAATAGATGATGCTCAATTTGGCGGAGGTGCGGGTATGGTATTAATGATAGAGCCAATAGATAAGTGTATTAGCAAATTAATATCTGAAAGGGCTTATGATGAGGTCATTTATATGACTCCAGATGCGCCTTTATTAAATCAGTCAATGGCAAATAATTTGTCACTTTTAAAAAACATAATTATTTTATGTGGACATTATAAAGGAGTAGATCAGCGTGTACGCGATCTATTTATTACCAAAGAAATCTCTATTGGTGATTATGTTTTGAGTGGTGGTGAATTAGGTGCGGCTGTTTTATGTGATAGCATCATACGTTTAATCCCAGGAGTTTTAGGTGATGAAACTTCTGCCTTAACCGATTCTTTTCAAGATGATTTATTGGCCCCGCCGGTTTATACAAGGCCAGCTGATTATAAAAATACAAAGGTGCCTGATGTCTTATTATCAGGTAATTTCTCAAAAATTGATTCTTGGCGAAGTGAAAAAGCTTTGGAAAGAACTAAGCATATTCGCCCGGATATCTTAAAAAAGGAATAAAATATTTTTTTATTTCGTTATACGTTAGTCAAAACTTTTTTACTAAATTTGCAAACTCAAAATTAACCTCTGACGAAAATCGTGTATGTTGGTTTGTAAAACCATTAAAACATAAAACAATGGAATCTTTAATAAAATTTGTACAAGACGAATTTGTTACTAAAAATGAACTTCCAGAATTTTCAGCTGGTGATACTATCACAGTATACTATGAAATTAAGGAAGGAGATAAAAAGCGTACTCAGTTCTTTAGAGGTGTAGTAATACAACGAAGAGGATCTGGTTCATCTGAGACTTTTACTATTAAAAAAATGTCTGGAACTGTTGGAGTTGAACGTATTTTCCCAATTAATTTGCCGGCGATTCAAAAAATTGAAGTAAATAAAAAAGGTAAAGTTAGAAGAGCAAGAATTTTCTACTTTAGAGATCTAACAGGTAAAAAAGCAAGAATTACAGAGAGTAGAAGATAGTATTTATCAATTCTCGATAATATTTAAGACCCATTTTGAAAATTCAAAATGGGTCTTTTTATTATTAACATTTGTTGATAAACATATTTCATATCTTATTAATAACTAAGCCCCTATTTTTTTTTAATTTTTCAATTCATATACTATTTTTACAAAAGAATTTACCAAGAGATATAAGTTCGAAATAAAAGTAGGATAATGAGGTTAGATTTGATAAGAATGGCGCAAGTTAGACTTTGAAAGGATAAAAGAGTTAGACTGCATATTTTATCAGAATGAATATTGAAAGGTAAATTTTAGAAAGAACGTTCTTTTTGTTTTTATCCACTTTTAAATATAACCAAGTGTTTAGCATGAATAGTTGGAAGTATGAAAGGAAATAAAGACATAGTCAAAATAGGATTTGGTAGAATGTCAATTTAGACGCAAGTTTTTATTGTAACTGTTAATGAATATTTTGATGAAATAGATAACTGAGTGTATGGTTATTCGTAACGGTACAAAGTAGTTCTTAGGAATTGCAGCTCGAGTTAAATGTTTCAGCTAAAAGCCATATTAGTGTAAGCTAGTATGGCTTTAGTTTTTGGTCATTATTGGTTTTGATAGCATAATTGTTTCAACATAAGTTATTAACAATTGTTAATAACTTATGTTGAAAACAAGTTCACAAGTTCAATCGATCTTATTAATTGATTAAGAGTTTCTTACTTTATATTTACAATGTAAAATTAGATAAGTTATTTAAAATTATCCCTTTTTTATTTATTGCTATGAACTAGCACACTATGAGTCTTATCTAAAATTTACATTTTTTAATTGCTGTTTTTAATAAGGTTTCATAATCGAGTGTTTAGCGCACAATTAAATGATAAAAGATTATTATTAAAAACGATACTTTAAAGCACCTTATTTCCCGATAAGGTGCTTTTATTATTATAATAAATACCTATTCTTTCAAGCACCCATAATCTCTTTTTAAATAGTATATTTGCAAACAAAATTTTTTCTAATACACTTTACAAAACATGTCACCATTGCCAAAAATAATATATACAATAACCGACGAGGCTCCTGCATTAGCGACAAGATCATTTTTACCTATCGTTAAAACCTTTGTTAGCTCTTCCGGTATACATTTGGAAACTAAAAATATATCTTTAGCTGCTAGAATTTTAGCAGTATTTCCAGATTTTTTAAATGAAAATCAGCGTGTATCTGATGATTTGGAAGCGCTGGGAATTCTTGCGAAAAAACCCGAAGCAAACATTATAAAACTACCAAATATTAGTGCTTCTATCCCACAATTAAAAGCAGCTATTAAAGAATTACAGAGTCATAATTATGATGTTCCAAATTATCCAGATGAACCAAAAAATGATATAGAAAAAGATATCAAAGCTCGTTATAATAAGATTAAGGGTAGTGCTGTGAATCCGGTTTTGCGTGAAGGGAATTCTGATAGACGTGCTCCAAAAGCCGTAAAAAATTATGCTAAGAAGAACCCACATTCTATGGGCGACTGGTCTTCAAGTTCTAAAACTCATGTCTCAACAATGACCGATGGTGATTTTTTTCATAATGAAAAGTCAATCACATTAGCTTCCGCTACTACGGTAAAAATTCTACATATTGATAAAGCTGGTAAGACAAGTGTATTAAAAGATGACTTAGCTTTATTAAAGGGTGAAATTATTGATGCTACAGTTTTAAGCAAAAAGGCATTGATAAGCTTTATTGAAAAACAAATTGTCGATGCTAAAGAAAAAAATGTCTTATTTTCTTTGCATATGAAAGGTACCATGATGAAAGTGAGTGACCCTATAATATTTGGTCATGTTGTTAAAGTATTTTTCAAAAACGTATTCGAAAAACACTCAGCTATTTTAAATGAGATTGGGGTAGACGTAAATAATGGCTTAGGTAATCTTTTCAGTAAAATTCAAGAATTGCCCGAAGAAAAACGTAAAGAAATTCAAGCTGATATTGATACTGTTTATAAAAACGGGCCAGCAATAGCAATGGTAAATTCTGATAAGGGAATTACGAATCTACATGTTCCGAGTGATATTATTATTGATGCTTCTATGCCGGCAATGATTCGTAATTCGGGACAAATGTGGAATGCCGATGGTAAATCTCAAGACACAAAAGCTATCATCCCTGACAGTAGTTATGCAGGAATTTACACCGCCACTATAGACTTTTGTAAGAAAAACGGTGCATTCGATCCTACCACAATGGGAACAGTACCTAACGTTGGATTAATGGCCCAAAAAGCTGAGGAATACGGTTCTCATGATAAAACTTATGAAATTGCATCAAGTGGTAAAGTTCAAGTTGTCGATACTTTAGGAAATATACTAATAGAACACCCTGTTGAAGCTGGTGATATCTGGAGAATGTGCCAGGTAAAAGATGCTCCTATTCAGGATTGGGTAAAATTAGCAGTTACTCGAGCTCGCGCCTCACAAACGCCTGCAGTATTTTGGTTAGATGAAAACAGAGCACATGATATTGAATTGATCAAAAAAGTAAATCTTTATTTGAAAGATCATAATACTGATGGTTTAGATTTAAGAATTTTATCTCCAATTAAGGCAACTGAATTCACCTTAAAAAGAATTAAAGAAGGAAAAGATACCATTTCGGTTTCCGGTAATGTCTTACGAGATTATTTAACAGATCTTTTTCCAATTTTAGAAGTTGGAACCAGTGCAAAAATGCTATCAATCGTTCCCTTAATGAATGGTGGTGGTTTATTTGAGACTGGTGCCGGTGGTTCTGCACCTAAACATGTACAACAATTTTTAGAAGAGAATCATTTACGTTGGGATTCATTAGGTGAATTTCTAGCCCTGGCGGTATGTTTAGAACACTTTGGTCAAAAGAATAATAATACTAAGGCAATAATTTTGGGCGAAACTTTAGATGATGCCACTGAAAAATTATTAGAAAATAGAAAAGGCCCATCGCGTATAGTCGGTGAACTGGACAACAGAGGAAGTCATTTTTATTTAGCGATGTATTGGGCTCAGGAATTAGCAAGCCAAACGAAAAATATAGAGCTACAAAATCAATTTATTCCATTTGCTAAAAAATTAGCTGATAATGAAGAATCTATTATAAATGAGCTAAACAGTGTGCAAGGTAAGCCCATAAGTATTGGAGGCTATTATGAGCCTGATGAAATTTTGGCAACTAAGGCAATGAGACCAAGTTCAATTTTTAATAGTATTATAGATTCTATATAAATTAGAGAATTAAATTTTATAAAAAGCAGACAAGAAAATTAATTTTAGTCTGCTTTTATTAATTCGACTAACTATTTATATTTCTAATGGCTAATGTGAATTTACTGTTTTTCTTTGGCTATTTTTATATAGATCTTCGAACGAACCAAATTTATTTTTTAAGACTAAATTATAAGGAATATTTAACGTCTACTAAATTTTTAATTAGTGCTATTTTCATATTTTTATCACTAATCTAATTCAGGTAAATGAAATTATTAAAATCTGCTCTAATCTGCATTTTTTTCTTAAACAGCTTCATCCTTTTTTCTCAAGAAAAATATACTATAAGCGGCATAGTTTCCGAAAAAACAAGTAACGAAACTCTTATTGGAGTAAACATTTTATTTCCAGAACTAAATACCGGTACAACCACGAACGAATATGGTTTTTATTCTATCACACTTCCAAAAGGTACCTATAAAATTATTGTTAGTTATGTAGGATTTGACAATATTAATGACACTATAAGTTTAACTGAAAATATAACAAAAACCTTCAGTTTATCTGAGACCACAGAAAATTTAGACGAAGTTGTCATAAAAGAAAATATTGAAAAATTAAATATTAGAAAACCTCAAATGAGCATTAATGTACTTACATCTAATTCTATTAAACAAATTCCCGTTGTATTAGGCGAAGCAGATGTCATTAAAGCAATTACACTATTACCCGGTGTTACAAATGCAGGAGAGGGTTCTTCAGGTTTCAATGTTAGAGGTGGTTCGGCCGATCAAAATTTAATTTTGCTTGACGAAGCTACTATTTATAATTCATCACATTTATTCGGCTTCTTTTCTGTTTTTAATCCTGATGCCATAAAAGACCTAAAATTATATAAAGGCGGAATTCCGGCACGTTATGGCGGTCGAGTTTCTTCAGTGTTGGATATCTATCAAAAAGAGGGGAATAATAAAACCTTTCATGCTAATGGAGGAGTAGGTATTGTGTCTAGCAGATTATTAATTGAAGGTCCTTTAAAGAAAGATGAAGGCTCCTTTTTATTAGGAGGACGTAGCTCATATGCTCATTTATTTCTACCCTTATTCGATTTAGATAACGTAGCCTATTTTTACGACTTGAATACTAAGTTCAGCTATAAACTGAATAAAAAAAACAATATTTACCTTTCAGGTTACTTTGGGCGAGATGTATTTCGTATATCTGACAGTTTCGAAAATACCTACGGAAATACACTAGTTAATTTTAGATGGAATCATTTATTTTCTAATAAACTTTTTTCAAACCTCTCTTTGATCTATTCCGATTATTATTATGGATTAAATCTAGATTTTGTTGAGTTTGAATGGAATTCAGGTATTCAAAATTTTAATATTAAATATGATTTCAAACATTATATTAGCGACACCTTTAAGTTACAATATGGGTTGAATAGTATTTATTACAAATTCAATCCGGGTAAAATTGAACCCTCTACTCCAACTTCCGGAATAAATCCGTTTAAACTTACTGACAAATATGCTTTTGAAAATGCGATATACATTGATGCAGAACATAAAATTTCAGATAAATTGACAATGTCATACGGATTCCGATTTAGTTCTTTTTTACGTTTAGGTCAAGATGAATTAAATATTTATGAGAACGATCAACCCGTTATTTTTAATGAAGATTTTCAACTATATCAAAATGCAAAACCAATTGATTCTGAATCCTTTAAAAGAAGCGATATTATTGAATCTTTCAGTAATCTCGAACCTAGAGTTGCATTGGCTCTTCAAATAACTAATGAATCATCAATTAAAGCAAGTTATAACAGAATGAGTCAATATTTACATTTACTTTCAAACACCTCTTCCCCTACTCCTTTAGATGTTTGGACACCAAGTGGAAAATATGTAAAACCTCAGTTGTTAGACCAATATGCTATCGGATATTTTAAAAATTTTAATGATTATTCTTTCGAACTTGAAAGTTTTTACAAAACCATAAAAAACAGGATTGATTATATTGATGGTGCAGATCTAATTGCAAATAATGCCATCGAACAGGTTATTCTTAACGGAAAGGCAAGAGCTTACGGTTTTGAATTATTACTTAGAAAAAATGAAGGAAGATTTAAAGGCTGGCTGGCTTACACATTGTCAAAATCTGAGCAACAAACACCGGGTAGAACACCCTCTGAACTTGGTATCAATAATGGAGAATGGTATAGCACAGCCTACGACAAAACACACGATATTTCTTTTACTGGAAGCTATCAGATCAGTAAAAAATGGAAACTAAATACAAATGTATTATTTCAAACCGGACAGCCAACATCATATCCTAATAGTCAATATGTTTTTGAAGGTATTACAATTCCAAATTTTGGTAATAGAAATGCTGATAGACTTCCTGCTTATCATCGTTTAGACGTATCATTTCGATATACACCTAAACCATTAAAAAATAAAGGTTTGCAAAGTTATTGGGTGTTTGGCGTTTATAATTTGTACGATCGTAAAAATGCTGCTTCAATAACTTTTGATCGAAATGCAACAGCCGGAATCAATGAAGCAACACGTTTAGCAATTTTCGGCATAGTACCTTCGGTATCCTATAATTTTAAATTTTGAATAATATGCGTAAAGTAATTCTCATATCTATATTAAGTTTTTTTATTACATCCTGTGAAGATGTTATTGATGTTGATGTACCTACCGCTTCACCAAGGTTAGTAATAGATGCTGGTTTAAATTGGTTTAAAAATACTTCTGGAAATGAGCAAGTCATAAAATTAACGCTCTCTGCACCTTATTTCGATACAGAAATTCCTCAGGCCAATGGAGCACAAGTTGTTGTTACAGATACAAAGAACAATAGCTTTAATTTCTTGGAACAAGGAAACTCTGGTGTATATATAAATAACAATTTTATTCCAGAAATTAATGGTGAATATAGTTTGATTGTCAATTATCAAAATGAAGTCTATACGGCAACTGAAATATTAAAATCAGTGAGTTCGGTAGATTTTATTGAACAGCAAAACGATGGAGGCTTTACAGGCGATGAAATTGAAATCAAGGCCTTTTATACTGATCCAATAAATGAAGAAAATTTTTATTTTTATCGTTTTACTAACACCTCTGAACCTGATATTTCACTTGAAGTTTATGACGATGAATTTACAGATGGAAATCAAATTTTCGCTTTTTATACAGATGAAGATCTCGCACAGGGGCATGAATTACTCATTAGAAACTTCGGAATTTCAGAGCAATTCTATGAGTTTATGTTTATTCTTCAACAACAAACCGGAGATAATAGTGGCGGTCCGTTTGAAACACAGCCTGCTACTTTAAGAGGGAACTGTATTAATCAGACAAATCCCGAAAACTATCCTTTTGGATATTTTAGAGTGTCTGAAGCAGACGAATTTATTTATATTGTACAGTAGTTGAGTCATATAACCATTATAGCTAAAATTGTGTATTTTTGATTAATGAACTTTACAAAAACTACAGAGTTAACATCTCATTATAACGACCTTGAAAAAATGTCAATTAATGAACTATTAACTAATATTAATAAAGAAGACCAGTCTGTAGCACTATCTGTTCAAAAAGTGATCCCTAGTATTGAAAAATTAGTTGAACAAATAGTTATTAAACTTAAATCTGGTGGACGTTTATTTTATATTGGAGCTGGTACTAGTGGAAGAATAGGTATTTTAGATGCTTCCGAATGTCCTCCTACTTTCGGTGTTCCACATGATTTAGTAATTGGTTTAATAGCCGGTGGCGATAATGCTATAAGAAAAGCAGTTGAAAATGCCGAAGATTCTACGAGTCAATCCTGGAAAGATTTACAGGAATATAATATCAACGAGCAAGATGTATTAATTGGGATCGCTGCGTCTGGTACAACTCCTTATGTTGTTGCTGCATTAAAAGAAGCTAACGGTCGTAATATAATTACAGGTTCTATAACAATGAATGAAGGGAGTCCGTTGGCATTGGAGGCTACCTATCCTATTATTTGTATTGTTGGTCCTGAATTTGTTACCGGTAGTTCTCGTATGAAAGCAGGTACAGCTCAAAAATTAATTTTAAATATGATCTCTACATCGACCATGATTCAATTGGGTCGTGTTGAAGATAATAAAATGGTAGATATGCAACTATCCAATAATAAATTAGTTGATAGAGGAACAAAGATGGTAATGGAAGCTTTGACTATTGATGAAAATTTAGCGAATAAATTATTATTAAAATACGGAAATGTAAGAAATGCAATAAACAATTATAAAAATGAAGACTAATAAAACACCTATATCAAAAGGACTCGCATATCTAGCCCTGGCCTTACCTTTACTTTTTGGCGCTCCAATAATTGTAACAGTTGGGTTTAAAGCATTGAATAAAGATGGTGTTTTATGGATTCTGGTTATTGGAATAATACTCGCTGTTGTGGCTATGATCGTTACTGCCTTGGGAGTAAAAAACATTACCAAATCATTTTTTGATAACGACAAATGAGTGCCAAGACTTTCCTAACGAAGCTTACCAAATGGGAACATTGGCCAACATATATGTTTTATGTTCCGTTGATACCTTATTTTTTATGGAAGGCAATAAAAGCAAAAAATCTAATATTCTATTTAGCAGTAAACCCTGCACTAAAATATTCTGGTAATGGCACCGAATCTAAGTATAAAACTATTTTACTGATTCCTGAAAAATATAGGCCTAAAACTGTTTTTGCTGTAACAGATGAGGACTTTGATTCAGTTAAACAAAAAATTAAGAATGCTGCTATAAGATTCCCCCTTATAGCTAAACCAGATATTGGATTTAGAGGGTTTTTGGTAAAAAAAATAGATACAAATGAGGATTTAGAAAGATATTTACAAAAAAATGATGTTGACATATTAATTCAAGAGTTTATTGATTATAAAAACGAGTGTGGCATTTTATATTCTAGAATTCCTGGACAAGAAAGAGGGAAAGTTACTTCTATAACTTTAAAGAAATTTTTAACTATTACCGGAGATGGTACCTCAACTTTAACAGAACTAATATTGAATGATAAAAGAGCATATTTATATTTTAATCTGTTGCAAAATATTCATGGCTCGAGTATGAATGAAACCCTTAAAAAAGGAAAAGAGAAGGTATTAACAGTAATTGGAAATCATTCAAAAGGCACACAATTTATCAATGGAAATCAATTGATTGACAGTGAGTTAGAGCAGATGCTTGATGCTGTAAATAAACAAATCGAAGGATGGTTTTATGGCAGGTTAGATATAAAATACGATACTTTTGAAAAAGTAAAGCAAGGCTTAGATTTCAAAATTTTAGAAATTAATGGCATTATTTCCGAACCAACCCATATTTATGATCCAACATGTGGCGCTTCTTACTTTGACGCTCTAAGTTCGATAAGGAAACATTGGAGTATTATGAATAAAATTGCACGAAAAAATCATGCTGAATTTAATATCAACTATCCTGAATTCATACCTTATTTAAAAGATATTTTATGGTTAAGAACTTATTCTAAAAAATTAAAAAGGCTCAATAAATAATATTGAGCCTTTTGTTAATTTATAAAATACTTCTAAGCTTCTTGTTCTTTACTTCTTGGAGTTGAAGGATTATAACCAAAATCTGCATCAGGTAATTCAATACCTAATTCACAAATAATATATCCAATACTAGCAAAATGATGAATTGCATGACTGTGAGCCTGAATTAAAACCGACGCTAAGGTATAAGTAGCTGTTAAAATACCTAGACCTAGATCATCAGAAACCTCAACTTTTTGATTTAAATCAATGCTCTTGAAACTTTCTAATTTTTTAATCGTTTCATCAAAATAAGCCAGTCCAAAAGCAGTTTTTTGTTCTGCCAGTTGATTTCGTTTTCTTGCTGTAAGGTCTATGTGCTTTTGCTCTTTCTCTAATCCACTAAAAATACAATCAAATACGTCCAATATATGACGCATATGACTCCCTATACTAGAATGGTAAGGTTGTACTGAAGTATCGCTATATTGAGTATCGCTTATAGAATTTAATAATTTAACCCCTCGGTTAAGATTATGCTCAATAGCTTTTATCATAATTAATTTCGTTAAAATTAAACGGTTAGTCGCAAATATAATAATTAATTTACGCGAAAACTTTTATTGAACTCAGATTTCATGAAAAACTATTAACAATAATATAAATTCTTAAAAAGCCGAAAATTAGAATAAAATCAGGCTTCAACACTTTTAATATTGTTTTTATCATTTACATTATCCTTTATCCAATTTAAGCAGGAGTTAAAATCTTCAAATATAAATTCTTTACCTATTAAATCTGGTATGATATCGATACGCTCCATCATATATCTTGGTTGCTTCAGAACATCAACAAATAAGACATCAATATTATCCTTTTTTAGATCTACTAAAACATCTTCCAAAGCATACAGTCCAGACTGATCTACATATTGCATTCTATCCATTCTAATAACCACGGTAGTTGCCGTTTTCGGAATTTGCTTTGCTAGTTGCTGAAAATTACTTGTAGAACCAAAAAATAAGGGCCCTTTAATATGTTTGATAAACACTTTTTCTTTAAGTTCTTCAGGAAAATTTGCTTCATCAGCCCAAGCCTTTTCTTCATTTAATGATTTAACATCAGATCTTTCAGCTGTTAAATCACCGATTTTTTTCATAAACATTAAAGATGCTATTACCAGACCAATACCAACTGCATATACTAAATTCCAAAAAGTGGACAATATTAGTACAACAAGCATTACCAAGACTTCAGAACTTAATTTTAGTGGACCAACCTTAATATCTCTAGGTAAACTAGGTATGGCTTTTAGACCCTTATAGTCCATTACACCAATACCAACTGTAATTAGAATACCTGCTAAGACCGCCGCAGGAATTTTTGAAGCTACAGGACCAAGTGCTAACAAAATAAACAATAACATAACCCCAGCAATCATACCTGATAGTTTTGTTTTACCTCCTGAATTAATATTTACAACAGTTCTTATAGTCGCTCCCGCACCAGGAATACCACCAAAAATTGCCGCAATACTATTCCCAATACCTTGACCTACTAATTCCTTATTTGGTTTATGTTTTGTTTTGGTCATATTATCGGCAACCACACTTGTTAATAATGAATCTATGGCTCCTAATAATGCCAATGTTAATGCTGTAAATATGTATGGCGTGATACTGCTTAAACTAAAATTAGTGAATATCGATAAATTTGGAACTGGCAAACCACTTGGTATTTCTTCAATAGGTCTATAATCCAGATTAAACCCATATGCTATACCAGACATGACCAGTAATGCAACTAATGTACTTGGTACAGCAGTTGTTATTCGCTTAAAACCATAAATAATAAGAATGGTGCCTAGCGCCAAAATCACCTCTAACCAACTAATGTTATTCAATGCTCTAGGCAGCACTTTAAATGCCCCTAAAACACCTGAAGCCTCTTTTGCTGCCAATGTTTTTGATTCATCTAAGATTTGATCTTCAGTAATTAGCTCAGCTCTGAGAATGGTTTCTTTAAAATCTTCCAAAACCAATATACCTTCACCTGCTTCTTCTTTTAATATATTATCAAGCATTATTTCTTCCGCCTGCGGTTTAAATTGATTCACAAAATCAATATCTTCTTTAGGATAATAACCCAATGAGGGTAAAACTTGCGTGATCAAAATAATAACACCAATAGCAGTCATAAAACCTGAAACCACAGGATAAGGTATGAATTTTATATATTGACCTAAACCTATTAATCCGAGGCCTATTTGAAATAATCCTGCCAATAAAAAAACAGTTAAAATTGCAGGCAATGCTTTATTAACATCACCATCATTTGCTGCAATAATTGCTGCGATAATTACCATACTTACTGCCGTCATGGGTGCAGTAGGACCAGATATTTGGGTACTAGTTCCACCAAAGAGCGCAGCAAAAAAACTTATAATAATTGCACCATACAATCCTGCACTAGGACCTAAACCAGATGAAACACCAAACGCTAACGCAAGTGGTAATGCAACGATTCCGGCAGTGATACCACCAAAAGCATCCCCTTTTATATTAGAAAATAATTTCTTCATTTAAACCTATTTTAGCGAACCAAGTTAGTATATATTCGAATAATAAAAAAGTAATACCTAAGTATTACTTTTTTATTATTCTGAAATGAATTTAAAAGGTAATAAATGAAATCAAATTTAATTGATCCCTACTTGTTGTTTCAAAAAACTGATTCATATACCCTACTTCGAATCGTATGTGTTTGTTTAGATGATACCCTAAACCGCCATACAATCTATTGCGATCAAAAATACTCGTCTTTGTATTTAAAAAAATCTCATTATAGGCTGAAAGATAATAGGTATTTTTCACAACAATTTTCTTTGTCAATGGTAATTGCACTGCAAAAAAGTATCGAAAACGCATCTTAAAATCATCTTCTACAAAACGCTGTTCAAATCTATATCGATGGTTTAGTTTCAGCCTACCAATTGCATGTTTTGTTGTAAATTGCTGAAAAATTCGATGTTCATTAACTGAAATTTTTTCATTTGTATCACCCACATAATTTTCTGATAAAATATAACCATACCCCAAAAGTAAATTGTTATTATTTTCAGTTAGATTATACCCTACTCCTGTCCTTAACAACAATTGTTCTAAATCACTAATTGCGTTATAGTTTCTGTATTGAACTTCGTTATGAATATTCCATCTAGAATTTAACTTCTTACTACCAATATAGATTAACCAATTACCAAAATTACTGTCTTGACTTGAAGCAATAACAGGTAGCATTAATACAATGATCAATGCTACCATATTTATTCTGTTTTTTATATTCAACTTTCTCATATAAAGAAAGAATTATTCATAAAAAGTTACCATACCAGAATTAATATCATACATGGCTCCAATAATTTGAATTTCTCCATTTTGCTGCATTTCAGCTAAAACATCACTTTCAAGTAAAATTCTTTCAATTGTAAGACGTACATTCTTTTCAGCAACATTATTAACAAAATTAATGTTACTTGAATTTCTTAAACTCTTTTCTTCCGGTAATTTTACTGCTTCTACAGCAGGCTTTATTTTAGCAAGCATGGCTGTTAAATTTCCTAATTTAGCATCATCACATGCTCCTTTTACCGCACCACAAGCCGTATGACCTAAAACTACTATCAATTTGGTACCTGCCAATTTACTGGCAAATTCCATGCTACCCAAAATATCCTCATTAACAAAATTACCAGCTATACGTACACTAAAAATATCGCCTAGACCTTGATCAAAAACCAATTCGGCTGACACTCTTGAATCTATACAACTCAAAATAGTCGCAAATGGAAATTGACCTTCACTGGTATCATTTACTTGTTCTAATAAATTACGATTTGCCTTTAAATTATTTTGAAATCTTTGGTTTCCTTCTTTTAAATATTGCAATGCCTTTTCAGGTGTCATTGTTGCTTGAGTTTCTTTTGTATGTGCTTTCATAATATTATTTTAATTTAATTTAATTCAATGTATACTTTTGATTTCCTGCTATCAAAAGTGAAATATTCATCTTACTAATTATTTCATATATATCTATTTTCATCGTATCCCTATCAATTTTTCCATTTTTACTTTCTCTATTTAGACATAACAAGTTAATATTATTTTTTGCTAAATAATTAAAAAGAGTATTGACTGAGTTATCATTGTGCTCAAATACATAATCAACAGTTTTCTTTTCTATTGATTTTTCTGTTTCATTTAATGCCATAGATTGTTTTCCAATTTTAAATGATTTTAATGGCTTTTGACTATGGCTTATTAAACTATCAGCAAACGCTATATTAAACGATTTCTCGATATCGTTAAGAACTCCTAATGAAAATAATTTATTAGGTTCAAAGGTGTTTTCATCAGAAGCTATCATGATAGCACCATCATGGTTTTTTAGAACAAAATCTGTGATGTTATCTCCTGTGAACTTAAAAGGGTTGGATTTTCTTTTCCCAATTACAACTATATCAGGCTTATTCACTTGAATGTACTCACCAATTTCACTTTTTACATTACCAAAAGCGTGATTATGACTTAATTTTATATCATAATTTTTAGAAACAGTTTCTATTAGACGCTGTATTTCGGTACTCGTTGTGGTATGTAATTTATTGATGGTTCGAATTGCAGATAATTGACTGTCGTTTTCAACAATATCTGTAGCCCTTTTTACATGGAAAAAATGAACGTCTCCATTAATCATTTTAGCAAGGTTAATACCGCTTTTGAGTGTGCTGTTCGTAGAATTTTTCATATCAGATAGCACTAATATTTTATATCTTTTATTTTTCATAATCTTTCTGTTTTAAGCAGTTTTTGGCCTTAACTTGAAAAAGTCGATAAAACTATCTGGATTTTCAACTACACCAAGTTCTGAAATTAACTTAATATCTATATTACGCTCTTTTGCTTTGAATGCAAAATCATCTAGAATTTCGATAATGTCATTATCCAAATATCTTGTTTTCCTAACATCCAATTCTAAATAGGTTTCTCTAGGTAGACTATCTAATTCTTTTAAAATAGCTCCTTTGTTAAAAAATGTTACTTCTTCAGCAAGCGTCATTTTTATTTTATGCTTTCCATTACTTTTATCCTCAATATGTAAAAAGTGAGAATTTTGGTAACTTTTTATCAATATTACAACAATACCTACCGCTAAGCCAAGACCAATACCAAATAACAAATCAGTAAAAATTATCCCAAGAACAGTTACTGTAAAAGGTATAAACTGCTTCCAACCTTGATCATACATCTTTTTGAATAGTGCCGGCTTTGCCAATTTATATCCTACTATAAATAATACTGCAGCTAAAACAGATAGCGGAATCATATTCAACAACCTTGGAATTAAAATTACCGAAAATAACAGAAAAAATCCGTGAATTATAGCTGACATTTTTGATCTACCACCAGATTGTATATTTGCCGAACTTCTTACAATTACCTGCGTAATTGGCAAACCTCCAATCATACCTGAAATTATATTTCCTGTACCTTGAGCCAACAATTCTCTATTGGTGGGTGTAACATTTTTATGTGGATCCAATTTATCAGTTGCTTCAACACATAATAACGTTTCTAAACTGGCTACCAAGGCTAGAGTAAAAGCAACGATCCATACATCGGGATTAATTATTACACCAAAATTTGGAAAGCTGAATTGCCCGAAAAAAGAGCTAGCGTCTTCAGGTACCGGTACAGTTACTAAATGTGAGCTAGATATTGCTAAAACTTCATTAGATTTAGTTACTACATAGAAAACTATTCCTATAACAACAGCAACTAACGGCCCTTGAACAAGTTGGAAGAATTTTCCTTTTTTTGATAAAACCTTATCCCATAATAATAGAATACCCAAACCTATGACACCTATTAATGCAGAGCCTGGTTTTATATAATTGAGAGTTTTCAATATTTCAGAAAAGGTATTCTCACCATCTACTTGAAAAAAAGCAAAATCGCCTTCAGGATCTGCATCGTATCCAAAAAAGTGAGGAATCTGCTTTAAGATGATAATAATTCCTATACCTGTTAGCATTCCTTTGATTACAGATGATGGAAAATAGTATCCAATAATTCCTGCTTTTAAAAATCCAAATATCAATTGTATCACGCCTCCTAAGACAACAGCTACTAAAAAATTTTGATAGCCGCCCAATGTACCTATTGAAACTAATACTATTGCAGCTAACCCTGCAGCGGGGCCACTAACCCCAATTGTTGATCCACTAAGTGAACCTACAACAATACCTCCTACAATTCCCGCAATTAAACCTGAAAAAAGTGGTGCTCCACTTGCCAATGCTATCCCTAAACAAAGAGGTAAGGCAACAAAAAATACGACAATACTTGCCGGTAAATCATTTTTTATATATTTAAACATATTATATTTTTTTATGCTTTTAGTTAGACTAAAAGTTATGATAATGAATGATTGACTTTTAAAAAAGTCATTTAAACAAAACTATAATATGTGATATTCTGGAGGGGGAGAAATTAAGTTAAGATGTGGTGTAGCATAATTTTTGAAGTAATACCCTTCTAATGCACCAAGTTTATCATCATTAAATGCTAAGTTAGCATTATTTAGATCTAATATTTTAATTTCAGTATCTTTTGAAGATTCTTGCTCTTTACTTTCTTCTTCATTAATATCCATCAAAAAAGCGATATCAACATCTTTATCAACTAGCGAAATAATCGCTGGTAAAACTGCATGAGAAATAAAAATACTTAATAAAAATAAGGCTGTAATTTTTCTTAACATGTTTGAGTTAGTTAATCTAATGATGCCAAAAATAATATTTTATGATTTGTAAAGTGTTAAAAAAAAATTAAATTTAATTAAACAAAAAATAATTCTAATTTAATAATTTAACTTATTGATTGTGAGGTTATTATTGATATATTATTGTGCTCTTTTTAAATAATTTTCCCAAACTCTCCTTCAAAATAATATCTAA
>Ga0316189_10000856_pt1 | contig 30534 bp, 30 predicted proteins | sample LowCovwburrow_MG_FD_204930 | JGI IMG/M metagenome (GOLD analysis project Ga0316189, IMG submission 204930) | Coastal sediment microbial communities from Maine, United States - Lowes Cove worm burrow | ecosystem: Environmental > Aquatic > Marine > Coastal > Sediment | place: USA: Maine...
GCTGCAGCTTGAGATTCCCGTCGAAGCCGTGACGGCTGCTGCCCAGACGGCGGCCGGGATCGTCATTCTCAACGCAGCTCCCGCTGTGACTCTGCCGGACGACCTTCTCCGGGCGACCGATGTGCTTGTCGTCAACCGCGGCGAACTCGAAGCTCTCACCGGTTCTGATGATCCCGCGTCCGCCAGGAGTCTGCCGGTGCCGATCACTGTTGTGACGCTCGGACCCGACGGTGCACGCGTCGTCCGGGCGGAGAGCGACGAGTCGTTCCCATCGCCCCAGGTGACCGCCGTTGACACGACAGGAGCCGGTGATACGTTCTGTGGTGCGCTCGCTGCCGGTCTCGACACCGGTCTCAGCCTCGAATCCTCGGTGCGGCGTGCCGTCGTGGCCGGCTCGCTCGCGGTCACGGCGATCGGTGCGCGGTCCGGGATGCCGACCAACGCCGAACTCGCGGGCGTGCTCGGAGCCCAGGGCCCGGTCGACACTGAGTAGGCTGTCGGCCCATGGCGCGCCCGATCATCATCGACACCGATCCCGGTCAAGACGACGCGGTCGCGATCCTCGTTGCCCTCGCCGCACCGGAACTCGATATCGTCGGGATCACAACGGTCGCCGGCAACGTTCCGCAGCCGCTGGTCACGACGAACGCCCTCAAGCTCTGCGAGCTGGTCGGTCGGATCGACGTCCCGGTCTATGCGGGGGCAGACCAGCCGCTCGAGCGCGAGCTCTACACGGCGGAGTACGTGCATGGTCCCACCGGCATCGACGGGGCTGATCTCCCGGCGCCGGTGACGACCGCCGCCGGCAAGGGCGCCGTCGAGTTCATCATCGAGTCGTGCCTTGCCGCGGGGGATGATGGGATCACGCTCTGCCCGGTCGGGCCCCTGACCAACATCGCATCCGCGATCGCCCGTGAGCCCACGATCATCCCGAAGATCCGCGAGATCGCGCTGATGGGCGGCGGCTTCTTCCAGGGGGGGAACACGACGCCGGTCGCCGAGTTCAACATCTACGTCGATCCGGATGCGGCGGCGATCGTGTTCCGGAGCGGAGCGCCGATCACGATGTTCCCGCTGGATGTGACGCACAAGGCGCTTGTCCTTCCCAACGATCTGGACCGAATCCGCGCGATCGGTACGCCGGTCGGCGATGCCGTCGCGGGAATGCTCGACTTTTATGAGCGCCACGATGTCGAGAAGTACGGCATTCCGGGAGGCCCCTTGCACGATCCGTGCGTTGTGGCCTATCTCATCGATCCGTCCCTGTTCTCGGGCAAGGCGTGCCGTGTCGAGGTGGAGACGGACTCCGAACTCACGATCGGCCAGACCGTTGTCGACTGGTGGGGTGTCACCGGCGCGACGCCGAACGTGATGGTCATGTCCGACGTCGATCGGCAGGGGTTCGTCGACCTCGTGGTGGAGCACGTCGCCCGGCTCTGACCGTGGCATTCAGTCGCTTGTCGCTATGGCCGGCTCGTGGTCTTCCAGGCCCATAGACCGAGCGCAAGCGCCAGGGCGACGAGAACGGCAGCGACGGTCATCGTGTCTGCCAGGCCTGCGGCCTGCGCGGCCGCCGGGGCGTCTGCCGCGTCACCGACCCCGCCGTAGACGGCCGTTCTCGCTGCCCACAACGTTCCGAGGACGGCGATCCCGGTGACGCTGGCGGTTGTTCGGTTGATGGTCAGCATGCCCGACGTGACACCCAGCTGCTCCGGTGGCACGGATCCAAGGATCGCGGAGTTGTTCGGCGATTGGAAGATGCCCATTCCGAGGCCGATGATGAGTCCGACGATGATGACCATGAGCGATGTCGTCGAGTTCCCGAACCAGAAAGCAGCAATCGTGTAGGCGATTGTCATCAGCGCGAGACCGGCCACCGTCACGGGTCGGGATCCGACCCGGTCCGAGAGCGATCCGGACATCGGGGCAACGATGCCCATCGTGATCGGCACTGCACCGAGTACGAAGCCGATCTCGCTTGGCGAAAGCTCCATCACATCGGTCAGATAGAACGGCACGAGCAGCAGCAATCCCGACAGCGCGAAGAACCCGACGAACCCGGTGATGAGGTTCACGGTCAGGTCCCTGCTCTTGAACAGATCGAGGTTCAACATGGGATCCGCAACCCGGCGCTCGACGATGACGAACGCGGCGAATGAGAATGCTGAGATAGTGAACGCCATGAGAATCGTGGGGTCCGAGAAGCCGAGGTTCTGGCCCATGGTCAGGGCGAGGAGCAGCGAGAGGAGCGCTACGAAGAAGGCTCCGGCGCCTGCGAAGTCGAATCGCTGCTTGCCCTTGGGCTTGGTATTCGGAACGAACTTGATGGCCGTGATCGTGCCAACGATGCCGATCGGCAGGTTCACGAAGAAGATCCACCGCCAGTCGGTTGCCTCGAGGATCATGCCGCCGATGATCGGGCCGGCCATGATTCCGAGCGAGACCGTGGTTCCATTGATCCCGAGCGCCTTTCCCCGTTCGGACGGCGGGAATGCTTCCGTGGTGATGGCGAACCCGAGAGCGAAGATCATCGCGGCCCCGAGGGCCTGGACCACGCGCGCACCGATGAGGAAGCCGATCGTCGGCGAGATCCCGGCGAGCACCGATCCGATCGTGAATACCAGGAATCCGGTGGTGAAGATCGGCTTCTTCCCGATCATGTCACCCAGACGCCCGAAGCCGAGCGTGAGGGTGGCCTGGGTCAGGAGGTACGCCAGAACGACCCATTGAGCGACGTTGAAGGTGGTATCGAACTCCTCCACGAGCGTCGGGAGTGCAACGTTGACGATGCTGCCGTCGATGGTCCCGAGGAAGATCGCCATGGCGATCGCCACCAGCACGTACCATTTCCGCCCGTAGTCGACTCCTTCGGGTGCGGCTTCGGTGGTTGCGGTCATGTCGGGGTGAGGGTAGGGGGTGCCCGGGCTGTGCCGATCCCGCCGCCGTGATCATTCTGTGCGCTCCGGCTGGCCGGTTGATGCTGATTCGATGTGCACGGCGGGGGTCGCGGCGTGTACCCTCGGCGCCGAGTACGAGTGGCATCGGCGAAAGGGACAAACCGATGAGCGTCCGACGAGGCATGGCCGTCGTAGCGGCACTGGCACTGATTCTGGCCGCGTGTGGGTCCGGAAGCGACGACACAACGACCACGACGTCGACGACCTTCCCCACCCAGACGACGGCGACGACCTCGACGACCGCGGCGCCGACGACCACGAGTTCAACCACCACCACGACGTCGCCATATGGCGGAGCGACGTTGCTTACGCAGGTGATTCAGCAGGAACTCACGGCGCTTGGGTATTTCGAGGGCGCCGCCGACGGGATCCTCGGGCCAATGACGGTCGAGGCGATCACCGCGTTCCAGACCGATGCCGGGATCACCGCGGACGGCGCCTACGGCCCGGAGACGTACGTCGCCCTTGCCGACGCCCTCGAAGCGGATCCCGCGATCGTTGAGGTCATCCAGGAAGACCTGATGGAGTTGAAGCTCTATCCCGGGCCCAAGGACGGGGACTACGGATCCGGCACGGTCAAGGCGGTCGAGGGGCTTCAGGAGGACTGCGGCATCGAGGTCGATGGGCGATTCACGCCATACACACACGTCTGCCTTGAGCAAGCCCTCGGCAACGCCTGATCAGCGCGGTCAATCGATCGTCTAGCCTCGAGCATATGCCGCTCAGCGATGTGACCGTGATCGAGTTTGCCGGTCTTGGGCCGTCGCCATTCGCCGGCATGGTGCTCGCCGGTCTCGGAGCCGACGTCATTCGGATTGATCGACCGGGCGGCCCTCCGATCCCCGATCCGATGGCTGGGGCGCTTGGTCGCGGGAAGCGATCGATCGCCCTCGATCTGAAACAACCCAAGGCTGTCGAGGCGGCGCTGACAATCCTTCGAGAGTCGGACATCTTGCTCGAGGGGTTCCGTCCCGGCGTGATGGAGCGCCTCGGCCTCGGACCGGATGAATGCCTCGCCGCGAATCCGCTGCTTGTCTACGGCCGCATGACCGGATGGGGATCGGGCGGGCCATACGCCGCAATGGCCGGTCACGACATCAACTTCGTCGGGATGAGCGGCGCCCTCCACGCAATCGGCGACGAAGATCGAAGCGTGCCGCCGCTCAACCTGGTGGGCGACGGCGGAGGGGCGCTCTTTCTTGTCGCCGGCCTGCTCGCAGCGCTTCATGATCGGGACCGGTCCGGTGGCACCGTTGTCGAATCTGCAATCGTCGATGGCGCGACATCGCTGATGGGGCCGTTCTATGAGATGGCCGCGGTCGGTCTGTGGCAGGATTGCCGTGAATCCAACCTGCTCGACGGGGCCGCGCCGTTCTACACGACGTATGCAACCAGCGACGGGAAGGCCATGGCCGTCGGAGCGTTGGAGCCACACTTCTACGCAGCGCTGCTGGAGGGCCTTGACATCGATCCGGCCAATCTGCCGCCGCAGTGCGACCGCGGTCGATGGCCGGAACTCCGTGATACCTTCGCCGCGGTGTTCGCAACCCGATCTCGCGATGAGTGGACCGAAGTGTTCGACGGCACCGACGCGTGCACGACTCCGGTGCTCTCGATGGGCGAGGCCCCGCGTCACCCCCAGAATACCGAGCGAGGGGCATTCGACGGACCGGACCACCACCGACTCCCTGCGCCGAACCCACGGATTGGAGCACAGGCCTCCCGGGTCCTCGCACCAACGCGTCTGCCGGGAGCGGACACGGGCGTCGTCCTCACCGAGTTCGGCTTCTCGGCCGCCAGCATCGAGACCCTGTTCGACGAGGGTGCGGCATCATGACGGACGGTGTCCCCGGGGGAGGCAACGACCCATCGGGCCGTGTCGAAGCGCTCAAGGCGCGCATTGAACGGGGGGAGTATCAGGTACCTGCCGAACGGGTCGCCGACGCTGTGATCCTCTGGTATCGGCGGATGGAACCGGGTCAGTCCGAGGTGAGTTCTCCGACCTCGTCCTGACGGGTCTGATGTCCGATGCGCCGTCCGAGGGCGTCGATGGCCATCACCACGAGAAACGCGAAGACTGCCACGGCGATGGCCGCGATCACATCCTCGTTCGGGGCGTCGAGCGCCGTGCTGTCGACACCGCGCGGCCACGGCCACAACACCCGCAGCGACCCGAGCATCAGGCCGATGAGGGCAGCCATGACGGTGTTGTAGTGGTCCCGCAGCGCGCGATGCAGCATCTGCGAGAACAACGCGAGGCCAATGACTGCTCCCACCCCGAAGACCGCGAGCGAGACGATATTCCGGTCCGTCACCGCCGAAAGCACCGGACCGTACATGCCGAGCATCACGAGGATGAATGAACCGCTGATGCCGGGGAGGATCATCGCGCAGATCGCAATAGACCCGGCCAGGAAGAACGCCCACATCTCAGGATTGGCAAGCTGCGCTGCTGACTCGCTTGAAGTGTCCTCACGGAGTCCGAGGAGGACGAACACGACAATGGTCACGACGACGATGGTGACGACTCTCCGGACATCGCGAACCGTGAGCAGGCGCCACACGATGAGCGCCGACCCGGCGACGAGGCCGAGGAAGAGCGCCGACATGAGGACGGCGTGGTCCCGGAGCAGGCGTTCGAGAAGGTGAGACAGCGAGAGAATGGCGAGGCCGACTCCGGCACCGAGCGGCAGGATGAAGCCCCACTCGACGTTCTTGAGCCACGCGACGCCGCCGGAGAAGTCGAGTCGGAGAAAGGCGCCGAGAGCGGAGCTCCCAGCCCGGACCGACGCGATGAGGCGTTCGTAGATGCCGAGGACGAGCGCAATCGTCCCCCCGGACACGCCGGGGACGATGTCGGCGGCACCCATGAGGTAGCCGCGAATGACCGACCAGGGGATCTCGCGAAGCATGGCGGCGAGTGTAGGGGCCGGTTGCTTCGACCGGTGTACCGTTCGGTCCCAAGATCGAGCAGGAGAACGGATGCGGATCGTCCTACAACGGGTCAACCGGGCCTCCGTCCATGTCGACGGAAGCGCCACCGGGGAGATCGGGACCGGCCTGCTCGCCCTTGTCGGCGTGGCCGAAGGCGACGATGACAGGGATGCGCTTGCGGCTGCAGCGAAGATCGTCGGCATGCGGATCTTTCCCGATCGCGACGGGAAGATGAATGTGAGCCTTGCCGACGCCGGGGGAGCGGTGCTGCTCGTCTCGCAATTCACGCTCCTCGCCGATGTCCGGAAGGGGCGCCGACCGGCGTTCACCGCGGCCGCCGATCCGGAGACCGCCGTACCCGTTCTGGCCGTCCTTACCGAGGCCATCGAGGCTGATGGAGTCCCCGTCGAGCACGGGCGTTTCGGCGCCCACATGCTGGTGGACCTGGTCAACAACGGTCCCGTCACCATCGTGTTCGACGTTGTCGGGGGGCGCGTCATCTAGGCGCGTGCCGCGTCAGGTGGCGAGGTACTCCCTGCCTGCGTCGCAGAAGATCCTGAAGTCGCAGCGTTTGCATGCCTCGGACGGTGTCGGTTCGAAGTCGTCGAGAGCGAAGCGCTGTGTCAGGGTGTCGATGCGTGCACGGGCTGCAGCCAGCCACGTCTCGTCGATATCGACCGATCGCTCGGCGTACTCGCCGCGGCCGAAGAACGCGAACGTGACCGAGAGTTGCTCGGGCGGCGGCGAGGCAACGGCGCCGTCGGCGGCGGCAATCGCGTAGGTCTGCAACTGCACGTCGAGCGCCGGGTCGTCCGATGTGCCTCCCGACTTGTAGTCGACGATCTCCCATATGCCTGGTCCGGGTTCGTAGACGGCATCGATCCTGCCGCGGACGCGCACCGTGCCGAACTGAAGGTCGATGGGCACCTCAGCGAATCGGGCCGTTTGGTCGGCGAGACGAGAGCTGAGGAACACTTCGTATGGGTCGGGTCCGGCCGGGATCGGTGCGTCCCGCTCGATCGGGATGTCGTAGGCGATCTCTTCCATGTCCTCGAGCGGCACTCGGCCAAGATTGTGGAGTTCGACCTGGCGGTGGAAGCGGACTCCGCGACGAAGGGCTGGCGATGGCTTCATGGGCAATCGATCAACGAAGGCCCAACGGAACTGCTGCGGGCATCTGGCAAGGGTGACCAGGCCGGTGACGGACGTCGACCGGTCGTCGCTGCGGCGAGCGTCGATCGGTTCCGGTAGCGCTTCGAGGTCGAGCCGCATCTGGCCTGCCTCGGCTGTGGCGGCTGCCTCGTGTTGCGGATAGGCCTTCAGCCACGATGGATCGCCGGCTGCCTGCCTCAAGGCGTGGTCCCAGCCGGCGTCGATGAACAGCGGATCAGGCGCAGGGGGAGGGGGTGTCCATGCCGACGGTTCGATCGGGCCGGGATCTCTCCGGACGGTGGTCGACGCCGCCATGCCTTCTGCGATGGTGAACAGGGGCGAGGGAGCGCGAGGCCGCTTGCGTTCTGGTGTCCGGTATGACCCGGCGACGATGAGGCGGTGCCGCGCCCGGGTGACGGCCACATATGCGGTCCGCCACTCTTCAGTCTCGTGATAGTCGCGCAGGATCGCATTTCTGTCCTTCTGGGTTGCTGCACCGGTGAGATCGGGGAGGCTCTCGGAGTCGAGACGCAGGTCGTATGGCAGGAATTCGGCCTTGTCGACCGGGTTGGCGTAGGACGGAGCCCGGGATGGGAACCCACCCTCGACGACCGACGGGATGACGACGGTGTCCCACTCGAGTCCCTTGGCGCGGTGGATGGTCAGGAGCGACACGGCAGGGCCTCGTGATGCCGCAATCGCGTCGAGTTCCTTCGGAGCGCTCTCGTCCGAGAGGAGACGCAGGTACCGGAGGAACGATCCCAGTGAGGCTCGGCCGACGATCGGCTTCCACGATTCGACGAGATCGAGGAATCGGTAGAGGTTGAGGCGCGCCGAGAGTCCGGCGTGGTCTTCCATCGCATCGATCTCGGTCCATGCGTGCATGGCGGCGAGGGTGCTCCTGCAGAGATCGGAGACGGGTGCGCTCTGTGCTTCGACGAGGAGCCTGCGATAGCGCGACCGGAATTCGACCAGGCGCCGTCGTGCCGTTGGCGAGCATCCGGTGATGCTGTCGATCTCGTCGATCGCCTCCATCAGTGTCGGGGCGGCGCTGGATCCGCGTCGGTGTTCTCTGATCCATGTGTTGAGCGTCGCGAGGTCACCGAGGCCGAGGCGGTAGCCGCTGCCGAGCAGGACTCGCGCAACCGCTGTCGTGTCGGACGGATCATCGAGAAGACGGAGCCAAGCGAGGAGTTCGGAGACTTCCGGCACCTCGAGTAGACCGCCGACGGAGGCGACTTCGGTCGGCACCCCCGCAGCGAGCAACGCCTCGCGGATCGGCCCGATGTCGCGGTTCTTCCGTACGAGGACGGCGATCTCGTTCAGCGGCGTTCCGTCGGTGTGGGCCTCTTCGATCAGGCCGGCGATCCAGGCAGACTCTTCGCTCCGGGTCCCGAGCCACGCGGTCTCGATCGTTCCGGGCCCGGCTTCGGGGCCAGGTCGCAGGGGGTCGAATGGGTTCTCCTCGTGGATGCACTCGCGGATTCGGTTGGCGAGATCGAGGATCGCGCGGTCTGAGCGACGATTGAGTGTGAGCGGCAGCGTCTCGGCGTCGGTTCCGTCGGGAAGGGGGAAGTGTCGTACGAAGCCGTCGAAGTTCAGCCGCGACGCACCCCGCCACTCGTAGATGGTCTGGTCCGAGTCGCCGACGGCGGTGACCGGGAACCCTGAGCCGAAGATCGCCCGGAGCAGCTCCCGTTGGGCCGGGTCGGTGTCCTGGTATTCGTCAAGAAGGACGACCTGATGTCGATTGCGAATGCGCTGGGCGATGGTGGGATGCTCGGTGACGAGTCGGTGGGCACGGCCGACGAGATCCGCATAGTCGACGACGCCGAGCCGTGACTTGGCCTCCGCGTACGCCTCGACGAGGGAGAGCAGTTCGAGTCGGACATCCCACACGTCGTCGCCGCTGTCGACCGGCGGGGTTGCCTCACGGACGGACGAGGGTTCGAGAAGGTTGTCCCCGATCTGGCCTGCGAGCGTGAACGCCTTGTCGACGATGCCTTTCGGATAGGTGAGGTCGAGATGCCGGTAGCCCATACCGCCAAGGCCCTCTTCGAGCAGTTGGCGCTGGTGTGCGGGACCGATGACTGCCGTATCGCGTTCGACACCAACGAGCGCACCAAACTCCTGCAGGAGTCGGTAGGCGAATCCGTGGTAGGTCGTGACCTGGACCTCTCGCCCGTCTGCGGTGAGGTCGGGGAGTTCGGCTCGCAACCGATCGCGGAGTTCTCCCGCCGCCTTGTTCGTGAAGGTGATGCCGAGGGCTGCCTCAGGCTCGACGCCTTTCGAGAGCAACGCTGTGAGGCGGAGCACGATCGTCGTTGTCTTCCCGGTGCCGGCACCTGCCGAGACGCGAAGCGGCACGAGAGGCGCGCTGACGATGGCAGCCTGTTCCGGGGTCAGGCGGAACGTCATGCGGTGAAAGCCTCCTTGCCTTCCGGGACCGCCGGGCAGGTGATCTGGACCGGGCAGCGATCGCAGTGCGGGCCCGGCGTCGGTGTCCAGTCCTCTGCCGCGATCGCTTCGGCGACGGCCGTCATCCGGTCCTCGATCTCATCGAGTCGCCCGACGTCGAGCGAACGGGTAGCGATCGACTCCTTGAGGGGATGCATCGGGAACCACATCTCTGCAGCCGAGGGGAGACCGTGGGCCGTGATGGTCGGATCTTCACGGGCTGCGATCAGATAGAAGCCGAGTTGCAGCGAAGCCGACGCGTCGGCAGCCGAGATGGGCCGTCCCGTTTTGTAGTCGACGATGGCGACGCCACCGTCGCGGTGCTCGATGCGGTCGGCGCGTCCGATCCAGCGGGTTGTGTCGCGTGTGATTTCGAGGTCGGTCTCGGACCCGATCGGTGATCCGGGACTCGGCCACAGCGAGTACATGTTCTCCAGAGCGGTAACGGCTCGATTGCGCCATGCGTCGTCGAAGGCACCACCGCCGAACATGCCGGGCTCGATGAGATCATCAAGCACGGCGAGCGCCTGTTCGATGGTTCCGTGGTGGTCGCCGCGTTTGCCAGCGTCGCTCTCAACTCGCTCGAGCACGCCGTGGATGAGGTTCCCGAACTCCATGTAGACGCTGGTCTCTCTGCCGATCCCGAGCTTGCGCTCGAGGACGTAGCGGCGGGGACACGTCTCGTAGGCGTCGGCCTGGCTTGGGGAGAGCCGGAGTGGCTGATGCACGATCCCGGTGTCGATCCCCGCAGGCATTGTGCCGGCAAAACGGTCGGGGGAGCGCAGCCCGAGATCGGTACTCCGCGCGAGGGTCTCGACGGCGGCGAGACGCTCCGGAGGGAGCGCCGACGGATCGGCCGCCGTGCGCCGAAGGCGTGCTTCGACCTGACCGATGGTGATCGGCCGGTTGGAACCTTCCGGATTGGCGAGCGCCTCGGCCGTGGTGTCGACCCCGGCCACGAGCGGGAGGAAGCGACTCGGTGATCCACCGTCGATGTCGAAACCCGAATCGGTCGCGGTCCACACGACACGCCGGGTGGCCCGGGTCATTGCCGTGTAGGCGAGCCTTCGCTCTTCCTGCAGTCGGAAGGCGAGGTAGCCGACGGTATCGCTCGGGAGGTGGGGTTGCAGGTGGCGCGTCCCGAGGAGCGAGTCCCGGGTCCGTAGATCGGGGAACGCTCCCTCGACGGCATCTGCGATGAAGACGACTTCGAAGTCGAGTCCCTTGGCCTGGTGGAGGGTCGCGACGGTGACGCGGTCGTCCTCATCGGCCTGGTACGACAACAACGGACTTGCCTCGAAGTCCTCCGCCTCGCTGTAGCTGCGATAGTCGAGGAGCGTGCCGTTCGGGTTGCGGTCGTTCCAGCGATCGATGACCTGGGCAAACGACGACCAGGCAGCGCGGTCCTGATCGCGCAGCGGATCAGTGGCCAGGACGGAGACCTGCGGGAGGGTCGACCACACCTGCCAGAGGCCGGCACGGGCGGCCTCGGCGTTCGCCCAAGCAGGATTCGCGAGCAGTTCGGCAAGGGCCGAGCCGTCGCGAATACCGGATCGGACGACGCCCGTCCAGGTCCGGCCCCCCCCGATTCGGTCACGATCGAGTTCGGCGAGTCGTGCCGGGAGGGTCTCGAACAGCGGGCCGAGCAGCACCCGCCGCATCGCCCGGTCCGTCTCAGCCGCTCCGTCGGCGCCGGTTGCAGCGGTAGCGAGGTCGAAGATGAACCGCACAACCGGTTGCTCGACCAGGCGGGTGTCCGGCCGATCATGCGGAATTCCTCTGCGGTCGAGCGCCCGTGACAGAGGCGTGAGGAAGCGCGTCTTCGATCGGGTGAATACGGCGAGACGATTGAACGGGATGTGTTGCTCGAGGTTGAGCTGATGGATCTGGGACGCGATCCACTCTGCCTCCTCAACTTGTTGCTCGAACCGGTACACCTCGACGGACCCTTCGCCCGGGGCCGGCTTGACCTTGCCGGCGGCGCCCGGCAACTCGTGGGCCGTGATGCGCACGGCCGATGTGAGGATCGCCTCGGGGACGCGGAACGAGGTGGTGAGGATGATGCGTTCGCCGGGTCTGCCCTCGAAGGCGAAGTCCTCGGGGAATCGAGCGACATTCTCGACGTCCGCTCCTCGGAAGCTGTAGATCGATTGGTACGGATCGGCAGCCGCAGTGAGGTGTCCGTGGCCGGCGACAAGTCGCTGGAGGAGCACAGACTGTGCGTGCGTGACGTCCTGGTACTCGTCGACGAGGAGATGACGGTACTGATCCGCGACCGACTCGGCGACGGCCGGGTCCAGGAGGAGGCCTGCTGCCTCTGCGAGCAGGGTTCCGTAGTCGACGAGAGAACGCTCGCGCAGCGTCCGGTCGTAGCGATCGAGAAAGCCGGAGAGCCCTCGCCAGTCCGCACGATCGTGCGCCATGTCTTCGAGGTCGGTCGGGCCGATGAGCTGCTCGCGGCACCGGAGGATGAAGTCGGTTACTTCGTCGGCGAACGTGCGGGTTGTGAGCAGGAGTCGGAACGCCGGTGACCAGGCGTCACCGTTCTCGCCCTCGAGGAGTTCCGAGACGAGACGCTTCTGATCGGGACCGGGGAGGATGTCGGGAGCGCTGTCCCATCCGCGGCCGCCCGCGTGAGCTTCGAGGAGACGCGCCGCGAAGGAGTGATAGGTCGATACGTCGACGGCGCCGGTCGGGCCAAGAACTGAGGCTCGAATTCTTCGGTCGAGGTCGGCGGCGCCGCGTCGCGAGAATGACAGCACGAGCATCTCGCGCTCATGACCACGCTCAATCAGGTGCCCTGCCCTCCGGACGAGGAATTCTGTCTTCCCGGTACCCGGACCGCCAACGATCAACTGAGGCCCGGACGCCGGGAGGACGGCTTCGGTCCAGCCACCCGGGTCCACGCGCGTCTCGGCGATCATCGGTCGAACGGGAGTGGCGATTCGTGTCGTCGGGTGGAACCGTCGCCAAGGATGTGCACGACCTCGACATCGCGTGCCCGCAGCGCAGGCGCCAGCGTCGTCGATCGATGGCACGGGGTTGGGTCCGGCTCTGCCCCGAGAATGACGATTGGCGACACGGCTGCGAGAGCGATGAGATCATCGATCGCTCCGGATGCCTCTGAGAAGGACCGGCGCCCCAGTGTCGCCCCCATCCAGCGATATCCGATCCCTGCTGCGGCTGCACGTTCCTCGAGGCGACGCCTGCTGAAGTCGGGGGTCTTCGGCGTATCCGGATCGCGACGGACGTCGATGATGAGGGAGATGCCGTGGGTGGCGAGATCCCGCTCGATATCGTCGAACGAACGGTCGCCATGGCCGATGGTCCAGATCGTGTTCATCAGACGGCGCTCCCTTCCTCGTCCGCGAATGCTGGACAGATGTCCTGATAGGAGCACCAATCGCACAGCACGCCGGTCCGCGCTGGGAAGTCATCGGTCTCGATGGACCGCTCGATAGCGGCCCACAGAGCCTCGAGTTGGCGCTGCATCGCGTCGAGCTGTTCGTCGTCGACGGGGAGTTCGAGGACGGTCGGACCCGTGAGGTACATCAGACGCAGCACCGCCGGGGTCCGGCCCTCGCGGATACGGACGAGCAGGGCATAGATCTTGAGGGCGAAGAAGGCGGACAGCGCGTAGCGCTCTGGGGGAGCCTTGCCGGTCTTGTAGTCCGTGATCACGAGACCATCTGGAGACTCTTCCATCCGGTCGAGAATGCCGCGAATCATCATATTGCCGACGGCCTGCGTCATATCCAGTTCGTTTGACAATGGTTCGAACGACGTCGGGTCTTCAAGCGAGAAGTAGTTGGCGAGAATGCCGAGGCTCTCGATGCCCCAGGCGCGCTCGGATTCGACGTCGTCGAACAGATCGGGGTAGTCCGTGGCTTTGTTCTCCTGCCATGCCTCCCGGAACAAGTCGAAGAGACGCTCCGGCGTTCGCTCCGCCGCCGGCAATCCGAAGAGGCGCTCGAGGGCAAGATGGGCCGTCGTCCCTCGCGCCTGGTACACCGTCGGCGGCGTCTTGATCCGGTCGATAGCGCTGAACTTGAACAGTTGCGGGCAGCGTTTGTAGTCGCTGGCTCGCGACGGCGAGAGGCTCTTGAGACCGGTCGCGTTCGGCTTGCGTTCCTGAGGTTGGGACGTCATGGCGATGACTATACGGCACCGGTGTGACACGAACCACAGCGGTGTAACTCGCTCTGAGCGGCAGACCGGGAGGATCGGCGCGAGCGCGTGAGAGCTCCGCAGGCGTACGGGTCGACACCACGAATGTGGCTCGTAGGGCCTCCTCGCGAAAAGTGCTCTTCATTCGCGAAAACTGATCACGGTTTCGGCTGGACGTAGCGGCTCTCATCACGTACCTTCTTGTTTGTCGCCGGGACGGGAGACTGGACCGGAGACATTCGGCCCGCAAGGGTCGGCCCGAATCCCGAAAGGGGGACGGGAGCGTCTGACCGGGCGCCCCTCGAGAGAGACGGCGTCGGCTCTGCAAGGGGCCACCGGGAGCGGCCTTCGGGCTGGGACCGGCTGGAACGACAACTCGCCGGACGGCTTCGGTCGGCCGGGGGGACACGAACGGTCGCAAGGCCGCTCGTATCGGCGGAGTCGGCCCCTCGGGGCAGGGTTCGTCGGAACGGGAACACCCCGAGAGGGCGCAAGCTTTCTCGGGGTTTCTCGCGTTCGGAACCACCCGTGCGTTTGGGCTACACTCCTGACCATGGCATGGCCCGAAGACTCACTCAGCGACGGCGAGATAGTTGTAACCGAGTTCCGGCAGCATTGGAAGCTGTTGATCATACCGATCGCGTGGTTCGTCCTCGCGTTGATCGTCATTGGACTCATCGCGTGGATCGTGCCGGAAGGCGACGAAGACGGCAGCGCCTGGGATTGGATCCAGTTGGCGCTCACGCTCGCTGTCGTCGGTGCGGCGATCTGGTTCGTGGTCCGTCCCATCGTGAGCTGGCTCACGACCCGTTACGTCCTCACGAACGAACGGCTCATCACTCGTCGGGGATTGATAGCCAAGGCTGGCATCGAGATTCCCCTCGAGAACATCACAAACGTCAACTTCAGCCAGACGGCCGTTGAGCGCATGCTCGGCACAGGAGACCTGCTCGTCGAGTCGGCGGGTACGACGGGCCAGAGCGAGTTCAAGAACATCCCTCGCCCCGACAACTTCGCTGCGCTGCTTTACAAGGTGCGCGAGGAGCGAGCGGTCTCGATGCAGGGCGGCACGGTCGTCCAAGCACCGGATGCCGACCCGACCGAGCAGCTGCAGCGCCTGAAGAAGCTCCACGACGATGGGATTCTCACGGACGAGGAGTACCAGGCCAAGCGCCAGAAGCTCGTCGACGAGATCTAGGCGATCACCGCAGTTCGAATCGGGCGACCGTCTCCACGTGATACGTCTGCGGGAACAGGTCGACGGGCTGCACCCAATCAAGTCGGTACCCGCCGGTCGTCAGCAGCCGCGCATCCCGTGCGAGCGAGGCCGGATCGCACGAGATCAGCGCGATGGTTCGGGGCGCCGTTCGCGTGACGGCGTCAACTCCATCCGCTCCGAGCCCGGCACGAGGTGGGTCCACGATCGCGACATCCCACCGATCCTTCACCGCAGTAGCGGTCCGCTCGAACCGTCCAAGCATCGAGTGGAAGCTCCCTGGAATCTCATCTTCAAGGTTGCCGGTGATGGCGCGGAAGGACGACTTCTCGGAGTCGATCGTCACCACGCGTCGCGCCGATCGGCCTACGGTGGCAGCGAACAGTCCGACCCCGGCGTAGCCGTCGAGCAGGATATCGTCACGCGTAACGCCGGCTGCATCGGTCACGAGGGCGACGAGCGCCTCTGCACCCTCAGTATTGACCTGGAAGAACGCAGCAGCCGGGACACGGAAGCGCACTCCATCCACCTCCTCCTCGAACCACGGCCGGCCGCGGAGCGTGTGGAGGTCGTCGTGTGATCGCACAACGACCGATGCGTTCCATCCGGAGACCTGACTCGGAGCGCGCCCCTCGATGAGGATGAGGTTCTCGCCGGTGTTGACCCCGGTTCGGAGCACGACCTTGCGGACTCCGGTGAGGTCGCCAAGCGCCGCGAAGCGTTCTGCGAGGGCCGGCTTGAGGAGCGGGCAGCCGTCGAGGGCGACGAGACGATTCGATGCGTGCTCGTGAAGAGCTGGACGACCGTCCGAGACGGCGAAGTCCATCCGGTTTCGGTAGGCGAACGGTGATCCTGGGGCGATGGTTGCTCGGACATCGATGTCGTCGAGTCTGCCGATGTGGGCCAGCTGGCCGGCGACGACCTCCTGCTTCCACTCGAGTTGCCGCTGATAGCCCGCGTACTGCCAGGTGCACCCACCGCAGGTTCCGAACGAAGGGCACGGCGCCTCGATTCGGTCGGGTGATGCCTCAAGGACCCGGGTGAGGCGCGCTCGCGCCCATCGGCGCTTCTCGCGGACGACCTCCACCTCAACCAACTCACCCGGCATTGCCCCTGCGACGAAACAAGCCTTCCCGGCGAGGCGGCCGACGGCTTCGCCCCCGTGAGCGATTCCGTCGATGCTGAGTTCTGGCATGCGGCGCACGGTAGTAGCGGGGCCATCAGCTACCGGCGCGTCCCTATCCTCTCGCCCATGAGGTACCGACCCACATGAGTACGATCCACTGGTTGCACGGCCACTGGGTGTGGGTGGCGATCATGACTACCGGGGTTGTGGGGCTGTGGGGCCTCGGGCTCGCAATCCTTCGGAAGAAGCCGGGCCGGGTTTTTGGTGTCGCCGCTGCGGTCGCCATCGTCGCGATGCTCATCCAGGTGGCGCTCGGCGTCGCCCTCTACATGTACGGCCTGCGGCCGCTCAACGGATTCCACGTTTTCTACGGCATCGTGGTCGCCGTCACGTTCAGTCTTGCCTACGTGTACCGCGCTCAACTCGCGAAGCGGCCGGCCCTCTGGTACGGCCTGTTGCTGTTGTTCGTCATGGGCCTCGGCTTCCGGGCCTGGTCCAACGTGAACTGATCGTCATCCCTAGGATGATCCGCCCGATGGGCAAGGAGCACGACATGCTGAACGGCAAACGTCTGGTCATCACCGGTGTCCTCACCGATGACTCGATCGCGTGGCATGTTGCACGCATCGCTCAGGAGCAGGGCGCAGAGATCGTCCTCACGGGGTTCGGCCGAGCAATCCGACTCACCGAACGCTCCGCGAATCGTCTCCCGGATCCACCGCCGGTCCTCGAACTCGACATCAACGATGGGTCCCACATGGAGGCGCTGGTTGCCGACCTCGGAGAGCGGTGGGGGGCGGTCGACGGGGCGCTCCACGCCATTGCCTACGCTCCGGACGACGCACTCGGCGGCAACTTCCTCTCGACACCGGCAGAATCCGCGTCCACAGCGTTTCTGACATCGGCCTTCTCGTACAAGACGCTCGCTGTTGGCCTGCTGCCCCTGATGCGGGAGGCCGGGGGAGGCTCGCTGGTCACCCTCGACTTCGACAATTCGACGGCCTGGCCCGCCTACGACTGGATGGGCGTATCCAAATCGGCGCTCCAATCCGTGACCCGATACCTTGCGCGCTACCTCGGCGACGACCGCGTTCGGGTCAACGCAGTTGCTGCGGGGCCGCTGGCGACAGTGGCGGCGAAGTCCATTCCCGGCATCGACGAATTCATCAACGCATGGCACGAACGGGCGCCGCTTCGGTGGGACATTCACGACGCGGATCCGGTTGCCCGCATGGTGTGTGTGCTGCTCTCGGATTGGGCGCTCGCGACCACCGGCGAGATCGTCCACGTTGACGGCGGATTCCACGCGATTTCCCTGGATCGCCGACTTTCGGACGATCCGACCGAGTGATTGTCTCCGCTGTGTCAGGCTGATCGGTAGTCTGCGCGCATGGCAAGAGTGCTTCTTCTCTTCGGAGGCCGCTCGGCCGAGCATGACGTCTCGTGCACATCGGCCGTGGCAATCCACGACGCGTTGGTCGAGGCCGGCCATCGGGTCATCCCGGTCGGAATCGATCGCGAGGGTGAATGGTGGATCGTGGACACGACCCGCCGCCCCTTCCGCCCTGAAGGCCGATCTGCTGCACTCCGTCTTCCTGATGGGCGTCTTCTCGTGGGAGACGACGCGGTCAACTACGACGTGGTGTTTCCGGTGCTGCACGGCCCATACGGCGAGGACGGGACCATGCAGGGTGTCTTCGAGATCGCAGGAAAGCCGTACGTCGGATGCGGGGTACTTCCGTCGGCGCTGGCCATGGACAAGGACATCGCCAAGAGCATCTTCGAGGCAGCCGGAATCCCGACATCTCGTTGGATGGTCGTGCGAGGGGCCGAGTTCCGCTCCGATCCGAATGGCACCAGCGCCTCAGTATTCACGGATCTCGGGTCGCCGGTCTTCATCAAGCCGGCAGAACTCGGCTCATCGATCGGCATCAGCAAAGCCGGATCCGTAGCCGAGGTCGAGCGAGGGATCGCTCTTGCCCTGACGTACGGGGAGAAGGTCGTTGTCGAGGAGTTCATCTCCGGTCGTGAGATCGAAGTTGCCGTCCTCGATGGACCGCGAACCGCGAAGGCCGGTGAGGTCATGTCGGCGGGGGACTGGTACGACTACACGTCGAAGTACGAGAACGACGCGAGCGACTTCCAAGCGCCGGCTCAATTGCCCGACGATCGGATGGCTGAGGTGCGTGCGCTCGCCGAGCGGGCATTTGCAGCCATCGAGTGCCGGGGTCTCGCCCGCATCGACTTCTTCTATCTCGACGGCGGACGCGGGTTCCTGATCAACGAAGTAAACACGATGCCGGGATTCACGCCAATCTCCGGCTTCCCGAAGATGTGGGAAGCCACCGGCATGACCTACGCCGAGCTCTGCAACGAACTCGTGCGTCTCGCCCTTCCGACCTAGTCCGGAACAGGGCGTCGCTAGAACCTGATGACCGGGCAGGTCAGTGTGCGCACGATCCCTTCGACCGGCTGCACGGCGCTGACGACCAGTTGACCGAGCGCGTCGACATCCTCGGCTTCGACGAACACGATCACGTCGTACGGGCCGGTTACCGCTTCGGTGGAGATGACGCCGGGCATGCCCCGGATGCCACCAGCTACGTCTGCGGCTCGGCCGGTATCGGTTTGGATCAGGACGTATGCTCGAACCACGTTCCCTCCTCGCTTCGGGAGGTCAGTGTACCGGAGCGTCTCGCGGCTTAGTAGCCGTCTGCTCCGAAGCGAAGATCGCGGGCGTAGAGGCGGCCTGCGTCTTCATCGGCATCAAAGATCACGCGTTGGCCCTGGCGCAACATGCGGAACATGGAGCCCTCGAGGGAGCCGGGGCGGAGGTAGACCTCGGAACGGTCGTCGTCACGCACGATCACCCCGACACCGGAACCCGGGTCGTAGATCTTGACGACGCCCTGCACGGGCTAGACCTTCTCGACTTTGCCTGCCTTGATGCAGGACGTACAAACGCGGGCGCGACGCGAGTTGCTGCCGTGCTTCACACGGACACGCTGAATGTTGGGCAGCCACCGGCGGCTGGACCGTTTGTGAGAGAAGCTGACTTGCTTGCCGAACCACGGCTCTTTGCCGCAGACTTCACACCGGTATGACATGTGGAAGGACCTCCTGAGGTGACCCGGGAGGCTAGCAGGGTCGGACGAACAACGACCTTCGACCTGAGAGGGACCATCATGGTCCCGTGACCACGATTAGCGAACCGAGCGCCGGGCGGTCCCTCGCCTATCTCTTCGGCATCCCGATCGACCGGGTCAAGGGTATCGGCCCGCGCACAGCGAAGAAGCTGACCGATGCGGGGATCGCCTCGGTTGGGCAGTTGTTGCTCCACGCACCGCGCCGCTATCTCGACCGCTCCCAACTCTTCGATCTGTCGTCGGTGCCGCTTGGCGAAGAGGTCACGGTCGGGGGCCTTGTCACGGGCACGTCACGTCGACGCATCTCAAGGAACCGCACGATGGTCGAGGCCACGATCACCGATGGGACGAGCACGCTGAAGGCGGTCTGGTTCAACCCGTACATCAAGATCGCAGAGGGAGAGGAGGTGGCCCTCTCCGGCAAGGCCGAACTGTTCCGGGGCCGCCTCCAAATGAAGGCACCGGACCTCGACCGGCTCGGCGGCGAGGACTCGCTGGTCACGGGACGCGTCGTCCCGATCCACCCGAGTGTCGGAGGCCTCGCCCCCACGAAGCTGCGGGTCTCGATGGACAACGCCCTTCGGCGGTCCCGTCCGATTACCGAGGTGGTGCCGGGCGATATCCTCGACCGCCAGGGACTCATCGGACGCGACGAAGCCATCGTCGGGATTCATTTCCCCGACGACCGCGCGGAGTCGGACCACGCCCGGGCACGTCTGATCTTCGACGAGTTCTTTCGGATCGAGGTGGCGCTTGCCCTCCGCAAGCAGCGTCAAGGACGCCAAGCGAGAGGAGCAGAACACGCCACCGACGGCCCCCTCGTAGCGCAGTTTCGCGAAGCGCTCCCATACCGTCTTACGGGCGCCCAGGACCGGGTGATCGAGGAGATCCGCGTTGACCTCGCCAAGGAACACCCGATGCACCGGCTCCTCCAGGGAGAGGTGGGATCGGGTAAGACCGTGGTGGCGCTGGCCACGCTCCTGGTCGCCGTGCAGGGCGGGTATCAAGGCGCGATCATGGCGCCGACCGAGGTCCTCGCCGAGCAGCACTACCTCTCAACCGTCGATGCTCTGGAAGCTGCCGGGCTGGCCCCGGACGGAGGCCCGGGCGCCTCGGGTACCGGCAACCTCTTCGCCAGGGACGGGCATCCCGATGTGCGGGTCGCCCTGCTCACAGCCAATCGTGCGATCACCAACTTCGGAGGGGGCGCCGACCGTGGGGCCGTGATCGAGTGGATCTCGGACGGGGTGGCCGACATCGTGATCGGCACCCATGCCCTGATTCAGGAGGGCGTGCACTTCGCCCGGCTCGGCATTGCGGTCGTGGATGAGCAGCACCGATTCGGCGTCCATCAACGGGTGATGCTCCGTGACAAGGCCGCCGACCATGACCCCGACCTTCTGATCATGACGGCGACCCCGATCCCTCGCACCCTCTCGATGACCCTGTACGGAGATCTCGACGTGTCGATTCTCGACGAGATGCCGCCCGGCCGCCTTCCCGTCGAGACCCGTCACATTCGCAAGGACGACGCGTCGCTCCAGACCGTTCAAGGCCTCGTGCGCAGCGAGACATCGGCCGGCCGTCAAGTCTTCGTGGTCTGCCCGTTGGTGGAGGATTCCTCCAAGCTGGAGGCCAAGTCGGCGGCTGCCGAGTACGAGCGGCTGCAGTCGGTGTACCCGGACCTCAGACTCGGCTTGCTGCACGGTCAGATGAAGCCGGCCGACAAGGACGATGTCATGCACCGATTCCGGGCCGGTGAACTCGACGTCCTGGTCGCGACGACCGTCATCGAAGTTGGGATCGACGTTCCGAACGCCACAGTGATGGTGATCGAGGATGCTGATCGATTCGGCCTCAGTCAACTCCATCAGCTTCGGGGTCGCGTCGGTCGCGGGCCACAGGCGGCGATCTGTCTGCTCGTAGCGGATCCGAAGACCAGCGATGGTGAGGAGCGAATTGCGGCGATGGTGTCCACGACGGACGGCTTCGTGCTCGCGGAGGAGGACATGCGAATCCGCGGTCAGGGGACCGTATTCGGCGCTCGCCAGTCGGGTATGACCGATCTGCAACTCGCCGACCTTCTTCGTGATGTGGAGGTGCTGGTCGAGGCGCGGCGGGAGGCGTTCGCCCTGGTGCAGCAGGATCCGGAACTCGCGGAGCATCCGGGACTCGGGGAAGAGATTCAGGCGATGCTTGGAGACGATGCAGAATGGCTCGAGCGCAGTTGACGCGCGAACCTGAGGGAGCGAGTGCATGAGAATCATTGCGGGTGAGGCGAAAGGCAGGCGCCTGGCCGCGCCCCGCAGTGGAACGCGTCCGTTCACGGGGAGGGCCAAGGAGGCCGTGTTCTCGTCTCTGGCACAGTTCGTGCCCAACACCGATGTGCTCGACCTGTTCGCCGGGAGTGGGTCGCTCGGTCTCGAGGCCCTCAGCCGTGGCGCCTCATCGGCGGTATTCGTCGAACGCGATCGTTCAGCGGCGTCGGTCCTTTCGGACAACATTGCGTCGGTCGATTTAGGCGGCACCGTCGTGATGCTGGACGTCGTTCGGTTCCTTGAACGCGATCGCGGGACCTACGGTCTTGTGTTCGTGGACCCCCCATACGCGTTCTCGGACGGCGAGGTCGAGCGTGTTCTGAGCCTCATTGGTGGACGCCTTGCTCCGGACGGGCGAGTCGTCCTGCACCGTCGTGCGGGGGGAACGACCCCGAAGTCCGATAATCTGCAGTGCGCCGACCGGCGACGGTACGGTGATAGCGAGATCTGGATCCTCGAGAAGGAGCAACCGTGACCGCGGCGCTTGTCCCCGGTAGTTTCGACCCGCCCACCAATGGGCACCTTGATGTCATTGAGCGGTGCGTCGGCATCTTCGACGAGGTGATTGTGGGCGTGATTCGCAACCCGTCGAAGTCTCCGCTCTTTGATGAAGAGGAACGGATTGAGATGCTCACCGACCTCTGTTCTCAGTGGGAGACCGTCCGGATCGGTTCGTTCGGCGGACTGCTCGTCGACTATGCAGAGGAGAGCGGTGCCGACGTGGTCGTCAAAGGCCTGCGAGCCATCACCGACTTCGATTACGAATTCCAGATGTCGCAGATGAACCGCCACCTGTCGGGCATCGTCACCCTGTTCGTTGCCACGAAGCCGGAGTACGGCTATCTATCGTCCTCGCTGGTCAAAGAGGTTTCCCGTCTCGGCGGCACCGTCGACGCTCTCGTCCCTGCGAGCGTCGCGGCGGCCATGAAGGAGCGTTACGCATGACCATGGAACATCCCGAACACCCGCAGTCGCCGCCACCCGTGCCCGGGGGACTGCTCGATATGCTCGAGAATCTCATGATCGAGATCGAGAACGCCCGCCAGGTCCCGCTGTCGAACAGCGTGATGATCAACCAGGACGAGACCCTCGACGAACTCGCCCGGATCCAGACCGGATTACCGGAAGAGCTCAGAGCAGCCCGCTGGATGGTGCGTGAGCGCGAGGCCTACATCGCCCGCACCAACGAGAAGGCTCGCGAAGTCATTGCGGACGCGAAGGCGCGTTCGGACCAGATGGTCTCGGAGTCCTACATCGTCCAGGAAGCGGTCGAAGAGGCGAATACGCTCGTGCGCAACGCCGAGGCCGAGGCGCGGCGGATCCGGCTCGAGTCGGAAGATTTCGCCGAGCGACACCTCGCCGAAGCCGAGCAGGTGCTCGCCGAACTTCTCCGCTATGTCCGCGAGGCACGGTCGGAGTTGCACCAGTCATTGCCGCCGAGCGCTCCGCCACCCGTGAGCCAGTAGGAAGTGGCCGGGCAGCCGAGTGTTGAGTAGCTGAGTAGCCGAGGGAGGGTGCATGCAGCGGTCACCGTTTCTTTTGGAAGTGTCCGACCTCGTTGGGCGCGATGTGCCGCCGCGGGCGGTGGTGATCGAGGTCGTGGTCGACTGGCGTCTCGACATGAGCCGCATTCTTCCCGACCCGCCTCTCGTGGCGAAGCTCTCCGTCGGGCCGGTTCCTGGAGGGATCCTGGTGCGTGGTGAGGTTTGCTACGCCGTCGAACACACCTGTCGCCGCTGCCTCACCGGCTTCGTGGACGACGGATGCGATCCGGTCACCGGTCTGTTCGAAACGGACCCGGGAGAGGATGCGTACCCGATCGAGGGCACCGTCATCGACCTCGAGCCATTCCTCAGGGACGATACGCTCCTCGCACTTCCGCTCCTTCCCGTCTGCAGTGCATCATGCGAGGGACTTGTGAGTACATTGGATATAGACTTGAATACCGACCCCCCGGGAGAAGAAGCCGACACCGGCTCACCGTTCGCCGTGTTGCGCGATCTCCTCCCGCCCGGAGACTGACGAAACGAGGCTTTCCAGATGGCCGTCCCAAAGAAGAAGATGTCGCGATCCCGTACTCGCCGGCGCAAGGCACATTGGAAGGTGTCGAGCCCGACGGTTGCCACCTGCGGTCAGTGTGGCGCCAAGCACATCCCGCACCGCGTGTGCCACGAGTGCGGCAGCTACAACGGTCGCGAGATCATCGCAGAAGCCTGACATCGTTATGGCGAGGGTCGTCGTCGACGCAATGGGTGGCGATCACGCTCCGCTTGAGATCGTCCGCGGAGCGATCGATGCAGCATCCGGGGGCGTCGACGTCGTCCTCGTCGGCGACCGATCACAGATCGTTTCCGTACTCGAACGGTTCGATACCGACCTCCCCATCGTGGATGCAAGCGAGGTCGTCGAGATGGGAGAGGACCCCGCTCGCGCCATTCGTGAGAAGAAAGACGCCTCCATCATGGTGGCCGCGCGGCTCGTCAAGGACGGCGAAGCCCAGGCCATGTTCTCCGCCGGTAGCACCGGTGCCGCTCTCGCCGCTTCGGCGTTTGTCATCGGCCGTCTACCCCGTGTATCCCGTCCCGCGATCGCGTCGATCTTCCCAACGCGAGAGATCGTTCTCGACGTCGGAGCCAACCTCGAAGTCGGACCCGAGCAGCTCACGCAATTTGGCGTGATGGGGTATGCGGTCGCGAAGGTCTTCCTTGAACTCGATGACCCCCGTGTCGGCCTTGTCAATATTGGTGAGGAAGCCGGCAAGGGACGGGAGCTCGAGCAAGTGGCTCATGGATTGCTCGAGCACGTGGAAGGCCTCAACTTCATCGGCAATGTCGAGGGTCGCGACCTTGGCCGGGACCGGGCCGATGTGTTCGTCACCGACGGATACACCGGAAACGTCCTTCTCAAGACCGGGGAGGGGACCAGTCGTGCCCTGTTCCGCGTGCTCATGGAGGCGCTCCAGGCAGACGAGTACCAATCCGCCCTGGCAGAATTGCTCCCGGCCTTCATGAAGCTCCGCGAGCAGATCGACCCTGAGACGATGGGTGGAGCGCATCTCGTCGGCACCAAAGGGGTTGTCGTGATCGGTCACGGGGCGAGTTCTCACCGTGCGGCAGCCAACGCGATCACCATGGCCGCCGAGGGAGCGGGCCACGGCCTCGTCGACCTTGTCGCCGATGGCATCGGACACACCGCGAAATGACCGGGGGAGTGATTGACCCGCAGGCCGCAGCGGATCACCTCGAAGACGTGTTGGGGATCCGTTTCAACGATCTCGAACTGCTTGAGTCGGCACTCACGCACCCGTCCTACGCTTCCGAGCACTCGCGCTGTAGCGACTATCAGCGCCTGGAGTTCCTCGGCGATGCAGTCCTCGAACTGGCGGTGTCGCACTACATCTACGAGGAGTACCCGGACGCGACGGAAGGGGAGATGACGCTCCTCCGGGCTGCCGTGGTCTCCGAACCGGCGCTCGGCCTGATTGCCGAGACGTGGGGCATCAGCGCATTCGTGCTCCTCGGGCGCGGCGAAGACCTGTCGGGTGGGCGCGACAAGCACTCGATTCTCTCCGACGTGGTCGAATCGCTGCTCGCCGCTGTATTCCTCGATGCGGGATTCGACCGCGCCGAACAGATCGTGCGCGACCATTGGGCCGCGATGATCGACGAACGCGCTGGCTCACCGGGCCACCGCGACTACAAGACCCGCCTCCAGGAACTCCTCGTCGCCTCCGGGAGGACCGTCGCATACGAGGTGGCCGACGAAGGCCCGCAGCACGCCAAGCAATTCACCGCAACCGTGCAGGCATCAGGCGAGACCCTCGCAACCGGGACCGGTACCTCGAAGAAGCGCTCCGAACAGGAAGCAGCGCGCCAAGCCCTCGAAGTGCTCGCTCAGCGTTCGTAGCGCGTCTGGCGTCTGATGACCGGTGACTGGCGACTCCATACTCACACGCATGTAATTCGCCCGGCTATGCTTTCTCGCTGTGCTGCTCAAGAAGCTCACGCTTGTCGGCTTCAAGTCATTTGCCGACCGCACCCGGCTCGAATTCGACGCCGGGGTGAACGTCGTGGTCGGCCCGAATGGGTCCGGCAAGTCGAATCTCCTCGATGCCATTGCGTGGGTCATGGGAACCCAGGCCACTCGCTCGCTGAGGACCGAGAAGATGGAGGATGTGGTGTTCGCCGGCACGGCGACCCGGCCGTCGGTCTCGCGTGCCGAGGTCTCGCTCACGTTCGACAACGCCGACGGATTCCTGCCGGTCGACCTTTCGGAGATCACGATCACGCGGCGCCTCTACCGAGACGGCACTTCCGAATACGAGATGAATCGGACGCCGTGCCGCCTCCTCGATATCCAGGAACTGCTCTCGGATGGCGGTGTGGGCCGACACCAGCATGTCCTGGTCTCGCAGGGTCAGATCGGCACGGTCCTCACCGCCCGTCCCGACGAACACCGCGCCGTCATCGAGGAAGCTGCCGGTATCACCAAGCATCGCGGAAGACGAGATCGCGCGATTCGTCGGCTGGAAGCCACCGAGATGGACGTCGACCGATTGAACGACATCCTCGTCGAGAAGCGTCGAGCCCTCCGACCCCTGAAACGTCAAGCCAACGCAGCAGCCCGGCACGGATCGGTGAAGGCTGAAGCGAAGGCGCTACGCCTCTGGCTGGGCGGTGAAGCGATCAGGGATTTGCGAAAGCGAGAAGCTGACGCCTCCACTGAGGACGAATCCCGATCGGCCCAGCTCATCATTGAAGAGGCGGACCACGAGGCACTCCTTGTCGAACTCGCGGACCTTCGAGCATCGGCCGGTGAAGCGGGGGCCGCGCTCGAGCGGGACACCGCGGCCGCAGCCCGGTTGGAGACCGTGGTCGAGCGTCTCCGTCGGTACGGTCTGGTTGCACGCGAGCGTCGGGTCGCGATCGAAGGCCGGATCGAGGGGGCGGGGGAGCGTCGCAGCGACCTCACCACTGAACTCGAAGAGCTGGCCGTCGGCATCGAAGAGGCGGCCGAAGCCGAGCTGCGGCTCGCCGATGTGGTCGAGCGCCGCACGGTCGCACTCGAAGCCCTCGAGGACGAAGAACGGACGCTCGCCGAGCAGGTCCAACTGCCGGCGGAAGGCCTTGTGGCCAATCTTCGAGGCGACTTGCGGGCCCTCGAGAACGCATCCGAGCGAGATGGCCGCGAGACGGAGGCGATCGCTTCCCGACGCCGAGTCGTAGCCGCACGCCTCGAAGAGGAGTCGAACGAGACCGTCGAACTGAACCAGTCGATCCAGCAGGCCGATGCCGCCGTTACCGCCGCACAGCGCGGATACGACGAAGCCAGGGCACGCCGAGAGACGGTCGAGGAGATGTGGGAGAGTGTCGACCGCGAGCACACCGACGTACTCCTCGCCGTTGCAGCGGGAGAGGCCCGTATCGAGGCGCACGAGGCAGCAATCGCCGACATCGGCGATCCGACAGCGCGCACCATGACCGCAGAGCATGAGGGGATCGCAGGGGTCGTTGCGGCATCGCTCGACGCTCCACCGGAGGTCGCCGTCGCCGTCGACCGGGCGCTCGGAGCGTGGGCCGACGCTTTCTTGGCCTCCGACCACAGCAACATCCGCAACGTGACCAGCGTTCTGAAGGCGGCGGGGCTCGGTGGCGTATCCCTGGTCACGCCCTCGCAGGCGGAGCGTGTGCCAGCACGCGAAGCAGCCGACGAACTGGGACTCGACGCTTTGGTTGACCTGCTCGGTCCGGATGCAGACCTCTCGGTCGCCGAGGCCCTTCTGGGTGACGTCGTCTATGCGGCCGGCTGGGAAGCGGCATGGCGTGTGGTCGAGCGCTTCCCCCACCTCCGCACGGTCACGCCGGAGGGCGACGTGATCGCAGCGTCCGGTATTCACGTCGCTCAACCCGACGGCACCGGATTCGCCGCACTCGAAGCAGCCCGGGTTCAGCTCGAGATCGCAGAACGGGAACGATCGAGGACCGAGAGCCGCCGCACGTCGGTCGCACGAGACCTGGACGCCGCACGCCGGGTGGAGCGCACCGCACTCGACGACGTGGAAGCGCTCGAGGCGAGGATTGCCGGTCACACAGAGGCTCTGGACCTCGTGGGGCGGGCACGTGCCGAAGGTGAATCCGAGCGTGAACGCCTCAATGTGCGAGCCGCGTCGCTCGCCGAGGCTGAGAGTGCGCGAGCGGAGCGGATCACCGAACTTCGTGAGCGCCTCGCCGAACTCGAAGGCGAAGAAGCCGCACGTCAGGCCGCATGGGAGGCATTGAATCTGCGACGCCAGGATGTTGCGACCCGCCGCGACGCCGCTCGCCGCCTACGCGAGGAATCCGGCGCAGAACTCGCCGGCGTCGCCGAACGCCGGACGCTGCTGCAGCGCAGGATCGAACGGGTCGCCTTCGAGTTGAACCAACTGGAACTGCTCCCGGAGGATGACTCCCGGATCGAAGCGCTCTCCGAGATCGAAGAGCGGGCCGCCCGCGTCGCTGTCTTGGCACAGAAGCACATTGTCGAACTACGAGATCGGCAACGGGCGCTGCGCCTCGAAGTTGGCGATGCTGCCGACTCCCTCGGCGTCGCAGAGCAGCGCCGCGAGGAACTCGAAGGCTCGATATCGCTCGCCAAGGAACGCCGATCGATCCTTGCCGTCGAACTGGCCGAGGCCAGAATCCGCATGGAGACGAGCGCGGAACGCTTGCGTCGGGACGCCGATGCCGCCGTCGAAGAAGCCCTCGTAGCGCCTCGCCCGGAGCTTGACGCGGGCGTCGTCCCGAAGGACCGGCTTGAGAGTCTCGAGGCAGACCTGCGCCGGATGGGTCCGATCAACCCCCTGGCGGCCGCCGAATACGACGAGCTTGCTGGTGATGTCGCTCTGCTCGACGACCAGCTCGCCGATCTCAACGAGTCGAGAAGCGAACTCCGTAAGGTGATCGCGGCGCTGGACGAGGAGATGGCCAACCTGTTCATGGTGGCATTCGAGGAGATCTCGGCGCTCTACCAGGAGAACTTCGCCGAGGTATTCCCGGGCGGTCGTGGGCGGCTTCGGCTGGACAAGCCGGACAGTCCGCTCGAGTCCGGTGTCGAGGTCGAGGCCCAGCCGCACGGCAAGAAGGTCGGCCGTCTTGCCCTGTTGTCGGGTGGAGAGCGGAGCCTCGCGGCCCTCGCGTTCCTCTTCGCCGTCTTCCGCGCTCGGCCCAGCCCGTTCTACGTTCTCGATGAGGTTGAAGCGGCCCTCGACGACGCGAACTTGCAGCGATTCCTACGGCTCGTTGATGCGCTCCGGTCATCGGCTCAGCTCGTGATCATCACGCATCAACAACAGACCATGGAGGCCGCCGATATGCTGTACGGCGTCACCATGGAACCCGGCGAGTCCTCGAAGGTGCTCGCACGACGCATGGCGAAGGCGACCGTCTAGATTCCGTTGCGGTTGCAAGGAGAACTCGTGGACACCAATCTGTTGATTCTGCTCGTCGCCGTCGTGGCGGTTATCGCGGTCATCGCGATCGTTGTGATCGCGCGATCGCGAACGAAGGCGGCGCCGAAACCGAAGCCGCAACCAAAACCAACGCCGGCCGAGGCGCCGCAGCGCGGTCTGCGCACGCAGCTTTCCCGAACCCGGACGGCCATCGGCGGCCGCCTCGGCGCGCTGCTCCGCTCCGAGACGCTCGACGATGCGTTCTGGGACGAACTCGAGGAGACGCTCATCGCGGCAGACGTGGGCGTGAGTACGTCAGCCGCAACCATCGAGGAGGTGCGGTCTCAGCGGCCGACCGACGGTGAAGAAGCCCGTCGTCTGCTTGAGGACTCGCTCATTGGTCAGCTTTCCGGGCGCGACCGTTCCTTGCACCTCGAAGGGGATCCTGCCGTGATGCTGGTTGTGGGCGTCAACGGCACGGGGAAGACGACCTCGATCGCGAAGATCGCCGGTCTCCTCGGACAGAACGGCCAGACCGCAGTGCTGGGTGCAGCCGACACCTTCCGTGCCGCTGCAGACGAGCAACTCCGCACGTGGGCCGCTCGCGTCGGCGTCGAGGTGGTGTCCGGCGCAACCGGTTCGGACCCTGCGGCGGTCGCATATGACGCCTATCAGACCGCCAAGACCGACGATGCCGACGTGGTGATCGTTGACACGGCCGGCCGACTGCATTCGAAGTCCAACCTCATGGACGAACTCGGGAAGGTCGCACGGGTTCTGCAACGTGAAGCAGGGACGATCGGCGAGACGCTCCTCGTGCTCGACGGGACAACCGGGCAGAACGGCATCGGGCAGGCACGGAGCTTCGCCGATGCGGTTGGTGTCACGGGAATCGTCATCACCAAACTCGATGGGACGGCACGCGGAGGCGTCGCGATCGCGGTTGAGCAAGAGCTTGATATTCCGGTGAAGTTCATCGGTGTCGGCGAAGGCGTCGATGACCTCGTACCATTCGAACCGAGAGAGTTCATCGAAGCCCTTTTGGAGCCATGATGGAAGCGCAACGACTCATTGACGACGCCCGCGACGCAGCAGCGAATTCGTACTCGCCATATAGCCACTATCGGGTTGGGGCGGTCGTTGTCACTCCCGGGGGCGACGAGTACCGGGGGTGCAACATCGAGAACGCCGCCTACGGCGCATCGATCTGCGCCGAGGCGAACGCCATCACAACAGCCGCCGCACAGGGCGTTCGTGAGATCGACACGGTGGCCGTGACGTGCCTCGACGGCGACGCGTGCTCACCGTGCGGCAACTGCCGTCAGATCATGCGCGAGTTCAACGTCCGGCGCGTGATCCTGACGGACCATGCCGGAGAACCGGTCGAGTACGCCCTCGAAGAGTTGCTGCCGCGGTCATTCGGACCGGAAGACCTGGGGTAGCTGCCAGCTGCCAGCTACCAGCCCGAAGACCGAATCGCTGGTGGGTTCACAGCTCATGAGCCCGTGTCGAGGACGAGAGACCCCTTCCGTCAGCGCCTTGGGGGCGCTGCCACCTTCCCCTGAGGGGAAGGAATTGGGCTATCGCGCCTTCAGGACTTCCGTCAGTTTGGGGAGGACCTGGTGGAGGTCGCCG
>Ga0316189_10000857_pt1 | contig 30525 bp, 27 predicted proteins | sample LowCovwburrow_MG_FD_204930 | JGI IMG/M metagenome (GOLD analysis project Ga0316189, IMG submission 204930) | Coastal sediment microbial communities from Maine, United States - Lowes Cove worm burrow | ecosystem: Environmental > Aquatic > Marine > Coastal > Sediment | place: USA: Maine...
TTCAAAATCGTCTTTCAGCACAACGCCGGTGATCGCGGCAGCGCGCAAAGCCTCGAGTATCGAGTGAAGCGGCTCAGCAAGGAACACAAGGAAGCGCTGGTTTGCGGCACAGCGCTGCTGGCTGACTTGCTACCTCAGCTAGACGGCTCCGCGGGAGACGCATAGACCGCAACAGGCTTGCCGAAAACGGGCAGGTGCAGGCTCACATCCTTGTCCCAGGTCTGCTGGAACTCGTTAAACCACCCGGCGGTATCTCCGAAGTCGTCCACGATCTTCGGCATTGGCACGATCTCGCCAAACGGTTTCGTGAAATCATCGAAGTGCACGGGAAATACGCGGCTGGCTCCCGTCGCCGTCACATGAGCTTGCCAGTATCTTTCCGCATAGCTTCGACCCAGGCTCTCAAGCAAGCCTGCCCCTAAAAACACAACATCTGCCTGCACGTCGTCAACCGTTGCGGCGCTAATGCCGGCCGAAGCCTGAATCAGCATCGTGCCTTGCGGATGAGAGATTACGATACTGTAGCTACCGCCTTCGCGCATTGCGGCGATAGAGGCCGGAAGTGCCAGCGGCTCCTCGAGCTCGCCCGGCAGCGGGGTGCCACCTCGCCAGCCTATTGGGCCATGCGGGGATTTGTGCAGAGTAACGATGAATTCGCCAAAGGTGTATGGCTCGCCTGGCTGAACGAGCAACAGCTGGTCGTCAGGCACGCGCGCGCCGCGTGCGATATTCAGGGTTGACTCAGATCCCAGCACGGAGGCGCTGCTGCGATTGGCAAACGCCCCAACGTCCATGACGTGATCGTAATGCGAGTGCGCGGGGATTATGGCGGCGAGCCTGCGCATCTGAAAGTCGTGCATGACAGCATCGATTTGCGGAATGTCGCTTGCAACGTCGAGCCGCAACAGGGACTCCCAGATTCCGGGCCTGGATACAAAGGCATCAACCAGCAGCTGCGTTTCACCATCATCAATCAGCAGCATGGAAACACCGAGCCAGGTAACTCGGACCTGTTCGCCGTTAGTCTCCGCGATGACCGCTTCAGGCCAGGCTATTGCCTGCAGCGAGGGCCGGTCTCGCCATAACAGCACGAGCAGCAGTGCCAGCAACAGGGTTACCGCCGCGGTGATCAGCGCGGTCCGGATTGCGTATTGCCTGACTGTTTCGAAAATCATAGGCCAGCGTTTACTGGCCTGCCGCGATGCGTGCCAACTGTCCGGTCAATGGCGCAAGATAGTTGCCCATGGCATAGCCGAGCAGGGCCATCAGGATAGAGACCGGCACAAGGTTGGGTCGGTGATGCGCCGCGACAATAGGCGCCGACGCTGCCGCGCCAATATTGGCGGCTGACGCGATAGCAACACTGTGGATATCAACGCGGAATATCCAGGCACCCGCGACACAGAACAATCCGTGAATGAATATCCAGATAAACGCACCGGCGATAAATGCCGGCGCTTCAGCCAGTCCTGCAATGGATGCTCGCGCGCCCATGCCGGCGACGAAAACATACAGTAGCGCGGTTCCCATCTCCGTCGAATTTGGCAGACGGGAGACTGGAGTGGCTGACAGCAACAATGCCATTGTGGTGACGAGCAGAATTCGCGTGGTCGTCGTCGAAAAGATGTTTTGTAACGCGGGCACGTTATTGCCGATCCAGCTGGAGAACCCCGGCGCGATCGCCGTCGCGATCCAGGTCACCCCTATAACCACGGTCGCCAGATACAGGTACTGCGTCATACTCGGCGCATGGTCTTCCTCGACGTGCAGATCAGCTGCCTCGTCCATCATGCGCAAGCGCTCTTCCGGGACCCGCGCCCAGCGATTGAACTTGTCGGCGAAGTCGCGCGACATGAGCAACAACGGCAACCAGACGATGTAAATCACGTTGTCAGCGATGATTGCCAGGCCAACCTGCGATTCCGACGCGCCCAGCATCTCGCTGGTGGCGAGCAGGTTCGCGGTGCCGCCGATCCAGCTGCCCGCGAGCGAGCCGTAGCCCTTCCAGGCATCCTCCGAAAGCCACTGGTGCACGATCAGGTAGGAGACCACTCCGCCGACCATGACCCCCAGGGTACCCATGAACATGACCAGCACGCCTCTGCCCATGACCTTGATGACAGCGGGTACGTTGACCTTGATAAGCATGAGTACAATGAATGCGGGCAATGCTATGGAGCTGAGCCCCGTATAGATGACCGACTTGCTGGGAATGACGTCGAGGTTATTCAGGAATACCGGGGCTGCGTAAATGAAGATCAGTGGCGGCACATAGTTAAACAGCTTTGCCTTGCTCTTTTCCGCCAGCAGAAAGAAGAACGCTGCTACGGCTATGAGTACGGCGAGCACGCCGAGTGGCGAAGAGATCAGGGTCCCAGGATTGTCCATTGCTTGTTGTTACCCGAAGCTGATTTGCGTTCGAGTATATAGCACCAGGTCAGCAGAATCCGATCTGCGCCTGCAGGTCCTTGCGCGATGCCTCGTCGCTCAGGACGGCCGCCTGCAGTGTCATCCAGACAGCATCCCAGTCTTCAACCTTGCTCGGGCCGAATACAAACTTGGCAACGAAACTCTCGAGTTCGCTGACCTTGATTACGTTGCTTGGCGGCGCCGCAGTGAACTCTACATTGCCTGTGAATATCACCAGGTTGGCAACCGGTACGTCCGGAACGACCTGCCGCATGGCACGCGTCCTGCCTTCGTTCTGAATAATCGGATTCAGGAAACGTCGCTTGGAGACACCGTCGACGTTGCTCCATTGCGGTTCGTCCTCACCACCGAAGACCACGCCATTGTAGTGCTTGGTCTGGATGCACAGGATGCCGCCCGCCGTCATGATCGCGTGATCTACGCGGACGAGGCCACCGTAGGCGCCTGGCAAGATAAAATCGTGCAACACGTCAGGGCTGCGCCGGCGCAGTGCGCGCTTGATGCGAAATTCACCAATGATGCGGGTGATGAAGCGCGCAACGTGGCTGGCGGCCTTGCGAAACACCAGCGTCAGGAACAGGGCGACCGCAATAGTGAACAGGAACAACGCTGGCCCGATGCCGGTTATGCCTGTCTCCACGGTCGCATCAGCCGCCACCGCGGGCAGGGCGATAAGAGGCAAGCTGGCAATCAGGTTTCGGAGCAGAACTGTCATGTCTGACAATGTATGCCGATCTCTCCGAGAAGTATCGAAACAGGTCACGTTTTTCATAATGTCAGCCCGGATGAGCGTTAAAATAGCCATCAATCTGCACGACTTTGATTGGCACCGAGTATGCCGCGCTCAATTTCTCGCTGCAAAGTCGAGGCCTGAGGTTGGTTCGTCAAATATCAGCGTATGTGGATTGTGCACCAGCGCCCTGGCGTAATGAGTGCCATCAGGCGTCCGCATGCTTCCAGTTGCCGCGCCTGAACATCAGGACAGCGAACACTGTCAACAGCGACTCGGAGATGACGATTGCCCAGAACACGCCGTCCGGACCGAGCTCGAGCGTTGTCGCGAGCCACCACGCCAGTGGAAGCTGTATAAGCCAGAAACAAACCAGGTTGAGTATGGCCGGTGTTGCGGTATCGCCGGCGCCGTTGAAGGCCTGCACCAGGATCATGCCCAGCGCATACATCGGGAATCCAATGCCCATGATGCGCACGCAGTTTATTCCCCAACGCAACACGTCAGGGTCATCAGTGAACAGGCCCGTCAACCACGGTGCGAACAGCAACAGCACGACGGCGACCGCGATCATGAAGGTGCCGTTATAACGGGCCGCGAGCCATGCCGAGCGCTCTGCGCGCTCCGGCTTGGCAGCGCCGAGATTTTGCCCGACCAGTGTCGACGCAGCGTTACCCAAACCCCATGCCGGCAACAGGATGAACTCGATCATCCGCAAGGCGATGGTGTAAGCGGCGATCGCCGAGCTGCCGTAGATGGCGACAATACGCATAAGCCCGATCCAGCTTGAGGTTGCGATCAGAAATTGGCCGACGCCGCCAATCGATATGCGGACCAGGCGCGACATCAAATGCGGTATGACGCGCAGGTGTTTGCTGTGGAAGCGAAGCCGGCCTTTGTCGCTCCAAAGGTACCAGAGCTGATATAGCACGCCAGTGCCGCGGCCGATGGTGGTTGCTATTGCTGCACCCGTCACGCCGAGTTCCGGAAATGGACCCAGCCCGAATATAAGGCAAGGATCCAGCACGATATTGATGCCGTTCGCGAGCCACAGTGAGCGCAACGCAACGGTTGCATCTCCGGCACCTCGAAACGCGGCATTCAGCAGGAACAGATAGAGAATTGTCACTGAGCCGCCGAGCATGACAGCGGTAAAACCGGCGCCCTGTTCAACGACTGCTGGCGACGCACCCATCAGCCGTAACATGTCTTCTGCATACAGGACACCGAACACACCGACAAGGATAGACACGGCAGCGCCGACCCAGATTGCCTGACCGGTTACGGCAGACGCGCCATCCGGGTCACCGGCACCAATACGGCGGGATACCATCGCTGTCACGCTCATGCCAAACCCGATTGCGACGGCGTAGAGAACCGTAACCAGCGCCTCTGTAATGCCGACAGCTGCTACTGCGTCGGTGCCGATCTGTGCCACGAAAGCGATATCCACGATAGCGAAGATGGCTTCCATCGACATTTCCAGCATCATCGGGATCGCAAGCAGGCCGAGCGCCCTGCCTATAGGGCCAACCGTAAAATCTGTCTCATTGTCCCGCAACGACAGTCGCAGGAAAGCGATCGCCCTGCCAAAGCGTCCCGGGCCGCTGTTGCTCGTCATCGTCTACACATCGAGTGGTAAGCTTGCACGTACCGAGACTAACCTGTTAACGCGGAGTCGCAAAATGCCCGATGGCCTGTGGATCGTGCTGCTGATAATTATTTTCGTGGTTATTTATGTACTCGCTAAAGTCATCGACTATATGCGGATCAGCGACAAGCAGTGGAAGGAAGTGGACAAGAGCAAGCTGAAGGAATGGCAGGACGATGACGACTGGTAGCTAGCGCTCCATGTCGTCCTTCATGACCTGTGACAATTCTTTGGCTGTGTCCTTCACTGACTGAATCAGCTTCTCTTCTGATTCGTACATCGAGTGTTGTTCTCGTAACAACTGTTCGTCACGGTTCTTGAACGCTGTGACAATTCGCTCTGCCGATTCCTTGCGCATGCCAACGCTTGTCAGCGTTTCTTCGCTCATTGCCAGGCTCGACAACAGTGTCTCCCTGAAGATGTGGGTGACGCCGATGTCCATCAGCTTGTGAGCGTGTAAGCGATTGCGGGCTCGCGCTATGACATTCATGTGCGGAAAATTCTTCATGGCGACTTCCGCGGCGCGCAGCGAGTTTTCAATATCGCCAATCGCAATCACATAGACTTTTGCGCGCTCAGCACCTGCGGCGCGCAACAGGTCAGCGCGTCCCACATCCCCGTAGTGCACGATGTTGCCGTAACGGCGCACGACATCGACTTGCGATGAGTCGATATCTATCGCGGTGAAAGCAATGTCACTGATCTGCAAGACACGGCCTACGATCTGACCGACTCGTCCGAATCCTGCAATGATGATGCCGTCGTGATGATCTTCGGGGGTGTCGTACTCACCATCACCGGCGCTGTCCTTTGCAACTGCCAGCCTCTCGGCCAGAGCAAAAACAAGTGGCGTCAGCATCATCGATACCGAAATCGCAAGAATGAGTGGATCAATCAGGGAGGCGTCGAGGATGTTCTCTCTTGCAGCAATGCCAAACAGGACGAAACCGAACTCGCCGCCCTGAGACATCAATGCGGCTGTCTTGAACGCGCTGCCCCAATTGCAGGAACCGAATGCCCGCGCCAGCGGTGCAAGCACCACGATTTTAGTCAGCATCAGCCCGGCAGCGAGCGCCAGAATCATCACCGGCGCACTAAACAACAGATCAAGGTTGACGGTCATACCGACGGCGATGAAAAACAGTCCGAGTAGCAAGCCCTTGAAGGGGGCGATATCCGCCTCCAGCTGATGACGGTACTCGGAGTCAGCCAGCAACATGCCGGCAAGAAATGCACCCAATACCATCGATGTGCCGCTGACTTGCATAAGAAGTGCCGAGCCGATGACAACCAGCAAGGCGCTTGCCGTAAATATCTCTGGCAAGCCGGATTCGGCGACAATTCGAAGCACCGGGCGCAATAGCAGCCGCCCTCCCACAACCAGGCCAACGATGGTGCCGACCATGAGCAGCGCCTGGCCGAAGTTGAATCCTGAGCCTGCAACCGCAGCCGCTCCGAGCATCGGAAACAGTGCGATCATGGGGATCGCGGCGAGATCCTGCTGCAGCAGGATAGAGAACGCCGCCCTGCCATGCGTAGACGTAAGCTGCTTTTTCTCTGCAAGTAACTGCAGGACGAATGCGGTTGACGACAACGCAAGCGTCAGGCCGATGACGATCGCTGATGTGGTGCTGAGACCGAGCAGCATCACGACGGCAGCGATAGCGGCGGCGCTGCACAGTATCTGCAGAGAGCCCAACCCGAATACCATGCGCCGCATTACCCACAAACGCGATGGCTTGAGTTCAAGTCCGACGATGAATAGCAACAGAACAACACCGAGTTCGGCAAAGTGCAGGATGTGCTCGGGGTCCTTTATAAGGCCAAGTCCAAACGGCCCGATTGCGATACCGGCCGCAAGGTAGCCGAGCACCGAGCCCAGGCCGAGTCGTCGGCTGATGGACACGGCGATGATCGCTGCGACGAGGTAGATCAGGGTTTCAGTCAATAGGCTCATGACATGAGTCTAGCGGCTTGCTGACTATTTTTGCGCGTTTTCGATTACACTTAGTCCCGGTTTAAGTGCAGCGGGAACGTCGCATGATGTTTGGCAAGATACTCAAAACGGGCTTCATCGGCTTGCTGTTGGCGGGCGTTCTCTTAACAGGTGCATGCGACAAAGGCTCTGATAGTGCCTCGACTGCAACCGATCACGCGACGGCGGGGAGCGCATCAGCGGCAGCAGAGCAGCCGTCTGCGACGGCGCCAGCGGACGTGGCACAGCGTGATGTGGTTTCCGATCGCCTGCCTTATGGTGAGGTCGGTGACGAACTCGTCTACGGCTACTTCGTTTTTCCCTCGGACATGTTGGAGCCGCTGCCCGCAGTGATCGTCATCCACGAATGGTGGGGACTGACGGATGATGTGCGGGCCATGTCGGATCGCCTCGCATCCGAGGGTTTCATTGTCCTCGCTGTGGACCTTTTTGGTGGTGAGACCAGTGACACTCCCGGCCTTGCACGGAATTTGATGGCAGCGGTAATTGAGGACCCGGACACGGCGGCGGAAAACATAGCCAGTGCGGTCGACTTTGTACAGAGCACCGCTGGCGCGCCACGCATCGGCATGCTTGGCTATGGGCTCGGCGGCGGGCTGGTTCTGGATTCAGCAATAAGCTATGGCGATGATCTTGATGCAGCAGTGCTTTACTACGGCCATGTGCAATCTGACCAGGGCAAGTTGTTGCCAATCAGTGCGCCGCTGCTCGGGCTTTTTGGTGCTGGTGATCGGGCGGTCTCAACAGAGTCCGTAGAGAAGTTTCGTGATGCGATGCAGAAGCTCCGCAAGAATTTCGAAGTAATCATCTACCCTGGCGCTGGTACCGATTTCGCAAGCCCGCAAAGTAATAGCTATGATGCCGCGCTCGTCGAAAAGGCATGGCAAAAGTCACTTGAGTTCCTGCAACTTCATTTGTCGGTCAACGGCTCGACCTGACTCTCGTCTTCGCAAACAAGTCGCACGTTCAGCGGCAGATTCAGGAAGTAGGCCGATTGCGCTTCTTCAACTCCGCAGCGCAGAGAGATCTGCGCGGTGAGTACTCCCGTAAGTTCCAGCATCTTTAGTGACTGTTGCTCCCCGGTCGAACAGAAATTATCGGTGACTACCGGCGCAATCTGTGCAGCAGGCACCGTAAGCTTTGCGCTCGCGTAATTTCCCTCATCGGCCTCGCTGAATTCGAAGTGTTGGCGGGTATCGGCAACGCTGGCCGACGTGGTCAGCGGCAGCTGTCCTTCCGGGCAGAATGCCGAGAGGCTAAGTTCGTAGTCCAGTGTGGGCAGCTTTATCGTGCGCTTCTGCCCGGGGGCTGGGCGAATCGATGCGCTGGCTGTAGTTGCGGACGCGTCGATACCGGCAATAGCCGTTTCTTCGGCGTCAGCCGCCAGAGCGGTGCAAATGATAAGCAGTGGTGCCAGGTGCAGTTTCATGGCACAAAGGTAAGGCAAGCCGGTCGAAAAACAAACAGTTTTCACGTGTTAGTCTGCAAACACTATGATCGTCAGAGCCATACATTTCACATACAAGGCCGCTCGCCGAATCGTCATCGGCATTGTGGGAGTGACGGTACTCGTGATCGGCGTCATCATGTTGGTGACGCCAGGTCCTGCTATTGTCGTTATCCCGGTGGGGCTGGCAATTCTCAGCCTGGAATTTGCCTGGGCGCGAATCTGGCTGACGAAGCTCAGGCGCAGTATCAGCAATCGCAAACGCTAATCGAAACAGCAAAAAAAAAGGGCGCCGGAGCAAGCTCAGGCGCCCTTGAGTCTAACGGCAGGGGGATGCCGCGGGACCTTCATGGTCCCTTGTGCCGATTATCCTAATCGGCATTTGTGGCATAGACGGGGTATTCAGGGGGGGAGAAAAGCCCTGTCTGTTGCCAACCAGACAACCGTTAGCGGTTGCCTGCTATGAGCATCGATTTGCGGCCGATCAGGCGAATATCAAGGTCCAGCTCGTTTTCCTTGTCCATGGCCTTTACAGCATCCGCTGCCGCCGCGACAGTGGCGCTGCGCGCTTTGGCGAGAGCACTCTCGCTGGCGTCGTTTGCTGCCACTGCTGTTGTATCAACTACATCCGCCTCAGAAGCCAGGGCTCCATTGGCGGCAAAAAAAACACCGACCAGCACGATCATAGCGCCAGCAAGTGCAAGTCCGTTTACCAAATTATTTGCTCGCATCGCGTAATCCTCAATTCAGGTCGGCAGAAAATCTGCCACGTGTTATCTCCCCTATTGCATAAGCCGTGCCAACTTTGAAAAACGAATAAAAACAATAGCTTATCTATAAATCGATTGTTACGGAATTCCGTATTTTACGAGAATTCGTTATATACATTTACGAAATTCCGTATATACTGCGGCGATGGCAACTCTGGACGATTATCGATGGCTGTTCCGCAAGGCACCGGCCATGGCGACCTCTATCGCGGAGGACGGCAAGTTTCTTGATGCAAATGACGCTCTCATCGAGAGGCTCGGCTATACGCGCGAAGAAATGGTCGGGCGTATGCCCGAAGAATTCGTCACCGACGAGTCCGCGACACGTATTGTCAATGAACTTCGACCGCTGCTGCGGCGTGTCGGCAAACTCGAGAACAAGCCCCTGAGCCTTGTTGCAAAGAACGGTGAAATTGTCGATTGCACGACCAATTCATTTGTCGAGTACGACGCCGAGGGAAAATTTCTAAGAACAGTGTCGATGTATAGCGAGCTTTCGGACCAGGCGCGTGCAAACTTCAAGTATCGGACCCTGTATCGTTCGACCCCGGCGATGCTACATACCGTCGACTCAGACGGACACATCATGACAGTCACCGATCACTGGTTACAGAAGATGGGCTATGAGCGCGAAGAGGTACTTGGGCGACCTATTACCGATTTCTTTGCTATCGCCGAACGTAAAAAGTACTTCCCTGGTTCGGTCAGGGAGTTCATCAACAAAGGCGACTTCAACAATATTGACAGGCAAATGGTAACCAAGGACGGCTGCGTCATAGACCTGGTGCAATCAGCTATTACGAGCCGCGACCCAAGCGGTGCCGTCGTACGCATGCTGGTAGCGTCCAAAGACGTCACCGAACGTAACCGCTCAGAACGAGAGTTGCGGCGCACGCTCGCGGAAAATGCTCGCTTGCGCGAAGAGCTTGAGCGCGAGCGCGACTACCTTCGCGAAGAGGTCAACGTCGCGATGCAATTCGGCAAGATTGTTGGCGAAAGCCCTGCATTGAAGCGCATGCTGAAAAGTGTTGAGGCGGTCGCCGAGACGCCTGCCAACGTACTCGTGCAGGGGGAGTCGGGTGTCGGCAAGGAACTCGTTGCACGCGCCATTCATGCGCGCAGTCCACGAGCAGATAAACCACTCGTGAAGGTCAATTGCGCGTCGATTCCCAAAGAGCTGTTTGAGAGTGAGTTTTTTGGCCATGTCAAAGGTGCGTTTACAGGCGCGCACCGCGATCGTATTGGCCGCTTCCAGCTCGCGGATGGTGGCACTCTGTTTCTGGATGAAGTCGGTGAGATTCCGCTGGAGCTGCAAAGCAAACTGTTACGCGTGCTGCAGGAAGGTGAGTTCGAGCGAGTCGGCGATGACGTTACACGTTCGGTCGACGTACGCGTGATAGCGGCAACCAATCGCGATCTTGAGCGATCGATCGTAAACGGTGAATTTCGCGAAGACCTTTTCTACCGCCTTAGCGTGTTCCCGGTCGAAATCCCGCCGCTGCGGGAGCGCGCCGATGATGTTATCCAGCTGGCGCAGCACTTCCTGTTGCAGACATGCAGTGACTTTGGTCGCGAGCCGCTCGCGCTAACGCAGGCGCAAGCTCAGAAACTGCGGGAGTACAACTGGCCGGGCAATATTCGTGAATTGAAAAATGTCATCGAGCGCGCGGTCATCCTGTCGCCGGGCAAAGTCCTGCGGCTGGATCTGTCGATGCCAGGTATTGATTTCACGACGGCGTCGCCGCCGCCGCCAATGCAGGAAGCGAGCAACGAAGTGCTGACCGAAGCGGACCTGCGTGAATTGCAAAAAGAAAATCTGATCAAAGCGCTGGAGCAGGCAGACTGGCGGGTTTCTGGCGCTGGCGGGGCCGCTGAGCTACTCGGTGTGAAGCCGACGACGCTCGCAGATCGCATTCGTGCATTCGAAATCGAAAAGCCTGCGCGGCCACGCCGCCGCAAGGCACGATCATGAATCTACTTGAGTTTGTCGTCGACTGGATTCAGCTGCATCCTGTGGTCGGCCCGCTAGCCTATGTGGTCGTCGTATCTGTGTGGACCGTGTTCTTTCTGCCAGGATCGGTATCGATGATGGTTGCCGGGTTCCTTTTCGGCACGCTCGCAGGCAGCGTCTGGGCGATGCTCGGCATAGTGATCGGTTCACAGTTGGCGTTATTCGCCGGCCGCTGGATTGCCCGCCCATGGGTAGAAAAACGCATTGCCGCAAGCGAGCGGTTGCAGGCCATCGACGCCGCTATTGATGAAGAAGCGTTCAGTATCGTGTTGTTAACACGGCTGGCTTTGCTTATTCCATTCAACCTTCTTAACTATGTCTACGGTGCAACGTCGGTGCGCCCCATGACGTACCTGCGCGCAACAACTGCGGGGATGCTTCCGGTTGTTGTGCTTTACGTTTACATTGGCACGCTTGCACGAAATCTCGGCGAGATCGTATCTGGCGACGCGACACCGTCGGGTCTCGGGTATGCACTGGCCATAGCGGGTCTGGCGGCTATCGCCGCTGCGACCTGGTTTATTCACCGCGCCGCAACGCGCGCGCTCAGGAGTCGTTTGCAGGACACATGAGATTTTATATCGCTATCACACTGGCCCTGGTTTGCACATTCGCAGCAGCGGCCGACAAGAGTTTGCCGCTTGGCGTGCAAAGCGCACTGAAGCTTCGCAATGTTCCAGATGATTCAATCAGCATTTTTGTCCAGGACGTGGACAGCGGTGAAGTGTTGCTCAGCTGGTTGTCGGATGAACCTCGAAACCCGGCGTCGTCGATCAAGTTGCTGACAACGCTGGTCGCTCTTGACCTGCTCGGCCCCGCGTATCAATGGGAGACCAACGTCTACGCCTTTGGCGATGTAGAGGATGGTCGGCTTAAAGGCGATCTCGCCATCAAAGGCCACGGCGACCCATTCCTTGTGACCGAGCGTGTGTGGCAGATGCTAAGGAATCTGCGCAGCGCCGGGATCCGTCATATTGATGGCGATCTGTTGCTGGATGACAGCTATTTTGATTTGGGTGACTACGACCCGGCCGCGTTTGACCGGCAGCCACTGCGGGCTTACAACGTCGCGCCGAATGCGCTGCTCATGAACTTCAAAGTTGTCAGATACTGGTTTGAGCCGGCGCGCGAAACAAACAAGGTCAACGTCAAAGTCGAGCCGCCGCTTGAGAATATTCGGGTCGAGAATAGATTGTCTCTCGCGCCGGGCAGCTGCACCGGTTACCAGCGCGGCATCACGATAACGCCAAATGATGACGTTGACATGATGATTTTCAGCGGCCGTTTCCCGGCGGGCTGCAAACGTTACGCCATGGACCGAACGGCGCTGAGTCACAACGAGTTCGCCTACGGACTGATCAAGTCACTGTGGGAGGAAGCGGGCGGTACCCTGAGCGGCGGCTGGAAGAACGTTGTCATCGAAGACGATGTTGAGCCCTTGCTCGAGTTTCGTTCTCGCACACTTGCCGAGTCGATCGCGCGCATTAACAAATACAGTAACAATGTTATGGCACGGCAGCTGATGTTCACGCTGTCGGCGGAGATTCTGGGCGCCCCGGGAACGGAGGAGGGCGGTCGCCAGGTTATCGCTGACTGGCTGCATGAGCACAAAATTAACAATGCTGAACTGCTGCTCGACAATGGCGCAGGACTGTCGCGCGAGTCGCGGATAACAGCGAAGGATATGGGCGCCATGCTGCGCTACGCCTGGCAGCAACCGTATATGCCGGAGTACCTTGCGTCGATGTCGCTCTCGGGGCTGGACGGGACTCTGAGGCGCCGCTTCCGCGATGCCGGTCTGGCGGGCAAGGCGCATATGAAGACTGGATCACTGGATGACGTGTCTGCCATTGCGGGATTCCTGCAGGCTCGCTCAGGCCGGCGTTTCTCGGTCGTTACACTGCACAACCACAAGGACATACACCGCGGGCCAGGCGAGGAAGTTCAGGAAGCGCTACTGCGTTGGCTGAATGAGCAATAGTCTGGTGTACACTCCGGCAGTGCTTGGGAGGACAACATGCGTTTATTGATTGGCTTGCTGCTGTTTGCACCGTTGCTGGCAGTAGCAGAAACAGGGTACGTCACAGATACACTGACACTCGGGATTCACGAGGCTGAGGACACCAGCGACCGGGCGTTCCGCAACCTGCAGAGCGGCCAGGAGTTTGAACTCCTGTCACGTGACCGATTCTATGCGCACGTGCGATTGCCCGACGGCACGACCGGCTACGTCAAGTCCGCCTACATCGTAACCGAGAAGCCGGCCAAACTGATCGTCGAACAAACTGCAGCGGAGCGTGATCGCTATAAAGCGGAACTGGAGCAGGCGCGTGCCGCGTTCGCCGAGCCTGCAGCCGCCATCAGCAAGCTGCAAGCCGAGGCAGCAGCGCTGAGTTCGCAAATCGCTGAGAAGGATAGTCAACTCGCGGAACTCACAGAGCAAAACGAAGACTTTCGCTCGCGTGCCGAGAGCTACGAGAACGTCGTACCGTTAAGCTGGGTTGGTGGCGCTATTGCTATCTGCCTGATCGGTGGTTTCTTCGGCGGTCTTTGGTGGGTCGATCGGCAAAGCCGTAAACGCCACGGCGGTATTCGCGTTTACTGAGTGCTAGCGAGCGGCGACGCCAATAGCCGCGACATCATCGACGCAGCCGGCATAAACGGGCAGGTTCCGCGCATCGAATATCTCGTCGACGTCTCGCTGGCTGCGAGCTTTGCGCACGCGCTCCAATTGTGTGGCTGAAATATGCGGCGCAAACAGGCGGATAAACTCAATCATATAATGCCGCAGCAGCGCATCTTTTCTGAATCCGATCCATGTTGTGCTGCGCGGGAATAAACCGGTCGCGTCAATGGAGACGACATCTGCTTCGTCGCAATCGTCTGCCATGCTTGCAACGATTCCAACGCCGAGCCCCATGCGTACATACGTCCTGATGACGTCGGCATCTCTCGCCGTGAAGACGACATCGGGCTCCAGGCCCTGATCGGAAAACGCACGCTTCAGGGACGACTGGCCGCCAAAGCTGAACACATAGGTCACGAGAGGATGCTCGGCCAGGTCTTTGAGAGTGATGTCGCGTTTCAGTCTTGTAAGCGCGTGTCCGCGCGGCACAATGATCTTGCGATCCCAGTGATAGGCCGGAATCAACAGCAGGCTGCTGAACAGCTCTCTTGAACCGGTAGCGATCGCAAAGTCGATCTGGTTTGCCGAGACCATGTCTGCAATCTGTTCGGATGTGCCCTGGTGCAGGTTCAGATTCACATCCGGGTAATCTCTTCGAAACAACTTGATCACATCGGGCAGCACATAGCGCGCCTGTGTGTGGGTCGTTGCGATCGACAGGTCGCCTTCAACCTCATGGTAATAGTCTGCTGCGAGGCTGCGGATATTGTCGACTTCATGCATGACGATTCGAGCGCGATCGATAACGCGCTCGCCGGCAGATGTGATTCCACCGAGACTCTTGCCCTTGCGTACAAACAGCTGCAGTCCGAGCTCTTCCTCGAGAAGCTTGAGCTGTTTACTGACCCCCGGCTGCGACGTGAACATTTTTTCGGCCGCCGCCGTGATATTCAGACCGTTGTCTACAATCGCAAGCAGATACTTGAGTTGTTGTAATTTCATTCGTGCCGTAACTCCCCCCACGACAAACGCTATGACAAGCAAATTGCGTCGATGTTTCAGTATCTTGAGAAAATAACGAAATCGATATCAGCGATTTCCATATTCCTGAAACACATAAGCGCATAACGACGCGGTCGTTGCTTCTGAAACTGGTCGCATATTTGATGCGTATCTGCTACAGATTGGTCTACAACAAGAATCAGGGGATAACGGAAAATGATCTACGACAATATTCTGCAGTTGATTGGTAACACGCCGGTGGTGCGCCTGAATCGCACAGGGCCCGATCACGTTGAGCTATATGTGAAGGTCGAATCGTTCAACCCAATGGCCTCGGTAAAGGATCGACTGGCATTCGCGATTATCAATGACGCTGAGCGACGCGGGGTGCTAAAACCGGGACAGACGGTTATCGAAGCGACCTCTGGCAACACCGGCATTGCGCTTGCCATGGTGTGCGCGGCCAAGGGATACCCGTTTGTCGCTGTTATGGCGGACTCATTTTCTGTTGAGCGTCGGCAAATCATGCGTGGCCTGGGTGCCAAGGTGATACTGAGCCCGGCGGCGGAGCGCGGTTCAGGGATGGTCAAAAGAACCGTTGCGCTCGCTGAGAAACACGGCTGGTTTCTTGCACGCCAGTTCGAGAACCCGGCTAACCCCGAGTACCACGCCAATACGACCGGTCCGGAGATCCTGCTGGACTTCGCTGGCCGGCGTCTGGACTACTGGGTCACCGGTTATGGCACAGGCGGCACGATGACGGGTGCCGGTCGCACACTCAAGGCTGTTCGACCTGATATCAAGATTGTTGCCACGGAACCGGAAGCGGCAAGATTGCTCGCCGGCGATGAATGGGCACCGCATAAGATCCAGGGCTGGACGCCGGATTTCGTACCAGACGTGCTTGACCGCGACGTCTATGATGAATTGCACGCTGTGTCCGATGACGACGCGATCCGCGTATCCCGCGAACTCGCCGCCAAAGAAGGCATTTTCACGGGAATTTCTGCGGGCGCCACGCTGGCAACGGCACTGGACGTCGCAAAATCGGCCCCTGAGGGCTCAGTTTTGCTCGCTATGCTGCCGGATACGGGGGAACGCTACCTCAGCACACCGTTGTTCGAGGGTGTCGAACAGGGCTCGGATGATGAGTGGCTTGCGAGCCAGTGAGCTATGGCATGTGACTGAAACAGAACAGGAAAATAGTTTCAGCTGAGACTTGAGTCACAGCCGCGCCGGGCCACGGCTGGCATCGTGTGCGGATGGCAGCGGACGTACACGATCTTCAGGCGCATTCACGCATAGGCAAGGCGAAAGGCTTGCTGCATTCGCTTGTGCCGCGGGCGCAGTGTTTTTGCTTCTACGATCAGACGAGAGACTGCGTCTGGTCCAGCGATGGCGCTGAAGACTATGAGATCGACAACTACATCTCTGATCTTCCGGAAGAACTGGTTGCGGGAGAATTTCCGGATTCAGACTACCTGCAACGCAGCCTGCCGTCGGGCCGGACGGTGCTGGTATTGCCGGTCCGCGACGACGAAGGTAAAGGCCAGGGCTTGCTGGTATCCGTGTTCTCGCGCAACACCGGCAAGTCCTCATCATTTAACGCCAAGCTGCTTTCGAGCATCCTGCTGCCGGCAGTCGAATTGATTGGCGAAAGCCTGCTGAACGACGAGCGCCTCGACAGTCGACAGTCCGAGTTCGCGCAACTCGAAAAAGAGCTGGATCTCATTTACGAAGTCGATGAGAAGATCCATGGTGCATCGCGCAGCCACGTAGGCCTTGCGCACCTTGTCGGCCAAAGTGGCCGGTTTCTGGGCATTAACTACAGCGTGCTGCTGATCCCCTCTAAACGAATTCGCATCAGTGCCACACATTCAAGCTGGAAGCACGTGCGCCGCAAAGTGCTGGATCGCTACCTGGTCGAGCAGCTGCTGCCAAAACTCGAAGGCAGGCGCTGGCCCGTCGTATTTGAAATTCCCACGGTAGACGGCGCCGACAATTCGGCGGGCGACAGCTACCAGGCTTTGTTGTGTCCGCTGCATGACAAGCGCGGCAATATTGAAGGCGTTCTTGCGCAGCTTGGGCGTATCGATAATCGTAGCTTTGATAAGAACGACCGGCGCTTCATGGCGCACATCATGCGCAAGATCGAGTACGTGATTGAACGTTCTTTCGACAGCATGACCGGACTCATGAATCGCGAAGGATTCGAGTCACAGCTGAGTGAGTCTGCTCAGGCACTGGAGCCGCAGACGAACGATGAGCACCAGCTGGTTTACTTTGACCTGGACAACCTGCAACTCGTCAACGATACCTTTGGCAGGGCCGCTGGAGATGCTGTCATTCTGCGCTTTGCCCGGCTGTTGGAGGAAGATCTCCCCAAGAGCGCTGTTCTTTCGCGACTGACGGGCGATGACTTCTGCCTGCTGCTGACCCATGTCGATGCGGAAGCCGCGCTGGCGCACGCCAGCAAGATTCGCGAGCAAGGCAGGACGCTGCGTTACCTTGAGGGCGACAAGTCGCTGCAGGTGACCATGAGCGTCGGTATCGCGACGATGAATTCCGAGGTTAACGAGCGAGAGGCCCTTACTGCGGCGCGCATGGCATGCGAGGCGGCCAAGGACCATGGTCGTGATCGTATCGAAGTCTATGACGACCAGAACCAGAGCATTATTCGTCGTTATGACGACATGCAGCTGGTCACCGATATTCAGCAGGCGCTCGACGAGGATAGTTTCGAATTGCTTGCGCAGCCGATCGTAAGCCTCGCCGACGATAGAGAAGAGCTGCGCTACGAGATTCTGCTGCGCATGTATGACTCGAAAGGAGAGAGGGTGCCGACCGAGGCGTTCTTCTCCGCAGCGGAGCGGTATCAGTTAATGCCGCAAATCGATCGCTGGGTTGTGTCCCGGACGATTGCCAGGCTCGCCGCGTGCAGAGAGCGTGTTGAGGAGCTGACGACGTCTTTCTCGATAAACCTCTCGGGGCAGTCCCTTGGCGACGACGATATTCTCGATTTCATCGACGATGAGCTCAGGTCGAGCGGCGTTCCCGCGAACATTCTGTGTTTTGAGGTTACCGAATCTGCCGCGGTATCCAACCTGGCAAAGGCGCAGTCTTTCATTGATGCGTTGCGGGAGCGCGGCTGCCTGATCTCACTGGATGATTTTGGCGCCGGACTGAGCTCATTTGCCTACCTCAAGAACTTCAATGTCGACACGTTGAAAATCGATGGCAGTTTCGTGCGCGACATCGCGCACAATCGGATTTCTGAATCCATGGTGGCTGCAATTACCGAGGTTGCGAAGGTCATGGGCCTGGAAACGGTCGCTGAATACGTCGAGAGCGACGAAATTCGCGCCAAGGTCAAGGCGATCGGCGTCGACTTCGCCCAGGGGCATGCGGTCGGCAAGCCTGTCGGTATCGACGATGCGCTCGATGCATTGTCCGACCTGGAAAAGTCCGAAACAGCCTGAAAAAAACCCGACACCACTTCGGCTGAAGCGCGTTTGCGGCTAGACTGCTGCCGATGACCAACGCCAGCCACAACGATATCGCCACTGTCATAGACGCTCTGCCCGGCGCATTGCGTGATGCGGCGACGCGCTGGTTTGAGCGCTTGTCAGAAGCACACCCGGATTCCGCCATTCCAATAGCAAGCGCAACGGCGCTGGTGCGCATGATTGCCGCCAGCGAATTTGCCGGCCAGGTCATCCTCAAGGATTGGCAGTGGTTTGCGGAGAACGTCTCACACTTCAATGCACCGCCGGAAGCGGGTTTGCTGGATGAGCTGGTCAGCAACCTCAGCTCGGCTGAGGTCGATATTGTGGCGGCCAAGCAAATGTTGCGACGATTTCGACATCGTTTCATGTTGCATATTCTGTGGCGGGAAATCGCAGGAGAGGCGAGCCTCGATGACACACTGCATGCGCTTTCCGATCTTGCGGACCGGCAACTGCAGGCAGCCGGTCTCGTCGCGCATCGCAGGGTAGAAGAGCGTTTTGGCAAAGTGCGCGATGCCGCTGGAAACGAGGTCACGCTGGTCACGCTGGGCATGGGCAAGCTTGGTGGGCGAGAACTCAATTTCTCGTCAGACATAGACCTGATTTTCCTGTATCCCGAAGGCAAGGACAGCGACGGCAGGAAGTCGCTGAGCGCACAGGAGTACTTCACGCGAGTTGCCCGGCATGTCATAGCGCTTCTCGATGAGGTGACGGTTGATGGCTTTTCGTTTCGAATCGATACGCGTCTGCGTCCGTTCGGCGATAGCGGCCCTCCCGTTGTCAGCTTTGCTGCGCTGGAGTCCTACCTGCTGCAGCATGGACGAGACTGGGAGCGTTATGCCTACGTAAAGGCTCGCATTGTCGGTATGCAGCCACGTGACGAAGTTGCCGCCGAACTCACGGCGAACCTGATCCAGCCGTTCGTCTACCGGCGCTATATCGACTTCGGTGTGTTCGAGTCACTGCGCGACATGCATGCAATGATTGCCGCCGAAGTGCGCCGCCGCGAGCTGGCTGACAACGTCAAGCTGGGCCCGGGCGGAATACGAGAGATCGAGTTCATCGTGCAGTCTCTGCAGCTCGTCCGAGGCGGCAGTGATGAGGAACTGCGCTCGCGCGAGCTGCAGCCAACCCTGGTGAAGCTGGTTGAGACACGTGGAATCGCCAAGGATGCTGCCATTGAGTTGCTGCAAGCCTACGAATTCCTGCGCCGCCTGGAAAATTTCATTCAGGCAATCCGTGACCAGCAGACCCACGACTTGCCGAGTAACAATGTCGACAGAACGCGCCTGTGTGTAGCAATGCAATACTGGGACTGGGAAGCGTTGCTGTCCGACCTGGCCACGCATCGCGACAGGGTCAGCTCGCGCTTCAACGAGATCGCACGTGTCGGAGAGGATCTGGAACCTGCGACGCCGCTGGTGGATCTGTGGGACAACCAGGCTGATACGAAGCAGTGGCGCAAGTATTTGCAGCAGCAGGGGCTGCCCGATTCTGCGGAAGTCGCTACGGTGCTGTCACAGTTTGCAGGCCAGGGAACCGCTCGCCAGGTCGATACAGCGTCGCGGCGGCGTTTGCGGCGTTTCCTGCCGCGGCTGCTGCGCCTGACTGCCGAGGCGCGTGACCCGGCCAAAACCCTGCAGCGAACACTGAGCGTGGTCGAGAGCGTGCTGCGTCGCAGCGCCTACCTTGCGCTGCTCAATGAGAACCAGGTTGCGCTGGCCCGATTCGTTGAGCTGTGCAGCGAGAGCGCTTACATCGCAGACCAGATTTGTCGCTACCCGGTGCTGCTGGATGAGCTGCTGGATACCAGGGCTCACAGCGGCGTGGTTACCAAGGACTACCTGCTGCAATCGCTGTGGCAGCGCGAACAGCGGCATCGCGACGCCGACACCGAGCAACTTGTTGCCCTGCTGACTCGCTACCAGCGCGCCGAGATGTTCAATATAGCGGTCGCAGATTTCAACGGTATCCTTCCCATAATGAAGGTTAGTGATGCCCTGACCTGGCTCGCCGAGGTTGTGCTGGAACGCTGTGTCCAAATCGCCTGGGCAGAGCTGGTGGCGAAACACGGTCCGCCCTGCTGCGTGGAGAATGGTGCCTCAAGGGAAGTCGGCTTCGGCGTCATTGGCTACGGCAAGCTGGGTGGACTGGAGCTCTCCTATGGCAGCGATCTTGATCTCGTGTTTCTGCACAATTCGCGCGGCGCACAGCAGCAGACGAATGGCGACAAGCCGCTCGATAATCCGTTGTTCTTTGCCCGATTCGTACGCAGGCTCACGCATATGCTGACGACCCAAACGGGTTCCGGCGAACTCTACGAGATTGATACCCGGCTGCGCCCGGACGGCCGTTCCGGCGTGCTTGTTTCAAGCACGGACGCATTTGAAAAATACCAGGAGGAAAATGCCTGGACCTGGGAACACCAGGCACTACTGCGTGCCAGGGCAGTGGCCGGAAGCGCCGTCGTAGGCGAGGAGTTCGAGCGCATTCGTAGCGAGACCCTGCGAGACCGTGTGCGTCGCGATTCCCTGCGCGAAGATGTGATCACGATGCGACAAAGGATGCGCAAGGAGCTGGATCGCAGCGCTGCAGATGTGTTTGATTTGAAGAACGGGCAGGGCGGCGTCGGTGATATTGAGTTTCTTGTGCAGTTCCTGGTGCTGCAGAATGCGCGTGAGTTTCCAGACGTAGTCGAATTCTCGGACAACATCCGCCAGCTCGATGCCCTTGCGACGTGCGAGATTATTTCTGCCGATACGGCACTCAAGCTGCAGGACGCGTACCGCGCCTATCGACGGCGCATGCACCGACTCGTGCTTGATGAACAGGCAACGCTGGCGCACGAATCGGAGTTTCCCGAAGAGCGACTTTTCGTGAGCAGTGTCTGGGATACGCATCTCGGCGTATAATCCCGCAACGCACGACGACAACAGAGGAAGCCCGTGGCAAGCAGAGCAGGAAGCATCGACCAGAAACTGATTCCGGCGAATTCACAGAATCGCTATAGCGTCAGGCAAAAGGACCTGCCATTGAGCTGCCCTATGCCCGGCATGTACTTATGGAACGCCCACCCGCAGGTGTACCTGCCTGTCGAGGAGACAGGTGAGGCGAAGTGTCCCTATTGCGGTGCGCAGTACGTGCTGCAGGCAGACGGAGAGTAGCGCGTGTATATCGTTACCGGCGGTGCCGGCTTCATTGGTAGCAATCTTGTCAAGGCCCTGATTGATCGCGGCCATGACGACATCGTCGTCGTGGACGAAATGAGCGACGGTCACAAGTTCGTCAATATCGCGGACTTGCCGATTGCCGACTATCTCGACAAAGATGCTCTCATTGATCGATTAGCTACGGACAAGGGCTTCGCATCGGGCATCAAGGCCATCTTTCATCAGGGCGCCTGCTCGGAAACCACGGAGTGGGACGGCCGTTACATGATGGACAACAACTACGCCTACTCGCAGGAGTTGCTGCACCATTGCCTCGAAACTGCGACGCCGTATATCTATGCCTCATCGGCGGCCGTCTACGGTGCGTCGCCGGCATTCAGTGAAGATCCGGCGAATGAAAAGCCATTAAACGTCTATGGCTATTCGAAGCTGCAGTTTGATCGCTACGTACGACGCACTGTGCCCAATCCGCCCAGCCAGGTTGTCGGTCTGCGCTATTTCAACGTGTACGGACCGCGTGAACAACACAAAGGCTCGATGGCGAGCGTCGCGTTTCACTTCAATAACCAGGTGATTGCCGACGGCGAGGCCAGGTTGTTTGAGGGTTCCGGTGGCTATGGTGATGGCGAGCAATTGCGAGACTTTGTCTATGTTGGCGACGTGTGCGACGTCAACCTCTGGTTCCTTGAGCACCCGGATGTATCCGGCATATACAACACCGGATCAGGCAGGGCACAGAGCTTCAACGACGTGGCCAACGCCGTTATCGAGTGGCACGGTCGTGGAGAAATTCGCTACATACCGTTCCCGGATCACCTTAAGGGCGCCTACCAGAGCTACACCGAAGCTGATCTCAGCCAGTTACGTGCTTGTGGCTGCGACGTGCGCTTTCGTCCGGTCGAAGAAGGCGTGAAGGCTTACCTGGATCACATGGCGGCCGATGCCGGAAGTTGACGAAGACGCGATACTTGTCGTCGGCCCTTCCTGGGTCGGCGACATGGTCATGGCGCAATCACTGTTCAAGTTACTCAAGGCGGCGCGGCCGCACACTGCAATCGATGTGCTGGCGCCGGCCTGGTCGCTGCCGATCGTCGCGCGCATGCCGGAAGTCAGGCAGGGAATCGCATCGGGGACAGCGCACGGCAAGCTCGGCTTGAAGGGCCGCCGAGCGCTTGCCAGTGAGCTGCGCCACCACAACTACGCGCAGGCCATCGTCCTGCCGCGCTCCCTGAAAGCGGCGCTTGTGCCGTGGTTTGCGGATATTCCGAAACGAACCGGGTACAGGGGCGAGTCTCGCTACTTCCTGATAAACGATGTGCGGCCGTTTGACGCGTCGTTGCTGGATCAGACTGTAAAGCGCTTCGTATTCCTCGGGCTGGACGATGCGCAACTGCCGCAGAGCCTCCCTTTTCCGAAGCTTGAGATCTCGCATGACAGGCAAGGCAGGACAATCGAGAGGCTCGGACTGCGGACGGATCGTCCTGTTGTCGCCATGATGCCCGGCGCGGAATATGGGCCGGCGAAATGCTGGCCGCTGCAGCACTTTGCGGCGCTGGCCTCCGAGCTTGACGCGAATGGCTTCGACGTCTGGGTCATGGGGTCCGAGAAAGATGCCGATGCCGGCGACAGCATTGCGGCCGACAGCGCGGCTATCAATATTTGCGGTAAGACAGAGCTTGAGGACGTAGTGGACTTGCTCGGGTTCGCCGAACAGGCGGTGAGCAACGACTCGGGCCTGATGCATATAGCCGCGGCAGTGGGCTGCCACGTGCAGGCCATCTACGGCTCGTCCTCACCACGTTTCACGCCACCGTTGACTGACCGTCGCAGCGTGCACTACCTCGATCTCGACTGCAGCCCGTGCTTCAAGCGGGAATGTCCGCTCGGGCATCTCGACTGCTTGCGCAAATTGGGTGTTTCTTCAGTTCTTTCCGATATTCTCGATAATCGAGCCTGATTGGCACATTTGATCGTCAAATCAGTGGATTTAGCGACACGTTCCGGTATGAGCTATCCAGCGAGGCCTCAGGAGATAGCAGCAGAGTTTAGAAAGTGCTTCGATCTGTCGCTAAAATCTATAAAAATGAAGATCGCATCAGCGCGCCGCAAGCGGACTGTGGGTTCGGCGCGAAATTCGCCTTAGAATTTAGCGCAACTTCGACGAAAAATAGTAAAACGGACGATATAAAGCGGCAATGTCGTCAAAAGATCGCTAAAAGTCGATGTTTTTCTGCGAAGGGGCCGGCGGCATGCCGAGCATGCCGATACTGATAAATATCAGACGATAGCGACTTATCGAAGCAATTGGTCCAACTTTTGCGTTACTTCGTCAAACTTGATGAGATCCATCGCTTCCGGGGCACGAATACGCTGTCCCCAGGCCAGCTGCTCGACCGACTTGTGCAGGAATTGTCTGGCCGCCTGTGGGTAGCGGTTCACCGTGTGTTGTTGAGACAGGTAGGGACCAGTGCGTGCCGGGTTGGATGTTGCATACAGTCCGATGACCGGCGTGTCGACGGTGGTTGCCATGTGAGCGGGACCGGAGTCCGGACAGATAACAACGTCTGCCGCATCGAGTAAGGCCAGCAGTTGCTTTAGGGAGGTTTTGCCATGCAGGTCCTTCGCGTTGCTGCAGGCAGCGCAAATGGCTTTCGCATAGTCGTCTTCGATCTCACTGCTGCCGCCTGTGACCAGCACCGTCGCGTCGTACTGCTCAGCAAGGTAGTTCACGATCGAAATAAAATTTTGCTTGCTCCAGTTGCGAAAATTGCGGCTGCGCTGGCTGCTGCATGGGCTGATGACGATAAGCGGCTTGCCGGACTCGCGGAATTCAGCCGCAAATGCGATATCGCTGTCAGCGACAGGAATATCCCATCGCAGCGGCGTCTCTTCGGCGCCGATTGCTCTGGCAAACGACATCATGGCCTCAAGCACATGTTTGCCGTCGGTTGCTTCGACCTGCCGGTTGGTGAACAACCACTGGAAGTCGCGGGCGCGATTCCTGTCGAAACCAATCTTCAGGTCTGATCGTATAAACGGATACAGGAGATTTACGCGCGCCGATGCGTGCATGCAGAGTGCGGCATCGAAACGACGGCCTCGCAGACTCCTGCGTACATCGTGAACAGCGGCAAGGCCTTTGCTCTTGTCGAAGATGATAAACTCGACACCGGCAACGTCGGAGAGCAATGTGGCTTCGGTCTTGCCGATAACCCAGGTAATGCTGGCATCGGGCCAGTTGTCCATCAGATTGCGAACGACGGCGAGCGCATGACAGGTATCGCCGATAGCGGACAGCCGCACGAGCAGGATGTTTTGCGGTGTTTCTCTTTTATAGTCAGAAGTAGACAAATCAGACACGTCAGTTACAAAGGACGGACACGTTGACCGAAACCGTCGAGAAGACCGCGAACGGCGCCATCGTATACGATAAGGCGATTATCAACCAGATTTCCGATGAGCGCTTTACCCCAAAGGCCTGGTTGCACGCGGAAGTCATTAAGGGTGCGCTGCGTTCCGGTGGGCGAGGCAACACGATGTACGTCGGCAATATTCCGCGACAGTTCGTGCTGCGGCACTATATGCGCGGCGGGCTCGTCGGCAAACTTGTCAAGGATGCGTACTGGTTCACTTCAGAGGACGATACGCGTCCGTTTCGTGAGTGGCGCATGCTCGCCAAAATGGTGGAAAGTGGCCTGCGCGTGCCGCGACCGGCGGCAGCTCGTTATCGTCGAATGGGCACGTTCTATAAGGCGGACATCATTACATTGCGCATCCCAAACGTTGTCGCACTGTCACAGTACATCGAACAGCCGCGTGCAGAGGGGTTCTGGCGATCGCTGGGCGAGGACATCTATGACTTCCATCGTCAGGGCGTATATCACGCTGATATGAATGCCTATAACCTGCAGATCGACACTGCCGAGAGGCTCTGGATGCTCGATTTCGATCGCGGCAAGCTGCAGCCGCCCGGTCCCTGGCAGCAGCAAACCTTGAGTCGGCTGCACCGCTCACTGCAAAAAGTGAAGACGCTCAACCAGCGTCTCAACTTCGCGCCACAAAATTGGGAAATGCTGCTCGCCGGTTACTTCAACGCGTCGAGTTCTGCGTAGTAGTCAGGATAGCCGTCTGGCAGGTCTTTGAATTTGCGGTGTATCCAGAAGTATTGCTCAGGGCAGGACCTCACGAAGTCCTCCAGTACTCTTGCGTATTGCTCCGTGTCATTTACGGGATCACCTGACGGCACGTCCAGCGGCGGCAGGATGACAACTTCGTAGCGGTTGTCCGGCAGGCGCCGCGGAAAAAATGGAATAACGGCTGCCCGTCCCAGGCGAGCGAGGGTGGAGGTCGCCGTCGTGTGCATGCTCGGTACACCAAAGAACTTGATCACTTCAGCACCTTTGCGACTGAAGCTCTGATCGGGCGCGTACCAGACCGGATGTCCTTCCCGCAGGCTTTTCACCATGCGCTTGATATCGCGCTTCTCGATAGTCTGCCGTGCGGCGCGTTCGCGCCCGGTGCGCTGAATCTCTGTTATGAAGTCGCTCTTGTTCTTGCGATACACAGCGTCAAGCGGAGGAATCTCGGTCTTGATGAATCGACCGCTAAGCTCGAGCGTCGTGAGGTGGGCGCACAGCATGATGACGCCCTGGCCGCGATCCAGCGCGTCAGTCAGGTGATGCAGACCTTTAATGTCTGCGAGCAGCGTGCGTATGTGTTTGTCACTTGCCCAGCGACCCAGGCCGGTTTCTACCAGCATCATGCCGAGTGCCTTGAAATGGGCTCGGGTCAGCGCTTCTCGCTCTTCTGCGGAGAGCTTGGGGAAACAGAGTTCGATGTTGCGTCTTACGATCGCGCGACGGCTTCCGCCTAAATGGAACACCAGCGTGCCGGCGAGCCGACCGATTGCAAGTGCCACGCGATGTGGTAACAGGCAGACGATGCGCAGTAACAGCATACCCAGCCAGGGTATCCAGTAGCGCGGTGCGTAGTAGTGATAAAGCGGTTTTCGCTCGTCAGTCATTTACTCTGACAATCTGCTCTCGTCGGCGATGCCCTCTTCGGGATCTTCGCCCTCAAATGGCTCGGTAGGTTCAACTGTCGATGCGTCCTCGGCCTGGATACCAACATGGAACGCCGCGTCGCCGGGCATAACAACCTGGTTACGTGACATGCCGATAACTCGTCCTGAATACGGCGACCGCAAATCGATCTGAACGTTATTCATGGGGTCAGTAATAGTGCCGAGCAGGTCGCCCTTGCGGATCGTGCTGCCGAGGCTGACATTCGATAACAGGATGCCGCCGTTGTTAGAACGAACCCAGGAAGAGCTGTAGTACACAGGCTCAGGATCGCCAAACAGTCGCATCTTGGGAACCATGCCAAGCGATGTCAGCAAAGATTCGACACCCTTGACGCCGCGCTTGACCTCGTTCAGCTCGAGTACGAGTGGCCCACCGGCTTCCAGGGTTACCGTGGGAACACCGGCTTCAGTCGCTGCGTATCGCAACATTCCGGGTGTCGGCGGGCTGTGTAGCACCACCATGGAGGCGAAGCCCTGAGTGAGTTCAACAACCTCCGGGTTTCTGAGATCGGCTCTGATCTGCGGCAGGTTTGATCGTGACAACGAGCCGGTGTGTACGTCGATCAAAGCATCGCAATGCGGAATGACCTTCGTAAAGAAAGAGTGGGCGATTCTGGCGGCGGCACTGCCGTTCGGGTTTCCGGGAAAGTAGCGGTTCAGGTCGCGGCGGTCGGGCAGATACCTGGAGCCGCGGCGAAAGCCCTGCACGTTGACGATCGGAATACCGATGACTGCACCGTTGAGATCGTCCTCGTCCAGGTCGTGGATGACGCGCCGAACGATCTCAATGCCATTGAGTTCGTCGCCATGCACAGCAGCCGCAACGCAAAGTGTCGGACCCGGGTTGGCGCCGTTAACCACCAGAACCGGCGTAGATACGGGCACGCCTTCGAACAACTCGGTCGCTGACCAGGACAATCGCTCAGAGGTGCCAGGAAGCACATTTTCACCAAGGATCCGCAGTGCGCCTTCGCGCATCGCGGCCGATGTCACGGCATCCGCAAGCGGAATAACCGGCAGATCCAGGGAAACTTCCGGCAGTGGTTCGGTCGTAATTTCAGCAGACTCGATGATGTCTGCGTCGCCGGCCGCTATGTTCTCGCTGGCATAGGCAGGCGCCATAGCGGCCAGTAACACGCTGGTCGCGAGCAGTTGCAGGTACGACAATTTATTCGAAAAAGTGATCATTGGGCACGCAGTGCTCCGTTCGAGCGCTTAGAATAGGTCAAAATGAATATAATTTCTGTGAACTAATCAATAATTTACGATTGAAACCTGAACGGAAGCAAATGACAAGTAATCGCTGTTTTCTGGCCCTATTCGCAACCTTGCTAAGTCTCAGTGTCTCCGCAGAGGAGACCTTCCCACAGCCGCCAGAATTACAGCGAGATGTGGATTTCTGGGTATCGATTTTCACGGAGTACTCCACGACAGAGGGAGTTCTGCATGACAATCGCAATCTTGGTGTCGTCTACGGCCGCGTTGCGGCTGGCGCAAACATGTCGCGAAGGCAGCGAAATCGCGTTGTCGCGAAACAGCGTGAGGGCCTGCAGACTGTGCTGCGCGCGCTGGCCAGTGGCAAGCGCGACGGCTTGAGCCAGGAAGAGGCGCGGGTGCTGGCGCTTTGGCCTGCCGACGTCAGTAACGCTGAACTGGCGGCCGCGGTCAAACGTATTCGTTATCAGCAGGGACTGCGCGATCGCTTTGAGCAGGGGTTGAAGCGTGCCGGTCGCTGGCGCGATCACATTGTTGCAGAGCTTGAGGAACTCGGCGTTCCTGCCGACCTTGCCGCGCTGCCGCATGTTGAGTCGTCCTACAATCCGAGCGCGCGCTCGCATGTCGGCGCCTCCGGAATCTGGCAGTTCACTCGCAGTACTGGCCGTCGCTTCATGCGGGTTGATCACGTTCTTGACGAGCGCAACGATCCCTTCGCAGCGTCACGAGCCGCTGCGGAGTTACTGGCTTACAACTATTCGCTGGCCGGCAACTGGCCGATGGCGATTACCGCATACAACCACGGCCTCGGTGGCGCGCGCCGCGCAATGAGCCAGTATGGCGATACCAATTACGTCGACATTCTGCGCAAGTACGATGGCCGTACGTTCGGCTTCGCCTCGCGCAATTTCTACGTCGCGTTTCTCGCGGCCCGGCATGTTGATCAGAACGTCGAGCAGTATTTCCCTGGCTTGGTGCCGGACAGTCCCGTGCCGTATCAGACGGCGAGGTTGCCGGCATACACTGCCGCGGCGGACGTCAGTAAGGCGCTCGGCATCAGCGAGAGACAGCTTGCCACCCACAACCCGGCGGTGCAGGCCACGGTCTGGGAAGGCAGCAAGCACTTGCCGAAAGGCTATACGATCCGATTGCCCGACTCTTTGTTGAGTACGCCGATGCCGGCGCTACTGGACGCGCTTACCGCGGAGCAACGGCATAGCGAGCAGTTACCAGACCTGTTCCACACGGTTCGCAGCGGCGACACGCTGTCGCAGATCGCGACGACCTACAAGACGCGGGTATCGACACTCGTCGCACTCAATAGTCTCAGCAGCAGTCACCGCATCAGGGCAGGGCAACAGATACGCCTGCCGGCCGCCGGTCCGGCGCCAGAAACGACACGCGCGACGGCCGTCGAGGCAGAGGTACTGGCAAGCGTCAATGAGCCCGTGGCTACCGATGCAATCATCGAGGAAGTGACGCCCGGGGGTATGAGTGGAGATATTACGGCGGCGTTACTAGGCACGATCCAGACGGCGTTGCTGTCAGATCCGAGCGATTACACAGTAGCGGACGACACGTCGATCGAAGTGCAGCCGCTCGAGACGCTTGGTCACTATGCCGACTGGCTGGGCATCAAGACGCAGCGCCTGCGTGACATCAATGGCCTGGCGTTCCGAACCCCGGTAGAAGTTGGCAGGCGCCTGAAACTTGATCTCGGAAGTTCTGATGTCGCTACTTTTGAGCAAAGGCGCATCTCCTATCACCGCGAACAACAGGACGGATTCTTCCGCCAGCATGTCATCAGCGGCGTGCAGGAACATACGATTCGCGAAGGCGAGTCGATATGGATTCTGTCACTGCGTCGCTACGGCGTGCCGGTGTGGCTGTTCAGACAATACAATCCTGATGTCGACCTGCAGAAAGTCAGGCCCGGTACCAGCGTTCGCTTTCCGGTACTCACCGATGTCGAGACAACGGAGGGATGATGTCCGGCAAGGTGCTGTGGCGATTGTTACCGGTCTTGCTGCTGGTGTTGGCAGCCGGGTTCTGGATCGCCGACGTTGAGGGAGATGGGCCTTTTATAGCGCGAAACCTGGCGCCACTTGGCCTGCTCCTGTTGCTCTCCTGGCTGGTGTTGTGGCGCGGAAAAGGCAGCTGGATTGCCAATGGCTGGGCTTGGCCGCTTGGCGTTGCGGGATTTGCCGTACCGGCGCTGGGGCTGTCGCTGTACTTACACTATGCCTGGTCGATTAACCTCAACGGCATGTTTACCGACGCCACACAGCCCTTGCAGCTGTTCCGTTTTCTGCCAATCTATACAACTGGTGCCGGTTGCATCGGATTTGCGATCGGCTGGATTGTCGGAAAACGGGTCTAGTCCCTTTTTTCCTGAAACAATGTTTTGGTAGTCTTGGTCACCATGATGACATTTAAGCAATCATTCCGGCGTCTGATGTCGCCGCTGCTGCTGGCCGTGTTGCTGCTGGCAGGCCTGTCTTCCAATGCTGGAGAATTTCCGGTTGCGGAAGCAGTAGTGGTAGAAAAAGAGGCCCGCAAGCTGCACCTGATGATCGACGGTAAGCCGTTTCGCACCTTTGACATCGCGCTCGGCATTCGTCCGATCGGCGACAAAAAGTGGGAAGGCGATTTCCGCACGCCGGAGGGCAGCTACCGCCTGGATGCGCGCAACCCGAACAGCGACTACTTCCTTTCGATCCATGTGTCTTACCCGAGTGCTCGCGATATCGCCGAGGCCCGCGAGCTGGGTGTAGCGCCCGGCGGCGCAATCATGATTCACGGCCAACCGAACGAACCCAGCCAGTCCGAGACCTATTACAAGACGCAGGACTGGACCAATGGCTGCATTGCGGTTTCCAATTCCGACA
>Ga0316189_10000858_pt1 | contig 30522 bp, 24 predicted proteins | sample LowCovwburrow_MG_FD_204930 | JGI IMG/M metagenome (GOLD analysis project Ga0316189, IMG submission 204930) | Coastal sediment microbial communities from Maine, United States - Lowes Cove worm burrow | ecosystem: Environmental > Aquatic > Marine > Coastal > Sediment | place: USA: Maine...
ATTGATTTTGCAAAAAAGTATAAAGGACATGGTTGGGTTGGCGTAAAATATCAAGTAGACTCTAATCAAGGTTATAACGAAATTGTTTTACACCTTAGATTTAAAGAAACTGATGCGAGATTACAACAGGAGACACTCGGCGTTTTAGGAACGAACCTCATTTATGGTGCGTTTTATAAATACAATGAACCAAAAAAATTGTTGCGTTATTTATACGATCACCTCGATAAAGATCAAATAGAAATTGACACAATCAATTTTTCTGGACCTGTTTTTGAGGATGTAGATAACCGTTTAATGAGTCTGCAGTTAGTTAAAAACGGAATGACAGATGCCGTTATGTTTGCTCCTGATGGAAATAACGTTTTACCAGCAAAAGTACTTTACAAAAAGAATATTTTAACACTTCGTGGTAGTTTCAGACCAGTTACCAAAGTGAATATGGACATGTATAAGAAATCTTATGAAATGTTCATTAAAGAAAATAAAGTAGATACAGAGAAAACCCAAGTGATATTTGAAATTACCTTATCAAATCTTCGTGCTGAAGGTGAAATTGATGAGCAGGATTTTATGGATCGTGCGAAACTCTTGTGCTCTTTAGGACAAACGGTATTAATATCAAACTTTCAGGAGTATTATAAACTCGTTGAATACTTCTCTCAATACACTAAAGCTCGTATGGGATTAGCCATGGGAGTAAATAATTTAGTCGATATTTTTGATGAGAAATATTACCGCCATTTAAGTGGTGGAATTTTGGAGGCCTTTGGAAAATTATTCTTTAAAGATTTAAGAGTGTATTTATATCCAATGCAGAATGAAGACGGTACGATAACAGACAGTGAAAACTTAAAAGTACACCCTAGAATGAAAGAGCTGTATAAATTCTTTAAATACAATGGAAAAGTCGTTGATATTACTGATTATGATGAATCGATATTAGCAATTTTCTCAAGAACAGTATTAAAAATGATTGCAGATGGTAATGATGATTGGGAAAGAATGCTGCCTGAAGGTGTCGCTAAATTAATAAAAGAAAAGAGCCTATTTGGTTGCGAAACTGAACAAGTACATTTAGGAGAGTAATCCTAAACATTTTATAAATACAAAAGCCGCATATTAAATGCGGCTTTTGTATTTGCTAATAGGTCATGCTTACACAAGTTAAGAATGACAATATTCAGAATTATTCAGAAAGTATCTGAGCTGTATGTTCTTTCGTTTTCACTTTAGTAATGACATCCTCAATAAGACCAGTTTCATCAATCACAAATGTTGTTCTATGAATACCATCATATTCTTTACCCATAAACTTTTTAGGTCCCCAAACTCCAAATGCTTCAATAACAGCTTTATCTTCATCGGCTAACAATGGATATTGAAACCCATATTTATTTTTAAAATTAGATTGTCTTTTTGCACTATCTGCACTAACACCTAAAATCTCATAACCTTGTGCTTGAAAACGTTCATAATTATCATTTAAGTTACATGCTTCCACTGTACATCCAGGCGTGCTAGCTTTAGGGTAAAAGAAAACTACTAACTTTTTACCTTTGTAATCTGCTAATGAAATCGTATTTCCTTGTTCATCTTTTGCTGAAAAATTTGGAGCCTTATCTCCTGCTTTTAATTCTGTCATAATTGCTAACTTTGATGGTTAAATAATTTTCTATAAAAATACGACTTATGACCAAGCAAGAAAAGGTAGATTTTGTTATTAATACGTTAAAAGAATTGTATCCAACAATCCCTATTCCCTTAGAACATAAAGATCCATACACGTTGCTTATTGCTGTATTAATGTCTGCTCAAAGTACAGATGTTCGTGTAAATCAAATAACACCTCTTCTATTTGCCAAAGCAGATAACCCGTATGATATGATTAAACTTTCGGTTGAAGAGATTAGAGAAATTATCAAACCTGTTGGCTTGTCTCCAATGAAGAGCAAAGGGATTCACGGTTTATCGCATATTCTTATTGATAAGCATAACGGACAAGTTCCTAAAACGTATGAAGATTTAGAAGAGCTTCCTGCTGTTGGTCATAAAACTGCTGCTGTGGTATTATCTCAGGCTTTTGGGATTCCTGCTTTTCCAGTGGATACGCATATTCATCGACTCCTATATCGCTGGAATTTAACTAACGGGAAAAATGTAGTACAAACCGAAAAAGATGCAAAGCGTTTATTCCCGAAAGATTTATGGAATGATTTACACCTCCAAATTATTTGGTATGGACGTGAATATTCACCAGCTAGAGGTTGGGATTTAGATAAAGATGTGATTACTAATACTATTGGTAGAGCCTCAGTTTTGAAAGCGTATTACGCTAAGAAGAAATAGAGCAACACTTTTAATTCAAATTAGTTGAGCGTAACCTTATATAAATTATTGAACAGAATACTTTCAATAGATTACTGCTTCCGTAGGAATGAAAAAAAAGTCCTGAGGACTAACGACTCAGGACTTTCTCAAATTTAGTTTTGAAGTGCTTCAAACTTCAAATTTTTATAATGTATAACACTTAAAGCCTTGGAATAATTCAAAAGAAAATCCACTGTCTCTTCTTTTGGAGTTAGGTTGTCATTTTTTGGGGAACATTCAGAGTAAAGTTTTGCCATTTTACGTTTTTTAGATTTATATAATCTTAATAACGCAACAAAACCTTACTTATTGTTGCATATCATTAATTTGTTAAAATAATATTATTTTTTTCGATGACCTTTCGTAAATTAATAAGAGCGTATCGCATTCTACCTAAGGCCGTATTAATACTTACTCCTGTGCGTTCCGAAATTTCTTTAAAGCTCATATCTTTATACATACGCATCATTAAGACCTCTTTTTGATCTTCAGGAAGTTCTTCAATAACGCGACGTAAGTCGGAATCTACTTGATCTTTAATCAAACGTTTCTCAGCGTTTAAAGATGAGTCTCCCAAAACAGAGAAAATATTAAAATCACCCGAATTGTCAAATTTTGGCATCCTATTATTTCTTCTGAAATGATCAATAACTAAATTGTGTGAAATACGCATTACCCAAGGTAAAAACTTACCTTCCTCATTATATTTACCGAGTTTCAAATTTTTAATGACCTTAATAAAAGCGTCCTGAAAAATATCTTCAGTGATATCTCTATCAAAGACTTTTGAATAAATAAAACTGTAAATTTTTTGCTTGTGTCTGTGGATGAGAACCGACAGAGCGCTTTCGTCTCCATCCATGTAGTTCTTTACTAAAACAGCGTCTGTGATAAGTTCGTGTCTCATAATAATTACTTTAAGGCACAGGGTTCAATCTATGCTGGGGGTTAAATTTTTAAAGTAATATTATAATATAGGCGACTCGATTTTAACTGTTTATGTTGTCAAATATAACAACAATCATTCCGAAATTCCAAAAAAACCCACTAAACTTTAACATATTAATCAACAATAATCCATTTTTTAAGCTTCAATAAAAGAGTTATCTTTGCACTTTCTTATTCGCTAAAACGCCTATGACCACTAACATTCTAGACCTAAATCCTAAAGAAAATATCATCATAAAAGGTGCAAAATTGCATAACCTAAAAAATATTGATGTGGTCATTCCTAGAAATAAATTGGTCGTTATTACGGGTTTATCTGGTTCAGGAAAATCTAGTTTAGCCTTTGACACCTTGTATGCAGAAGGACAACGTCGCTATGTAGAGAGCTTATCAAGTTATGCTCGACAATTTTTAGGCCGACTCAATAAACCTAAAGTTGATGTCATAAAAGGTATCGCTCCTGCTATTGCCATTGAACAAAAAGTAAATAGTACAAATCCGCGCTCTACCGTTGGAACAACTACTGAGATTTATGATTATCTCAAACTATTATTCGCCAGAATTGGAAAAACTTACTCTCCAATTTCTAATAAGCTCGTAAAAAAGCATCGTACAAAAGATGTTCTAAGTCTTGTAAAATCATTTGATGATCGCGAAAAACTATTACTCCTCTCTCCTATTCTTCTGGAAGAAGGACGAGCGATGGAAGACAAACTCAATGTTCTAAAACAACAAGGTTACGCGAGAGTTCAGTATAAAGAAGAGGTATTACGAATTGATGATGCTGTTGAAAAAGGCATCAAAAAAAATATTTTTTTAGTGGTTGATAGAATCATTGTTAAACACGAAGAAGATTTTTATAACCGATTAGCAGATGCAATTGAAACTGCGTTTTTCGAAGGAAAAGGTACTTGTATTATAGAATCGCTTTCTGATGCCAAACGAACAGAATTCAATAATCGTTTTGAGTTGGACGGTATGACATTTTTAGAACCTAATCCGCACTTATTCAGTTTTAACAATCCGTATGGCGCATGTCCAAAATGCGAAGGCTATGGTGATGTAATTGGTATTGATGATGATTTGGTAATACCAAACACGGGATTATCGGTTTATGAAAATGCTATTTTCCCTTGGAGAGGAGAAAGTATGAGTTGGTATCGGGATCAATTGGTAAACAATTCGCATAAATTTGACTTCCCAATTCATAAGCCGTTTTTTGAACTCTCATCTGAGCAAAAACGTTTAGTTTGGGACGGAAACCAATATTTTGAAGGTCTCAATTCGTTCTTTGCTGAGTTAGAATCTAAAGCCTACAAAATCCAAAACCGTGTGATGTTATCGCGCTATCGTGGAAAAACAAAATGTAGCGTTTGTCATGGAAAACGACTTCGAGAAGAAGCCAACTATGTGAAAATTAATAATATCACGATTACTGATTTAGTTGAAATGCCTTTAGATGAATTAACTCAATTTTTCAAAAAGCTGAAACTTGACGAGTACGATACCACAATTGCAAAGCGTTTACTCAAAGAAATTAATAATCGACTCTCTTTTTTAGGTAATGTTGGTTTGGATTACCTGACTTTAAACCGAAAATCAAATACACTTTCTGGTGGTGAAAGTCAACGCATTAACTTAGCAACATCTCTCGGAAGTAGTTTAGTTGGCTCAATGTATATACTTGATGAACCTAGTATTGGCTTACATCCAAAAGACACAGAGAAACTCATTAAAGTTTTGCAAGCACTTCGTGATTTAGGAAATACAGTTATCGTTGTTGAGCATGACGAAGATATTATGAAAGCTGCCGAAGAAATTATCGATATTGGTCCGGAAGCCGGTACGTTCGGTGGTGAAGTTGTTGCAACAGGAACTTTCAAAGACATCTTAAAATCAAATTCTTTAACAGCTCAATATCTCAATGAAACGCTTAAAATTGAAGTTCCGAAGACTAGAAGAACTTCAAAATATCAAATAGAAGTTATTGGTGCAAGAGAACATAATCTTCAAAATATAGATGTCACATTCCCATTAGAAATGCTCACAGTTATCACTGGTGTTTCTGGAAGTGGAAAAAGCACATTAGTCAAGAAGATTTTATTTCCTGCTATTCAAAAGCAATTAACTGGATTTGGAGATAAACCAGGTCAGTTTACTGAACTCAAAGGAAATTTTAAAAATATAAAGCATATAGAGTTTGTAGATCAGAACCCAATTGGTCGTTCTTCTCGCTCTAATCCGGTGACATATATCAAAGCTTACGACGATATCAGAGCTCTATTTTCAAATCAGAAATTGAGTAAGATTCGTAATTATCAAGCCAAGCATTTCAGCTTTAATGTTGATGGTGGTCGCTGTGAAACTTGTAAAGGTGATGGCGAAGTGACTATTGAAATGCAATTCATGGCTGATGTTCATTTAACTTGTGAAACGTGTAACGGCAAGCGCTTTAAAAAAGATGTCTTAGAGGTCACTTTTGAAGGTAAGAATATTGATGATATTTTAACGATGACTATTGATGATGCCATTTCATTTTTTGACCAACATAACGTTACTAAAATTAAAAAGAAACTACAACCGCTTCAAGATGTAGGTTTAGGATATGTGGCCTTGGGTCAAAGTTCCTCTACCCTTTCTGGTGGTGAAGCACAACGTATCAAACTAGCTTCTTTCCTCGGAAAAGGGAGTAAAAGTGATAATGCGCTTTTTATTTTTGATGAACCTACAACAGGTTTACACTTTCATGATATTCAGAAATTACTAAAATCATTTCAAGCCTTAATTAGTAAAGGGCATTCCATAATTGTGATTGAGCATAATCTCGATTTAATTAAGTGTGCCGATTATATTATCGATTTAGGTCCTGAAGGAGGAATTCGTGGTGGACAACTCATGGCTCAAGGTACTCCTGAGGAGATTGTGAAAAATAAAAAATCTATTACGGGTACGTTTCTGAAAGATAAACTTTAATATTAAGAGGTTAAAAATGAGAATGCTAACATCAACCCTCCAGCTGTTGGTATCACAAAAAGTATAAAAACGAACGTAATTACACCACTCTTAAACCAAGTTAAAAACCAGTGTTGACCATAAAAGCGTAGCAAGGCAAAAAAGAAATAGATGTAGGTAGACAACACGACGAGCACATCTATCCAATCTGGAATATCATATACAAATCTGTTGACCGCAAACAAGATACTAAACGCTGTAAAGAGAAATGAAAAGTAGTAAAAGCTAAAAACCAAATGGTGCGCATACTTTCCTTTATTGAAATAAAATATTTTTAATATAAATGCAAATAAAGGTAGTAGGAAAAACATCGAAATAGGAATACTATCAAAAAAAGCTTGTATTACTGAACCAGCACCTTTTCCCTCGATGAGGCTAAGAATTCTGGAAAAAAAACGTCTCTGTATGAAACCAGCATCTTCAGACATTCCCATCTCCTTATAAATAATTTCTTTGTCGACTCCAGCAGCAACTAAAGAATCGACTTTATTTTTATCAAAATCAAAGGATGTCCCTATATTTCTTGAATTGTCTCCGTCGGCTTTTATAAGCGAATCTGCGAGTTTTATATCTTCATCTTTAAGACCAAGAATTTTTTGATTGGCTTTTAGAGGTTGCATTATTTGATTCAATTTTACAGAATCTAGCCCCTTCATGTTTTCTTTATCTACAGCTAGAGAATCTGATATTGTTTTTAGAATCTCTGATTTAACAACTTCTTGATTGAGTTTATCAGCTTCTCGGACGAGCTCTCTAGTACTAAAAGAAATGATAAAAAAAAAGACTACAGAAATGAACAGATACATCTGCGCTGGATGTAAATATAACAAGCGTTTACCTTCCAAAAACTTCTTCGCTAAATAACCTGGTTTCAATAACAAGGGAAAAAAACTTTTCAAAAAACGAGCATCAAAAGAAAAGTAATTACTAATAGTATTGTAAAACAATACACCTATAGTAAGTTCCTCATTTGTTTTTTGTCCACAGTTTGGACAAAACTTGTGGTGTTCATCGAGCTCACTGTCACAATTCTGACATTGCAAAGGTTCCTCTATAATCTCTAAAGATTGATTTGTCATATGTAAGGACTGATTTGTTCTATAAAAGTAAGAAAAAAAATGAGTTCATCCGGTCCTCAACAAAAAATTAAACACTTGAGTGGTTTATACAATATATTATAAAATTCTAATATACAGGTTATTATGATTTATGGCACGCATATTGGTTAAATCATATCAAATAGCGTAAGCCAAAACGTTTCTAAACGAGTTAGAAGCGACGGCAAATCTAAAAACCTATAAATTATGAAAAAGCAAGTACTTTTTATTGCGACGATGTTAATAGGATTAACATCAGCTACAGCGACAACAGCAGGACATGCTGTTTTAAATGGGGAAGATTTTAACAATGCACGCTATCGTTTTGCCGAACCTATTGTGTTCATTGAGCGTGGTGTAGAGTTTTTAATTTTTCCTGACGGAAGTTTCGATTTCAATACAGAATTTGAGAACAACGTCTCAGACGTGTATTACAGAACAACGAGAACTAGAAGAAGCTCTGTTAACACAACATATGGTGCACCAGGAACAGTAAATAGAGTACACTACTCTGCTCCAAGACCTAGAGGTGTAATTGTTACCCACGACAATAACGGCAAAGTTCGTAGAATTGGAAATGTATACATCAATTACGACAGAGTAGGTCGTATTAAGAGAGCTGGTTCAGTTTACATGAGCTACCAAAGAGGAAATGGAATACTTCGCCAAGTTGGAGGATTAAAAGTCAACTACAATCGTTGGGGAGAAATTGTTCACATTAATGGTATCGTAAATCAAAGTAATGCTGTACTAAACTGTAATGTCGGTTCTGGAGTTGGTGGAAACCAATATGATGATTATGGATATGATAACGATTTTGATGAAAATTTTGATGAAGACTATTATTACTACCGCAAAAATGGTAAAGTAAAAAAGCATAAAAAAAGTAAAAAACATAGAGGCTAAACAGTCTTAACACTTTTGGTTGATTGTTCTCTTTAATGATGAACATATATAAAATCTCGAAGCGCATCCCAAAGCCTTCGAGATTTTTATATTACAATTAAAAATCTAACAATCAGATAATTAAATAATTTAAATAATTTTTGGCACGCTAATTGTTTTACAAGTAGTGTAATCAAAATACCCTTACAATTATGAAACGAATTATATCACTTTTTACCCTTTTGCTCCTAGTAGGAGCAACGGTAAACGCAACAACCACCAACACATTAGAATCGAACACATCACACAATTATGTTAGAGGTTATGGTAATTCTTTCATATTCGTGGAAGGCGGAGTCGAGTTTTCGGTTTTTCCTGATGGACAATTTGATTTCTTCATGCAGGATTATGGACCAAATGTAAATGTTGGAATCAATACACCAGGTGTATCTATCAGTTTTAATTCTGGATTTGATTATAACCCTTATGTACAGTATGACGATTTTGGAGCAATTATCCAAGTTGAAAACACACCAGTGTTTTATGATTATTATGGTCGAGTAACTCAAATTGGAAATGTGAATATCAACTATAATTCTTTTGGACGTATCAACAGATTAGGAGGATTATATGTTCATTACAACAGAAATAGAGGGTTTTCGCACTACACAGGCTTTATTAACATTTATAACAGAGCTTATGTATTTAGACCATGGCATACATTTTATGTCATTCCACCAGTAAATTACTGTGTTGTTTATGCAAGGCCTTACAGACAATTTTACACGCCTGTTAGACATACATATTACAGACCATATAGAGATAACTTTAGACAACCTGTAAGAGTAAATAGCAGAAGAGGAACGGTTGCTACTGCTGGTCGCAGAGGATCATCAATAAATGATCGTTACAGACAAGAGTCTACACCGAGACGCGATGGTGATAGAGCGGTGTCTTCTACTCCAAGATCAACAAGAGGTGATGTAGCTGTAACGTCAACACCAAGAACAACTCAAGGACATACTTCTGTGCCTAGAAGCACTAGAACTCCAAGAGTAAAGGACAAAGATACAAGAGCAACTCCTAAAACAGTTACACCAAGAACATCGACACCAAAAACTAGAAATGTGACTAAATCACCGAGAACTGTGTCTAATAATAAAACGACACCTAGAACGGTTAGAAAAAATACAAGTGTTAGAAAACCAAACACTACAAATAATCGTATATCTAGTAACAAGAGAAGCAATAAATCTTCATCAACTGTAAATCAGTCAAGAAGTAAAAGTAAGTCTTCAGCAAAAACATCAAGTTCAAGAACATCATCTAAAAGTAGAAGTTCAACAAGAACTGCAAGAACAAGATCATAATTATAACGATATAACAATTTTGGTTGGTTAGTAGAATGTCCCGTAAGCCGTATGCCTCAAAGCACCTTATGGGACTTTCTCATAAATATCCACGAAAGTGGGTATCTCTTTGTTAAGAAAATTATACAGCTAAGATTCTCCAAGACTACTCAGAGTGTCACAGAGACAACATTTCGTTTACAGGAAGTTAAAGCATTTTTCTATTTTAAATAGAAATCGTTCCAGCAGACAAAAGATGATGACACTGAGATTAGTGCATAATTATTCTCTTAGCGAAGAAACTTCAAATTCTTTTTAAATGCTTCAGTAATATCTTCAGAAATATTAAGCTTATAAATTAAAAAGGCATAAACGATACCAATTGTTAGAGATTTCAGCATAATATTCACATAAGAATTAAACTGAAAGTCCCAAAAGTAGAAACTAAATACAATGACAATGATGAGGATTGAAAGTTTTAATGTTTCCGAAGTAAAAGGAAGCATATTAAATTTCTGCTTTACAAAAATGATTTTTATTGTATTGTAAATCACAATAGCTATAAAAGTTGCCAACCCAGCACCATTAATTCCATACTTTGGGATTAATATCAAGTTGAGAATAATTGCGAGAACAGCCAACAAAACGCCAAAAACGAGTACCATTCTATAGTAGTCACTATTAAATAATATTGCATTATTATTTCCTAAAAGGTTATCGTACAATTTTGCGATACTAATTAAAAACACAACAACTAAACCGCCTCCAAATTCCGGAGGAATAATAGCGTACAACTGATTAATATTTAAAACAATAAGCAAGAAAATAAATCCGCTAATAACATATAAGGTTAATGAACTACGTTGGTATAAATCTTTAAGCGCAATTGTATTATTTTCATTTAAAAACTGAGCTGTTAAAGGCAATAATATTTGATGCATCGCACGCTGTGGAACTGCAATTACAGTGGCGATAAACACTGCAACACTGTAGTGCGCAACTTTTGAAATGGGCTCAACATAATTATTAAGCATCACTTTATCAAGATCCAAAATAAGTGTTGCAATAGAACCTGCAATAATGATTAGCGACGAATATTTTAAAATAGAACTCAGCTTATCTATTTTATTAAACTTGAATACTGGCAATCGTGTGCTAAATGCATAAAGCATCATCACCAAACTTCTAAGAATGTAGACACCTACAATTCCCATCAAAAATTGATCTATAGTAATCCATTTAAAAAACAAGAAAAACAATAGTGTCATTGCTCCTACGCGATGAAATACCTCTTTCATAAAATTTCCAAAAACCGTTTGCATTTGAACTTTTACCCAAGCATAAAACACTTCAAAATACGCCATGGATAAGGCTGTAAAATAAATATACCAAAGATACCCTCTTACAATTTCATTTTTTTGAGAAAGAATATCTGTAATTGCATTATGACCTAAATAACCAACAAGAGCCAAAGGAATTGATAATACCAATGGTAAAAATAACATGAGTGTTAGAAAGCTATTGAGTGAGTTTTTCGTTTTAAACGTCGAGTAGAATTTAACAATGGTATTATGGGCTCCAAAAGCCAAGAAAGGCATCATAATATTAGCGGCAGACAAAATATAAGCCACCAAACCGTAATATTCTGAAGAAAGAAATTCGGTATATAGAAACAGTGCATTTATGGCTCCAATTCCAAAACCTAAATAGGTAGCAATCGTATTTCGCAAGGATTGACGGATGACTATTCCCATACACTCAAAATTCCAAAAGAATTAAATTTAAAATTCCAAAAAACTAAAGGTGACACTTTCATTTAAGCGATTTAAAAACTAATCTTTTAATAATTCTGAAAGTTTACATGTGAGCGACTTTCTGCTATATTGCTCCAATCCTATGGCATTGACGGCCAAAGTATCGGATTTATATGCTTCAAAATACGATAAAATTTGAGACTTGATTCGTTTCTTATCGTTGTAGTAAAAATAATGACCCGTATTCGTGGACTTCAAAATTGATTCAACATCAGATTCTTTTGGACCCACAGCAATAATTGGTGTGGCAGATGCCATATACTCAAATAGTTTTCCTGGTATAATAACTTTAGTGTCTTCAGAATCAATTTCGACCATTAATAAAACTCGCGAAGCCATTTGTTCCTTTATTGCTTCATCATGCGATACATAACCCAAATTATTGATGAAATCTTCTAGCTGGAATGTTCTCAAAGTTTGCAAAATATCTTCGCTGATCACTCCAATTAATTTTAACTGAAATGCACTTCGGAAGTCATCGTTTTCTTCAAGAAGTTCATGCAAAGCTTCCCACAATTGCTTTGGGTTTCGCTGTGATAGTAACGAACCTATATGAGCCAACGTGAATTTTTTATCTTTATTTGGTCGCTGTATATGATGTGAATCAAAACCATTTGTGATCACCGAAATTGGCTGTTTGGTTTTTAACTGAAATTCTTGTTTTGTATTCTCGCTCGTGACAATAATTTCATCAGCAGATTTTAAGACTTGCTGTTCTAATAGTCTATGCTTTTCTTCGGAAGATGGTGTCAATTTTAATGCTTTATGATAGCCTATGGTTGTCCAAGGATCTCTAAAATCGGCAAGCCACTTCACTCCTAGTTGCGCTTTTAATTCTAAACCAATTAAATGTAAACTATGTGGTGGACCAGTAGTGATAATCGTTTCAATATTGTTTGACTTGATATATTCTGCTAGACATTTTACCGAAGGCTTTACCCAATTTTTACGAGCATCAGGAATAAAGAAATTACCACGAATATAAAGCATCAACTTTTGGATAATAGTTTGCTTTTTCTCCTTCGGAATGACACCAGAACTAATTTGTTTAGAACTTGTTTTAGACACCATATTCGCAAATCTATAAGGCTCACTTATCGGATGCTTAACAATTTTTATATTATCAGAAATCTCACTCAATAAGCTCTCATCAACAATAGGGTAACTCGGATTTTCCGGACAATAGACAATGGGTTCAATATCAAACTCAGGTAAATACTTTACAAACTTCAACCATCGTTGAACACCTGGTCCTCCTGCTGGAGGCCAATAGTATGTAATGATGAGAACTTGTTTTTTCATTTACTGAAAAATGAACTAATTGTTTTCTTTCTTTTTAAATCCAAACCAAATACCTCCAAGTAATAACAACCCAAAAAGGATTGAACTACCCAAAGAAATCATGCTTCCAGTTTGAACAACTTGAGGCTCAAACTTAAATTCGATTTCATGTTTTCCTGCCGGAATTTGCAGACCTCTTAAGGCATAATTTACTCTGTAATGTGGCACTTCTTTCCCATCGATATAAGCTTGCCATCCAGCCCCATAATAGATTTCAGAAAATACGGCAAGACCATCATTCGTGTTGTTAGATTCGTAATTAAGGTAATTAGGTCTAAACTCAACTAAAGCTATCCTTGATGTAGAATCTACGACAAAAGTGTTTGAAGTTAACTCAGTAGATGTTGTCACAGCTTTTCTATACGTTTGTAAACTATCTAGTGCTTTAATTTCGGTATTTGCAGATTCTTTTTTCTCCAATTCGCTCACAAACCAAGCATTGCCATTTGCATCTTCATTAACATAAGGAAAAGTTTGACCATCCTCTTCTGCAATAAAGTATTTGGTATTAAGCATGTTGAGGACATTCATATTATTTCTAGAAATATGAAAATCGTATAACTCATCGTAACGTTTCAATTTAGCAGCATGATAGCCACTTAATGAATTATGAAAATAAGCTGCTTTTGCCGGCATTCTACTTCCTTCCGAAGAAATATCTAACACTCTAAAATGACCATCATCTTGCATGATTTCCTTATCTGCAGCATTGGCTTGATAAGGTTTATTCACTTGAATTGCAGATACAAAATTTTCAGTATTCACATATCGACGATCTACACCAACTAAATCAAAAAGGATAAGAATGGCAAAAACTCCAACCACTAAAGTTTCCGATAATTTCTTTTTTAAGAACATAAAGATGGTTCCTGCAGACAATAATACTAAAATCAATGTACGTAATGTATCTGCAGTAAAAAATGCTTTTCGATCTACTTTTAAGGCGTCAATGTATCCTTGACCATATTCGCCATAAGCCTGTCTGAGATAACCATCGCTTCCACCTACAAAATCAAACAGTGATGATTTAAAAAGCAAAAATAGTAGCGCCAATCCACCCGTAATGCCTACAGAAATTTTAAGTGCTTTAAGTTTACGTTCGTCTTTTTCAAAATCGTTAAATAATTTCACCAAACCAAAAATGGCCAATACAGGAATACACAGTTCTAACAACACCTGAATTGAACTTACGGCTCTAAATTTATCATATAGCGGCACATAATCGATAAAGAAATCGGTTAAGAACCCTAAATTTTTTCCATAGGATAATAATAATGAAAGGATTGTTCCGCCAACGAGCCACCATTTTAATCGTCCTCTGACTAAAAACAAAGCAAAGACACATAAAAAAATCACAACGGCTCCAACATAAGCTGGTGCTTCAACAATGGGTTGATCTCCCCAATATGTTGGAGAACCTTTGGTTTCTTGTAAGGCTTGCGTTGGACTTGCACCAATACTTCTGAAAAACTTATAGATTTCAGAATCTTTACCAACGTCTTCTCCGCTTCCACCTCCTAAAAACCTAGGAATAAAAAGATTGAATGTTTCTGTGATTCCATAGCTATATTCTGTGATATAGTCTTTACTTAATCCGGATGATGCTTCCTTTGGTGAGCCATCAGGATTAATGGTAAGTTCGCTTTGTCCACGTGTGCTTTCCTTGACATACTCTTGGGTTGCCAAAATATTAGTTGCATTGAGTCCAATAGCTAAAATAAGCGCCACGAACATAATTCCGACGGATTTAAAAAAGTGTGGAACCATTTGCTTTTTATAGGCATCAACAAGATAAGCAAGGCCTAAAACGAGGACTAGGAGCATCAAATAATAGGTCATCTGAAAGTGGTTTGCACCAATTTCGAGAGCTAAAGCTACAGCCGTTAAAAGAAAGCCAGCAATGTATTTCTGCCTAAACGTCATAATAATTCCAGCTAATACTAAAGGCATATATGCGATGGCATGTGCTTTACTATTATGACCGACACCTAAAATAATTATAAGATAGGTGGAAAAGCCAAAAGCTAATGCGCCTAGTGCGGCGAGTTTAAAGTCAACCTTTAGTGCTAATAATAAGATGTAAAACCCTAAAAAATAGATAAATAAGTAATCCGCAGGACGTGGTAAAAACCGTAGAACCGAATCGAGTTTCTTAATATAATTATGAGGATATCGAGCACCCAATTGATAGGTTGGCATGCCTCCAAATGCACTGTTAGTCCAATAGGTTTCTTCTCCTGTAGCTGCTTTAAAATCTTTTTGCTGCTGCGCCATACCAATATAATGCATGATATCGCTTTGATAAATTTGTTTTCCTTGTAAAACAGGACTAAAATACGCTAACGAGATGACCACAAAACCAATTAAAACTAAAAGATGTGGCAAGAATTTTTTAAAAGAAAACTGCATGAATAGCTATTAAATAAAATGATATTGAAAAGTACTTATTTTTTTAGTAAAACTCTGTAAAAGCTGTAATAAACTATTTATGACATATAAATACGAAGTTTTAAAACCTGAATGTTGCTATATAAGTAATTCATAAACTATAGTTTGACACTTATGACAATACTCAACATGGCTTGATTAGTCAATTTCTTCGTAATCGATGTACTCGCCTACTTTTTTATTCGAAGCCGAATTATTTTTAGGCATCTTATCAATGACTGTTTCACCTTCTTTTTGCTGTTGTTTTTGATTTTGCTGTTGTCCAAATTGCCCTCCGAATTTTTGTTGCATTTTTTTAGACATATAACGCATAATGTAAGGTGCAAATAGACGGGATAAAATTTTTACTCCGTAGTACACCAAAAGTATAATGAGAATGGTTCTTACAAAACCATATAATGATGCTTCTTGTAACATTAAATTAAATTTATTCAAAAATACAATTATCTCTATATAATTACTGTTATAAATACTTAAAAATTGTATAAAATCTCTATATTTGACTTAAATCGATAACCTATGAATCTCACAAAAAAAGCCCTACTATTTACGTTATTGCTGTGCACCCAATTGACATTTGCCCAATATACAGAAGTGATTAATTCAAACAGACCAGGAGTATCTAAAAGTGCGTTTTCCGTAGGGACAAACGTATTACAATTTGAAGTTGGACCCTATATTTTAAACGAAAAACATACACCTTTAAAATACGAAGTCTCTGGATTTGGCGCAGATTTCACCGCGCGTTATGGGTTGTTTTTTGAGGAATTAGAAATCAATATTGAAGGTATTTATCAAAACGATACGTTTACCGATAATCGGTCTTCAATTTCATCGGATGACAAACGCTCTAACTTCAAAAATTTTGCTATTGGAGCGAAATATTTAGTCTACGACCCTTACAAAAAGTCTGAAGAAGAAGACAAACCAAATTTATATAGTTACCATGCCAATCGTTCGTTTAAATGGAAATCGTTAATTCCAGCAGTTGCAGTATATGCAGGTGCAAATTTTGATACAAAAAACAACCCTTACACGGCACCTGGAGTTGAAGGTTTTAGTCCTAAAATCATGGTGGCCACCCAAAATAATTTTGCAGGAGGATGGGTTTTAGTGGTCAACTTACTAAAAGACCGAATAGGAACCGATTATTCAGATTTTCAATATATCATTACTTTAACGCATTCGTTTAATCCGCAATGGGTTATTTTTGCCGAAACACAAGGTATTCAAAGTGATTTTTACGCAGATAACCTCCTTAGATTTGGTGGTGGCTATTTATGGAGTAAAGATTTCCAATTGGATACTGCTGTAACCTTTAATACCAAGGATACACCTTCGGTTTTTGGTGTTAATTTCGGAATGTCATATCGTTTTGACTTTCATGAAGACAAGGAAATTGATAATGGTAATTCTAAAAAAGATGCTGATAAGCGAAAGCCTAAGAAGAAAAAGGAAAAAAAGAAAAGAGCAGATGATTTTGATGATGACGGAAGTCTTTAAGCCTTGTTACCTATGATAACAGTTAAAGAAATTTATTCTAAAAAGGAATTAAAGCAATTTGTAAAGTTTCCTTTTAAAATTTATAAAGACTCTAAGTATTGGGTTCCGCCAATTATTAAGCAAGAATTAGAAACGTTTAATAAAGATAAAAACCCGATTTTTGAGGACGCAGAAGCTCGTTTTTTTCTAGCCTATAAAGACAATGAAATTGTTGGTCGTATTGCCGCCATTATTAACTGGTTAGAAGTCAAAAACCAAGAGCAAAAGAAAATGCGCTTTGGCTGGTTTGATTTCATTGATGATTTAGAAGTTTCAAAAGCATTATTAGAAGAAGTTAATCGCATAGGAATAGAGAATAATCTGGATTATACTGAAGGTCCTGTAGGTTTTTCAAACCTTGATAAAGTTGGTGTTATTACAGAAGGTTTTGATCGCATAGCACCAATGGTGACATGGTATAATCACCCATATTATGTCAATCATTATGAAGCTCATGGCTATACTATAGAAAAACAATATTCTGAAAGTCATTTCCCTTTTGAAAACGTAAAACCAGAGTTTTTTAAAAAAGCACAGGAACTTATTAAACGCCGCTACAGCTTGCGTGCACTAAAATTTTCGAAAACATCTGAGGTAATGCCCTATACAGATAAGATGTTTGATTTATTTAATGAGAGTTACTCTTCATTATCGTCTTTTGTTGCGATTACCGATATTCAAAAAGAATATTTTAAAAAGAAATTCATCAGTTTTATTAATCCTGATTATATAAAATTCGTAGTGGATAAAGACGATGAACTCGTTGGGTTTGCTATAGTAATGCCTTCTTTTTCTGAAGCCCTACAAAAAGCCAATGGGAAATTATTTCCATTTGGATTTAGGCATATTTTGAAAGCTAAAACAAATAGTAAGGATGCAATATTCTATTTGATTGGAATTCATCCCAAATATCAAAATAAAGGTGTTCATGCCGTTATTTTCAATGAATATTATGAGTCTTTTAGGAAATTAGGCATTGAAACTTGTATTCGAACACCTGAGTTAGAAGATAATGAAGCAATTCATAAAATTTGGAAACATTTTTTTCCTGTGGTATATAGACGACGTAAAACCTTCCGAAAACCATTATAAACTATAAAAAATCCGATTCAATGTTTGAATCGGATTTTTTATAACCTTTATAATTTTTATGCTACTCACCCATTGCAGCCATAACTGCAGCAGACAAACGTTTATAAGTTCCGTTTTCTAAACGCGTTCTTATGGCATCAAAAGCATCCAATGTAACTTCTACATCCTTTAAGGTATGCGTAGCTGTTGGAATCATTCTCAATAGAATTAATCCTTTAGGAATTACTGGATATACAACTATAGAGCAAAAGATTCCGTAGTTTTCACGTAAATCACGCACTAAAGCCATTGCCTCAGGAATACTCCCTTTTAAATATACTGGAGTCACACAACTTTGTGTTGTTCCTATATCAAATCCACGTTCTTTTAATCCAGATTGTAAGGCATTTACATTCTCCCAAAGTTTTTCTTTCAATTCAGGCATTGTACGCAACATATCTAAACGCTTCAACGCACCAACAGTCAGTTGCATTTGTAACGATTTAGCGAACATTTGAGAACGTAAGTTATATTTTAAGTAATCAATAATTTCTTGATCTGCTGCAATAAAAGCACCAGTACTAGCTAATGATTTAGCAAATGTTGCAAAATAGACATCAATATCATCTTGTACACCTTGCTCTTCTCCAGCTCCAGCTCCTGTTTTACCAAGTGTACCAAAACCATGAGCATCATCAACTAAGAACCTGAAATTATATTTCTTTTTAAGGGCTACAATTTCCTTTAAACGTCCTTGCTCTCCACGCATACCGAAAACACCTTCAGAAATCACTAAAATCCCTCCACCTGTTTGTTCGGCCATTTTAGTAGCACGTTCTAGATTCTTTTCTAAACTTACAATGTCATTATGTTTATAGGTAAACCGTTTACCCATATGAAGTCTAACACCATCGATAATACAGGCATGTGCATCAACATCGTAAACAATAATATCATCTTTAGCTACTAAAGCATCAATTGTTGATAAAATTCCCTGATAACCGAAATTTAATAAGTAAGCAGCTTCTTTGCTTACAAATTCTGCAAGTTCATTTTGTAATTGTTCGTGAAGATCAGTGTGGCCAGACATCATTCTTGCTCCCATTGGGTAAGCAGAACCATATTGAGCAGCAGCTTCAGCATCTACTTTGCGCACTTCTGGATGATTAGCTAATCCAAGATAATCATTAATACTCCAGGTAATCACTTCCTTTCCTTGAAACTTCATTCTATTAGATATCTCTCCTTCTAGCTTAGGAAACACAAAATATCCTTCAGCCTGAGAAGCCCATTTCCCTAATGGTCCTTTATCTTTATAGATTTTCTCAAATAAATCCTTCATTAAAGCGAGTTTTTAGTCTTATTAGTTGCGACAAAATTAGTTAATATTATTATGACTGCATAATATTTTTATAAACCAATGTTTATATCCTTATTAAACATAAAAAACCTACCATGTCAAAACATGGTAGGAATTATAAATACGTGTTATTATATTATTATTTTATGTACTGAATTTTCTCAGTAACTTCTCTTTGACTATCAAAAAATCCTTGGTCTTCCATCCATTTATCACTGTATACTTTACTCATATAACGTGATCCATGATCAGGAAAAACGACGACAACTTTATCTCCAGCTTTAAATTCTTCGTCTTCGCTAAGTTGTTTTAAAGCTTGCATTGCTGCTCCACTTGTATATCCTACAAATAAACCTTCTTCTTTTGCAATTTCACGAGCTGTATGCGCACTTTCTTCATCTGTTACTTTAACAAATTTGTCGATTAAATCAAAATCTGTTGCCGTAGGAATCAAGTTTTTACCTAAACCTTCAATGCGGTATGGATAAATTTCCTTGTCATCAAACTCACGAGTTTCGTGATATTTTTTCAATACAGAACCAAAAGCATCAACACCAATAACTTTAATGTCTGGGTTTTGCTCTTTCAAATATTTAGAAATACCTGAGATGGTTCCACCTGTTCCACTGCATGCAACTAAATGCGTAATTTGCCCTTCAGTTTGTTCCCAAATTTCAGGACCAGTTGTATTGTAATGTGCATCTATATTGAGCTCATTAAAATATTGATTAATATAAATAGAGCCTTTAATTTCGCTATGTATACGTTTTGCTACTTGGTAATATGAACGAGGATCGTCTGCACTCACATTTGCAGGACACACATAAACTTGTGCTCCCATTGACTTTAACATGTCAATTTTATCTGCAGATGATTTTGAACTTACAGCCAAAATACATTTATATCCTTTTATGATACTCACCATTGCAATACTAAAACCTGTGTTACCAGATGTAGTTTCAATAATAGTGTCTCCTGGAGTTAAGATGCCTTGTCTTTCGGCTTCTTCTATAATATGAAGTGCAATTCTATCTTTTGACGAGTGACCTGGATTAAAAGCTTCTACTTTAGCAAAGAAGTCACCATCAAAATCTTGAGTCATTTTATTTAATCTGATAAGAGGGGTTTTACCTATTAACTGTAAAACATTATCAAATACTTGTATGTCTTTTTTCATAAATGCTATCTTTCAGTTTCCTATTTTTAAAAATTGAAACTTAAAACCTTGCAAAATTACATTTTTTTTTTGAATTAGATATTAATTCCTTCTAAATCGAGCATAAAAGCAAATTCTTGAGCATCTTCCTTTAAGGCTTCAAAACGTCCAGAAGCTCCACCATGACCAGCTTTCATGTTAGTCACTAAATATAATTTGTTCGTATCTTGTTTATAAGTTCTGAGCTTTGAAACCCATTTCGCAGGTTCCCAGTACTGCACTTGTGAATCATGTAAACCTGTAGTTACCAGTAAATTTGGATACTTTTGCTTTTTAACATTGTCATAAGGCGAATACGATTTAATGTAGTCATAATAGGATTTATCATTTGGGTTTCCCCATTCATCATATTCGCCAGTCGTTAAAGGGATTGTATCATCTAACATTGTCGTAACCACATCAACAAAAGGTACAGCGGCAAGAACACCATTATATAATTCAGGAGCATCATTAACAATAACTCCCATTAAAAGTCCGCCTGCACTTCCTCCCATCGCGTATAAGTGCTTTGGAGATGTGTAGCCGTTTTTGATTAAATGTGTCGAACAATCTATAAAATCAGTAAATGTATTTTTCTTTTTAAGAAGCTTTCCATTCTCATACCAATCACGTCCTAAATATTCACTGCCTCTTACATGAGCGATGACATAAATAAAACCGCGATCTAAAAGTGTTAATCGAATTGTTGAGAAATAAGGATCTATTGTAGAGCCATAACTTCCGTAGGCATATTGCAATAAAGGTGCATTTCCGTCAAGCTTGGTATCTTTTCGTCTAACAATTGACATCGGAATTTTAGTTCCATCTTTTGCAGTTGCCCAAATACGCTCAGATGTATAATTGTTTTTGTCAAAGTTTGGATCTAAAACTTCTTGCTCCTTTTTAATAGTTTTGGTCTTTGATTTCATATTGAAATCTATTACAGACGCTGGGTTAGTTAGCGAATTATAGCTATACCTTAATACATCGGTATCAAAATCTACATTAGTTCCTGTATTCGCGGTATAGGTTTCATTGTCAAAAGGCAAGTAGTAATCTTCTTGATTATCCCAACGCTTAATTCTTATGTGATTTAAGCCGTTTGTGCGCTCGCTCACCACTAGATAGTCTTTAAATATATCAATATCTTCGAGTAACACATCTTCACGATGTGCAATGACCTCAACCCAATTTTCGATTTCAGTTTGTGTTTCTGAAGTTTTCATTAATTTAAAATTGGTTGCCTTATCTTGATTGGTCAGAATATAAAACTGATTTTCAAAATGTGAAATACTATATTCTAATCCGCGAATTCGAGGTTGAAATATTTTAAAATTATCATTAGGTGTATTGGCATCGAGAACATGAAACTCGTTAGTTAACGTGCTATAGCAAGCTATAACGATATACTTTCGGGATTTAGTTTTATAAACCGCTGCTCCAAAAGTATCATCAGTTTCAGTAAAAATCAGGGTGTCTTTCTCTTCTGAATCCCCTATTTTATGTCTAAAAATTTCATTAGAACGAAGCGTTTGCTCATCTTTCTTTGCGTAAAATAAGGTACAATTATCATTTGCCCATGTTGAAGAACCTGTTGTGTTTTCAATAGCGTCAGAAAACACGTCTCCAGTAACCAAACTTTTAATCTGCAGTGTATACTGTCGTCTGCCAACCGTATCCATTCCGAAGGAAATCATAGTATTATCTGGACTAACACTTAAACCAACCAGTCTAAAATAGCCATGACCTTTTGCCATTTGATTGCAATCAAATAGTAATTCTTCGTCAGCTTCTAAAGAGTCTTTTTTACGCGTATATACTGGATAATCTTTTCCTTTTTCATAACGAACAATATACCAATAACCATTGTATTTGTAAGGTACAGATGAGTCATCTTCCTTAATTCTCGCTTTCATTTCATCAAAAAGCTGCTTTTCAAAATCTTTGGTATGTGTGGTTTCTTGCTCGTAATAGTCATTTTCAGCATTGAGATAATCTAATACATTTTGGTCTTCACGTTGATTTAACCAAAAATAGTTATCAATTCTTAGGTCGTTATGGATTTCTAATTCCTTCGGAATCTTCCTTGCAATTGGAGCTTCAATAGTCGTCTTCATATATTTTCTTCAGAAAAATAAGCTTTATGCTTTTTTAAAGTGTAGCAATTTAATAATTTTGAGGTTTATAAATTTTAAATCAGAATAATATGTTTGGAGATATGATGGGAATGATGGGTAAACTCAAAGAAACCCAAAAGAAAGTTGAAGCCACTAAAGAACGTCTTCATACTGTTTTAATTGATGAAAACAGCACTGATAACAAACTTAAAGTCACCATTACGGCCAACAGAGCGATAAAGTCTATTGCCATTGATGATGAATTACTTCAAGACAAAGATATGCTAGAAGATTATCTGATCTTAACCATCAATAAGGCGATTGCTCGTGCCACAGAAGTTCATGAAGCCGAAGTTTCTGCTGTTGCAAAAGAAGGGATGCCAAATATCCCTGGAATGGATATGTTTAAATAGACTGGATTAGACGTCTTAGAATCTTAGATTTCTTAGATTTTTATGTCATTCAGAAGGAGTTTTTAACGACTGAAGAATCTCTAGAAATAGACTCTTGAATTTTTGATTGTTAAACTTTTAGACTTTTAGACTAAAAATCATTCAAGATTTCTAGTAATTTTTCATGCATTACATCTGTATAGTCCAAATGAGTGACCATTCGTAGTTTATTACTTCCCATTCCTATAATATGAATGTTTTTATTAGAAAGCTGATTTAAGAATTCGGCTTCATCTACATGAGATTCCAATTCAAAAATTACGATGTTAGTTTCTATTGGTTCTACTTTTCTGATAATAGACATGTCCTCAAGAACCTGACCTATTTCCTTAGCTTTTTTATGATCTTCGGTTAATCTTTCTACATGATGATCTAAAGCATATAAACCTGCTGCTGCCAGGTAACCAACTTGTCGCATTCCTCCTCCTAAAATTTTACGAACACGAATTGCACCTTGCATTAGGTCCTTATCTCCAATAAGAACAGAACCTATGGGACATCCTAATCCTTTGCTTAAACAGACAGATATCGTATCAAATAATTGTCCGTAATCACTAGCTGTTTCATTAGTGTTTGCTAGAGCATTCCAAAGTCGTGCTCCATCTAAATGATAGCCTAAATTGTGATTATCACAAACGGCTTTTATTCGTTTCAATTCTTCAAAATCCCAACAAGCGCCTCCACCTTTATTCGTTGTGTTTTCAACCTCAACTAAAGTCGTTAACGGACTATGATAGAAGTCTGGTGGGTTTATTGAGTCGGCCACTTGTTTCGCCGTAAACATGCCACGGTGACCATTAATTAGCTTGCAAGATATTCCGCTATTAAACGACGCACCTCCTCCTTCATAATTGTAAATATGTGCATAGTGATCACATATGACTTGCTCACCTGGATTGGTATGCAATTTTAAAGCGGTTTGATTAGCCATACTTCCCGTGGGGAAAAACAGAGCCTGATCTTTTCCAAACATTTTTGCTAATCGCTCTTCTAAAGCATTAACACTTGGGTCTTCTTTATATACGTCGTCACCAACATCTGCCATCATCATAGCTTCTAGCATGCCTTTAGTTGGCTTTGTAACCGTATCACTTCTTAGATCTATAATCATATCTTAATTCTCATTATAATTACAAAAATCACTCCCTATTGGCGAACCATCAGGTATTTTTGGTGTGCTTTTAATTTTGAATTTTTCTGGATGTTCCTTAAATTCATTAATCATCATCGCATATTGAGACGCATAAGGCGATTGTTTATTTTTATTCAATAAATAATTACCAGATAAAGATTTTATAGCATCATTTGCGATGGCTTTTACTTGAAAAACAGATTGATCGTTTACCGCTAAATTCATTAAATGCATTAAAACGCGCTCGTTAATACGTTGTTGAATTTCGTCTACATATGCGTCTTTATGAGTTGTTCCAAAAGAAGCATCTAAAACTTGTTTTAACATGCCATCAAATGCCAATTGATTATTATCTAAACTTTTTTGTTGAATCATTCTGTTAGCACGTTGCGGATGTAGCAATAAACGTAGCGTCATATCACTAGCTGTAGCTGCTGCGCTAATGGGATCAAATGCTACACCTGTTTTACTTGAAAACGATTCTCTACTTCTATTGTAATCAAAAGCTCTTGGTGGAAAGAGTTTAAGTTTCTCCTTCGGAATGGCTAAAGCGTTGGCAGAAATTGTTTTCAATATCTGGTTCAATGCCTCTTTTTGAGTTTTAACATCTACGGATTTCACAACTTCTTGACCATCACCTTTAACGGCATAGTTATAATCCAAACCACCTACAACTTTAGCCGCAGCTTCGGTTTGAAAACGATGGAAAAAATACAAGGGTACAAAAACATCTTCTAATACTGAATACGGTTCCCCTTGACGAATATTATCTTCAGAAAAATTTGAAATGGCTTGCTCGCGAACCTTCAATACATGATCTAATTCTTCAGAAGCACTTTTACCATTATCCCATAGATGAGCTAATGCATGCGCACCTCCTTCCGCTCTTGCATCAGAATCGGTTATAAATCGGTGTCCTGAAAAATCAGCAGCTTTTAATATAGAATTTAAAGCCTCTTTCTCATTGTCATCCTTGTCAAATTCAGAATAACTGTAAGCCACTGTCACCTTATCCCAATCTCCTATTCCAATGGCATAAGCATCATCAAAGCTAATAGTTCCGTTAGTTAGTTTTATAGAGGGATGTGGATAATCCATTACCGATGCTCTACTATTTGTACTCGCTGCAAAATTGTGCGCGAAACCAATGGTATGACCAACTTCATGAGCGCTCAACTGACGAATTCTACCCAAAGCCATTTCTAGCATGGGTTGATAATTATCATCACGTTCTGCAAATGGTTTATTCATTAAGGCTTGTGCAATCATAAAATCTTGACGAATACGTAAACTTCCCAAACTCACATGACCTTTAATAATTTCTCCAGTTCTTGGATCCACAACACTTCCGCCATAACTCCATCCTCTTGTTGAACGATGCACCCACTGAATCACATTATATCGACAATCCATTGGGTCTGCTTCTTCAGGTAACATTTTTACTTGAAATGCATCTTTAAATCCTATAGACTCATAAGCTTGATTCCACCATCGTCCACCTTCTAATAATGCAGAACGCACAGGTTCTGGTGTTCCTGGATCAAGATAATATATGATAGGTTCTTTGGCTTCACTCATTGCGAGCTCAGGATTTTTCTTTTCTAAACGATGACGAATGATATACCGTTTTTTAATAGGCTCCTGAATTGGCGTTGCATAATCTAAATACGACATTGAAATCGCTCCACTTCGTACATCAAATTCACGCATTTTATATCCATTGTCAGGTAACTCAATAAAACTATGATGCTGTATCACACTTACTAAAGACGCTGTTGGAGTCACAGTCCCTATATTTTTACCTGTTGGCTGACCCTTAAATGTTAATAGCGCTTCAAACTCAACATTTTTGGGGAATGCTTTGGTACGATCAAGTGATAACGCACTTTTAGTAGTGTCTAATTTATAAGTGCCTTCTTTACTTCTTTTAAACGCTGCTGCAACACCGTGAGCATCTTCCATTAGAAATGGTGTCAAATCAATTATGTAATTCCCATTGTTTTCTTCTTCAATTTTGAATCCAAATAATACTGATTTAGCAAAAGCTTGTTCAATACTTTTCTTTTCAAGTTCATTATCGGTAATGGCTCTATAGTTTAGATTTGGCTGAATCAATAATAATTTATTACCAGCTTTTTGGAATTTCACAAGACGTTCTCTTCCTAATTGACCTCTATCTAAACCAATGTCGTTTGATCCAACTCCTGTGGCTAAAGAATTAACATATAAAAAGTCTTTATCTAAATTTTTGACTTCTAAATATATCTTATCTGTAGATTCTTCATAATAGAAATCAAAAAAACCGTTATAGCTTTTTATTTTTTTTCCCGTTAAAACTTGTGAAAATGAACATGTTACAAAACTAATTGCTACAATTGATAAAAAAAGGTGCTTCATAATACTTAATTAGTTTATAAATCTACATAATTTAGTGCGAATGTAATTGTGACTCATTAAAATAAATGGTGTCTAAAACAATACTAACATGCTTTACTCGCAGAAGTTATAGCAATTCAGCCCAAACATAATTTAAAGTGAAAGCCCTAATCATTAGAACAAAGCTTATTTTAAGATATATCAGTGATGGGAATCTCAAACCTATCGTTAGAGGTTTGTTTGTGCGATTATACTCAAAAGTAAATTCTATTGGTTTAGAAATTTCACCTAAAGACGCTAAATTTTTGGAAGCGAATATTGAAATCAAAATCCGTCCTTTTCAAAACACTGATATTAATGCATTAAATGAGGGCTTAAGACACGCCAGGCTTGTTGATGAAAATATTCCAGATTGTTATGTTGCTACCACTATTAATGATATCACTGTATACAGACAATGGCTTTTTAAATATGATCAAAATAATCAAATAGCAACTTATTTTGGTCCCATTTTTCCGAAGTTAAAAAAAGACGAAGTACTTATTGAAGGTGTATTTACACACACTAAATACAGAGGTCTTCGTATTATGCCAGATGCAACTGTAAAGATACTTCGGCAAAAACAATACAAACATGTCAATAGAGTTATCGTTTTTGTTGATGAAAATAACATTCCGAGTCTCAAAAGCTTTAATCGCATTGGGTTTAAACCTTTTATAATACGACAAGAAAGATGGTTGTTTTTTAAACGAACAGTGTCCTTTATCTCCATGACATCGGAAGTACAGAAAAAATTTGAGAGTTTAATTCCTATTCAAAGAACATAATCTTAATTTATTTCTTCTAAAAGAAATTATATCTTAATTTCGCTGAAAATAATTAATTATGATTACTTCAGATCAAATCAAAGATCTCAATACACGCCTTGACAAACTAAGGCACTATCTTTGACATAGATGCCAAATTAATAGAAATCTCCAACGAAGAAGAACAAACCTTTGATCCAAACTTTTGGAACGACTCAAAGCAAGCTGAATTAATCATGAAATCACTTCGTGAGAAAAAAAGTTGGGTTGAAGATTATAGAACGTCACAAACACTTGTTGAAGACCTCGAGGTAATTTATGAGTTTTTTAAAGAAGAGGAAGCCTCTGTCGAAAATGTTCAAAGTAGATATGACAAAGCGCTCTTACTTATTGAAAAGTTAGAATTTAAAAATATGCTTTCAGAAGAGGGAGACTCTTTAAGTGCTGTATTACAAATTACAGCAGGAGCCGGAGGAACAGAGTCTTGTGATTGGGCAAGCATGCTCATGCGTATGTATTTGATGTATGCTGAAAAAAGTGGTTTCAAGGTTAAAGAGCTCAACTTTCAAGAAGGTGATGTTGCTGGTATAAAAACAGTAACCTTAGAAATAGAAGGTGATTATGCCTTTGGTTGGCTTAAAGGAGAAAATGGTGTTCATCGTTTAGTACGTATTTCACCTTTTGACAGTAATGCCAAGCGTCATACAAGTTTTGCTTCGGTATATGTATATCCTTTGGTTGATGATACGATAGAAATTGACATCAATCCTGCTGATATTGAAATTACAACAGCCCGTTCAAGTGGTGCTGGTGGACAAAATGTTAATAAGGTTGAAACCAAAGTACAGCTCACTCATAAACCATCAGGTATTCAGATTTCTTGTTCTGAGACACGCTCGCAACACGATAATAGATCTCGTGCCATGCAAATGCTAAAATCTCAACTTTATGAGATTGAGCTTCAAAAGCAAATGGCCCAACGTCAGGATATTGAAGCTGGAAAAATGAAAATAGAATGGGGAAGTCAAATTCGTAATTATGTGATGCATCCCTATAAATTAGTTAAAGACGTTCGTTCTGCTCATGAAACAGGAAATGTTGATGCTGTCATGGATGGAGACATTGAACCTTTTTTAAAATCATACTTGATGATGATGGGACAAAAAGAAGACAATCCTAATGAATTATAATAATAACTTAAGATGATTAAAATATTTCACAACCCAAGATGTAGGAAGTCTAAAGAAGGATTTTCATTATTAGAAAATTCTGGCAAGGATTTTGAAGTCATAAAATATCTGGATAAACCTATTTCCGAAGAACAATTAAAAGAGATTATCTCTCTTTTAGGTATTAAGCCATTAGAATTGGTTCGTACCAACGAAGCTATTTGGAAATCTGATTACAAAACAAAAAAACTAACAGACGAACAAGTTATAAAAGCAATGGTAAATCACCCAAAACTCATTGAACGACCAATTGTTATCAATGGCAATCAAGCTGTTATTGGTAGACCACCAACTAAGATATTAGACATTATTTAATTTTACAAAAATGAAAACAATTTACATTACTTTTTTATGTTTCTTCACTTTGATAGCAAACTCTTACTCTCAACAGCAAGGCAGCATTTCTGAAAAAAAACAATTAGAACGTTATGAGAAAGACGTTGAAAGAAAAAAACAAAAATATATAAACGATTTTGTTAAAACGCTTGATGTCGATGACTTTCAAAAAGAAATCATCAAACAATCCATGTATTCTTACTTTGAGGAAATAACTGAAATAAACGGACTTCGTTTAAAATCGTATGAAAGGGATACACAAATTGAACTTTTAGACAAATCACATTTTAGAGACTTGAAAGCCATTGTTTCTGAGGATGTGATGAGTAAAATCATGGATGCGCTTACAGGAAAATGGGACAAGAAAGCTGAGAAGAAAAAAAAGAAAAAGAAAAAGAAAAAGGATAAAAATTAATGTGATCAACCTAACGTGATTACTCAATATAATTAACAGAGGTTTGGATTTTGTTTAACAAAAGATTAACCCACAGCGACCGCAAGTAATTATATTTTTGCACATCTGAACTGCTAAATATTATAATTACTTGAGTATGAAATTAAAATTACCCCTACTATTCCTTCTTTTTTTATGTAGCATGTTTTCTTTTGCACAAAAAGAAATCACTGTCACGGGAACGGTCCTAGATTCTGAAGATAATATTCCTTTAGAATATGCCACAATTTCATTTTTTAGCATCAAAGAAAATAAAGTAATTACAGGTGGTATCACCAACGAAAAAGGTGTATTCACTATTGAAGTACCGGTTGACACGTATAATGTTTCGGTAGAATATTTATCCTACAAAACAAAAAAATACGACAATAAAACACTCACAAAAGACATCAATCTTGGAACTGTCTCTTTAGAATTAAATCTCGAAGCTCTCGATGCCGTTGAAGTTATTGCAGAAAAAACAACCGTTGAGATTAAATTAGATAAAAAAATCTATAATGTTGGTAGTGATTTAACCGTTAGAGGCGGAACGGTAAGTGATGTTTTAGATAATGTTCCTTCAGTTTCAGTGGATGTTGAAGGAAATGTAGCGCTTCGTGGTAACGAAAATGTAACCATTCTTATCAATGGAAAACCTTCTGGATTAGTGGGTTTAAATTCTACAGACGCCTTACGACAATTACCTGCAGAATCTATTGAACGTGTTGAAGTCATCACGTCACCTTCTGCTCGATACGATTCTGAAGGTACAGCAGGAATTTTAAATATCATCCTTAGACGAAGTAAATTACAAGGACTCAATGGTGCGGTGACCTTAAATGCTGGTGATCCGACTCAAATAGGTGCCTCTGGAAACATCAATTACAGAACTGGTGATTTTAACTTTTTCAACACGACAGGATATCAATATCGGGAGTCTCCCGGAAATGCCACGACAGAAACAGAATATTTTAATGGAGATGATCCCAATACTTTTTTTAAAGAATCGCGCATATTTGACAGAAAAAGTAAAGCATTGAGCACAAACCTTGGTATGGAATGGTATATCAACGAAACGACTTCTGTGATTGCATCTTTTGTATATCGTGCTAGTGATCAGAATAACGATAATTCGAATACGATTCAGGAGTTTGATAGTAACAATAGTATTATCAATGAGTCTTTAAGATTAGATCCAGAAGAAGAAAC
>Ga0316189_10000859_pt1 | contig 30513 bp, 29 predicted proteins | sample LowCovwburrow_MG_FD_204930 | JGI IMG/M metagenome (GOLD analysis project Ga0316189, IMG submission 204930) | Coastal sediment microbial communities from Maine, United States - Lowes Cove worm burrow | ecosystem: Environmental > Aquatic > Marine > Coastal > Sediment | place: USA: Maine...
GGGCGTGACCCCGGCGATCGACTGAACGACCGCGCCTCAGCCCTCGCTCGAGAGCCCGCCCGTCGAGTGACGCGCGGGCTCTCTCTGTGCAGACCCAGGCGCGGGAGCCCCGTCGTCCCGCGCTGGTCGACGCGCGAGAGCCCGCCCGTCGAGTGACGTGCGGGCTCTCCGACTGCGCAACGCGACCCAGGACGACTAGGTCCGCCGCCGCCGGGCAAAGCCCCAAAGACCGGCGAGGAGACCGATCGCCAGGGTCCCGTCGTAGTCGTCAGCGACCGAGCACCCCTTGGCGGTCGCGCCGGGCTTGCCCTCGACCTCACTGGGCCCCTCGTCGCCGTCGTAGGAGGAGCTCTCATCGTAGCCGTCGCTGCCGGCGGAGTAGCTGAAGTCATCATCATCATCGCTCGGCGCTGAACCTGAGCCCCCAGCGGAGCCGCCCGAGCCGCCCGAGCCGCTCGACGAAGCGCCCGCCCCCTTGCTGCCGTTCTTCCGACGATCCCGCTCCTCGCGATACTCCTCGGGATAGGGAGGAAGCCCGCCCGAGGGGCGAGTCCCAGCGTCGGCGGCCTTCTTCCACTTCCCCGGGATAGGTCCGCCTGCGGCGGGCTTCTGCGGCCCGAGGATGTACGCCGCTCGACGGTTGCGCGCCTCATCGACGTTGTCGTCGGTCTTGACCAAAAGGCCCGACTCGCCCATCCCGGCGTAGTAGATCTCGCACCAGACGCCCTTCTTCTTGAAGTACTGGGCGATCGCCTTGGCCCGGCCCTCGCTGAGGCGCTTGTTGTCGGAGGCCTTGCCGACGGTGTCGGTGTAGCCGACGATGTAGAGCTGCGCCGAGAGGTTCGCGCCGACCGCCTTGTTGGTCTTCTCGAGCCCCGCGAGCTCGTACATCGCGATGATCGCCGCCTCTTCGACGAACTTCTCCTGATCGCCGCGGATCACCGCCTTGCCGCTGTCGAACTTGATGTTCGTGTGGGGGATGTCGACGGACCAGGTGACCTTGATGTCCTCGGCGGTCTGCCCAGCGGTGCCGATCACCTCGAGCTTGACCATGAACACCTCAGCGTCGCTGTCCCAGCGCAGAGAGAGACGATCACCGGCCTTGTTGCCGCCGCCCCCCTCGTCCTTCGAGAGGACATTGCCGTCGGTGTCGAAGACGGTGAACGTGTAGCTCTCGAGGTCAAAGGGGACCCGATAGGCAACCTTCCGCTCGCGAACGTCGTTGATCCCGAAGAGCGCCTCGATCTTGCCGCCGCCGACCGACTTGGCCGCCGAAGGCCGCATCACCTCGAACGAGCCGCTCCCGGAGATCGCGCCCTCGATCGCCATCTCGTAGGCGACGCGCTCCGCTCCCTGGACCCATTGCACCTTGTAGGTCTGCCCCTCCTTGAGACCGGCGACCGACTTCTTGACGAGCTTCTTGCCGCCCTTGATCGTCACCTCGAAGGCGCCGATGTCTTGGTTGGCCTGAAGCACAACTTCGGCACCGCCGTTCGGGTCGGTCTGGCTGTTGTAGGAGTAGCTGAAAGGATCCGCTACCCAAAGGGCGAGGAGGAGGCCTGAGAGGGTCGAGAGAGGCATAGGACGAGGCTCCAAGCTCGGGTTGAGCAGGCGGAAAGGTACCACGGAAGCCCGCACCCGGGGAGCGAGCGCGAGCCGCGTGCTCCCTCGCTTGACAGCCGGTGCCCCCCCTCCTATCAGCGATGCGATGGGAAAGCTGGTCGCCGGTGCGCTCCTCGCCTCGCTCGCCTGGGGCGCGGCGTGGTGGCTCCTCCTCGCCCCACACAACGTTGAGACCGCCCCCTGCGACGGTCGCTGCGGTGAGGGCACTCGCTGTGAAGACGAGACGTGCATCGTCGACGCCGTAGAGGTCCCTCCAGAGGAGCCGACCACCAAGAAGAAAGGCCGCAAACGGCGACGGCGGGGCAAGGGCAGCCGAGCAGGCTCGCCGTCCGGCGACGCAGGCGAAGTCCCCGAAGCCAGCGCGCCGCGGGTTGATGACAGCCATATCCCTGCCTTCTCCAACGGACCCCAGGCGCTCGACCTCAACGGCGGCTCCGAGCGTCTGAGCGACGCCCAAGTCCGCGGCGTGGTCCGCAAGCTGACCCCGAAATTTCAGCGCTGCGTCGGCGCTGCCTCCACCGGCGACACGCCCCTCCGCGGCAAGGTCAAGATCACCGCCCGGGTCAACGGCGACGGCAAGGTCTCCCAGGTCTCAGCGACCGCACCGGCGTCGATCCGCGACAGTGGTGCGGTCCCTTGCATCCGCAAGGCCGTGTTCGACCAGCGCTTCCCGACCTACGATGGGCCGTCGATGGGCGTCGATCTCAGCTTTGAGGTCGACTAGCGTCGCCTTGCCAGCGCTCCCACGTGCACCCACTGTACCTGGGCGAGTTCGAGGGCTGCGCGGGCTCAGTCGAAGGGCAGAGACTGCGCCTTTTTTGACTTGGGCTTCGGCTTCGGCGCCGCCTTCTTCCGCGACCTCTCGGAGCCCGCCCCTGCGAGTCGCTTGCGCTCGGCGGAGATCAACGAGTCGAGCGCTGGGTTGATCGCCTTGGCGCGGCGGTAGTAGCCCTCGGCCGCCGTCATGTCGCCCTCCTGCTCAGCGCAGAGTCCGAGGCCCATCAGCGCCCGCGCCTCTTCGTTGCCGCGAACGCCGAGGAGCTTTGAGTAGGCCGACACCGCAGATCCACAGCGACCGCGCTGACGATCGCTGTCAGCTTGTTGCAGGAGCGTGCGAAGGGCCGCCTTGTCCTCGGCGTCGAGCTCGTCCTCGGCCTCGGCCTCGGCCTTGAGAGGTTCAACGCTCACGTCTGCGTCCTTCGGCGACGCTGCGCCCTTCTTGCTCTTCGCAGTGCGCTTCTTCCACTCGTCGGGGGCAGGCGCTCGTCGCTCGTCGCTCAGCGCTCCGGCTGCGGCCACCTCTTCCTCCACCACGGCGTCGGCCTTTTGTTCAGCAGCGCTCGGCGCAGCGGCGGGGACCATCGCAGGGCGCTCTTCCTCGGCTCGACGATCGGCGGCCTTCTCGGTCAGGGTCGCTGTCCGCTCCGTCGCCGAGACCTCCGCCGCGGCGCTTGAATCTGCCTCCTCAGACAGATCATCGAAGGGCGACGCGTCGGGCTTCAGGACGACGATCAGAAGCGCAGCCGTCGCGGCGAGGGCAAAGCCCGGGAGGAGCAGCGAACGGCGCAAGCGCTGCCAGAGGCCGCCAGGAGCCGAGGTCACCGCGCTCTCGATCGCCACCGCAGGCGAGCGACGAGCCTCTTCGAGAACGCTGTCGAGCAGACCCTCGGGGACGTCGATCGGCGGCAGCGCCTCGTCGCTCAAGCCGAGGATCTCGCGAAACGACTCGATCCTTCCGAGCAGCTCCGGCGACGCACCCTCAGGGAGGATCGTCAGATCCTCGAGCGCGTCTTCGAGGAGGTCCAGCTCCGCAGGCGTGAATTCGGAGCTACGGTCGAACTCAACCATCGCTCACCTCTAGCCGATGCCTGCTGCGTAGGGTCACGCCGTCTCCGCTCCGACAACCAATGTGCACCGCTCGCCGCTTCGCCGGCAAGCCCACCGACAAGGTCGCTCGCAAGTCGGTGGACGTACGACGGACCGAGAGTTCGCGAGACGCGGCATCACAGGCTGCCAACGCCCGACCGGCAAAGACGGTCTCTGGGCTCTGACGTGGCGAATCACACATTCGTCTTCGGGGTCGGAGGCGCCCAAATCCAGCCGTCCTCGACCCAATCGAGCCCTAGACCGGAGATCGCCGCGACAACCGCCTGTGACGAGTCCTCTGCGAGCATGTCGGTGGGCCCGCCCCAGCCCTCCAAGGCCCAAAGAAACGCCGTAAAACCGCTGATTACCGCATCGAAGACATGGGGGCTTCGGACCACAACCTCGGGCCAGACGTAGTCAAAACGGAGCCACCGATCGAGGCGAGCGAAGGTCTCCTTGCGTTGGCTCCACAGGCGAGCGGTCTCGCCCCGACGCAGACGTCGCTCAAACTCCGCGCCGCAGAGCCGGACCAAGGTCGCCGGCGGATGAACCTCGATGAGGTTCTCATGGAGCCGAAGATCTGGCGCGAGCGCCCGGCGAAGATAGGTCGCCCGCGCCGCCAAGGGGCCCATGCCCTGCCCAAGCGACTCCCGCGGCTGGAGCTGGGCGTGGCTGTAGAGAACGTCGACCGCCCGCTGGGTGTACGGGGTCACCGAAGGCTTGGATCGATCGGCGCGGCCGCGACGGGCGAGCAGCGCAGGCGCGTGCTCTCGCATCCACACCACCGACGGGACGACGCACGACGAGACCCCTGGACAGGCGAGCTGACAGGAGATGCAGGGCGGCAAGGTCAGCGGGGCGTTGATCGCGACGACGGTCTCATCGTCCAACCAGTCGCGGATGTAGTCGACGAGCACCTCGTCGCGGAAGAGGGCGTCACCGCCCTTCCCGTCCTCACCGCCGCCGCGATGGCCCTGACGCACGCGGGCCTCGACGACCCGCACCCGACCTTCCGATTCGAGCTCGAGACGAGCGACCGCGGTCGTCTTCCCCCGGCCACCGCCTAGGTTGACGCCGATGAAGCGGCGAAACGGACGTGCACCGCCCGCGGACGGCCCAGGGGGGTCCGCCGCGCTCTCCTCGTTGGCCAAGCGAGGCTCACTCGCTGAGGGTCGGTTTACGCTCTATCAAGAAGAGCATGTAGGCGATCACCGCCGGCAGCTCGAGGGCGGGCATCTGCTCGATCAGATCACGAGCTTCGCGACGGAGGGTCTCCGTCGGGCCTTCGCCTCGCTCACCAAGGGGTTTTTCTAGGGGCACGTCGGGCTCCGCGGGCGGTTGGGGATCTCCCCACGGCGGATTCTCGCCAAGGGCGACATCGCGGGGCTCCAACCAGGAATCGATGTAGATGTGAAGGAGGTTCGCACGGTAGGCGAACCACCGGTCGCGCTCGACCGGGTACGAGAGCAATACGTCCTTGAACCGGCGAAAGGCGCCCTTGCCGTCGATCGCGAGGATCAGCCGCTCCTTGAGCGTTCCATCCTCGACGGAGGCGACAAAGCGCTCCATCCACCGGTACTGCTCGCGAGAGGAGGCTGGGTCCAGGTGGACGTAGCGACTCCCGCTCGAGCGGATCATCGTCCGTTTTTCTTCGTCTTCAGGCCTCGAGTCGACGACCTGCACGACCTGACCTGTCTCGAGATCGAGATAGCTGTGGGTGTCAGGTGCATTGTGCTCAAATGCAGTCTCAAGCGCCGCCCAGTCTGGGATCGGCGCACCGGAAACAACTCGCATGGATTAACTCACTTCCGCAGGTCAAGTCACGGGCAACCGCTGGTCAGGGCGTCTGCTCCGCGTCGGGTGCTGAACAAGGTCGGCAGCAACTGGGGGCCGCGGCCGGGACCCAGCATAAGCCGCCCGATCAAACCCCGCAACACCGCGATGCGACCTCGGAGCGCTGCCTTCACTCGCCTCAGGAGGCGTCGTCAGGGGCCCCGGCGAGGAGCGAGGCCACTTCGGCGAGCTTGCGGCGGAGCTCTCGCTGGCCGACCCCCCCCCGATCGAGACGGCGCAGGAGGACGTCGATCGCAGCCTGGGCCCGCTCGATCCCCGCCAGCGAGGGTCCTGGCGCCGGGGAGGCTCGTCCCTCGTCCGCCGCAGGGACTCCCGCCGTTTCGCCCGTCGCTTCCCCCGTCGCTTCACCCCCCGCGACCTCCTCAAGGCGGGCCCGCAGGCTCGCGACCTCCGCCTCAAGCACTCCTACCGGGCGCTCCGTGAGGCGACGGACCTCCTCCTTCGACTTCTCGACCTCCCAGCGGAGGCTCTGAAGCGTCGCCAGGAGGACAGCGTTCCCCTCGCCGCTCGCCGGCGCGTCGTCGCGCTCGCTGGGGCTGCGATCGCCGGGGCCCCATGCCGCCTCCGCGAGCCGCTCCTCGAGAGAGGAGCAGCGATCCTCAAGGCTCGACGCTCGCCCGAGGGCCGCGTCGAGCTGCTCGACGAGGGACTCCCGGGCTGCGGCGGCGAGCTCGAGCTGTCGCCGCGCCTGGGCGATCTGGATCCGCAGAGTGTCGGTCCCCTCGCGGCTCACCGGGGTCGCCGCGACCGGCGGGATCTCGATCAGGGTCAGCCCCCCCGTGAGCGTCTGTCCGACCACCGCGATGTACTCGGTGAACTTCGGATCCGCGCCGAGGCTGTTGTCGAAGGCGATCCCGACCTCCCCATCGCCTCCGCCGCGGCCATCATCTCCGCGGGCGACCACGCCGAAGTCGACCGCGGCCATCACCGGCAGCGGAGCGATCCCGAGGAGGTGGGCCCGCTCAAAGCAGGCCTCGATCAGCGCCTGGAACTCCGCCACCCTCACGAGCGCCGCGGCGACCGTGACCACCACCACCCTGCCCTGGGCGGTCCCGTCGGCGAGAACGTCGAGGAGGGCGATGGCTCGACGATCCAAGCGCCGCGCGAGCCCAGGGAGGTCGCGGCGGAGCATCCTGGAGGGGCTGGCGTCGGGGCCGAGATAGCGGCCGAGATCGACAAGCGCGACCTCCCAGGGAGCGCTGTCGAGGACAGCCGCGCTCGCGTCCGCCTCGGCGAGCTCGAGGCCCTGGTGACGCCTGGCTCCGGGGAGCGAGCGTGGATCGTCCGCGAGGAGGCGTACCCGTCCGGCGACACCGCCGAGGAGCCCGTCGACGACCTCCGCGCAGGCTCCGCTCCGCCGACGCGCGCCGATCCCCTGGGCCGAGCTGAGAAAGCGCTCGACCATCGGATCGACGATGATCCGATCACGACCCTCCCACAGCTCCCGTAGTAGCTGGATACGCGCGGCCCATCGCGGCTCGATCGCCATAGTCGGGGCAGACATAGCCCGGCGCCGTCGACCTCCGCAACGCCTCCCGCGCCGAGAGAGCGCCGCCGTTGCCGGTTTCTGGCGCCGATGCTACGGTCGCGCGCCCCAGGAGGCGCCCCAGCCTCCTCGCTTTAAGGAGAGCGCCGATCGAGGTCGACGCCCACCATTGACGAGATCTGCGCCATGAACTCAAGCCTCCGCGCCAAGCTCGAGAACATCTGCGAGCGCCACGAAGAGCTCGCCGAGATGCTCTGCGATCAGGAGATCGCCGCCGACAAGGACCGCTTTCTCCAACTCTCGCGAGAGCACGCCGAGATGACCCCGGTCGCGGAGGCCTACCGCGAGATCGTCGAGCTGATGGCGGAGCTCGCCGACGCCGAGGGTCTCCTCGAAGATCCCGACATGCGGGAACTCGCAGAGGCCGACGTCGACCGGCTGCGCACGGTCGTCGAGGACCGCAATCGAGCGATCGAGCGCCTCCTCCTGCCCAAGGATCCCAACGACAACAAGGACGTCATCCTCGAGATCCGCGCTGGCGCTGGCGGCGAGGAGGCGGCCCTCTTCGCCGCCGATCTATGGCGCATGTACAGCCGCTTCGCCGAGACCCGGAGCTGGACGATCGAGCTGCTGGGCGTCAGCCCCGCCGGCGCCGGCGGCTATCGAGAGATCACGGGGACGATCCGCGGCAAGAACGTCTACGCCCTCCTCAAGTTCGAGAGCGGCGTGCACCGGGTCCAGCGGGTGCCAGCGACCGAGTCCCAGGGTCGCATCCACACCTCGACGGCGACCGTCGCGGTGATGCCCGAGGCTGAAGAGATCGACATCGAGATCAACCCGAAGGACCTCGAGATCCAGACGATGCGGGCCAGCGGCGCCGGCGGTCAGCACGTCAACACCACCGACTCCGCGGTCAGGATCACCCACATCCCGACCGGCACCGCCGTCCACTGTCGGCAGGAGAAGTCGCAGGTGAAAAACCGCGAGATCGCCTTCCGTCTCCTGCGCTCGCGGCTCCTCGACCTCGAGATCCAGAAGTACCAGACCGAGCGCGCCGCCCATCGCCGGGGACAGATCGGCACCGGCGACCGCTCCGAAAAGATCCGGACCTACAACTACCCGCAGGATCGGATCAGCGATCACCGGATCAACCTGACCCGTCACGGCCTGAACGACTTCATGAACGGCAGCATCGATGACGTCATCGACGCGCTGCGGGCGAGCGATGAGGCCGACCGCCTCGCCGAAGCCCAGGGTCAGTGAAGCGCGCGATCGAGGTCGAGGTCGCCGGCCAACGCCTGGCGATCCGCAGCGACGAGGGCCCAGAGTACGTCCAGGAGCTCGCAGAGCTCGTCGACGCTCAGGTCCGCGAGCTCCTCGGTGATCGCCACGGCGGCAACCGGACCCGTGCCCTCGCGCTCGTCGCGATCCAGCTCGCCGACCAGCTCCTGCGCGAGCAGGATCTCCATGATCGCTTGAGGACCGCCCTAGAGGAGCGACTCACGCGGGTGGAGGCGTCCTTCGCCGCGCACATGCGCCACTTGGGGGAGCCTGTCCGGGGGAGCGCGGGCGACGGGCCGACCGCGCCTGCGGATCCCGCGGAAGCCTGAGCGGTGGGTCGACCCTCGCTGCGGATGGTCCTATCCTCCGGCGCATGGCAACTCCCCCCGCCTACCAGCCGAAGTCCGCGGCCCTCAAGTCCCTGATCGAGCGCGGCTATTTCGAGCAGGTCTCGGACATCGAGGCCATCGACGACGCCCTGGCGGCCGGCATGGTCACCTTCTACATCGGCTTCGACCCGACCGCCTCGTCGCTGCACGCCGGCTCGCTCGTCCAGCTGATGGCGATGCGCCTCCTGCAAAAGCACGGTCACCGGCCGATCGCGATCCTCGGCGGTGGCACGGCGATGATCGGCGACCCCTCGGGCAAGACCGAGATGCGCAAGATCCTCTCCGCTGAGGAGATCACCGCCAACGGCGCGTCGATCTTCCGCCAGTTCGCGACGCTCCTCCACGAGCACAGCGGCCAAGAGAACGACGCGCTCTTCCTCGACAACCGAGACTGGCTGCGGGGGCTCCACTACATCGAGTTCCTCCGCGACATCGGCCGTCACTTCACGGTCAACCGGATGGTCGCGGTCAAGACCTACCGCGATCGCCTCGACGCTGAGATCCCGCTCTCGTTCCTCGAGTTCAACTACCAGCTCCTCCAGGCCTACGACTTCCTCCAGCTCTACAACACCCACGGCTGCACCCTTCAGATCGGCGGCAGCGATCAATGGGGCAACATCGTCGCCGGCATCGAGCTGATCCGCCGGGTGACCAGCGAGACAGATCAGCCGGGCGCCGCCTACGGCCTGACCTTGCCGCTGCTGACCACCGCCGACGGCAAGAAGATGGGGAAGACCGAGCGCGGCGCGATCTGGATCGACGCCGAGCGCCTCTCCCCCTTCGACTACTACCAGTACTGGATCTCCTGCGATGACCGCGACGTAGGCAAGCTGCTCCGCCTCTACACGGAGCTCCCGCTCGCCGAGATCGACGCCCTGACGGAGACCGGCGGCATCGCCCTCAACGCCGCCAAGGCCCGCCTCGCGGTCGAGGCGACCACCCTCCTCCACGGCGCCGAGGCTGCGACCAGGGCCCAGGAGGCCTCCAAGCAGGCCTTCGGCGGAGGTGGTGATTGGAGCGCGGTCCCCTGTGTGAAGATCGAGGGGCCGATGCGTCTGGTCGACCTCGTCACCCACCCGGAGATCGCGGCCTTCAAGTCAAAGCGCGACGCACGTCAGCGGATCGAGGGCGGTGCGGTGAAGATCGACGGAGCTCAGAGCACCGATCCAAAGGCGATGATCGGCGAGCCCGGCGGGTCCCTACGACTGCAGGCCGGCAAGAAGATCCGGCTCAGGATCGAGTTCGCGTAGGCTCCGCGTGGGCTCCGCGTAGGGCCACCTCACCCGGGGCAGGATCGAGAAGGCGGAAGAGCGCGTCGAAGGTCTCGCCGACCACCTTCGCGTTCTTCCGCCCCGCTCCAACGGATCGACCGCTCCTCAGTCAAAGACGACCGGGAAGAGAACCCGGGTCTGGATCTGCTGCTGGCGCAGGCTGAAGAGCGCGTCGAAGGTCTCGCCGACCACCTTCGCGGTCTTCCGCCCAGCGCTCGCCTCGATCTCAGCGAGCGCTGCCTGGACGCCGACCGGCGTCGAGATCGGACCGAGGCTCTTGACGATGTCCTTGAGGGTCGGCTCCGGCGGGTAGATCTCGAGCTCAACATCGTCGCCGATCTTGGCCAGGCTCCGCGCCTCCGCGAGCGCCTCCTCGAGGCCGCCGAGCGAGTCGACAAGACCCCGCTCCTTGGCGTCGACGCCGGTCCAGACCCGACCTTGGGCGATCGTGTGGATCTCCTCCGTGCTCTTGCCACGGCCCTCGGCGACCCGGCTCAGGAAGAGCTTGTAGGTGTCCTCCATCATCGCCTTGACGGCGGCGCGCTCGCCCTCGGACCAAGGCGACATCAACGACCAAATGCCGGAGCGAGCGCCACGGCCGATGTGGAAGGTGCTTATCCCCATCTTCCCCAGCCCCTCCTGGACGGTGATCTTGCCGCCGACGACCCCGATCGAGCCCGTCAGGGTGTCAGGCAAGGCGAAGACCTTGGTCGCGTTCGCCGAGATGTAGTAGCCGCCCGAGGCGGCGACTCGGCCCATCGACACGATCACAGGCTTGTGCGCCTTGGCCTCGATGAGCGCCTGGGCGATCTGCTCGGAGGCGATCGCCGAGCCGCCGCCGGAGTTCACGCGGAGGACGATCGCGGCGATCTTCTCGTCGGCCGCCATCCGCCGGATCGCGGTCGAGAGGGTGTGCCCCGCGATCTCGGTCCGGGCCCCGAGCACCCCCTGGCCGCCGCCGTCGACGATGCTGCCGAGGGCGTAGACCACCGCGACGTGCGGGACCTTCGGCGTCTTCGGCGGGACCAGGCCGAGGAAGGCCTGGAGCTTGCCGAAGTCGAAGGCTTCGCCGCCGGACTTGCCCTTCGAGACAGTCCACTCTGCGCCGCCGAGCGCCTGCTCGCGGAAGGTCTCGTAGACCGCGACATCGTCGATGAGGCCGGCGGCCTTGGCGGAGTCGGCGGTGAAGAGCGCGGTGTCGATAAGCTCCGTCGCCTTCTCCTCGCTGAGCTTGCGACCGTCGATGAGCCCCTGTCGCTGGCTCGCGTAGAACTGATCGACGATCGCCCCGAGCGTCTCCCGCATCGCCTTGGACGGCTCGCTGCGGGTGAGGGGCTCGGCCGCCCCCTTGTAGTCGCCGATGTGGACGATGTCGGCGACGAGCCCGAGCTTGTCCATGAGCCCCTTGAGGTGGATCGGCGTCGCCGCGGCGCCCGAGATCGTCACCATCCCGTGCGGGCTCATGCCGATCCGATCGCAGACCGTCGCCAGGTGATAGGCCTGGTTGACCGCGTTGTCGAAGTGGCAAGCGATCGTCCGCGCGCCGTCGCCCTTGAAGCGGGTCAGGCCAGCGTGCAGCTCCTGGGCCGCAGACCAGTCGACGACGAGCCCGTCGAGGGTCAGGAGCAGCCCCTTGACCTGCGGATCGGCGGCGGCCTTGTCGAGGCGCTTGAGGAGAGGCTGGAGCTCGATCGTCGGCGCCGGAGCGCCGGTCAGGCTGAGCGAGATCTCGGTCATCTCCGCGACCTCACCGCGCAGGCCCATCGTCAGCCAGTGCGGCTTGTCCTTGGCAAAGCCGGGCGAGGACTTCAGCGGATCGTAGGGCCCCGGCTCGTCGAGCTTCGCCGCCATCATCGCCCCCAGCGGACCGAGCTTGCCGAGGCCAGCCATCCCGGGAACTCCGGCGGCGCTCTCCTCCTTCTCGCCCTCGTCGGAGTTCGAGGCTGACTCATCCTCCTTCGCCTCTGCGCTGTCTCCCTTGTCCGCGGGTGCGCGCGGCCCCTGACATGCTGCGAGGAGGATCGAGAGTGTGAGGAGGCTGCTTCTGTTCATCATGATTCCGGCGCCAGGGTAGTCGGTAGGCGCTCCCGTTGCGACCCACAGCTTCTGCCGCTGGTTTCCACCGCCCTCCTCCGCCAGGTCACAGAGGCTCTCGCGAGCCCCAACCCCACCATGTATGCTTCCGCGCATCGTGCAGCCACCACGCCGTGATCCGCTCGCTGTCGCCTCCCTAGACGAGGTCACCCCCGATCCTGACCAGCTCGTCGCCGCCTTCGCCGCCGTCCTCGCGATCAAGAGCGGGAGAACCAAGGGCGGCCGCCCCTTCTTTGATCTCCGCCTCGGCGACACGACCCGGACGGTCGCCGCCAAGATCTGGGACGACGCCGGCGAGGCGATGCAGCTCGCCGCGCAGCTCGAGGTCGGCAAACCGCTGCGCCTCCTCGCCCGCGCCGACGTCTACCAGGGCGCCGTCCAGCTCAACATCCGTCGTCTCCGCCTCGTCGACCCAGACAAGCCCGAGCCCGGCTACAACCCCGCCGTGCTCTTCGGCGACGGCCACCGCTACGTCGGCGATCGCCTCTGCAAGAGCCTCGTCGTCGATATCGAGACCGTGCCGGGTCACGCGAGCGACTCGCTCCCGAGCGGCGTCGCCAAGGCCGTCGACCGCTTCGCCAGCCGCGACGGGGTCGACGAGTCCCTGATCATGAGCATCTCGCCGATGCTCGGGCAGATCGTCTCCCTGGCCTTCGGCGAGGGGGAGATCGACGACGTCGGCGACCAGGAGGTCACGGTGCTCGCGGTCCCCCACCCCGAGCACCCGATCGACGATCCGCCGCCGTGGCTTCTGGTGATGAGCGAAGCAGATCTCCTGCGCTCCTTCTGGACCCTCGCCGCCGCCGCCGATGTCGTCGTCACCTACAACGGGCGCAACTTTGACGTCCCCTTCTTGGTCGGACGCTCGCTGATCCACGGGATCAACGCCCGCGTCGATCTGCTTGGCAGCCCCTACGCCCTGCGGCCGCACCTCGACCTCTACCGTGTGCTCACCGGCGGCGGGCGAGCGCAGGGACCGACCGGTCTCGACGTCGTCTGTTGGGCCCTCGGGGTCGAGTCGCCGAAGGGGGCGATGGACGGATCGAAGGTCGCGGATGCCTACGCCGCTGGGGATCTCCGGGCGATCGCCGACTACAACCGCGGCGACATCCGGGCGACGACCTCGGTCTTCCATCGGATCCGCGATCAGATCCTCCGCTACCGCGACAACTGGTAGGCCGGCCGCTCGCCGATACATTCCCGCTCGCCTCCGAGAACGACAAAACGCCAGCCCCCCGAAGGCAGCTGGCGTCATGCTCGCGGAGAGCGCGTCTAGGAGGCCGCAGTCCGAAGCTGAGCCTCGAGCCACATCTGCTCGACGGTCAGCTTGCGGTGCTCGATCGCGCTTATCGGGCCGTACTCCTTGGCGATCTCCGCAGTGACGACCTTCAGGCGGTCATGCACCGAGGACAGGTCGACCTCATCGGCGAAGAGGGCTCGCTCCGTGAGGATCGAGACTCGACCGATCTCCGAGATCTCGAGAAACCCAGCGCCGATGGCGATCCGCTTCGAGGTCTCGCCCTCGCGATAACGGACGACGCCGGGGACCAGCGGAGTGATGAAGGGGACGTGCTCCGGGAGCACGCCCATCTCGCCCTCGAGGCCGGGAACTTCGACCCCAGGGACCTTGAGGTCGCTCTGCTTCGCCCCCATGGGGGTCAGAATGTCGAGAGTGATGGTGCTTTCAGCCACTGCGGGTTCCTCCTGCTGAGCTAGACCGGCGAGGCCGGGCTAGTTCGACTTCGCCGCGATCTTCTTGCCCTTGGCAACCGCGTCCGCGATGCCGCCGACCATGTAGAACGCCTCCTCGGGGAGGTCGTCGTGCTTGCCCTCGAGGATCTCGCGGAAGCTGTTGATCGTGTCCTCAAGGTCGACCTGAACACCGTCGGAGCCGGTGAAGACCTTGGCGACGTCGAAGGGCTGGGAGAGGAACTTCTGGATCTTCCGGGCCCGGCCGACCGTCAGCTTGTCCTCCTCGGAGAGCTCGTCCATTCCGAGGATCTTGATGATGTCCTGGAGCTCCTTGTACTTCTGGAGGATCTCCTGGACGTTGCGGGCGGTGTTGTAGTGATCCCAACCGACGACCTCAGGGGTGAGGATCGTCGACGAAGAGTCGAGCGGGTCGACGGCGGGGTAGATGCCGATCTCGGTCAGCGCACGGTTGAGCACCGTGGTCGCGTCGAGGTGAGCAAAGGCCGTCGCCGGAGCGGGGTCCGTAAGGTCGTCCGCCGGGACGTAGATCGCCTGAACAGAGGTGATCGAGCCCTTCGTGGTCGTCGTGATCCGCTCCTGGAGGCCGCCCATCTCGGTGGAGAGAGTCGGCTGGTAGCCGACAGCGGAGGGGATACGACCGAGGAGCGCCGACACCTCAGAGCCCGCCTGCGTGAAGCGGAAGATGTTGTCGACGAAGAGCATCACGTCCTGGTTCATCTCGTCGCGGAAGTACTCCGCGACGGCGAGACCAGAGAGGGCGACCCGGGCGCGAGCGCCGGGCGGCTCGTTCATCTGCCCGTAGATGAGCGCGACCTTCGACTTCTCGGAGTCCACGCTGTGGACCGTGCGATCGTGCTCGTCCCAGTCGGCCTCGATGACCCCCGACTCCATCATCTCGAAGTAGAGGTCGTTGCCCTCACGGGAGCGCTCGCCGACGCCGACGAAGACGGAGTAGCCGCCGTGCTTCTTGCCGACGTTGTTGATCAGCTCCTGGAGGAGAACCGTCTTGCCGACGCCTGCTCCGCCGAAGAGGCCGATCTTTCCACCACGACGGTAGGGGGCGAGGAGGTCGATGACCTTGATGCCGGTGACGAACGTCTCGACCTTGGTCGACTGCTCGACGAAGGGCGGCGCGGAGCGATGGATCGACCGGTACTCGGTGGTGTCGATCGGGCCCTGCTCATCGACGGGCGCGCCGACGACGTTCATGATCCGACCGAGCGTTCCCTTGCCGACCGGCATCTGGATCGCCTCGCCGGTGTCCTTGACGGCCATGCCGCGGACAAGACCGTCGGTGGTGTCCATGGCGATCGCGCGGACCGAACGCTCACCGAGGTGGAGCGCCACCTCGAGGGTGAGGTTGTCGGCCTGGTCGTCAATGCCCGGGTTGGTGACCAAGAGGGCGTTCTGAACCTCGGGGAGCTCCCCGAGGAACTCGATGTCGACGACGGGACCGATCACCTGGGTGATCCGACCGACGTCGGGGGCGGCGGCTGCGGCTGCGGCGGGCTGCGTCGCGGCGGCCTTCGAGCCGAGCAGCGAACCACCGGGGGGACCAAAGAGCGAGCCAGACTTAGAGGGCGGCTGAGTGGTGGACATGAAAGTGCTCCAGGGGAATGGGGTGCCTAGCCCTTGAGGGCTTCGGAACCGCCGATGATTTCCATAAGTTCGGTGGTGATAGCGGCCTGGCGCTCGCGGTTAAACTGCAGCGTCAGGTCGTTGATCATTTCGGAGGCGTTGTCGGTCGCCGAGTTCATCGCGGCCCGCCGTGCGGCGAGCTCCGACGAGATCGAGTTGAGCAACGCGGTCTGGAGCTGCGACTCCAGGGCGACCGGCAGGAGGTGAGCGAGGAGCTCCGCCCGACCGGGCTCAAACACGGGCTCGACCGGCGGATTGTCCGGGTCGGACTCGCCTGGCGCGAAGGGCAGGAGTTGAACCTCCGTGACCTCCTGCGTCAGGGCGTTCTTGAAGAAGTTGAAGATCAGGTGGACAACGTCGACCTTCGGCTCCGAGCCGTCCTCGGGGAGGAAGAGCCCGGTCGCCTCCGCGGCGACCGCCTTGACCGTGTCGAGGATGTTGTCGTGGTTCGGGACGACGTGGGCGTAGTCGACCTCGATGCCGTTGTAGCCGAGCGTCGCCGCCCCCCTCTTGCCGACCGTGATGACCGTGACCTCGCGGCCCTCTGCCTTCTCGCGGGCGATCACCTGCATCGCCGCCTTCGCAACGTTGGCGTTGAAGCCACCGCACAGGCCGCGGTCCGCAGAAACCAGGATGATTCCGACTCCGCGGACCACAGGACGCGCCGCCATCAGGGGGTTGACGGCCTCGTCGGTCGCGGCCGTCAGGGCCTGAACGACGTCCGCCAGCCGTGCAGCGTAGGGACGCGCCGCCGTGACCGCCGCCTGCGCCTTGAAGAGGCGCGCCGAGGCGATCCTCCCCATGGCCTGGGTGATCTGGCGGGTGTTTTTGATCGCACCGATACGGTTGCGGATCTCTTTGAGATTACCCATCGCGTCCTCCGGTACACATAGGCCGGTGGCCTAGCCGTGCTCCTTGGCCCAGATCTCGCCGAACGCCTTGCAGGCGCCGTCGAGGCCCTCTTCGGCCTTGTTCAGGTCCGGCTTCTTGCTGGCGACCGTGATCAGATCCAGGAGATCCGAGCGGTTGTCCTTGAGCCAGGCGTGGAACTTCTTCTCGTAGGCGGCGACGTCCTTGCGACCGACCGTGTCGAGATAGCCGCGGATACCCGCGAAGATCGACGCGACCTGAAGGGCGACCGCGACCGGCGCGTACTGGGCCTGCTTGAGCAGCTCGACCAGCTTCGACCCTCGGTTGAGCGTGTCACGGGTGCTCTGGTCGAGGTCCGAGGCGAACTGGGCGAACGCCTCGAGCTCGCGGTACTGGGCGAGCCAGGTCCGCAGCGGACCGGCGAACTTCCGCATCGACTTGATCTGCGCCGCGCCACCGACGCGAGAGACCGAGATGCCGACGTTCAACGCCGGGCGGATGCCGCTGTTGAAGAGGTTCGACTCCAGGAAGATCTGACCGTCGGTGATCGAGATGACGTTGGTCGGGATGTACGCCGAGACGTCACCCGCCTGGGTCTCGATGATCGGCAGCGCCGTCAGCGAGCCGCCGCCGAGCTTGTCGGAGAGCTTGCAGGCGCGCTCGAGGAGGCGGCTGTGGATGTAGAAGACGTCGCCCGGGTACGCCTCGCGGCCCGGCGGGCGGCGGAGGAGCAGCGAGAGCTGACGATAGGCGACCGCCTGCTTCGAGAGGTCGTCGTAGATCACGAGGACGTGACCGCCGCGGTCGCGGAAGTACTCGCCCATCGTCACGCCCGTGTAGGGCGCGATGAACTGCAGCGGCGCCGACTCGGAGGCGGTGGCGCAGACGACGAACGTATAGTCCATCGCGCCCTCCCGCCGGAGACGCTCGACCACCGTGGCGACGGTCGAGGTCTTCTGACCGATCGCCACGTAGACGCAGATCATGTTCTGCCCCTTCTGGTTGATGATCGTGTCGAGGGCGATCGCGGTCTTGCCGGTCTGGCGGTCGCCGATGATCAGCTCGCGCTGACCACGGCCGATCGGGATCATGGCGTCGATCGCCTTGATGCCGGTCTGCAGCGGCTCATCGACGCTCTTACGGGCGATGATGCCCGGCGCCTTGAGCTCGACCACGCGGCTCTCCTTGGTCGCCAAGGGGCCACCGCCGTCGATCGGCTGACCGAGGGAGTTGACCACGCGGCCGATCAGGGCCTCGCCGACGGGAACGCTCATGATCGTCCCGGTCCGCTTGACCTGATCGCCCTCCTTGATGAGCTGGTCGTTGCCGAGAAGAGCGACGCCGACGTTGCCCTCCTCGAGGTTGAGGACCATCCCGCGAACGTCATGGGGGAACTCGAGGAGTTCGCCCGACATTGCGTTGTTGAGGCCGTAGACCCGGGCGATACCGTCGCCTACGGTGAGGACGGTGCCCGTCTCCTCAACCGAGACTTTGGTCTCGTAGCCCTGGATCTGCTCCTTGATGATCCGGCTAATTTCGTCGGCTCTGATCTCCATACGAGGCTCGCTTGCGTCTGTTGCGCTGAAGGTCTGCGGCCCATGGCCGCGGATAGAATAATGCGGCTCTTTGCCGCGAGGAAAATCGTGCGGGGTTAGCCGCTGAGGGTGGAACGAATGCTCTCGAGCTGGGCCTTGACGCTGCCGTCGACGACCAGGCTGCCGACCTGGGCGACGACTCCGCCGATCAGCTCGGGATCGACGACGCTGTCGACGACGACCGTCTTGCCGGTCGAGGTCTCGAGCGCCGTCTTAAGCTTGTGGGACGCGTCGGGCGTCAGCCGTCGTGCCGAGGTGATGATCGCGTGGATCCGTCCAGCGAGTTCGTCGGCCATGTCGTTGTAGAAGCGGGTCATCTGGTCGACGCCGGCGATACGATCGCGGCCCAGCACGTAGACCAGGAACGCCATCACGTTGGAGTCGACGCCGAGGCGGCGACAGACCGACTCGATGATCCCGCGACGCTCGCTCATGAGATAGCGCTGCGACTCGAGGATCGAGCCGAGGGTGGCGCCGCTCTCGGTGCCGTCGCCAACCTTGAGAGCGTCGTTGAAGGCGTTGAGGCCGCGACCGAAGGTCTCGCGCTGCATCGGCGTCTCCGCCATCATCATCAGCGCGCGGGCGTACCGCTTGGCCAGGCTACCGGGGATCATCAGACGCTTCCCTTCTTGAGGGTGGTGGTGGCCACCTCGGTGGCGTACGAGTCGACCAAGCGGCGCTGGTCGGCGTCGTTGAACGAGGTGAGGAGGAGCGCTCGGGCGCGCTCGATCGCCTCGCCGACGATCTCAGCCTCGACCTCGGTGCGGCGGAACTCAGCCTCGCGGACCGCGGTCGCGGTCGCGCTCGCGATGATCTTCGCGGCCTCGTCCTCGGCCTCGGCGACGATCCGCTTGCGGTCCGCAGCGGCGCCCGTGCGGGCCGCCTCGAGCAGCCCCTGGCGCTCGCCCTCGAAGGCCTCGATCTTCGCCTTGAAGTCGCGGACGACCGACTCTGCGGTCATCCGGGCGTTGGTCGCCTCCTCGAGCTCACGCTTGATCGTGTCGTGACGGACATGGTTGCTCGCGACCAGGTTCCGCCAGATCAGCTTGTTTACGAGGAAGAGGAGGACGACGAAGTTGATCAGCAGCCAGACGAGGCCGATCCGCGGATCGGCGTCGCTCGGCCAGTTGAAGAGCGAGAGGCCGGCGTCGTGCCCACCTTCAGCGGGCGAGGCCCAGGCGTTGGCCGCGAGGGTCATCGTGATGAGGAGGGGACCGACGGTCCCGACCACAAGGCGGAGTCGTGACTTCAACATCAGACGGCCCTCCCGAGGATCTTGCTGGCGACGGCGCGCGCGAGATCGTCGATCTCGCCCTGGAGCGACTCGCGGGCGGCGTCCGCTTCGCGGATAGCGCGGTCCCTCGCGTTTTCGAGGTCCTGTCCGGCCTTCGACCGGGTCGTCGACACTAGCTCGACGCGCGAGGCCTCGACCTCTTTGCGGGCGATGTTGCGGATGCCTTGGGCCTCTTCGCGCGCGGCCTTCAGGCGAGTGTCGTAGCGTTGGCCGGTCTCATCGGCCTCGCGACGGAGACGGTCGGCCTCGGCGACGGCGCCGGCGATGGAGGTCTCGCGACGCTCGCGGGTCTCCAGCCACGGCTTGAAGAGCAGTGGGTGGAGAACCAGCATCAAGACAAGAAAGATGCCCAGCTGCACATAGGCAGTGCCGTCGAAGTCGATGACCGGCGCAGACGAGGCGACGAGGAGAGGTGCTAGGAGCTGCATGGTCCGTGGCTCGTGTTCCAACGACGGGGGTCGTCGGGTCCGGGACTTCTGTCAGGCCGTTGCCGGTTCCCGGCAAGGCGGCGCGCTCGTACCACGCGCTTTGGCGGTCGTCAACGCCCGGCCCCGAGACCTCATCGGCCGGCCCCACCCGCCCCTGTCGGCCGAACTCGACGAACACCGTCATGCTGTCGACGGGACACCGGCGCAGCCCCCGGACCGGGGCTCTGCCACTGCGCCGATACACGCATACGCGGGATGGCTCACGCGAACGCGTTGCGTGGATCGTCTCGACGGCAGCTCAATCCCGATGCTGCCGTGGGCTTCGGCGGTCGCCGACGCCGCCGGACGACCGGACGACAACCACGCAAAGAGCCCACGAGGTGCCGAGTTCGACACTCCGTGGGCTCATAGCCCGCAGACTGGGTCCTACCTACGACTCTGGATCAGAACCCGCGAGGGCGATCACTGGGTCGGGCTCACCGTCGAGAGGCTCTGAGGCCCCCGCAGCGGCGCTCTCCATCCGACAGGTCCCCTCGAAGATCGCGCCCTTCTGGATCATCAGGCTCGGGCACAGGAGGTTGCCGTAGACCCGGGCCGAGTCATGGATCTCCAGCGAATTCATCGCGATGATCTCGCCCCGGATGAGCCCCTCGATGATGATCTGAGAGGCGTGGATCTTGGCCTTGACCTCGGCTGTCTCGCCGATCATCAGCGTCCCCTTGGTCTCTATCTCACCGGAGAACACGCCGTCGATCCGGACCGCGCCCTCGAATGTGAGCTTGCCATCGAAACTACTGCCCTTGCCGAGAATGGTTGTGATCTCGTTGCTCGCCATCGAACTCTCCTCTCGGGTCGGACCCCGCGCGTTCCTGACCCGATGTGAACGCGCGCACCGTAGCTGGATCAGGCGCTCGATCGATACTGTTCACATGCGCAGACCCGTGCGCGTCCGCGCGCGTCCGCGCGCGGATCGACGTGGCGCAACAAAGCCATGGCGCAGGAGGCCACACTGGCATAGTCTGCCCATCCGTGAGCTCAAAACCGGAAGATCGGCACGGTCGCGGCTCCTCAGACGACGAAATGAGCGAGAACGAAGACAGGCGCGAGGCCCGCGGCGACGACGCTCGGTCGGTCGATCTCCTGCAGGCTTTTACCCGCGCGCAGGCGGTGCTGCAGGCCCTCGTCGGCAATACACGCGAGGGCGAGACGCTGATCGTCGCGACCGACAGCAAAGGCTTCCCCGTCGCCCAGCGGGTCGTTCGCAAGCCCGACGGCCTCCCCCACGCGATCGTCGTCGGTCGTCACAATCGTTGCACGCTCAACATCCCGAGCGACAGCCGCGTCAGCCTTCGCCACATCCTCCTGACCGCTTGGCCAGGTCAGGGCACGCTCCGACTGCGGGGCTACGACCTCGGCGGTCGCGCCGGGATCGTCCTCGCCGACGGCAAGCGCGTCCCAGGCTTTAGCGCCCTCGGCCACGTCGGTCTCTCGTTCGGCCGCACCGCGATCGTCGTGATCCCCGGCGGCCCCGCCGGTGTTGAGCTCCTGAGCGGCGATCCCCAAGACGCCTTCCGTCGCCTCACCGGGCTCGACGCTCGCGGTGGAGGCGTCCGCCTCGCCCTGTCGGCGATGGCCGAGCCTTCCGTCGCCCAGCTCGGCGGCTATCGACCGATCGACGTCGATCAAAAACCGGCCTCGCGAGGACTCCTCCGCCTGCGCTCGCTCCAGTCGCGGACCGGCAAGGGCGGCGACAACGTCAAGGAGCTCGACGTCGACTCCGAGCAACTCCAGCGCGGGCTCCTGATCGGCCGCTACAGCGATCGCTGCTCGCTCGCCGGCTCGGGTCGCAACCTCTCGCGGGTCCACGCGCTCGTCGCCGAAGAGGGCCCGACGTCCCTCCTGGTCTACGATCTGGCGAGCACCAACGGGGTCCGCCCCGGGCACGAGACAGACGGACCCTCGCATCCGGTCGTCCGCCTGCGCGCAGACGAGCCGGTGATGCTCGGGCACTTCGAGCTGAGCTGGGAGCCGCCCCTCGGGGTCAAGGTCCACTGACCCGGTCGCGACGTGCAGAGGGGGACATCCTCGTCCGAACGAGCCCACAACCCCCGCGCGCTCTCCTCGGGAGCTGTCAATACAACGCGACGGGTTCGGGCCCGGATGAAGCGCGCAATGTTGGCACCCGCCACGTAGGACGCTGGCGACCTCACACCCGCGATCGTGGCCGACACTGCTGGAGCCCGCCCCTTGGCCTAAAAGTGTGCTAGGAGCCTCTTGTGGTCGGCGTTCCCGACCAAATGGAAGTGTTATGAGCGCATCGAGCCAACCCGCAAAGCGCGGCTTCTCAGGCCTGCTGAACTCGACGATTGGCGCCAAGATCGTGATGGCGCTGACCGGCTTTATCCTCGTCGGATTCGTCGTCCAGCACATGGTCTTCAACCTCCAGCTCTTCGCCGGACCCGAAGCCCTCAACGCCTACGCCTACAACCTCAAGGGGTTGCTCGGCGGCAACTTCGTCTGGATAGGCCGCGCCTTCCTCCTCGGATGCATCGTCCTTCACATCGTGACGGCGATGCGTTTGAGTTCCCTCAACCGGGCCGCACGCCCCAACCGCTATGCCGCAGGGCTGAAGACGCAGACGACCTCCTACGCCGCCAAGTTCATGCTTGGCACGGGGATCGTCACCCTGCTCTTCCTCGTCTATCACATCCTCCACTTCACCGGAGGCGTGATCGAGCCTGACAATTTCCACATCCTCGACAGCGAGGGTCGCCACGACATCTGGCGCGTAGTCGTCACCTCGTTCAAGAACCCTGTTGTCGCCGTCACCTACGTCGTCGCCAACATCGCCCTGGCGTTCCATCTCAGTCACTCCGTGACCTCGATGTTCGCCACCCTCGGCCTCCAGAGCGGACGCTACCGGCCTCTCATCGCCAAGATCGGCCCCGCCCTCGCGACCGTGATTCTCATCGGCAATATCGCCATGGCGGTCAGCGTCATCGCCGGCCTCATCCACATCTAAGGAGCCCCTCGCCATGGACCTCAACGCTCGCATCCCTTCGGGTCCGATCAGCGAGAAGTGGGACAAGCACCGCTTCGACCTCAAGCTGGTCAACCCCGCGAATAAGCGCAAGTTCAAGGTTATCGTGGTCGGCAGCGGTCTCGCGGGCGCTTCGGCGGCCGCGACCCTCGCCGAGCTCGGCTACCACATCGACTGCTTCTGCTTTCAGGACAGCCCTCGGCGCGCCCACTCGATCGCCGCTCAGGGTGGCATCAACGCCGCGAAGAACTACCCGAACGACGGCGACAGCGTCTATCGGCTCTTCTACGACACGGTCAAGGGCGGCGACTATCGGGCCCGCGAGGCCAACGTCTACCGGCTCTCGCAGATCTCAAACCAGATCATCGACCAATGCGCAGCCCAGGGCGTCCCCTTCGCCCGTGAGTACGGCGGCTTGCTCGCCAACCGCTCCTTCGGCGGCGCTCAGGTCTCGCGCACCTTCTACGCCCGCGGCCAGACCGGCCAGCAGCTGCTCCTCGGCGCCTACTCGGCCCTCGAGCGGATGATCGGCGCGAAGAGGGTGACGATGCACACGCGGACCGAGATGCTGGACCTCGTCCTCGTCAACGGACACGCCCGCGGGATCGTCACCCGCAACCTCCTCACCGGCAAGATCGAGTCGCACAGCGCCGATGCCGTGGTCCTCGCCACCGGCGGCTACGGCAACGTCTTCTACCTGTCGACCAACGCGATGGCGTCGAACGTGACAGCAGCCTACCGCTGTTACAAGCGGGGCGCCGGCTTCGCGAACCCCTGCTTCACGCAGATCCACCCGACCTGCATCCCAGTCAGCGGCGACTACCAGTCGAAGCTGACCCTGATGAGCGAGTCGCTGCGCAACGACGGCCGAGTCTGGGTCCCGAAGGACAAGGCCGACTGCGGCAAGGCGCCGAAGGACATCCCGGAGAGCGCCCGCGACTACTACCTCGAGCGCAAGTACCCCGCCTTCGGCAACCTCGTCCCCCGGGACGTCGCCTCTCGCGCGGCCAAGGAGGCGGTCGACTCCGGGCGCAGCGTTCTCGGCGGGAGCCCCGCGGTCTACCTCGACTTCCAGACCGCCATCGAGCGCGACGGCAAGGCGGCGATCGAGGACCGCTACGGCAACCTCTTCGACATGTACGAGCGGATCTCCGGCGAGAACCCCTACGGCACGCCGATGCGGATCTACCCGGCGGTCCACTACACGATGGGCGGGCTCTGGGTCGACTACAACCTGATGAGCAACGTCCCCGGGCTCCACGTGCTCGGCGAGGCCAACTTCTCCGATCACGGCGCCAACCGCCTCGGCGCCTCGGCGCTGATGCAGGGCCTGGCGGACGGCTACTTCGTCATCCCCTACACCATCGGCAACTACCTCGCGACCGCGAAGCAGGGCTCCGTCAACACCGACCACCCCGCCTTCAAGGAGGCCGAGAAGGCCGCCGAGGAGAAGCTCAAGCGTCTGCTCAGCGTCGGCGGCGACAAGAGCGTCGACTACTTCCACCGCAAGCTCGGCGTCGAGATCATGTGGGAGCATTGCGGCATGGCCCGCAACAAGCAGGGCCTGGAGAAGGCGCTGCAGATGATCCCCGAGCTGCGCGAGCGCTTCTGGAAGGAGATCCGGGTCCCCGGGTCGAGCTCCGAGCTCAACCTCTGGCTCGAGAAGGCCAACCGGGTCGCCGACTTCCTCGAATTCGGCGAGATCATGTGCACCGACGCCCTCGCCCGCGAGGAGTCCGCGGGCGGCCATTTCCGCGAGGAGCACCAGACCCCGGGCGGTGAGGCCAAACGCGACGACGAGAACTTCGCCTACGGCGCAGTCTGGGAGTACAAGGGCGACAATACGGCTCCAGCCCTCCACAAAGAGCACTACACCTTCGAGTACGTCAAGCTCGCGACTAGGAATTACGCGTAATGAGCGACGACAATATGAGGATCACGCTTCATGTCTGGCGGCAGAAGGGCCCGAACGATCGGGGCACCCTCAAGACGTATAAGACCGAGGCCAACCCACACATGTCCTTCTTGGAGATGCTCGACGTTCTCAACGAGCAACTCCTGACCCAAGGCGAAGATCCGATCGCCTTCGATCACGACTGTCGCGAGGGTATCTGCGGCATGTGCTCGATGGTCATCAACGGTCGCCCGCACGGCCCGCGCAGCGCGACCACGACCTGTCAGCTCCACATGCGGAGCTTCAAGGACGGCGACGAGATCTACATCGAGCCGTGGCAGGCCAAGGCCTTCCCGATCATCAAGGATCTGATGGTCGATCGCACGGCCTTTGACCGGGTGATCGCCTCAGGCGGCTACATCTCGGTCGGCACCGGCGGTGCCCCCGACGCCAACGCGATCCAGATCGGCAAAAAGCAGTCCGACGAGGCCTTCGACTACGCCGCCTGCATCGGCTGCGGCGGCTGTGTCGCGGCCTGCCCGAACGCCTCGGCGATGCTCTTCGTCGGCGCCAAGGTGGCCCACCTCTCCAAGTTCCCCCAGGGACAGGTCGAGCGGAAGGGTCGCGCGCTGAACATGGTCGCGGCGATGGACACCGAGGGCTTCGGCGCCTGCACAAACCACGGTGAATGTGCGGCTGCCTGCCCGAAGGAGATCCCGCTCGAGGCGATCATGATCCTGAACCGCGAATACGCGCGGGCCCAGATCAGCGGCAGCGAAGACTGAGCCGACAGGCTGAGCCGACGCCCAGGGGGCCCGCCTCGCGCGGAGCCCCCTTTGTCTTTGGTTCTCTCGCGACACGCACGGCCACGGAGCGCCTCAGCGAGCAGGAGTCCCTGGCAGCAGCCGACGCCGACCGGGCCCCGGCCTCCTCAGCGCCTACGAGGTCGACGAGTCTACGCGCCAAACTGAAGGTCCTCCGCTGCGAGCGAGGAGTCGCCGCCTGCGTGGAAACGCAAACGAGCCCCGACCCAACAGAGGATCGGAGCTCGGTGCCGATACGGAACATCGAGAGCGCTAGCCTGCGCGATGACGCGGAGGCGGACGCGACGGTGCTGCGATCCGGTGCTCAGAGTTGTAAAAGAGCGTGATCGTCAGGCAGTGGAACTCGCTGTCCGAGCTCTGCGTGACGATCTTGTCGACGATCTCAACACCAGGGTTGACCCCGAGCCAATCGTTGATCCGCTCGCTTATCTGCTCACGTTCCCAGGCCTTTGTCGCCGAGAACACCTTAACTCCGGTAAATGCCACCATGCTCCTCCCACTTCACGACGCATCGTTGACGTCGTCATATGCTGGTCTGTGGAGCGTTTCTACACTATTGAAGAGTTTTATCCAGCTAAAATCGCGCATCGATCGGCGCGCGACCGTGCGCTGTGGTAGAGACCGACGCTTTCGTGGTCTGAGGAGCGAACGATGCAGCTTGAATGGGCGACCCTAACCCTCGATATCAGCCCCTGCGACAACGCTGAGGAGCTGCGTGATGCACTGGCGGCGCTCCTCGCCGAAGACGACGATGTGAGCGGGGTCGAGGTCCGTGACGGGACAACGCTGGGGGGAAATGACCGCACCCCGCAGCTCATTGTCTACACCGACCCCAGCTCGGTCGAGGGGCTACGTCCCCGCGTAGGCGACCTCGCAGGCGCCCTCGGGCTCGATCTGCAGATCACCGCCGAGGTCCGCGATGATGACGACTGGCACGACAGCTGGAAGCAGTTCTACGCGCCGATCATCTTCGGCGATGGCGCACTCCTCCTCCGGCCGAGCTGGCTCCCCCGTCGCCCAGGGGATCCCGAGCGCGAGCTGGTGCTCGACCCCGGTCGGGCCTTCGGCACCGGCCAGCATGAGAGCACGCGCCTCTGCCTCAACCTGGTCTGCGAGCTCGCACCGGCGAACCCGCCGCGGCGAGTCCTCGATCTCGGCTGCGGATCCGGGATCCTCGCCCTCGCGGCCGCCCGCCTCTTCCCCGAGATCACCCGCCTCGTCGCGATCGACATCGACAGCGAGGCCACGGCGACCGCCGCTGAGAACGCCGAGCTCAACAGGGTCACGGCGATCGAGCTCCACACCGGCACGGTCGAGGCCGCTGACGGTCAATACGATCTTCTCTTCGCCAACATCCGCCCCTCCGTGCTGATCCCGGCGGCGGGGGAGATCGCCTCCCGCCTGGCACCACATGGGGATCTGCTCGTCAGCGGCGTCCTGATCGAGGAGGGAGACGAGGTCACCGCAGCCTACGTCGCCTGCGGCCTGGAGCTGGTCGGCAGCCGGATCGACGGCGAGTGGATCGCCCTCCATCTCCGGTGCGCCGGATGAGCCTCCGGGTCTTCGCGCCGTCCGAGAGCTCGCCGCGCCCGGGGCAGGCGCTGACGCTCGACAGTGACGAGTCGCGCTACCTGCGAAAGGTCCGGCGAGCCCGCGACGGCGCGGCGATCGAGCTCCTCGACGGCTGCGGCGGCCTCTGGTCGGCCACGGTCACGGCGGGCGACGGGCGACGCTCGACGATCGAGGTCGGCGCCCCGGTAGCGACGCCCGTGCCCCGCCGAAAGCTCACGCTCCTGCTCGGCCTCCCTGACTCCCCCGCGACGATCCAGGCCCTCACCCACGCGACCGAGCTCGGCGCCAAGACGATCGCCCTCGTCCGCTGCGCCCGCTCGCAGGGGAGACCCCCCTCGCAAGACCGGATCCACCGGGTGCTTCGGGCTTCCCTGCGTCAGTGCGGGCGCCCCTCGCCGCCGACGCTCCTCGGCCCGCTGGGCTTCGCCGAGGCCCTGGAGCTCAAGGGCGAAGAGGCCGGCTACGTCTGCTACACGGCCCTCCGGGCCCAGCCCGATCGACAGACCAGGGTGACGAGCGGGGCCTCTCTCCTCGTCGGCCCCGAGGGGGGCTTGACGCCAGAAGAGGTCGAGACGGCGCTGCAGCGAGGCTTCTCCCCCCTCGCCCTCGGCCCTTGGGTCCTCCGCACCGAGACCGCCGCGCTCGTCGGCCTCTCTCGCCTGCTCTTTGACGGCCTCGGCCCAGCCTAGCGCTCAAGCGTGAGTCTGGCGACAGAGCCCGTGGCCGCGGAATCATGCTACCCTCGCGACCGATGCCGCTGTGGTCGACCGCGCTGCGTCCAGGCCCCTGCCCGGCCTGTGATGGACCCCTGTCGGCCGATCTGATCACGGCGAAGACCGCCGCGACACCGGCTTGCCCCCACTGCGGCTTGGCTCTCCAACCCCACAGGGTCGCCGGGCTCTGGCGGCGACTCATCGCCAGCCTCGTCGATCTGGTCGCCCTCCTCCTGACCGCGGGACCGCTCCACTACGCGGTCCACTGGGCCATCGGCATCGTCCCCCCTGTCCGCGGCGATCTATCCCTCGACACCGTCCTCCAGTGGCTGGCCCTGCCGCCGAACACGGTCTTCCTGTGGATGGTCCCCTTTCTCGGGATCTCGGCCGCGTACCTCGTCCTCTTCACGGCGCTGACGGGCTCGACCCTCGGCCAGCGCGCGCTCGGCCTGAAGGTCGTCCGCAGCGACGGAGAACGCCCGGGTTTTCTCCGGGCGATCGTCCGTGTCGCCGGGCTCCTCATCGGCCTGCTCCCGGGGGGCCTCGGCGTCCTGTGGATCGCCTTTGACCGCGAGAAGCGAGGGTTCCACGATCATCTGGCGCGAACCTATGTAGTTGTAGGGACGGGGGGACGATGAAGCTGCAAGACTACCTGGTCGAGACCGAGCAGGTCTCAGCGCGTGATATTGCCGACGCCGAGCGGCGGTCGATCATTTATGGCGGCAGCATCGACACGGCCCTCCTGGAGCTCGAGGTGATCGATCCAGAGGCCCTGGACGCCGCCCTCGCCGGCGCCCGCGGGCTCCTCGCGAGCCCGCCAGAGCTGCTCGCACAGCCGGCGCAGCGACGCCCCTGGGACATGCTCCCGAGCGCATGGATCAAGGACCACGAGGCCGTCCCGCTGGCGATGATCGAGGACAGGCTCTGGGTCGCCCTCCACCCCGAGGTCACTGACGAGGCGATCATCAGCGTCCAGCAGCAGCTCCCTGGCGCGGCCCTCACCGTCACCGCCGAGTGTTGGATCCGCCTGATCGCGGATCAACAGGAGCGCGCGACCACGCCGCCCCGCTACTCCGCCCTCGCCGCGGACTACCTCCAGGCGATCCGCCGCGCCCGCGGTCATCTGGCAGAGGACTCCCTGACCGACGAGGTCGCCGAGATCCACGAGACCTTCAGCGACGTCAGCGGCGGCTTCACGATCGTCGATGATGACGCCCTCGAGGACTCGCTGCACAACGCGCCGCTCCTCCGCGATGACGACGAGGCGGCGAGCACGGACCCTGCTCGAGGGTCCGTTTCCCAGGCCGCCCCGACGCCCACGGCTGACGATGACTTCTCGGTCGATATCGTCGTCGAGGACGCCGGACCGAACCCGACCGCGACCTCCCGCGAGGAGACTGCACCTGAGGGGACACCGGCCGAGGGCGCACCTGCCCCGGCCCAGGGCGCACCTGCCCCGGCCCAGGGCGCACCTGCCCCTGCCCAGGGCGCGACGCCCCCTCCCGAGAGCCCCCCCCCTCCTCGTGAGGTCGCTACCCCCGAGGTCGCTGCCCCCGGGCTCACGACGTCCCCAGCGCCTGAGCAGCGGCCCTTCGTCCCGGTGATCCCGGGTCTGCGCCGCGCGCCCGTCGAGCCTGAGGAGAGTGACGTGCCCGACCCCGAGCACGCCCTCGGCGAGAGCCCACCCTTTATCCCAGCGCTGGTCCAGGAGCCCGCTCCTGCCCCCGCTCCGGCGCCAGTGCTACCGTCGCTCCGGCGCAGCCCGAGCAATGACTCCGCGGTGATCCCCCAGCTCAAGCGTCCCAAGCAAGCGGACGCACGGATCCCGTCGCTGGTCGGCGCCGCCGAGGCGGCCTCGCAGACCAGCGACCCCGCCGAAGCGCCGCAGAGCCCATCCGCCACGACGGAGACAGCGTTCATCCCGACCCTCCAGCGGAGCCCCAAGGTGGGGGAGCAGACTCCCGGCGAGGCGGTTGGCCCCGACTCACCTGCGCCCCGTCCCCGCGATGAGCGATCCAGCGGGTATGTCCCCGCAACCCTGGTCCATAGGCAAGCCCAGTCGACGACGATCGACGCTCTGATCTCCTCAGCGATCGCCGCCGGTGGACGCCGCGAGGATCACACGAGCAGGCTCCGTGAGCTCGGCGAGGCCGCTCTCATCCGGATCGCCCAGCTCTTCCCAGGCCCCCTCGATCTTCCTCGCGGCGATCTCAAGAGCCTGCCGACCGCGTCGGCGCACGGGCCGCTCCTGCGCCTCTGTATCGCCCTCGGCGCCAAGGTCTCCCCCTTCGTCCTCGCCCGCCTGGACGACCCTGACCCCAACGTCCGCTTCTACGTCGCTCTCGTCTTCCAGGAGCTCCGGGCCCCAGATGCTGTCGCCCCCCTCGCCCGCCTCGCGTTTGACGACGATCGCGACGTCCGGACGATCGCGATGCGGGTGCTCGAGACCTATCACGGCGAGTCGAGCTACGCGCGCGCCGTCCGGGCCCTCCGTCGGGAGCTCCAGAGCCCCGATCCCAAGCGGCGCCTGCGGGCGATCCGAGCGATGGGCACACTCCGCGACCTCGACTCCCTCGGCCACCTGGTCGCCGCCCTCGATGATGAGCTCGAGACCGCCGCCGCAGCCCTGACCGCGCTCTGCTCGATCTCCGGGCAGCACCTCGGCATGGCGAGCGCGCGGTGGACCGTCTGGCTCGAGGCGAACCGCGATCGCAGCCGGATCGACTGGATGATCGACAGCCTCGAACACCGCGATCCGGCGGTCCGACGATGGGCCGCGGAGGAGCTCCATCGAGTGACCGGCAACCGACTCGCCTTTGACCCGCACGGGGATGAAGACGCCCGCTCCGCCGCGATCGTGCGCTGGCGAGCCTGGGCCAGCGAGCACTAGACGCGTGAGGTGAGCGCCCGCATGCCGCGACCCATCGCGGTCATCGCCGCCCGCGACCATCGCCGCCCGCGACCATCGCCGCCCGCGACCATCGCCGCCCGCGACCATCGCGGTCATCACGCTCACCGCGACCATCACCGCAGCTCGGTCGCCAAGAGCGAGGGCGTCGGCCCGCGTT
>Ga0316189_10000860_pt1 | contig 30503 bp, 23 predicted proteins | sample LowCovwburrow_MG_FD_204930 | JGI IMG/M metagenome (GOLD analysis project Ga0316189, IMG submission 204930) | Coastal sediment microbial communities from Maine, United States - Lowes Cove worm burrow | ecosystem: Environmental > Aquatic > Marine > Coastal > Sediment | place: USA: Maine...
GGCTATTTTTTGTTAATTACTTTGTATATTGAATGTATAATTTTTTATAGCGTTATACTATATTAGCAACCTATCTAATTTTTCACGTTTTTATGTCTCAAGAAACCAAATATACCGAAGATAATATACGCTCGCTCGACTGGAAAGAACACATCAGAATGCGTCCTGGAATGTATATTGGTAAACTTGGCGATGGCTCTTCTCCAGATGATGGTATTTACATTCTTGTAAAAGAGGTATTAGATAATTCCATTGATGAGTATGTAATGGGAGCTGGTAAGACTATAGATATTTCTATACAAGGCAATAAGGTTATTGTAAGAGATTATGGTCGTGGTATTCCTTTAGGAAAAGTGGTTGATGTAGTTTCTAAAATGAATACTGGTGGAAAATATGATTCTAAAGCGTTTAAAAAATCAGTTGGATTAAATGGAGTAGGTACTAAGGCCGTAAATGCATTATCTTCATTTTTTAGGGTAGAATCAACTAGAGATAATAAATCTGCTTCTGCTGAGTTTGAGCAAGGAAATTTAACCAATCAAGATTTACTTGAAGACACCTCAAGGCGTAAAGGAACAAAAGTGTCTTTTATTCCTGACGAGGTCATCTTTAAAAACTATAAGTACAGAAATGAGTATGTTGCAAAAATGCTCAAAAATTATGTGTATTTAAATCCAGGATTAACTATTGTTTTTAATGGTGAAAAGTTTTATAGTGAAAATGGACTTAAAGATTTATTAAACGAGAATATAGCTGAAACTGATTTACTATATCCAATAATTCATTTAAGAGGTGATGATATTGAAGTCGCATTAACACATAGTAAAACACAATATAGTGAAGAATACCATTCATTTGTGAATGGGCAAAACACAACACAAGGAGGAACACATCTTGCAGCATTTAGAGAATCATTAGTTAGAACTATTAGAGAATTTTATGGAAAAAATTATGAAGCATCAGATATTAGAAAATCTGTAGTTTCTGCGGTTTCTATAAAGGTAATGGAACCTGTTTTTGAAAGTCAAACAAAAACGAAGTTAGGGTCAACAGATATGGGAGGAAATCTTCCAACAGTAAGAACTTACATTAATGATTTCTTAAAAACACAACTCGATAATTTTTTACACAAAAACCCAGATACAGCTGAAAAAATCCAGCGAAAGATTATGCAAGCCGAACGTGAGCGTAAAGAATTATCTGGTATTAGAAAATTAGCAAAAGATAGAGCGAAGAAATCTAGTCTTCATAATAAAAAATTGCGTGATTGTCGTGTTCATTTTGGTGACACTAAAAATGAACGCAACCTAGAAACGACCTTATTTATAACTGAGGGAGATTCGGCTTCTGGTAGTATAACAAAATCAAGAGATGTTAATACACAAGCAGTATTTAGTTTAAAAGGGAAACCTTTAAACTGCTATGGACTAAGTAAAAAAATTGTGTACGAAAATGAAGAGTTTAATTTACTTCAAGCTGCACTAAATATAGAAGAATCGTTAGAAGATTTACGTTATAATAATGTAGTGATTGCCACTGATGCTGATGTAGATGGTATGCATATTAGGCTATTACTAATTACATTCTTTCTTCAGTTTTTCCCTGAAGTGATTAAAGAAGGTCATTTATATATATTGCAAACGCCTTTGTTTAGAGTTCGTAATAAAAAAGAAACTGTGTATTGTTATTCTGAAGAAGAACGAAGAGATGCTATTGAAAAGTTAAAACCAAAACCTGAAATCACGAGGTTTAAAGGTTTGGGAGAGATTTCACCTGATGAGTTTGTGCATTTTATTGGAGAAGATATAAGGTTAGATCCTGTTATGCTAGATAAAGATATGTCAATAGAAGAGTTATTGTCTTTTTATATGGGAAAAAACACACCAACTAGACAAGAATTTATTATTAATAACTTAAAAGTTGAGTTAGACTTAGTAGAGGATGCGAACAAATAATAGTAAAGTAAAAAATGTTATTATCTCTATGTACTTTATTCTTATTGTACTAGCAATACTATTTGCTACATTATTTAGCGCATTTTCAGATTTAACAAACAGTTCAACACTAACTTTTTTTATTGTAATTGGCGTATTTGTATTTGTGTTTTTAGCAGCACATAAGGTTTCTAAATACTTTGAGTATGATAGTGATGGTTTGCAGGTAGTATTGATTAATAGAGGGTTATTATTATCTGATTACTTTAACTATAGGGAGCATAAATTAGAATTTGAAAAAGAACATCTTACAGGTTATAAATTTAATAACTATTTCGTTTACAAAAACTTAGTTCTGCATTTGACTAGTAGGCATGGACATAAAAAGACAGAAATATTTAATGTGTCTTTGGTAGGTAGAAAGAAAAGAAAATATATCAGGCAATCCTTGAGTAAAATAATAAAGCACAACAGAACAATAAAACAACAGATTAATGATTGAAGACAATGATGAATTGTTAAATGAAGCTAATGATAATGAAGAAACCATTACCAAAGTCACTGGTATGTACAAAGATTGGTTTCTTGATTATGCATCATATGTAATACTAGAGCGTGCAGTTCCTGCCATTGAGGATGGTTTTAAACCTGTACAGCGTCGTATTATGCATTCAATGAAAGATTTAGATGATGGTCGCTACAATAAGGTAGCTAACATTGTTGGTCATACCATGCAATATCATCCTCACGGAGATGCAAGTATTGCAGATGCTATGGTGCAGATTGGTCAAAAAGATTTGTTAATTGATACGCAAGGAAACTGGGGAAATATTCTAACAGGAGATCGAGCTGCTGCTGCCCGTTATATTGAAGCACGTATTTCTAAATTTGGCTTAGATGTTGTTTTTAACCCAAAAATTACGGAGTGGCAATCTTCTTATGATGGAAGACGTAAAGAACCTGTAAATCTTCCGGTAATGTTTCCTTTGCTTTTAGCACAAGGAGGTGAAGGTATTGCAGTTGGATTGTCAACTAAAATTTTGCCTCATAATTTTATCGAATTAATTGATGCTTCTGTAAAACATCTTCAAGGTAAAAGATTCACCATATTACCTGATTTTCCAACTTCAGGTATTGCAGATTTTACCAATTACAACGATGGTTTAAGAGGAGGAAAGGTTCGTGTAAGAGCAAAGATTTCTCAATACGATAAAAATACGTTAGTCATTTCTGAAATTCCATTTGGCACAAACACATCATCATTAATTGATTCAATATTAAAAGCCAATGATAAAGGAAAGATTAAAGTAAAAAAGATAGAAGACAACACTGCTGCTGACGTTGAAATATTAGTACACTTACCTTCAGGAATTTCACCAGATAAAACTATTGATGCCTTATATGCATTTACTAACTGTGAGACTTCAATTTCACCATTAGGTTGTGTTATTGAAGACAATAAACCATTTTTTGTAGGTGTTTCAGAAATGTTACGTCGTAGTACAGATAATACTGTTCAGTTATTAAATCAAGAGTTAGAAATTAGGCTTGGAGAGTTTGAAGAGCAATGGCATTTTGCGTCTTTAGAACGCATTTTTATTGAGAATAGAATTTATCGTGATATTGAAGAAGAAGAAACTTGGGAAGGTGTTATTAGTGCTATAGATAAAGGTCTTAAACCACATGTTAAACATTTGAAAAGAGCAGTTACTGAAGATGATATTGCGCGTTTAACAGAAATTAGAATTAAACGTATCTCTAAATTTGATATAGATAAAGCACAACAAAAAATTAATGCACTTGAAGATCAAATAGCTGAAGTAAAGCATCACTTAGCAAACCTTATTGAGTATGCAATTGCCTTTTTTACAAGGTTGAAAAAAGAGTATGGCAAAGGTAGAGAACGCAAAACAGAAATTAGAGTATTTGATGATGTTGATGCTACCAAAGTAGTTATGCGGAATACGAAGCTTTATGTGAATAGAGAAGAAGGCTTTATTGGTACGTCATTGCGAAGAGATGAATATGTATGTGATTGTAGTGATATTGATGATATTATAGTATTTACCAAAGAAGGTAAAATGATGATTACCAAGGTTGATTCTAAAACCTTTATTGGTAAAAATATAATGCACGTAGCAGTCTTTAAGAAAAAAGACAAGCGTACTATTTACAATATGATTTATCGTGATGGTAAAGGTGGTCCTTCGTACGTTAAACGTTTTGCAGTAACTGCTATTACAAGAGATAAGGATTATGACCTTACAAATGGCAATAGTAATTCTACAGTGTATTATTTCTCTGCAAACCCAAATGGAGAAGCCGAAATTGTTACTATTTTACTGCGTCAATCAGGAAGTATCAAAAAGCTTAAATGGGATTTAGATTTTGCTGACATTATTATTAAAGGTCGTGCTTCTAAAGGGAATTTAGTTACTAAAAATTCTTTAAAACGAGTTGAGCTTAAAGAGAAAGGTGTAAGTACTTTAAAGCCTCGAAAAATTTGGTTTGATGATACTATTCAACGTCTTAACGTTGATGATAGAGGAGAGCTTGTTGGTGAGTTTAGAGGTGAAGACAGGATATTGATTATTACTCAAGCTGGAGTTGTAAAAACTATTATTCCTGAAATAACTGCACGCTTTGATGATGATATGATCATCATGGAAAAATGGATTCCAAAAAAACCAATTTCTGCAATTTATTTTGATGGCGAAAAAGAACGCTATTTTGTTAAACGTTTTTTAGTTGAAAATGAAAGTAAAGATGAGCGCTTTATTTCGGATCATGACAGCTCACATTTAGAAATTGTATCGACAGACTGGAAACCTGTTGCTCAATTAGAATTTACTAAAGAACGTGGTAAAGAACGTAAAGATAATTTAGAAGTTAATCTTGAAGAGTTTATTGCTATTAAAGGAATTAGTGCATTAGGAAATCAACTGACAAAAGAAAAAATTAAGCAAATTGACTTATTGGATCCTATTCCATATGAAGCTCCTGAAGAAGTTCCTGCTGAAGATATTGAAGTTGTTGGTGAAACCAACGTATCCGAAGAAACTGAGTCTAAAAGAAGCACAGAATCAAATAACGCTAAAAAGGGATCTAATGGTAAAACTCCACCAGATTTTGATATAGATGATGAAGGACAGGTTACGTTGTTTTAACTAATAGGAGTATTTTTAAAATAGAATTGATTTATTTCAATCATTATATTAACTCTTGAAGCTATGAATCCAAAGCTATTTTAAGACCTTCAATGAGTTGATTAATATCTTCCAAACTTGTGTAATGCAAAAACGATATTCTAATCACTCCAGGCTGTGTTGGAATATTCATATCCATGAGTGGTCTAACGGCGTAAAAATTGCCAATGCCTAGCATCAATTTATGTTTTATTAATGCTGCATATACTTTTTTGATATTCTTATTAGTAGGAATAATAGAAATAATTGGTGCTCTGTCTTTTGCAGTTTCCGGACCAATTATTTTAATATCATTACGAGATCTCAAAAACGTAAATAATCGTTCCATCAGCATGGTTTCATGCTCTTGGAATAATGTAGTTAAAGCTCTATTTCTTTGAGCAGGCTTAGTTTCTTCATTAAAATGATGTTCATAAACAGCATCAAAATAATCCAAAATTCCACTAGCAGCAGCAATTTGCGCATGGTCAGGCCCTGCAGGAGTAAGCATACTTCTTGTGATACCTTCTTTAAAAAAATGAGATTGATTTTCCATCTTAACAATCAAATCTTTATCCACATACATCAAACCCAAATGAGGTCCAAACGTTTTGTACAATGAAAACAAATAAATGTCTGCACCTAAATCTTTTAAGTCTGGGAAACCATGTGGTGCATAACCAACGCCATCAACAACTGAGAGAGCACCATGATTATGTATTCGTTGACTTATGTCTTTTACAGGATTAATATGACCAATGACATTGGAGCAATGCGGAAAAGTCACCATTTTAGTTTTACTGGAAAATAACGACTCTAAATCGTCTAAACTTAATAATCCAGTCTCTGTGTTTACATGCCACTCAATAACTTTTATGCCTTTTTCTGCTAATCTTCGCCACGCTCCAACGTTGGCTTCATGGTCTTGGCATGATACAATAATTTCATCGCCATCATTCCACATTGGTCGCATAGCATTAGCCTATACATATACATTTTGAGTTGTTGAAGGCCCAAAATGAATTTCAGATTCGTCAACATTCAAATAGTCTGCCATTCGTTTATACGAAGCTTCCATTAATTTACCAGCAAGTGTAGAAGCTGGATAGGGATAATAAACTTGGACTTTATTCTTCATATAAAAATCGGTCAGTCTATTAATTACTTGTTTGCAAGGGTATGAGCCACCAGCGTTTTCGAAAAAAGCCCAACCTTCAAGTGTTGGTTCAGAGAATGCAGGAAATTGAGAGCGTATATATTTTAAATCGAGATTCATAAAGTGTTTTCAAATTGAGACACCAAGATAGTAAAAGTGTAAGGAATTTCCGAGCTCAAAATTCTTGGTATGATTATTCGTTGTTGTACAACTTACTGTGCTAATTTTAATCGTTAGTTTTATTTGAGATACTAATATCATAGCTTTTATAGAAGTCATGTTGTAGTTCAATAAAATCCATATAAGATTTGCCTCTAGCAAAGTCAATATTATCGCCAAAAAGAACAACAATGCCTTCTAGTGGCTCCTTGTAAGGATTGTAAATAACATGTTTTATATAAGGAGGAATAAAAATGCTCATTCCTGCTGTAATTTCAATTTTTTCATCTCCAAGTTCAGCAGTTCCTTTTCCTTTGGTGAAAATTAATAAATTAGGGACTTGTCCTTTGTCTAAACCACGTTCATTATTTGCAGCTTGTTCTGGACCAATACTAAACCAACCTATTCTTTTGTCTTTCATGGTGTAAAGTCCAACATGGTCAGCTCCATGAGTTGGAAGTGAACCGTCTCTTTTAAAGTATGTTATCTCTGCTTGACCTTTTTTCCAGAAATGCTCCATGACTTCATAAGCGATAGCATCATCTTTAATTCCGCTTTTGAAACCTTCCAAGTCCAGAATGTTTAAGCCTACAATATCAGAACCAAATGATTTTGCAGATGCAGTCGCAGCTGTCCATATTTGCTTGTCAATATTGTCTAGGACTTTTTTATTGGCGAAGTGAAAATACCATGTTGGTGAATTTGGTTTCCCTTTGTGTAACGTTACAGTGTGTGGTGAGAAATAGTGAAATGTATACTGCTTAGATTCTCCCACTTTATAGCCAGTTTGCTTTCTTTCTGATTGTACATGCCACCAATCATCACCAACTAAAATTCCAAAAGTAATGGTTTGAGCCATGTTATCTACTTTGTAGTTTTCTACAAAATTTTGCAGAATTTCGTGTGTTGTTTTGTCCTGAGCATTAATACTGATAATGCTAAACATGCTTAATAAGTAGATAAAAATTAAGTGCCTGTTTTGTGTGTGATTCATTACTTTCATTTTAATAATGTTTTAAATATTTATAAATGTATTTTAGTAAAGAGACTATAGGCACTGTTTTTTTGTTACGCTGTATATAAGGAGTTGTGGTGAAATTCTCTTATTTGTGGTGAAAACAAGAACTATGAGAAATTCTTTATTTTATGTAGACTTTCTATGGTAGAATCTAGGTAAGATTTTGAGACCGGAACAATGGCATCAAAATGGTCGATATTTAATGTCATTTCATGGTTTCCTCCTTTTACAGCTATTACTTGTAACAAGTTTACCATATATGATCTATGACATCTTACAATAACTAAGTCATTGATGGATTTTGATAAATTGCTCAACGAAGAGCGGATTAGAATTTTCTTTAACTGTTCATTATCAATATAATATAATTCAACATAGTTGTCTTGTGCTTTTCCGTAAAGAAAATTGCCAAGAGAAAGTGTAATTTGATCTTTACTCCCTTGACCTTTAAATTTAACGAGCTGATTTTCATCTATAAATCTTTCTTTTGTAGTCAGAATATGTTCAATTTGATATTGCAAAGAACGGAATCTATAAAAGAAAAAAGTGCCCACTAACGGAAAGAGTAAAACTACTGGTACTTGGATCAAAAACTCTAAATAGCTACTTAGTTTAAAATTATGCCAGTTTCCTAAAATGTTATAGGTAATAAACATAACTGTGCTTAAAACAAATAGTGTCCAAATACTCCAAAGAATTATTTTTTTGAAAGTTGTTTTTTTGAAAATAATTGGTCGTAAAAGAAATTCATTTAATAGCGAAAAGGCTAATAAAGGAATGAAAAAGTAGAAAATCTCTAAGAAAAAATAAAGCGTGTATTTATGATTTGGATTGTAATTGTCAACTCCAAAAGGCAAGAAAAACACAATAAAAAAGAAAAAGAAAACAGATATAGAAAAGCTTAAGCTAATTTTATATTTTGAAGTATTGTAAAAAGAAAAATCATTCTTTTTCATATTAATTTAGACCTTATTTTATTTACTGATTTGTTCATGTTTTTTCAATGAAATTCATCATTGATTGTTACGTACGTTAAATTTGAATAAAAGTTTTGCATATACTGCTTTATGGTCACTAGGCCAAGACAAATCACTAGCCATAAATTTATCTTTATCTGTATTTAAAGTTTCCAATTTATTGTAGACATAGGATGCTTTCGGACCAACTATTGATACATCCTTTATTTTTATTTCATTTCCTTTAAAAAAAATATAATCTACGCGATCTCTTTCATCTGCTAAAGGAGTCCAACTTGTCGATTTTTTATGACTAGTTTTAGAAGGCCAAGTAAAACCAGGATTAGCGACTTCATCTGGATAGAATGCTCTAAATGCATCTACAAAGCCTTCCTGATGTAATTTTTTAGTATTATCCCAAGGAAATACAACGCCATTATGATTAAACATATCTTTGGTGTTCTCAGTCCAGTCTAAAAAAGAGGGTTCATTAAAGTCCCCCATTAAGATTACTGAATTTGATTCAGATTTCACAGCATTTATAAATGAAGTTATGGCCTCATCTCTAGATGATTTAAAACTATACGCTTGTATAGAATCTAAAACTGTATTTGGTTTTGGGTTACCTGAACCATCATCTATTAGTTCCCAATTTGGATCACCACCATTATAACCTCTTGGTAAGTTGCTAGCGTAATAGGTGTAATCTAAATGAACTCCAGAGACTACAATTATGTTTCCGTCAACATTTACATCAAAATTTACAACAGTTCCCATGTCTGTATTTGTAAATACTTGTTTCCCATTATTCAAAGGATATTTACTGATGAATGATACATCACCTCCTGCATATCCTCTATAATATTCTTGGCCATTTTCTGCTAAGGCTTTTACGATTTTGGTTGTCCAATCTTGCTCTTTATAGTTTCGTACTTCTACAAAGCAAACAATATCTGGGTTTGTTTCTAATATGACATCACGAATTTGATCAAATCCATTTGGTACAGAAGTACCTTCTTGCCAAACATTAAACGTTAAAAAAGAGAGTTCTATTTCTGATTTATTTTCACAAGATGTTATTATAAGTGAAAATACAAAGACAAGTATATACGTGGATATTTTTTTCATATTGTTGCCTACATGTTGAACATGGTTAGCAACTAAATTAGTAAAAGAAAACGACCTAGAGGAAAATATGTAAAGTTTTCCGAGTAGGAGAGAACCAAGCAATGAACTATATGTCTTGTTGAATATAGTTGTTAATCTACATGTTTACTATAAATTACTTATCATTTGACTTCTTTCTTAAAAAAAATTATAATTAATTACGATTTTGCCAGAGTTCCAATAAGTTTAATACAACCACCATATTTAATAAATTTTGTATGCTCATCAATGTTTTTAAAATGGTTACCAGTTATTTCAGAACATAATATTTTTGAACCTGTTGCTTGATAGAATATGTCTAATGTTTTTTTTGAATATGGGTTTTTTATAGGTGATTTCTTTTCTTCTTCTCGACACCACATAAGAGATTTCATCCAAATAGCAGCACTTAATGCACCACATGCTGCACCACTTAAGCCAAGTCCACCTGCAAAACCTGCAACCATAATCATTTCTTCATTACTTGCTCCCATTTTTTTAGCAACTTCTGAGGCACAACTCATACATTCATTGGTTGTTGAAATTTCTTTAATTGATAAGCCTTCAATTGCTGATTTTACTGCTTCTGGTGCCCACTGTTCGGCAAGATTAAAGCAATGTAAGAATTTACCTGAGAGCATATATTTAGCCATACTTAATTTGCTAGAAAAATCACAATGGGTAATTTCTCTGCAGTTTATGGTATTCTCTCTTTCTGAAAACGATAGCATCAATTTCTGTGTTGCATTAACAGCAACGGCAATTGCTTGATTTTGATTTTCGCATTTTCTGTAAGCTTCTGCACCTACTGCTAAAGAAGCTCCCCATAGCATTCCGCATTGATGACCTTTCTGCATTATTCCTCCTGCCAATGTATCAGAAGCACGTTCTTCAAGCTCTCTTTGGTGACCAAATTCTCGGTTTAAAATATAAAAAAAAGTACGTGAGCATGTCCCCAACTTCCTGAAGACTTTTTTTCCGTCTTTAGGACCATTTTTAATATCAGATATATTTGAATCCAACTTGACTGTTCTTTAATTTGTGTCTAATAAGATATAAAGGATTAAAGCGTAATTCTATGACATTCATCAGTTTACAATAATAATTTAATGAGTTGTCAGTTAATTTGTACGTTTGTTTTAGTATTTCAATTGATTAAATAAATGTTTTATAGTTTGTATAAAGTTTATGAAGAAGAATGAAAATAGAACTAAAAGAATTAAGAAGCCTTGGCCAACCAAAGAAGCTATGGAACAGGTTTATGCAATGAAACTTTGGGGTAGTAATATATCTAATTTTTATTCAGGTGTAGGATCGCATCAGCCTGAGATAGTAAATCCATATATCGATACTGTAACATCATTTTTAAACTCGTTTAAAAGACCTCTTGTGATATGTGATTTAGGTTGTGGAGATTTTAATGTTGGAAGCAAATTGGTAAAATATACTGAGAAGTATATTGCCGTAGATATAGTAGCGGAGCTTATAGAACATAATAAGTTAACATATAAAGAAAAAAATTTAGAATTTCATTGTTTGGATATTGCAGTTGATGATTTGCCTTCTGGTGATTGTGCTTTATTAAGACAAGTACTACAACATTTATCAAATGCTGAAATACAAAGTATTTTGAATAAGTTAACTGATTTTAAATATGTTATTTTAACCGAGCATTTGCCTGAAGGTGATTTTGTGGTCAACAAAGAGATTATTTCAGGACAAGGAATTAGACTTAAAAAACAAAGTGGTTTAAACCTATTAGCAGCACCATTTAATTTTAAGGTAAAAGAAGAAAAACAATTATTGTCTGTTAATTTAAATGATTGTAAAGGAGTTATTATAACTACAATTTATAAAATTTTTTAAACTACGTCTATTCAGATATTCTGGACTTCATTCAATTGTTCTACAAAGATTCCCTTTAATTAATGAAGTTGACGATGGTTTCTGAGGGAAATATTTTGAGATATTAAGAAAAAATTTTTACTAGTAATTTGGGTCATTCTATAATTTGGTAGTCAATACTTAGTTTTCGCAAAGCTCTTAAAGCAGAGCCAGAGTTTTTATCATTCACTTCAATATCTACAGCATCTCCTTCTAAGAGTATATCTGAAAGTTCATTTGACAAGGATTCATTAATGTTAAATGAAATCTCTGCAATACATTTGGCTATCGCTCTTCTATCTGGTCTTTGAGCATCACAAGACAATAAGTTTAATTTCATAAAAAAATTTATAAATGCAATATATTAGATTTGAGAATAGAAAAGTCTAAATTATAATTATTCATTTTTATGACACACAGCTAAATATATGTGGAGTTCTATCCTTCAGTACTTTCTTCCATAGTGTGATATACGTTTTGTACATCATCATCTTCTTCCAATTTTTCAAGAAGCTTTTCAACATCAGCAGCAGCTTCAGCACTTAGTAGTTTGGTAACCTGTGGAATACGTTCAAAACCAGAAGATAAAATTTCAATGTCACGTTGCTCAAGTTCAGCTTGTATGGTACCAAAACTTTCAAATGGTGCATAAATTAAAATACCATCATCATCTGCAAATACTTCTTCTGCTCCAAAATCAATAAATTCAAGTTCAATATCTTCAGGATCTAAACCTTCACTAGGAATCCTAAAATTACATGTATGATCAAACATAAATACCACAGAGCCTGATGTACCTAAGTTTCCATCACATTTATTAAAATAGCTTCTAACATTGGCAACGGTTCTTGTATTATTATCTGTTGCAGTTTCTACTAAAACAGCTATACCATGAGGTGCATAGCCTTCAAAAATAACTTCTTTAAAATCACCTAGACTTTTATCGCTGGCACGCTTTATAGCACGCTCAACATTGTCCTTTGGCATATTTACAGCTTTCGCATTTTGAATTACTGCACGCAATCTTGAGTTACTGTCAGGATCAGGACCACCTTCTTTAACTGCCATTACAATGTCTTTGCCAATACGAGTAAATGCTTTACTCATTGCTGACCATCGTTTCATTTTACGTGCTTTACGAAATTCAAAAGCTCTTCCCATAGAATATGTGTTTATAATTTCCACGAAAGCAGAAATGTTTTATGTTTACTTAATGTTTTATGAATTACAAAAATAATAATGCTGACTACAAAAACAAACTATTCTTCAACTTCAACAATGGCTTCAATAGCTTCTGCAAGTTTAAAATCAATTATAGTAACGCCATTGGCACTATGAGTAGATAATGATATGGTTAGTACATTGTAAACATTGGTCCAATTAGGATGGTGGTTTAAGGCTTCGCATTCAAAAGCAATTCTGCTCATTGCACTAAAGCAATCTTTAAAATTGTCAAATTCAAATTCGGCATGAATGGCATTCTCGTAATAATCCCAATCTGGGAATTGAAGCATTCGTTTTTCTATTTCGTCAGCAGACAGTTTTGACATGGCTTATATTTTTTTGTTTTAAAAATACGTAATAAAAGAGAATTAAAGGGATTAAACCTCTAGTTCTTCAAGAATTTCGCTGCTTTTAATTTTTAAATGTTTTGGTAGTTTGTTTTCTTTTGGGAGTACAGCCAAATAACGTTCATCATTAGTTGTGTAAACGTGTTTGAAAATAGGCTTAAAGTCTCCTAAGGTTTTAATGATTTCATCAATAAAATCATCATGATGCACTAAATCAGAGCTGCCTAAATGAAAAATTCCATATTTGTTTCTATTAATTATATAATGTATCTGTTGTGTTAATTTATGATCTGAAGTAACATTCATTACTAAGTTTGGAAACACTTCAATGGGTAGCCTTTCTTTTAATAATAGTTTTATCTCATCAACACGTGGCGAAAAAGGACCAAAAACCATTGGGAGTCTTAAAATAGCAACTTTCATTTTTGGTAATCGCAAAAGCATATTTTCAATTTTAATTTTAAAATGACCATATACACTATTACTCAATGTTTTATCATATTCATAGCTTGGATATTTACTATAAGCATCAAAGACATTTGCTGATGATAGGAAAATAAGTTTTGATTTTGTTTGTAGTAGATATTCAGATATATGTTGATGTGCAACAATTTGTGATGCAAAGTCACCACGCAAAGCAGAAATAATGATCGTTGGTTTTACTGCGTTCAGAATATCAAAAATATCATCTTCTTCAATGTTATACTGAAAGAAGTGTTGATTCTTTTCAAATAATTTATTACTTGTGCTATAAGTACCGAAAGTCCTGAAATAGGAGCATAGCTCTTTGTAAATGGCATTTCCAATAAAACCACTTGCACCTAAAATTAAAATTCTTGTTTTATGTTTTGCTTGAGGCATAAAATCTAAAAAATAGACATTTCAGTCTTTGTCGTAAATAACTCTAAGGCTTTCATGCCTATAAGAGAGTTTCCTTTTTCATTCAAACCAGGAGACCATGTTGTAATTGTAAATTGATTTGGTAATAATGCAACAATGCCACCACCAACACCACTTTTTCCTGGTAAACCAACTTCAAACGCAAATTCTCCAGCTTCATCATAAAAGCCACAAGTAAGCATTATAGCATTAATGCGTTTTGCTTGACTTTGTGTTAAGCGTTTTTTTTGCTGTGAGCATTTACCATGATTTGCAAACATAAAAAAAGCATTAGATAATTGTTCACAGCACATTTCAATAGAGCACTGATGAAAATAAAAATCTAAAACGTCATTTACATCATTTTCTAAATTATAAAAGGATTTTAAAAGATTTGCCGCAGCATAATTTTTAAAACCTGTAAGATGCTCACTTTTGGCAACCTCATAATTAAAATCAATGGTTTGATCATTTGCTAATTCTCTTACATAATTTAAAAACTCTTGCTTTGGATTTTCAAAATGAGATACCAGCATATCTGCAATAACTATTGCGCCTGAATTTATGAACGGGTTTCTAGGAATTCCATCTTCTTGCTCTAAAAGAGATAAATGATTGAAGGGATTTCCTGAGGGTTCAACATCAATACGTTCCCAAATAGAATCTTTATAAATGGGCATTGCTAAAGCAAGGGATAATGCTTTAGAAATACTTTGAATTGAAAACCGAATGTTTGATTGACCAACTGCATAAGAATTGCCATCAATATGCTTAACGTAAATTCCAAAATTATCAGGATTAATATTAGACAATTCAGGTATGTATGAAGCGACTAAACCTCTATTTACGTCATTCTTTAATTCAGTATGGATGTCTTCAATTACATTTTGAAAATCTATCATGGATTAACCTTTATAGAAAGGGAGTTTCACAACAGTAGCTGGTACTGTATTTTTACGTATTTGGATGTTTATTTTACTTCCAACATCTGTAAAAATAGTTGGTACATACCCTAAACCAATACCAATCCCGAGGCTTGGACTCATAGTTCCTGAAGTAACTTCACCAAGCTTATTTCCATTGTTATCAACTATATCATAACCATGACGTGGAATACCACGATCGTTAAGCTCAAACGCAACAAGTTTTCGTTCTGGTCCACGACGTTTTTGATCTTCTAAGTCTTTGCAATTTGTAAAATCTTTTGTGAATTTTGTAATCCATCCTAAGCCAGCTTCAATTGGCGAAGTGGTATCATCAATGTCATTTCCATATAAGCAATAACCCATTTCTAATCGCAATGTATCACGTGCAGCCAAACCAATTGGTTTGATGCCATAATCAGCTCCAGCTTCAAATACTCTATCCCAAACTTGTTTGACTTCACTATTCTTACAATAAATCTCAAATCCACCGCTTCCAGTATAACCTGTCGCTGAAATTATAGCATGTTCAATACCAGCAAAATCACCAACTACAAAATTATAGAACTTTATTTCAGAAAGATCATGACTTGATAAACTTTGCATCGCATCAATGGCTTTTGGCCCTTGAATGGCTAGTAACGAATAATCTTCAGATAAATCACGCATTTCAGCTCCAACATCATTTTTTGATTGAATCCAATTCCAATCTTTTTCAATGTTACTAGCATTAACTACGAGTAAATACTTTTCTTCTTCAATTTGATATGCAATTAAATCATCAATAATTCCACCATCATCATTAGGAAAACAACTGTATTGTGCCTTTCCAATTGAAAGTTTACTTGCGTCGTTACTTGTAACCTTTTGAATTAAGGCAAGTGCATTTGGTCCTTCAATTAAAAATTCGCCCATATGCGAAACATCAAAAACGCCAACACCTGCTCTTACAGTTTCGTGTTCTGCATTTACACCTTCATATTGTACTGGCATATTATAACCAGCAAAAGGAACTATTTTTGCACCAAGTGCTTCATGTGTGGAAGTTAATGCTGTATTTTTCATATTTATTTTCCACGAAAGTGGAATATTTTTTAGTTAAACTTGTTTTGAATCTGTGTCACAAAACTACATAATTTTTGTATAAAAATATTCACTAACTTTCTACATCATTTTACCAACTAAAAAATAGATTAATGAATTTACAAAAATTGTTTATTGCATTATTGTTAATGTCAGGTTTTATGGCATTTTCACAGCAAAAAGAAGAGAAAAAAGATACACTTAAAAAATCAACTAAAGAGTTACCACTAAATCCTGAACGTACAATTAAATTTGATACTAATACTGGGACTTGGATGTCTGTTGATGTTAGTCCTGATGGCAAAACTATTGTTTTTGATATGATGGGAGATATTTATTCCATGCCAATTTCTGGAGGAACAGCAACCAGAATCACAAAAGGAATGGCTTATGATGTTCATCCTAGATACAGCCCAGATGGTAAGAACCTTCTATTTATTTCTGATAAAAGTGGTTCTGATAATATTTGGATATATGATTTTGAAAGTAAGGAAGATAAACAAATCACTAAAGATAGTAAGCATAATTTTTTCTCTGCTGAATGGACAACAGATGGTCAATATATTGTTGGGAGTAAAGGAAGAAGAAATATAAAAATGCATATTTATCACAAAGATGGTGGAGGTGGAGAACAGTTATTTGGTGAGCCAAAAAACGTAAAGGCAATTGATGTAGCATTTGGTGCAGATGGAAAATTACTTTATTTCTCAAGACGGAATAACGCATGGAATTATAATGCACAATTACCACAATATCAAATTGGAACTTATGATATGGAAGATGGAGATCTTTCAACAATAACTAGCAGATATGGTTCAGCATTTACACCAACTTTATCTGGAGATGGAAAATGGTTAGTCTATGGAAGTCGGTTTGAAGATGAAACTGGATTAGTATTAAGAAACCTAAGTAATGGAAGTGAAAATTGGTTGGCATATCCTGTACAAAGAGATGAACAAGAATCTATAGCAGCTTTAGGTGTGTTGCCAGCTATGTCTTTTACTGCAGATAATAAAGATTTAGTGGTTTCGTATGGCGGAAAAATTTATAAAATTAATATTGTTTCAAAGCAAGCAACAGAAATTCCATTTACCGCTAATGTAGAAATTGAAATAGGACCTCAATTAGATTTTAAATATCCAATAGAAGATAAAACTGAAGCTTTTGCTACTCAAATACGAGATGCTGTGCCTTCTCCAGATGGATCTAAACTAGCGTTTACTGCTTTGAATAGATTATACGTAATGACTCTGCCAAATGGAACACCAACTAGGCTTACAAACCATGATTTTACTGAAGCTCAACCAGCTTGGTCACCAAATGGCTCACAAATAGTATTTACCACATGGCAAGATGGAGGAGGACATTTATATAAAACCAATATTTCTGGAGGTGTAAATAGCACACGAATTACGAGAGTTAAAGGTATTTATACAAATCCAGTTTGGTCAGAAAAAACGAATAGAATTGTTTTTCTTAAAGGAACTGCACAAAATTATGATAATGCAATAGGACCTCGTGCTTTTGCTGGCCAGGATGAATTAGCATGGGTTTCTTCAAATGGAGGAAACATAACTGTAATTGATAAATCTAAAGGTAGACGTATTCCTCATTTTACAAAAACTGATAATAGAATTTATTTAAATCATGGATCAAAAGGATTAATTTCAATACGATGGGATGGAAGTGATGAAAAACAGCATTTAAAATTAAAAGGAATCTCAACTTTTGGATCTGGAGATGTTTTTGGTAAAGATCATGATGCTAGTACAGCATCAGTAATGCCAACTGCAGAAGATGGTTGGCGAGAAAATAACACAGCTTCTAGATCTTCTGAAATACGGATTTCACCTGATGCTATACATGCCTTAGCAAAAATAAATAATGACATCTATACTGTGTTGATTCCACGTTTTGGAAAAACACCTGAAATTTCTTTAGCCAATGCTGATAAAGCAAAATTTCCAGCAAAAAAACTGACCATAATGGGAGGAGAGTTTCCTGCTTGGTCATTGGATAGTAAAAAAGTGCATTGGTCTTTAGGATCAAGTCATTTTAGATATGATCTGGATGCTTCAAAACAATTTTCTGATAGTTTGGCACTTGCCAAGAAAGCAGAAAAAGAACTTAAGGAGAAAGAAAAGAAATCGGATTCAATAGTTAAGGATAAAGACAAGGATGAGAAAAAGAAGGATGCAAAATTCAAAGCTGAAGAATTTAAAATTAATGTAAGCTATAAACGAGATATTCCACAAGGCACCTTAGTTCTTAAAGGAGGAAGAATTCTTACTATGAATGGTACAGAAGTTATTGAAAATGGAGATATACTCATAGTAAATAATAGAATTAAAGACGTTGGAGCTTCAGGAAGTATTGCTATTCCAGGCGATGCCAAGGTTATTGATGTTTCAGGTAAAACAATAACACCTGGATTTATTGATACACATGCTCACATGTGGCCAAATTGGGGAGTTCATAAAAATCAAATTTGGATATATTCTGCAAATCTTGCTTATGGTGTTACTACGACAAGAGATCCACAAACTGCAACTACTGATGTACTTACTTATGCAGATATGGTTGATGCTGGAATGATGCATGGTCCTAGAGTTTATAGTACGGGACCAGGAGTTGGTTTTTGGGCTTATAAAATTGAAAGCCTTGATCATGCTAAAGATGTGCTTAGACAGTACAGCGATTATTATAATACAAAAACCATTAAGATGTATGTTGTTGGAAACAGACAACAACGTCAATGGGTTATCATGGCTGCAAAAGAATTAAAGTTAATGCCAACTACAGAAGGAAGTTTGGATTTTAAATTGAATATGACTGAGATTATGGATGGTTATCCAGGTCATGAACATTCGTATCCAATATATCCAATTTATAAAGACGTTATTGAAAGTGCTGCCCAATCAAAGATAGCAGTTACTCCAACACTTTTGGTGTCTTATGGAGGACCTTGGGCTGAGAATTATTATTATTCAAGAGAAAAAGTATATGAAGATAAGAAACTACAATACTTTACGCCTTATGAAGAATTAGCACAAAAGAGTAGAAGACGACCAGGTTGGTTTATGGATGAAGAACATGTATTTAAAAAGCATGCAGAGTTTATGAATGACCTAGTTGTTGCAGGAGGAATTGCAGGAGTTGGAAGTCATGGACAATTACAAGGCTTAGGATTCCACTGGGAATTATGGTCTGTTGCAAGTGGAGGTATGGATAATTATAATGCCTTAAAAGTGGCTACCATTTTAGGAGCTCAAGCCATAGGTCTTGATGGAGATATTGGTACTATTGAAAAAGGAAAGTTAGCTGATTTATTAATCATGAATGAAAATCCTTTGAAAAACTTAAGAAATACTAATACCCTAAATATGGTAATTAAAAACGGAACTGTTTATAAAGCCGATTCTTTGGATGAAGTTTGGCCAATAGAAAAGAAAGCAGATAAATTTAACTGGCAAACTAAAAAACCAACAGGGCTTTCAGGAGTTAAAAATTAATATAGGATTGTAATACCACTGCTTTTAAGAATGGAGTAGTGGTATTGCTATTTTATTTCTTCATTTATTTTAGGTATTCAGTTACTCAAGTTTTTTTAATTATTAATTTGTAGAGCAATGAGAATACTAATAATAACAAGTGCTATTTTACCAATGGCATATTTAAAGTGCTTTTCAGTTTGTTATCCATAATTAGGTTTTGATGTATTTGACGGTAGAACTTAATTATTTAGTTCTTAGGATTTAATATTACTTTGTTAACAGCCATTGAATCTATTTTTTCTCGGGAATAATACACAGGAAAATATTGGTCTTTTGCCCAAGGTTCAAATAAATTACTATAAAATGGACTGTCTGGATCTCCTGATTGCCCTGGGCCATTTGTGCCAATAGCAGCATCCCAATCTCCAGTATTTACAATCATCCTAAACGAACCACCACTACTTTGGTTATTGTTTCCTCCAGTTGATCCTGGAGTATATGAGTTTCCACCACGTGGTAATGGTCCTAAATCCAGTTTGTTCTTTGTTTCGTTATCAACAGCACTTCCTAAAGCATGAGCCATATATGCATGTTTAAATTTCTCTTGCCCATATTGCCATTTGCTCATATTACTACCTAGATTCTTTTCTAATTCTGCAATTGCACTTTCAAATGCGTCTTTTAAAAACAAATTTCTACTGTGAGTTGCATTTGGTTCAAATTTTGAATCTGGATTTTGAATAAAATCAATAATCGTTTTCATCTGTAATCCAGTGATAATGCCTTTAACTGTATCTGGAATAAAGTATTCATTGGATAAAGCTTTAATTTCATTTTCCCAAGCAATATAAATAGCAGCTTCAATTGAGTTTGGTTCTAACCTAAAATTCCAATCATTCAAGAGTTGTTGCGCTTCTAAGGCTTTTCCAGATGTAGGCAAGTTTTTTAAGTAAGGTACTAAGATTCTTGCAGGAATTGAGAGATAATCAACTTGTAAGGCTCGCATATCATCCATAGTCATTTTATTGCCTGAACTCAATACTTCATTTACACGATCACCTCGATAAGGATCTGACCATGAATATGCAATAGCATTCCAATGTGTATAATCTTCTGGTGTAACATTTTGATTTGCAGTGGCTAAAAACCCTTGCTCAGGATTATAAGCATGAGGTTTTTCAATAATAGGCAAGTAGCCATCCCATTCATAACTGCCATCTCCAGGCACAGGAACCAAGCCACTAAAATTATTTCGGATAGGGGCAATACCAACAGCTTGCCAGCCAATATTACCTTCTTTGTCTGCCCAAATCATATTTTCACCAGGAATGTTGCTATAATTACAAGCTTCTCTGAATTCTTCCCAAGTTTTTGCTTGATCCATTCGTAAAGACGCTAAATAAGGCGAACCTCCTGGTTCTAACCAAGCGCAACGAATAGCATAAGCTTTTAAATTTTCTTCATCAACATATGTGACTGGACCATGTTGCGTGTATTTAAAATCTACAGAAACATCATCTTGTCCTTTTACTTTGATAGTTTCTGAAATTACGCTCATATCTACCCAATCATCTTTGTATTTGTATTGATTTGGGTTTTCAGGATTCAAATCATATACGTAAAGGTCTTCACCATCAGTTCTAAAAACAGTAAGTCCCCAAGTTCCATATTCGTTATGACCAATAGATATTCCAGGTATTTCTGGTTCACCACCACCAATGACGTTCCATCCAGGAGCTACCAAATGAGCCATATAACGTAGAGAAGGAACAGCAATGCGACGATGCGGATCATTTGCCATATACGTATTTCCATCTTCCATAAGGTTGCCACTTACAACCCAATTATTGCTACCAATAGCCATGGAATCATTATCTGTTTCGTTCATGCGTAACAAAGCTGTTGCATTTTCAGTTTTTCTATATTCTGGAATAATATCCTCTGTTTGAAATTTTACAGTTTGTCTGTAAGCATGATATAATTCTAAAATATCATGGCTTAGTAATTCACTGTTAATTTTTGAGTCTATATTTAAATCAGGATCTTTAGGATGAAACCATGCTAGTTTTTTTACTTTTTCAGCACCAATTTTAGCAACTGCACGTCCAATTTGAAGTTCTTCATCTATATTACCTAATAATCCTTGATGTCTAGAAATCACAACATCTGGAGTCCATTTTTTAGGTTTTATGTTTAGGAGTTTAAATTCGATTGGTAGTTGCTCTGGTGTTTTTAATATTTCTTGAATGTAAGCGTTAACACCATCTGTATATGACGTAATTATCTCTTTGCCATCATCATGATAATGATTCATTTCTGTAGTCATATCACCACGAAATTTAAAAAGACGAGTACCAATATCACGTTTTAATTCACGCTCGCCTAAAATTTCAGCAACTGTTCCTGTGGCTTGTCGCCTCCAGATTTCAAATTGAAATAATCTATCCTTAGCTGCTGAATAACCTTGAGCAAAAAAGAGATCTTTCTGATTTTTTGCATAGATATGGTTGATTCCCCATTCGTCTCTAATGATTTCAACAGGTTCGTCTAAACCTGATAATTGTAGTTGATTGTCCTCAGTACTAGTTTTTTTACAGGAGGTAAAAAACAAAATCAGAATAAAAATAATAGCAAATAAATTCTTGGTTGATTTAAATTGAAATAGCATGCTTCTTATGTTGGTTAGATAGGCTAAATTTCAAAAAAAATAGATAGAGGAATCACTAAGTTACTATATTTTTAAAGAGTGTTTAATAAAAAGGTTTTCAATTCAGAATAATTTTCAATCTTAATGGCCGTTTTCTCTCTATTCATAACTGCCTGTATTTGTTTTGGCAAATCCACTTTTGTTTCAATGACGCCTTCTACAACATCTAAAAATTTTGTTGGATGCGCTGTCTCTAAAAAGACGCAATGTGCATCAGGATTTGATTTTAAATATTCCTTAGCGCCTAAATATCCAACAGCTCCATGAGGATCTGCCACATAGTTGAAATTATTGTAAATTTCTAGCATAGCGTTTTTAGTTTCAGCATCAGAATAGCTATAAGAACTAAGGTTTTGCTTTAAGGCACTAAAATCATTTTTATAGATTTCTTGAATTCGTATAAAATTACTCGGATTACCAACATCCATTGCATTGCTAATTGTTTGAACAGATGGTTTTGGGTTATAGTTTTTAGTTTCTAAATATTCTGTAACTACATTGTTTTCATTATTTGAGGCCACAAAATGTTTGATTGGAAGTCCTAATTGTTGCGACATCATACCAGCACAGATATTGCCAAAATTACCACTAGGAATTGAAAACACAATGCTTTTATACTTGCTTTTTAACTGCTTATAAGCAAACATAAAATAGAACATTTGAGGAAGCCAACGTGCTACGTTTATTGAGTTTGCTGAAGTTAACTGCATTTTGCTGATTAAATCGTCATCTAAAAATGCACGTTTAACCATAACTTGACAATCATCAAAAACACCATCAACTTCAAGTGCTGTAATGTTTTGACCTAATGTAGTCAGTTGCTTTTCTTGTATGTCACTCACTTTTCCGCTAGGATAAAGAATAACTACGTTTACACCTTTAACTCCTAAAAAGCCATTTGCCACTGCGCCTCCAGTGTCACCAGAAGTAGCAACTAAAACCGTTACTTCATTATTATTGTCTTTATTGAAGTAGCCCAAACATCTCGCCATAAATCGTGCTCCAACATCTTTAAAAGCCATAGTCGGTCCATGAAATAGTTCGAGTGTAGAAATGGATTCGTTTAATTCAATAATTGGAAAATCAAAATCTAATGTTTCTTCTATTATTTGTTTTAATTCAGTTTCAGGAATTTCAGGAAGTACAAATTGCTTAATAGTTTCAAAAGCGATTTCTGTATTTGAAAGTGTTTCAATTTTGTCAAAAAAATCTTTTGATAAAGGTGTTATTGATTCAGGAAAATATAAGCCTTTATCAGGTGCTAATCCTTTTACTACAGCACTTCTAAAGGATGCATTTGGAGCTTTTTTATTTAAAGAATAGTAGTCCATTATTGAATTAAGATTTTAGGATTTTTATACCTTCAAGATTAATTTTTGACACAAAAGTATTGAAGTCAATATCTGTTTTTGAATAGATAGCTTCCATAGCTTTTTCAACATGTTCTGCTACTTCTTTTCCTTGACTTAGTGCAAAAATGGAAGGTCCAGAACCAGAAATGGCACAACCTAATGCTCCAGCTTCTAGTGCAGCAAACTTTACATCATCAAAGTATGGAATAAGCTGTTTTCTATAAGGTTCAACAATAATATCTTGTAGTGATCTGTGTATTAGTTTATAATCACTTGTGTGCAAGGCATGAATTAAACTTCCAACATTTGCCCATTGTGCTGTGGCATTTTTCAATGAAACTGCTTTTGGTAAAATTTCACGAGCATCAGCAGTTTTAATTTCAATTTGTGGATGAATTAATGTTGCATATAATTGTGAAGGGGTTGGTATTTTAATAATGTCTAAAGGCAAGGTGCTTTTAACCAACGTAAAGCCTCCAAAAATAGCAGGAGCTAAGTTATCTGCATGTTCACTTTTACTAGCTAATGCTTCTCCTTTCATTGCAAAATAAGTGAGTTGTATTTTGTTGTAAGGCCTTCCTAGTAATTCATTCATTCCAAAAACACTGCCAACTGCACTAGCAGCACTGCTTCCAATACCACTGCCAGGTTTAATATGTTTGTATATTTCTATTTCAAATCCACAACCTGGTTTTGCATGTTCATACATTGCTAATGCCGAAACTCCAGCTACATTTTTCTCTGTTTCAAACGGTAAATCGTAACCTTCAATATTCGTGATTTTAATGCCTTTATGTTCAACTTTTCTAATGACCATTTCATCACCTTTAGTGTCAAGGCAAAATCCTAAGACATCAAATCCGCAGGCTACATTTGCAACTGTTGCTGGTGAAAATATCTTTATTTCGTTATTCATAAATTAATTCCTAGCTAATTTTATAATATCTGCAAACAGTCCTGATGCGGTAACATCTGCTCCAGCTCCAGCTCCTTTTACAATTAAAGGCTGTTCAGGATAGCGTTCAGTATAAAACATAACAATATTATCTTTTCCTTTTAAATTATAAAATGGATGATCTTTTGGAATTTCTCTCAATCCAACTTTTGCTTTACCATTTTTATACTCAGCTACATATTTTAATTGACAATTGTTTGCTTTGGCAGAAGCATATAATTTTTGAAAATGGGCTTCTTCTTTTATCAGAGAATCATAAAAATCATCAACAGAATTTGCATCAAGGTTGCTTTTTGTCAAAAAAGTTTCATTTTCAACATCTTCAATCTCCATCTTCATACCATTTTCTCTAGCTAGAATTAATATTTTTCTGGCAACATCAATTCCGCTCAAATCTATTCTTGGATCTGGTTCAGTATAACCTTCAAACTGTGCCTGTTTTACTGTATCGTGAAAGTTTTTACGATCGCTGAAATTATTAAATACAAAATTTAAACTACCAGATAAAACCGCAAGAATACTTGTGACTTTGTCACCTGAAGCGACTAAATTATTCAGTGTATTAATAATTGGTAAACCTGCACCAACATTAGTTTCGTATAAAAATGGAGCATTGTATTTTAATGATAAATTTTGCAGGTTTTTATAATTGTCATAATTACTTGAACATGCAATTTTATTACAAGCAACAACAGCAATATTTTGCTTCAAATAATCTGCATATATATTTGAAACATTTTCACTTGCTGTGACATCAACAAAGATACTATTACGTAAATTTAAGTTAACAGCCTTTTTATAAAACCCTTTTATACTAGAACTTTCTGCATAGTTAAATTCTGCAATCCAATTATTAAGACTTATTCCTTTACTATTGAAAATCATTTTACGCGAATTAGACATACCAACAATTCGTAAATCAATTTTAAGGTTTTTCTTTAAAAAACTTTGCTGCTGTTGTATTTGATCTATTAGTTTTTCGCCAACATTTCCAATTCCAGTGATAAACAAATTTAATTGTTTAGTACGTTCCTCAAAGAAACGTTCGTGTATTGTGTTTAAGGCTTTCTTTACATCATTTTTTGATATTACGGCTGATATATTTCGCTCTGAAGCTCCTTGTGCAATGGCTCTAATATTAACATTGTTTTTACCTAATACACTAAACATTTTTCCGCTGATACCTTGGTGATTTTTCATGTTATCACCAACTATAGCAATAATTGCTAGATCTTTTTCAATAATAATTGGGTCAATCTTATGTAGAGATATTTCATTTTCAAGGGTTTTATCAATAGCTTTTTTTGCAATATTAGCATCTTTATCAGAAATTGCAATACAAATTGAATGCTCTGATGATGCTTGAGTAATTAGGATGACATTTATTTTTTCATTTGATAGAGTTTCAAATAATCGTTTTGAAAATCCAGGAATACCAACCATTCCATTTCCTTGAAGTGTAAGCAAAGCAATATTATCAATATTACTAATACCCTTTACGGCAAGATTAGTTCCATTAGAATAATCCTTAGAAATATATGTTCCAGAATCTTTTGGAGCCATTGTGTTTTTTATAACTATAGGAATGTTTTTATCTAAAACAGGTTGAACTGTTGGAGGATATAACACTTTAGCACCAAAATGAGAAAGCTCTACAGCTTCTTGATAGGAAAGTTTATCAATAGGTTTTGCTTGCTTTACAAGCTTTGGGTTAGTAGTGTACATTCCGCTAACATCAGTCCAAATTTGTAACTCTTCAACATTTAGAGAAGCAGCTATAATTGCTGCAGTATAATCTGATCCACCACGCCCTAAAGTAGTTAATTCACCATCAATAGATTTTGAAATAAAACCTGGTAATATTGTTATTGCCGAAGTGTTCTTTTCGAAAAAAGCATTTATATTTTCTTCTGTTTGCTCAAAATTTACAGAAGCATTTGTGTAATTATTATCAGTTATAATAAGTTCTTGTGCATTTTTTAATGAGACGTCAAGACCTCTATAATTCATGGTCTCTGAAATAATAAATGATGATAATTGCTCACCAAAACTTAATAATTTATCAGTAGTTTTTGGAGATAATTCATTAATTAGGTATAGTCCATTCAAAAGTTGTTCTAGCTCATCTAACTTTTCATTTACAACTTCTAGAACCTGATTTTTTTTTAAATTATTATCAATGAGCTCTTCAATAATAACTGAATGTTGCTTTTTAATATTTTCAAAACCATCTTTATAAGAACTTTTCTTTTCTACAGCATTATTAGCAGCATCCATAAGTTTATCTGTAATACCTCCAACTGCAGAAACTACAACAATACACTTTGACTCTTCAGAAATTGAGTCTAAAATTGCTATGACTTTATTTATGTTTTCGGTAGACCCAACTGATGTTCCACCAAATTTTAAAACTTTCATTTTTAAAAGTATTATAATTAAATTATTGCTGCGAATTTACGCAACGTTATTATAGTTCAAAAAGAATTAATTAATTAATAACCCAAATGGGCCTTAGCAGTAATCGTAAAAAACACCAAAATTATATTTGCACCTTTGAAGGTAGGAAAGAAAATTGCAAATATGTTGATTAAAAAACATCATTTAGTTTCAATGACTATCAAAAGTATTATTTTTACTGTGATTCAAGAATTAATCTTTTTTTTTATATAAAAGCATGAAAATTTTCGCTAAAGAACAAATCTATGAAGGAGATAAATTGACTTCTGCAAAGCAAGGTATAAGTTCTACAGAACTAATGGAGCGCACTGGCACACAAATTTTCAACTGGTTGCATACAAGAATGCAAGGAGCACAAGTTCCAATTCACGTCTTTTGCGGAATAGGAAATAATGGTGGAGATGGTTTAGTCATTGCACGTCATTTAATTACTCATGGTTATAATGTACATACTTATGTTGTGAATTGTAGTGATAAACGTTCAAAAGATTTTTTAGTTAATTATGATAGAATTAAAAAGGTTACAAAAAATTGGCCTTCATTATTAAGTTGCAAAGAAGAATTTCCAGAAATCAATAAGGATGATATTATTGTAGATGCTATTTTTGGAATTGGTCTGAATAGACCAGTTGATGATTGGGTAAAACTATTGTTTCAGCATTTTAAAGCATCAAAAGCTTACACTTTGGCAATTGATATGTCATCAGGATTATACCCTGATAAAATTCCTGAAGATGAGAATGGTGTTGTTTGGGCCAATCACACATTAAGCTTTGCTTCTCCAAAGTTGGTGTTTTTTCTACCCGAAACAGCAAAATATACGTTTCAATGGGAAATTTTAGATATAGGTTTAGATCCTGAATTTTTGCATGAAACTGAAACAGAAACTGAGCTTATAGGTAAATTTGAAGTCTTACCAATATATAAGCCACGCGAAAAGTTTGCTCATAAAGGAACATATGGTCATTCTTTAATTATTGGAGGTTGTTATGGTAAAATTGGAGCAGTATTATTAGCTAGCAGAGCTGTTATGTCGTCTGGAGCAGGATTGGTAAGTTCTTACGTGCCAAAATGTGGACTCAATGTTATGCAAACAGCATTTCCAGAAGCCATGGTAATTACAGATATTGAAGAAGAATTAATAGGTGATATTAAGTATAAATTAGAGCCAACTGTTATTGGAATTGGCGTAGGCATAGGAACTGATAAAAAAACTGCCATAACTTTTGAAGCATTTTTGAAAACTAATAACGTGCCTCTTGTAGTTGATGCTGATGCTATTAATATTTTATCAAGTAAAAAGGCATTGCTTAAACTTTTAAAGCCAAATACTATTTTAACGCCACATCCTAGAGAGTTGGAAAGACTGATTGGTAAATGGAAAGATGATTTTGATAAACTAAAAAAAGCAAAAGCATTTTCGAAAAAGTATAAAATCATTATTGTAATAAAAGGAGCACATACTATAATAGTACAAAATGATAAATTATATATTAACTCAACAGGAAATCCAGGATTAGCAACTGCAGGAAGTGGTGATGTACTTACAGGAATAATAACAGGATTAATTTCTCAAGGGTATGAGCCTATACTTGCAACTATTTTTGGAGTTTATTTGCATGGAAGATCTGCTGATATAGCTGTCGAAGATTTTGGTTATCAAAGTTTATTAGCAAGTCATATTATTGATTATTTAGGAGAAGCCTATATTGATTTGTTTAAACAGCCTGAGCAAATAGCTCAAAATGAAGAGAATGAAAAACAAGAAGATAATAATTAAATTTTCCTTTGGATTTGATTATTTGAATACTGAATTTTGAAAGTATAAACTTAGCTATGGAATCGATACACTATATAGACTCAAAATGGTTGGACCTAAAAACAATTAATGATTTAGTCCTTTCATCTAAAAAAATTGCATTATCTGAGGATGCAATAAATAGGATTAATGCATGCAGAAGATTTTTGGATGAGAAAATGGAAACCAATCAAAAGCCCATTTATGGGATTAATACTGGTTTTGGGTCATTATATAACGTAAAGATTAATGATGAAAATTTAACCAAGCTTCAAGAGAACTTAATGTTATCTCATGCTTGTGGAACAGGTGATTTCGTTCCTCAAGAAATAGTTAAACTAATGCTGTTTTTAAAGATACAATCTTTGAGTTATGGCAATAGTGGTGCACAGCTTATTACTGTTAATCGATTGATTGACTTTTACAATAATGATGTTCTACCTGTAGTTTATACACAAGGATCTTTAGGAGCTTCTGGAGATTTAGCACCATTAGCGCATTTGGCATTACCTTTAATTGGTAAAGGTGAAGTTTGGCATAATAATAAAGTTGTTAATGCTGCTGAGATTTGTCAAACACATAATTGGGAACCTATTGAATTACACTCAAAAGAAGGTTTGGCATTACTTAATGGCACACAATTTATGAGTGCTTATGGTATACAGCTCTTATTAAAGAGCTACAAGTTATCATATATGGCAGATCTTATAGGAGCAATTTCCTTAGATGCTTTTGATGGTAGAATAGAATCTTTTGATGAATTAGTACATTTAGTAAGACCTCACAATGGTCAAATTAAGACTGCATCTCGTATTAAAAGCTTCTTAGAAGGAAGCGAACTAATATCCAGAAAAAAGAGTCATGTTCAAGATCCATATTCATTTAGATGTATGCCACAAGTGCATGGAGCAACAAAAGATACTATAGATTTTGTAACTAAAACATTTGTTACAGAAATTAATTCAGTAACAGATAATCCAAATATTTTTGTAAAAGAAAATAAGATTATTTCTGGAGGTAATTTTCATGGACAACCTTTAGCCTTAGCATTTGATTATTTAAAAATAGCCATGGCTGAATTAGGAAACATATCTGAACGAAGAACCTTTCAATTGGTTTCAGGATCAAGAGAGTTACCAAGTTTTTTAGTGGATAACCCTGGTTTAAATTCAGGTTTTATGATTCCTCAATACACAGCTGCAAGTATTGTAAGTGCAAATAAACAATTAGCAACACCAGCAAGTGTAGATTCTATAGTTTCTTCAAATGGTCAAGAGGATCATGTTAGTATGGGAGCCAATGCTGCAACACAAGCTTATCAATTAGTTAACAACCTTGAGCGCATCCTTGCAATTGAGTTATTTAACGCATCACAAGCCATGTATTTTAGAGAGCCAATAAAAACATCAAAGTTCTTAACTGCATACTTAGAAGCTTACAAAAAAGAAGTTTCATTTATCAAAGAAGATAAGTTTTTGCATGAAGATATCATGAAGTCAATATCCTTTATACAAATGGTAAACATTGATAATGAGGTACTTTTCAATTAAAGAAATGTTAATATTTTCGTTTAAATACCTATAAATTAGTTAAACCCACTTGCGAGTAAGTTTAATATGGTATACTTTTGAATAAGCAAGATGAACGCAAATTTATCTGGTTTTATTTAGCAATTTTTTGGTTGTTTTTTACAATAAATTAATTGCTTTTTCACACAAAAAATAATTGTTTAATAGCATAGCAATTTTTTGATTTTTAGCACAATTTTTTATTAAGCATTAGTTCTTTTGAACGATGTTATTTTTTATCAATTCTAATTTGGATTTAAGATTTTTCTTTTTGTCCA